>Ga0157379_10006110_pt1 | contig 10368 bp, 7 predicted proteins | sample S25metaG_FD_121802 | JGI IMG/M metagenome (GOLD analysis project Ga0157379, IMG submission 121802) | Switchgrass rhizosphere microbial communities from Kellogg Biological Station, Michigan, USA - S2-5 metaG | ecosystem: Host-associated > Plants > Roots > Rhizosphere > Soil | place: USA: Michigan... | reverse complement strand
GTGCTTCCAGATCCATATAGATATCGACTAAAACCTCCTAAAAGCCATCATCGGTCTGAAAAGAGCGGGAAGTTTTTCGCAGCTCTTCCCCACTTCCGTATTTAATTTGCCAGAGCACTACTCTTGAGGTGCACAACATTTTGGGAGCTCTAAATGGTTAATTTTATGCTCTCATCTCTTTGACCCATTGTCATTGATCCTCCCTATGAAATACATATTGCAGTCATAGCTGAGCACATCTGGGCTTTTGTTCTCCATTGTGGACAGTGTCGTGTCGTAAATTATTGAGGGTGACACAATCGCCCTCTTCGTCTACTTTATATGCTATCGACAATCACAGGAAGATCATCGGGGGGGAAAACTTAAGTCAAAATGAAAGCACAAGGCTTCTAAACGGATCCAACAGTGTTATATCCCGTCCTTTCTTAATACCTCCGTGATTTTACGCCTGCGAAAATTGGGCTCAAATGCGTACAAAGTGCTACAACTGTATGGCTTGTTCAGCATTCTTCTTCTATAGACTACAATTATGCGAGTCTCTTCATTCTCAGAACACAACCAATGTCCCTCTCCATGCAAGTGAATACCCACCTGGGCAGATTCGCTCAGTCGGCCGTCTATATACCATTTCTTCAGACAATTTCCATCAATCCAATATGTTGAATTTTATTGAAGGTATATATCTGGACGTGAACCTCAGTCAACATCCAGCTAGAGATTTGTCAAGTCTATAACTTAGGATGTAAGCCATAATAGCGGTGATCATCCTCTGATCATCATGGGGTTTTTGGACAAGTCAGCAGACTGCTTTTGTATTACATCCTAACCTGTTCCGAAGGGATAAGCATCTAGGGAAAATGTGGAATCGAGTGGATTAATTGGAAGGATACAATGAGAATGTATACCGAAGTGGACTTCTACTTAGACTTCTCCCTGTCCAATAAGGTGGGTTCTACGTAGCTATGGTCGCGGTATACTTCCGTGCATTGTATTCAACCAACTACTAAAGAGTCTATGGCCGTGGTTGTAATTTTTTTTTCTGACCCTCGGTACAATATCCTCGAGTTCACAAAGCCTAGATTAACTTCTTGGGGTCTATCCTCCTGTCGGGAAAATCAAAAATCCCTAATATGACTTGACATGGCCAGGTCAGGCTTGGCCAGGCCAGGCCGTCAGGTAAAAGTCAGTTGATCAGGCTGGTCAAGATGGTCAGGCCCGTCAGGATGGTCAGGGCTTATTATGTAGGTGTTGCGAAATACTCAAAATATTCTCTTTCTCCTTTCGCTTTTACCTTCTTATATTACTGTATTATCTTAATGCTCATTTTACTTTCTCATTCAACCGGTAGAACTAGTACTTTCTTACTGATTTGACTTGTGCTTTTAAGAACTTATGATTGGTTACTTAGGGAACTTTTGCAGTAGACAGGAATCAAACACGCGACCTTGCACAAAAGGCCAAGAAAAGTTAACGCGAAACCACTTCGACACAGAGCTTCTCTAAACAGGATGACTGTCGTTTCTCCACGTTAGGTTACATTCTATCCGCACCCACTAACCTTAACACCCTACCTTCAGTACGTTTGGTAGTTCATCAGGGAGACCTGGGGCGGCGCTCAGCGATAGTATTCCCCCAGTATGTATCATGTGAGTAGGAACCACTGTTACTGACAAAAATCAAATGTTGTAGTACCAGTGTCCTTATCGCAGAACGTGGATCCTCCGTTATGGACTCTGCACGCAGGCCAATGAGCATGATTTGGGGACCAAGCGCGAGATGCAGCTGTTACGGAGCACGGGACGTCGAATGAAGTGTCCCAGTGACAATAAAGTACGCCCTTCCATCTCTATATCAACAGGATTGTAAGGTCCTGTTCTCTCATTCTTCACAAAGACAGCCCACCACATTAAATATTGATATCGACACTCGGTCGAAACCCTGCAGTGGGCTTCGTTCTAGGGTCTAGATGGTCGTTCCAAGATACCTCACTGGCAGCAAGCCTCCGGCTCCGGCCCAACTGCCAGGTGGTCCAGGTGGCTCTATAATACGGAGATGGTTGGGTCGAATAATGAACATATTGAGGTGAGCTTGCTCAGCCAGCAAACTGAGACTAATACTAGGGATGGAATGCAGGAGCATATTTCTACCGAAGGAGTCACGAACAACTCTTCTTACAGTTATGTCCGCATTTTACGGTACAGTTTTACATGATATGGATATTATGGGAGGGTTTAAATGAATACAAATATTTCTCCCCTTTCCTCTACCTCATTCATTCATTATCACTAAATAATCACCTCCGAGAAGTACACTAAATAATTGTCCGCCTCAACAGAGCTTTTTTCACCTTCCTTCCCCCCCCAAGCCAGCATATTCTAAGCCGATTAACCAAGAGAAGGATAGTTGATTGTCGTCTTTTATGAATAACTCAGCATCAGTGAGTTCCGTCCAGTGACCGTATGATGCACACGTGCTTACTTGTTTATTGTTAGAGCTCAGTTCCTACGAATGATTCGGGGACAGACTTCGGCTTCCGTCCAACTACCGCGAGTCAGTTTATTACTAGAATCAGAGATGAGATAATATACAAACCTACAGCCTTCCTCGCCGAACTGTCGCATGATACTTCCATACACCATGTTTGGCAGCATTCTTACATATGAGACGGCGTTTGGTATACTTAAGTACTTAAGGGCCAGAGGGGCAAGATAATACTGTATGCGTATTCTCTGACATAGTTGATAGTTTTTCATTCTCTGTAGTATGTTGTTTCAAAATGCGACAATAAGTATTATTGAAATAGACCATGCCATACTGAAGGAAATCCAGTGGGGCGCTAATTCTTCTGCAATTCTACTCTGATGATTGAAACAAATAGACAGTGGACACCGCCAATGAATACATATAGAAAATGAGATTAGAGCCCAGAAAAAGCAGGTGCAGCATAGCACCTATTCAAGAGATTCTTCCGTAGCTTCCTCTATGACAGAGAGGACCTTTGGTGTAAAAAGTGATTGGGTTTTGTTACTGAGTCGCAACCACTGATCTTGTAGCCTTTGGATTAATCTGGAGATACTCGGAAGGATTGTCTCCTGTACTAGGCCATCAGTCTCTGGCTCATATCTGAATTGAAGCAAGTCGGCTTCAACCTCTTCCTTCATGTTCTGGACTGCACCTGTGAGTGTTGGCAAGTCTTCAATGTTCCAGACAAAAACCCAGTACGACGTAAGCCTTATAAGGTGTGCTGTTGACTCCATAAGGTCTTTCTCGGACGAGATGTTGAGGTCACGAAAGCTTGTTCTGCAGCCTTGGGACCAAACTGTAACAGAATTCCAGCCCTGTTCTATCAAACCTTTGATTGCACTTTTATGACCAGGGAGGCTGTTGTCAAAGCATGTGGAGCACCAGCCCACGTAAGCTCAAGGATTCTTGGAATGAGCTTCAAATGTTGTCCAAAATCCAAATCCCGCAGCCAACTAGGATACTCCCGGGTACTCATCTCTACAAACTCCGGGATAAAATCCATGACTCGTTCTAAGTGACCATCATATAGTACGGAATGATACCAGTCGACATGTTGCATCATGCGAGAAATAAAGCGAAGATAGAGAATTGACGTATATCCTTCGCTTTTCATGAAGGCATCCTGTCGCTCGAAGGACCACTTATGAGCTCTGATGCCTGCAAGCAGATAGCTCAATGGCCTTTTTTTGATAACCAATAAAGAATGAGAAAGATCTGCTGTTAACCATCTATTCCTCTCATTCGTGATGTGATGGTCTTCAAGAGCAGATAAAGCACGCAGAGCAAAGTGGGGGACTGCGGAGATATATCTAGGATGGTAACAGTCTTTAGCCAACTGGATATATTGAATCAAAAGGCCCAGGTAAGGAGAGACATCCAGATTGGGATCCATCATCTCCCAACTCATGGTTCCAGTGATAAATAATATGTCGAAGAGTGCACCCTCATCCTCCGGCTGACCTTCCCTAAACCGTAGCATATATTGAACGATGTTATCAAGAGATATGTTTTGATTTGAAAGAGTGATAATGTCACATCGGACATGTTCATTTAAAGGATCAAGAGTCCACAGGGCAAGTGATAGGAACGAGCGGGCGTAAGTGTGCTTCTGGAGGAATCTATAATCAGAAAGGAGAGAGAAGAACCACCGTATCCCCCAGATAGAGTTATTATCATGGTCTGTGTAATCGTATAGGAAATAAAGAGACTCATGGGACCGGGGATCATCGACTGTCGACTCGGATAGGCGCACAAATATAGACAAAATCCGGAGAGCCAGTTCTACCTTCTCGTCAAGTGGTTCCCGGTCGATAACCTTGCTTGTAAATAGGGCTTGATGTAGTGCCGTGAGGATAGAACCATAGATGGGACGTAGATGGAAGGATTTGTTCCTCATTATAAGTAACTCTGAATCCACGTCAACATGTAAAAGTATCGCCATTGACACAAATGCATTGGCTAGTATGTCTTTTGTAAGAGAAGGGTAAGCTTGTCCGACATATCCCTCCAGGGCAAGTGTGGCACGAAGTACAATTGGTTGTGATAATCTCCAATGCTTTTTTCTATATTGTAATAGAAAAGGAAAGATATGTGAGAGCCAAGGATCCGTGAGATCCATTTGATCCGTGACGTCTGGTGCTATTTCTAATGTCTCTTCCCTTCGGAAGAAAAATAGAGCCTGTTTAACAAGGAGAAATTCTCGACTTGTCTGCGAGGTGCCTGCAGAAACTGGGTGAATATAAAGACTTCCAATGTAGTCGGACTTGCAGATCGCTGCAAGATGAATATGTGCCATCATCACTGCAAGATCCGGTTGAGAAACCTTTCTGTCCCTATAGTACCTGTTTACGTATTCCAAGGAAGTAGCGGCAAGAGTGACTGTCCATTGCACCGATGGTATCAGTTCAATTGCGGAATGTAGTATCTCTGGTTCAGTGGATGTTGCTAAAAGCCATTGAATGGCAGAGCTTTCGACCACCTCAAAAGGAGAGACCTTCCGAAGTGGAGGCAATAAAACCGGGCTTGGAACCAAAGTGGTTAGAGCTGAATTTATATTCGTATCAGATTCAAGGTCTTGTAATTTATGAAATTGAGAAATCGAGCGGAGACATTTTAATCGGACCCAGAAGATTCCACAGTATCGTTGAGTAACTGTCAAGGGAGGCTTTAGAGCTTGAGTAAATTCTGACCATACCCTCTGAAACGCCCAATGATATCGTTGAAGTAAAAACCGAACCGATGCGGATATCCTGCCCTCGAATGGCGAGTCGTCAAATACAGTCGCAACTAACGAAGTCACCGTATATGCTAAAACGCCTACGGAGCTGACAGCGAGCAGAATATATCCCGGCGTCCGATGTAGTGAGAGTATGTTAATCGTCAGAGAGATAGCAAAGAGCAAGAGTGATATCTGAAGCAGGATGGGCAGGAAATCGAGGAATGGCTCCAGAAGCCATCTGTTAAGACCTATAAATTTTCGATGCCTTGACTTACCCCGTTCCTCTTGTGTTCCTCTTCCAAACCGAGTGGATTTGTAATGTGCCAGCCATTGCTTTCCGAGGACTGCCCCGAAAGCAGAAAGTAGGCTGATTCCAAGACCAAGATATGCGAGAGATTGGGTCCAGATGTCCAAGGAACCTGGTCCTGACCACGGAGGGATAATATTATTTTCACTGACAAGAGTTCTGTTTATATTTAATTGGACCAAAGCCATTAGGAGAGCATTTGTTGTAACCATTGGATCAGGACTCAGAGCCGACTCCATATTCACGATGAAAGCGGAACTGACCGCAGAAAACAAACCGGCCTACGTTTATAATTAGTAGAAAGCCCGGCGCGTATATTTAAAATAAATGTACGAATATCAAAAGGCTATCCAAGTCGCTGTTGTGTCTGTCAAGGAATTCTTCATCATGTTGCCGTGCGACCCGTTCATAATAATTCCAGAAGCGTGAACTTTCCGTTGTACCCGGTCGGTCGAAAAATTGGGAGTTGTATAGCATTTCACGTATTTCTTGTAGAATGGATGCCCTGTGAATGAGCTCACAGTCATTAGCGGTAGAAACACAAAGCGATAATGCCTACAAGTCGTACCCAGAACTAGCCTTTTCCCACGATGCGATCGGTTCACCTTGCAATTCAGCAGTACTCTCAGAGATGTTTCCATCATTCTCCGTTCCATCACCTACACCAGACGTTTGTTTTGCCTCAATAGGCTGGGGTATGCGGATCACCTCTCTAGGAGGCTCAGATCGCAATCCTGTGGATGAGAAGGGAGAAGTAGAACCATCCCCGGGGGTGGACCCTCGTAACACCGATGCAGGAGTGGATGCGACGCGCTTAGAGGCAAATGTAGAGTCAAGGTGTGACCTCGAAGCTCCTCCCAACATCTCTGCTGAAGCTTTCGACTTGTCTTCTGATTGAGGGCCAGGCGGACCGCCACGACTGGCTACAGAGGTGACGGTTCCGTCACAGCCCTGTTGTCCTCGGCTTATCTTTTCCCTGGCAGCATCCGATGGAATGAGAGATGCGGGCCCATCCATGGGTATAGATCTCGATGATGTTATGGTAGTCAGCGCACAATGTGAGGAAACAACGCCCTGGGACGCAGATGCGGCTTCCGTGTCTATTGGGTCAGATTCATGTACCATTACTCCCGATGAATTGGTTTGCTGATTTGATGGGGCCATGAGTAGTGTGATGGAGTAAACGTAGACACATTGAACGAGCAAGATGAAGGGGCTAAGAGAAGTCGACCCTTGCAGCTGGCGCGCGGCACCGAGCAGTGCATGGTGGGAACTGGCAACCTTTCGCAGATAGCCTGAAATAATATTATGGATGCTCGTCACATCCTATCAGCTTACGATCTCTGTTTCCCGTTCTCAAACAGCAATATCTACTCTGTTGGTCTGACGGATGGTTCACATTTTCCTAATAATGTGGGGACCAAAGTGAGCATTTTTTTTGAAAATAAAACTCGGAGCAGCCCTGTGATTTGTCTCCAGTTTCTGCCAAGCCAAACCTCTTATTATCTAATCACAGATGCAGCCAACAAATAAATGCGAGGACTTTCTGCACGTTTGGGAAAAACTCTTTCCCTTCCATACCCTCATCTTCGCACCATTGATGATGACGACCCTCTTCGTTATTACCTCCGGTCAGTTCTTGGCTTCATCCTAGCTCTATACTTTGGCTGTATCAACTTGCCTTTGCCTCAGGCCCTCAAGTCGCCTTTCAAGCAGTTTTTGACTATCGAAGAAGCTGAAGCACTTATTTCCAAAGAAAAGAGCGCAGAGGACGTAAGGAACAACGAGCCTCGAACATCTGCTGTCGAAATAGCTTCATTATGGCTCATTTTCAGTCTTGAAATCCTCGCGCCATTGGAAACCATGACGTGGGTCACCCTTGCAACCTATCGGCTTTCATCATCAGACGACACACCTAGAGACCAGATTATTGCATCGTTTCTCAATGCAATTGCTTGGCTGCTTCCAACAGTTTTGCCTATACTTCGTCCTAAAGCTATTGCCCCTCTTGATATGTTCGCCTTCTATGTTGTTCGGCTTGGAGAAGGGTTCTTGCGTCTTGTCGCATTCTGGTATGATAATAGTGCTTATGGTGCTATTGCTACGTCAGGGACGTGGCGGTCAGTATTTTGAATGTACTCAATATCTTGGTTTTGGCCGTCTTGGTTTTATCTATGCCTATGAACTCTCCAAAACCCTTGCAAGACAAACCCGTATGTTCACGAAACCCAAAGCTGTAATTGAATTGAACCTGTTTCTCAGGCTCCGCTCGCTGGTCCAGAAGACTGCATTCCTCATTTCAATGGGTAACCTTTGAATGGATCTTACCTCTGCTCCGTCGGGTACGTGTAACTGGACCTTCGGTAACCCTAACCGTCCGCCGACATATAACAATCAGGACAACAAGAGGTAGAAGATTTTTGTGTAGTAGAGGACTAGATGGAAAGAAGCCCACAAGCTGTACAGGCTGGGGAGACTCCGAGGGAATATGGAGATGAAATCCCCTGATCTCCGTGCAGTATATTTTTGCCAATTTTTTTTGTCTTCTTCCTGCATCTTCTTTTTGCATCTTCTTACCACCTATATTAATTACACTGACAGTTCCCCCGCGACTGCAATACAGCCTCAGTCCTCGCTTACAAAGGATCGGAATATAGGTGATATTATCCAGTAGGGTCATGGTTGCGGCCAATGGCGTAGAAGTGGCGCAATGTAAAGAACTGAGCTGTGTGGGATCAGTATCGCGTTGAGTTGCTTTTTTTTTCCTCAGTAAAGTAGAGTAATATTACGAAAAATAACCTGACATTCTCAAACTGCAGATCCATACGCGGGACAGGCACTGGAATATATATACATTACAGGAATATTAAATTTTCTGCCCGAAATGACCAGTAACCGATACAACATCGTCAGGTGGAGAGGATAAATGGTCCAGCGTGGTCAGGACCTTATCATGTCATGTCAGGTAGGCGCCCGAACCGGTCAGGCCTGATCAGGATTCTTTGATTTCGTTAGAAGGGCTCATTATTCAAATGTATACATCTTTCCCGTTATTTAATGACGGCCTCTAGAACTGCTCATCCATATTCGACAGGAAATCTTGTTGTACCTTTACTCCTGGAGGGTCCTGACCCTCTCATGCTCTATTGTGACGGGGTTCTGAGCTCAACAATACCGTACGAGAGTCAGGGTTCCGAATAGGGTCTTGCAAAGTCATTTTGCCATTCAATTACGCACTTCTACCCTTTCTCGTGTTTTGTATTGAATGTATTCGATCGCACCAACCAAAGACTGGTATGACATATACCTATATTCCTTCTTGTAAGGTTATTTCTTCTAGCGGAAAAAGCAAAGGAGATTCCAGAGATGTCCTCTCTCTGCAGGTTACCATCCGGACATCAGGGGAAGTAGATGGAAATTCTGGGAGATATTACAGTTGTAATACAACCCAAAGCTTCCTATGCTTCCATTGTCTTCGCAGGGATTTGGATCATTTGCTGAATAGATTTTTTGACTTCAACCGATGTTGAACGGCGTCTGAGCACAGCTGGACACTTGGATGTTGCTCCAGTGGACTTCCTCCGGCTTTGTTTCACAAGCAAACTCCATGAAAGGGTTCAAAAATATGTACCTGGTGGGATAGCTACTATTGTTAGCGTTTTATTGGATTAATCATTCATTGGTTTGCTCATCTTGCGAATCTCAGATGCTTTAGAAATAGCAGTACTCCATCTGTCCAGTGTAGGGAACTCTATAAGTAATCTTACAAGATACCCACTTGGCCAGAGTCAAATAGTGAGGGAAAACCGTCTCCTCCGACGGTTTTATGCGGAATCGAAAGCCCGAAGCAATGCATGCGTTATACGGTTATTTCAAGAATATAGATTCGTGATTCACTTCTCAACCTACGCGTAGCATGACGATGAAGCCACGACGATCTTCCCCTCGGGTACACAGGTCATCGTCTAGGAATATCGATAGGTTTCATAGACGGAACAGTCGAGATCGTTGGCGAGGGGTTAAGGGCCGGCAGGGCATAGAGAGCACTGCTCTTCGGAGGGGTATCTACTACTACTGGAGTTCCGATCTTAACTTCCCGTTGTTCTCTCTCCCCCCAAGCTGAGGGACCATCAAACAGGAAGGCAAACACGTGTGTTCCCGGTAAAGTCAACGCGGGGACGTGAAAAGGTGTTTCCAGAGTAGATAACGAAAGAACTGTAATATCTTGAAGTGCTCGGACCAGGATCCGCGAAGGATTGAGGGGCACCGAGTCGATCCGTGGCATGGTGCAGACGCACGTCAATGATGGTCATCCGCTGCCTTCACCACCTTCGGAAATATCTTGTCGGAACTTGAGTGTAAGAGAAACGACACGGACAAGCATTTGGGAGCTTTTTGCGGGCAGGATTGAGGGGAATGCCGAGACTCGTCAATTTAAATGGCAACAGCAGACTTATCCTCGAAAGCAATGTCTAGGAGATAGCAAGCTGAGTAGCTCGGAATTGCATGCCACGTTGAGTCGCCAAAATACAAGCCCCCAATACGGTGCCATAACGATATCTAGGAATCATATAGTAGATCACCAGCTCCGTTTGTCAAGCGTTTAGAAGCCACGCTATAATGAAGTTTGGACATGTCCGTAGGGATTTTCTTGACTTGAAGGTCATGACCATGACAAGCAGGCATAGAATTCGGGGGTAATGGTAAGTATCCTTGTAGTAAGTATTGAAAATCCGGCACTAAGATAAAATTCTGTGAGCTCCATGATTATCTGAAACCATTCCATACCATCTCAAAAGGACTGTATCGCCCCTCCGCC
>Ga0157379_10006105_pt1 | contig 10375 bp, 13 predicted proteins | sample S25metaG_FD_121802 | JGI IMG/M metagenome (GOLD analysis project Ga0157379, IMG submission 121802) | Switchgrass rhizosphere microbial communities from Kellogg Biological Station, Michigan, USA - S2-5 metaG | ecosystem: Host-associated > Plants > Roots > Rhizosphere > Soil | place: USA... | reverse complement strand
TGATGTTCCTTCTTTTCACCTTCAACTGTAAAGATGTAGAGAGAACCGTCCTCACAACCTATGGCAGCTCCCGCTGTTAATTCCGCCTGTCCGTCCGGCGATCCTCCTAAGCCCCACGACACTACTTGGGTCACTCTCGCTGTGCTACATGCATGCTCGATATCGGAGAGTTGATCACGGACGTTGAGCACAATGGGAACCGTCAACGACTCATTCTGCATCGAGTCGGAAATAAGGAGGCTTGTACGGAAACCGTGACCTCACGAGGGGGTGTCTCACAAAGGAGAATGTGAGATTCAGGTGAAGCGCTCAAGTCACTTTATTTTGCCCCCGTCAGGAGACCCGTCACGCTTTGATGCTTCCCCTGCGACCTGCCCCACAAATGTCGCGAAATTCAACTTTTGCCCGATCTTCTCATGCATCCCACTTTCTTAGATGCATAACAGGTCTTCCAGGATCTAAATCAGACCTGGATACTTCAAGGCAAACAAAGTCCTTGATCGCTTCCAGAAATAGTCTGATTCTTGGGATTCTAGGCTGGGCATTGCTTATTATTGCTTATCAGGGCTGGATCTGCTGGACGTTATTCAGGAAAACAACAGTATTCACCCCGAGGAGTGGCGTGAATGGATTTGGAGCCAACTTGTTCGTACGTCCCAATGTTACATGAGGTATAAAACGTGTCTTTACGGGGCGTGCAGGACGAGGCTCAATATCTGGGTTCCGAACTGGAACAGCGAGCGTTGCATCTAACAACGAGGTAGATTTTCTTTTAAAGTTTCGTGTCAATGAAACTGACTATTTCAGGACACTAATTCTTCGTCTGCGAAATACGATCAACCACATCTAATTATGACCTATACCGCAATCCTCTCATTATCAATATTAAGAGATGATTTTTCTCAACTGGACCGATCTGGCGTTCTGAATTTCTTGAATTCAACACAACACCCGGACGGGAGGTTTGTCCACTCTGCATTTCCCCATAAATAACATTCTTATTTGGATACAGTTTTTCCCCGTTACCAGTTGGAACGATATCATCGGAGAGAGATCTAAGATTGACATTCTGCGCGTTTGCAATTTGTTCCATGCTCGACGATTGGTCGACGATTGATGTCGACCAAGCCATACGGTTTGTTCAACGATGTCGAGTAAGTTGCTCTTCGGAGATTCAAGCAATATTAATATTAATATCACTACAGACATACGAAGGTGGATACGGAGAAGGACCCGGTGCAGAAGCTCAAGGTTGTTGTGATCTCTTTATATAGTCTATTCTGACCGTGCATGTTACAGGTGGTCCCACTTACTGTGCACTGGCCTCCATGACATTAGCCGCCAAACGAATGCATCCCGATGGCATATCGGAAGAAAGGCCATTGGTGCCTGTTTTCTTGTCTCCCGCAGAAGTCAAAGAGACCACCAGATGGTTGGTACAGAAGCAGAAAGGAGGGTTCCAAGGACGTACTGGGAAAAGTCCAGATGCATGTTATTGTTTCTGGTGCGGAGCGGCATTGAAAGTAATAAAAATATAGTTGGACTATTTTGGAGTATTCCTAACCGCATATTGTTCAGATCCTGGATGCTGATACGTATGTCGAAAAAGACGATAACGCCTCATTCCTTTCCCGATGCCAATACAAGCATGGTGGTATTGCGAAATCACCTGGAGAATCATCCGGTACGTACACTTCTTATTCGTATTCCCTCAAATTTTCAAAGAGACCACAGATCCATATCACACATACTTGGCTATGGCTTCTCTTGCTCTGTATCCTCCCACAGAAACATGGCGAGCAAAACGCATGGACAATGGGCCTTCTTGGAACCTTGAAAAATTGGACCCGCTGCTTAATTTACGAGTGGAGACAGCTGAATGGGCTAGGAGGCATATACCGGACCCTCAACAAAATGTCTAACACGGAATGAGATTGGCACCATTTATGTGTAGCATTACATTTAGGTACTATCACTATATCACAGATACCAAATGCCGTGCGTTTTATGGTACAAAAGGAGACGTACTAGTAGGAAACTGGTCCTGGTTGTGAAAACAATCCCTGCAAATGATATTCAGAATAAATACGAGAATGTCTTCATCCCTATTCTCATCTTTGCATTCATCCCCACCGCCTCCATACTTGTTGCCGCTATCGTCATCACTGCTTTCGGGGATTGTCACTCAGATAGTCAGAATTGTTAATATCCGGCTCGCCTAATTTGCCATTTTCACCCTCATCAGAATCAGAATCAGAATCATATTTATCCCCGTTATCGTCCTCGTTGTCGAGTCATTCCTCAATGCCATCACTCTAATCGTCGGTATAATCGATGCCCTAATAGCATCTTTTATGTTGATTTACAGTTACGGATTTACGGAGGCCGTCCCAATGCTTGGCCCTTGGCTCGCTAGAACTGGCAGAAAAAGTAGCCTTCGGAATCGATGTCTCGTTCTGGATTAGTGCGATATATAGCCGGATCCTCTAACTCTGAGAAAAGCTCAAGACCAAGGAATCTAATGAAGAATTTCTAGATGGATCGGCTTATATTAACGAAATTCGGAGTGAGAGACTTGACCTTTGATAAGGAACAGAAAAGAAGAGAACTAAGAGAACTTGTCTATTTAGCAACGGAGGCCTTGAAGATTTAGTTTCGTTAAGGAAGCAAAATGGGACTGGGACATGACAGAACGAAAGAAATGTGACATTCCTTCTCCCCTCACTGCAAGAAGTCTTTTCAAGACATGAGAAATCAGAAATTAACATTTCTCTCCTTCGGGAAGATAAACGTACCAAAGACAGAGTTCCATTGTGATCTAGAAATGCGCCAGCTGCTGTTGAGATGAGGCGGGCCTCAGGCCTCACCCAGGATTATAGCGGGGACCCTCGTAATCGTTCGAGGGGCATATATCTTTACCAGCCAATTTAAATAAAATGTATCCATCGAATTAGAACAAAGAATCGAGCTAAATGAATAGAACAAAAAGGAGGGGGGCCAACTCTGGTGATCAGGTGGTGCACGGAGCTTGTACTTATGCAGTGCTTGAACTAATAATCCAGCAGCTGCCATCCGTCTCTTACTGACAAGCGTGAGTTGTTCGAGATACGGGAGCCTGACCTGTCTGGACGACCAATCCGCTTTGGCTGAAGAGACGATATGGAAAATTTTTAACGATCTCAGTTCAGAGCACTGCTACGAAGAGACGAGAACCGCTTGTAAGTAGGCAGTAGGAGCAAAGCGTTGAGGAATCCAAACGAGATTCAATGTTTGAAGGCACTGAAATATCAGGCGACACGGGATGCCTCGAAAGCAGCCCTTGCTTCAAAGAGATCAGGGACCATTCCAAAGGGATTGGATTGTCAAGTATTGTGAGGCCAGTTGAATATGTCTCGGTGTTTTGAGATTAAGTGCCATACAGACCGCCTCGGTGGGCAATTGGAACCAACTCCAAAGTTGCTCATAGCCATCTGAATCCGCATGCAGCTTGAATGAGCACCATGTTCGACATACGTTTACTCGAGCAATAGCCGGGTGCTGGGCCGTTACCTTTCATAAAGAACCGATTAAACCTGTTTGTATAGGACGTGCAGCTCTGGAGGGAAAGGTCGATTTTCAAAGGGGCACCTCTAGTTCGTTGACTCCACTCAATCCACTGAGAAAGAGTGGACTTCAAGTTGTAGGAAACACTCTTCTCATGATAAGTAAGAGTACTCTAGAACTGGGGCGTTTATAATGCGGCATTGCGCCATGCGCAACAAACATGGGCGCAGAGTATACCGTAGTTATTTTCCGCCCCGGGCGAGAAAATATCTTCCAAGCCAGCTACGAAAAGGATGGACATGACCTCAGGAGGTAGTTTGAGGACAAAGGTCTCTCTACGCGCTGCATCGGCGGGTACATAGCCGTAGTATTAAACGAGTGGGGTGACGGCACACCATTGCGTGGATAAATATATCTCCCCAATTGGAATATCGGATCTTCTACAATAATAGCTGCAAAACCGGTACTATTACGATTGCGATTGCCCCAATTTACCAACGACAAAGATGACCATTGGTCGGCGCTTTGTAGCAACAAACTTAAGAGCACCAATTGCATGCTGGATATGTGACTTATTAGTAAATCTACGATTGTTTAAACAGTTTCTCCGCCTCGACGATCTTCTTATTAACTTTCCTCCTAAATTCCTTAACATCCCATCCATCCTGCTCCGCCTTCACCTCATCCACCCCTTCAACAGCACTCACTGCCTTCTGATACGACCATATCGCAAATCTCCGCTCATTCCACTGATTCCATGCATCACCCGCACCTTCAAGTGAAAATGCAATTTCCTTCTCAATATCCTTCAGATGTGCATGCCAAACCTCCCTTTCTTCACTCGAAACCGCCTCGTCCAGTGCTTTGATAGCAAAAGCAAGTTCTGCAGAAGACATGAATGCCGACGCTGCCAGTCCAGGCGTTGACGCGTCCTCCGAGATCTCTAGCTCGGATTGGATACGTTCTGTTCCCAACGCCATTTGGTCTGGTATCCGTTTCGTCGCTGCTGACCGAACAAGCTTCCCTAAGATATCAATAGAAGTAATCTGACGTATTTGCCGTAACTGTGCATCCCTCGGAGCACCATCCGGTACCTTCGTCCAACTTGTCGTTTCGGAAAGTGATTTCATCACACCTTCAGAGACAAGATGTGTCAGAGCCCGGAAAAGTATTGTCGGACCTAGCATCATCTCCGACGCTATGAGGATCCGTCCCGGAACTTTCTTTTTGACAACTACTGCGGATTCGGGCACGCGACATATTTCCACAACGCGTTCCTGGAATTTGAGCCATCTGGGATCGTTGAGGACTGATCTATCGACTTGGCCCATTGATTTGCCCTCTTGGGCGAGGTCGTCCAGTTTGGGGAGAGGGAGGCTGGCTTTGTAGGCGATTGGGAGGATAGATAGGCAGATGATAGGAGGGATTACAGTGCTCGGTAAATAGGTCATCGTCAGGAAGATTTTCAATATGCAAATCCGCATAAAGCCTTGGAGAAACATTAGTTCGACGAATATAGGATATCCGCCCTGCTAACCTCTGCGCTGAACCATTAGATTAATAGTATTGTATTCTTCGGGTTGTTCATCAGGAGCAAGGTATTGCTTTGATGTTTCGAATTTCCTAAAAGAAAATTTAATCAATAGGACATTAAATCCTCAAACACTTGAGCTTACCGATGAATTTGTTCATATGTCTCGTCTTCAAGTTTTTGCCATACTTCGGTCAACTTCTCTCGCCATCTCGGTGTACGAGTAAACCCTCTCCAGCATTTGATTGTCGATTCCAGTTCCTGTTGCATATTACCTGATTCTGCAGCAGCGAGATCTTCCGATGTCCCAGGGACATAACCGTACGGAAACATGAGTAAATGGTATAGCGTTTCCGCTGCCATCCCGTCTGCTCCAGAGGTGGGGAACCATGGTGTCCGCGGTTTTGAAGCCACTTGAAGTAGTAAATCAAAGATTTCTGGATGACGGGCCACAATCGTCAGACAATCAAACCTAGAAGGATATTTAGTCCGACAAAGAAGAGCGTGTGCTACCCATGTTGCCAGCTCTTGGTGTTTCCCGGCCCAGTATGGTGCAAATTCTCTGCTTGCTTCCGCCGTCGGTTGGTTTAAATGATCTATAGGAATATTAAATATGAATATCATCAACACCGGAATTAACCTACACATTTGGAAAGATTTGTCAGGGTCAAATGTCTCATCAAGAATTGGTTGGTGTCCTTTAAGAGCATACTCAAGGACTACCTTCATGATTTCGGACACCTCTTCAGGAGTACAAAAATAACCGAAGTCAGTATAAGCGCAAAGTCCTCGTAAGGCATGAGCGGTCGCCGCTCGTTCCGTGAAATAGGGGGAGCCTAGGCACTGTTGGCAAAACATCAGAAACGCTCTTGAAATAGTGAGTAATCAAGTACCTTCAAAAATGTAGCTACGCCCCCTTCCGAATAGATCTGTTTGGCAACCTTATTGTTCTCCTCAGCTGTACCCACTCTCGAAAGGTCGCTGAAAGTCTCCAGAGCAAAGACTCTGGAAATCCTCGCGTTCGGACTCGAAGACTCAGCCAGCTTCAACAATGCTAGTATCCCTCCGGAATCAAGGAAATCTCGAACAAATTCTCCATGTTCGCTGAATGAAGTCTCCCCAGCAAATACTTCTTTGAGGTGAGCGGTCCACTCCAAAAGATATTCCCCTGGTGGAGCTGGTTCTTCGTAGAACTTTGCCAGAGCGTAAGGAAGTCGTCGACGAAATTCCGAAAGGTTAGGAAGAAGCCAGATACGGCGTAGGTCTCTTTCAGAATATGGTGAAGACATTGTTGTGGAGTTGAGCGGGAAGAGAGACCACTGTGGCGTGGGCTGCTGATGGTTCCGTCCTTATCGATTGGAGGACAAAGGAAGCCTCTACAAGACCATACAAAAGATTTTTCTGCCTTAAAAATGAGGAAAAGGAGTTTTATTCAGTAAATCGTTACTGGGCTTTACAAGGCTTTGCTAAAATAGACCATACCGAGGAAAAATGATTCCGCCGAGAAAGGTGGAATTTTCGAATGAAGGCAAGGGATAAATAAGTCCCAAAATACAACCTTTTAATGATTTATCTGTTTGGTTATAGCAGAGAAAGAAAGATGTCGAATTTACCTTTTGGACGTTGGTGGAGGTTCTACGGACCGCGGGAATGGATTATGTCAATCTGATTGCACTGCTTCCTGCACGTGAATCCGGTTAACTGGCTTGCGTGTGGCTGCCTCAAGCTTTATCCACTTCAAATTTTGGCTATGTCTTCATCTCGAACAAAGAAAATAGTATTAGACCGTAAGTGCGTTTTATTATCTTGAATAGTCTGTCTAAATAGCTCGTTTAGTCGCTGTTCTGGTTGTAACACAGGTACGTCTGGATTTCAGTTTGTCTTGTGCATGCTAATAGGTCTTCAATAGGTCGCCTTATATTATACAATTTCAGTCCGTCTATCATTTTTACTTAGATGCAAACAAGTTTGAGCTTATTTTCGAAATTAGTGGACGCTTCAAGGCTTTGGGACAGATGAAGACAAGAAAAAGGCGCGAGCAAAGAGTGGAGCTGTCATGAAACGTCTTGGGCGAGATAATATACAACTTGATGAATATGAACGTGGGTCTGGAGTTCTTGTCTTATTGTTACAGTATGCTAAGCCCGTCTTGTGAAATAGAACTTATTGCCGCTGAAGTCATCCATCCGGATGACATTCCCGTAAGGTTCTCTGGTGAGCAAGCACCTTCTACCCGCTTTGCTAGTCTTCTAACACCATTGGATTGAAGATATTGGTGGACTAGAGTCCATTATCTCTTCACTCCGCGAGTCTGTCATCTATCCGTTGGTGTACCCGTCACTCTTCACCACATCCTCCACCCTTCTTGCAGCACCAAAAGGTGTGCTTCTTTATGGACCACCGGGTTGTGGGAAGACTATGCTCGCAAAAGCCCTCGCAAAGGAGTCAGGCGCCACCTTCATCAACATTGCCATGTCTGTGCTATCTAACAAGTGGTACGGAGAATCCAATAAACTCGTTGCTGGCCTTTTCAGTCTGGCCAAGAAGATGCAGCCTAGCATTATCTTCATCGACGAGATCGACTCATTTTTGCGCGAGAGGAGCAAAGGGGACCACGAGGTTACCGCTATGATGAAAGCGGAATTCATGACGTACGTGTTATAACCCTCTAGTCGAGCGAGAATGCAATCTGACCACCCAAAGGCTATGGGACGGCATGCTTTCAGGGACCGACCGCATTCTAGTTCTTGGTGCTACAAATCGACCTAATGATATCGACCCCGCCATCTTACGCCGAATGCCCAAGAGGTTCGCTGTATCTCTACCAGATATGGCGCAACGTCGCAAGATTCTAGAACTGGTGCGTATCTTCTTTCAGGTGTTGTTTCTCTTCTTATATCGATTTCGATAGACCCTCAAAGACACACAATTGGAACCTGACTTCCCATTGGATCAACTAGCTCACAGTACCGCGATGCTGTCTGGTTCGGATCTGAAGGAATTGTGCAGAAATGCTGCCATGACACCCGTTAGGGAGTACATTCGCCACCATGTTGGTGATCCTACTGCGTTAGAGAAGGGACGGGCCGAGGTACGTTGTTCGCCATACAGTGCTGAACTACTCTGATATGCTTTATTCAGGGATACTCATTGCGCCCTTTGACTATTTCGGATTTCGCTTACACAGATGCATCTATCCCCCTTCCTCAAACCTTGCACATCGAAGATGCCGCACAGTCCTTATTGATTCCCGATGAGTAGATGACCTCTTTCCTCTTGATTCATTCCATCTTACTCTGCAGTATCTTACTCTGCAGCATCTGTATTGATGCATTATAGAGACACCATACCATATCTAGCTGTATTATTTAGACATACTTAACGTGCTAATATCTAGTTCGGGCTTGACCCGTGGGCGCCAATTTAACCTCACCACTTTGATCCCGCCACCATCAGACTGTGCGATGTCCGACCTCCCTCCTGGTTCTTATACAGAGGCTGAGCTCCTCGAAGCTTGGGAATTGAAACACCCTTCACATCTCTCCCTCCTTCGTCCCGCGTTAGCCAAGCTTTACCACCCAGATACTTCTGCCGAGTATCACGCTCAATGGTTGGAAACTCTGTACAGAGCAGTTACTCTCATTCTTAACCCCTCAGAACGGTTTCCAGTGCCCCAAAATCTGCCGGATGGTGGATATGAACGATTAATTCGTCTTTGTTTATCAAATGGGCTCATTGAAGCGTTGATGCGACACTTGAATTCACGGTCCTCAAACACCTTTCAGAGTAAGCTTATCGCGTTGGCAATTTGGAATGGACTCCTTTCGATGGAGCCTCATGAAAAGACATTTGAACTTGGATTTAATGAGGCGTATAATGGACTGGAAAGCCTTTGCAAGAATACTCTGATTCGAGTGCGTACCAGGAAAAGATAGCGCGATGTAATGGAACTTATGGTATATATGTTGTCTAGGCATTCGAATCTGAAGTCCTTGTCTATCGATTGCAAGCTGTACAACAGGGTTTCGCTGTATGGGCCATGGGGCATCTTGCCCAAAACTTATCCAACACGGATATATCCGATATTATCAATGCTTGCTTAGATTTCGCACATCAAGATCCTCTTGACTTCGTGAAAGAACTTAAGACCCATTCTTGGCAAGTTGGTATGTGGGTCATTGCCTTATACGAGATGATCCGTTTTAATAAATGAATGTCAGATTGTTGGCCCGCTACCAAGGTGGTTCATATTTCCGATTTGTTACTTGCTGCTAACCAAACAATATGTATTTCCAGAGAAGATACGATATAATTGCAGAAGAATTACCAAATACCTCTAGCATGAGCCGCGATATCGCCGTCGACATGGTGCGCGATTTACTCATGAACCGTAATCTCGCAACCCAGCAAAGGGATTATTTCGAAATCATTTCTCATCGTCGAGAAATATTTGACAAGCTCCTAATTATCGTTCACCATTTTGAACCCCCGCCTTATCACCCAATTGCCCGTGCTGCTGCCAGCGCGTGCCAGGCTCTCGGACATTTAGTGGCTGGTCCCCATCCTTGGTTTCCTGAACTTTCCAATATTTGCTTTTCCGGGGATAAAGTCCAATCACCTCCTGGAACTCCAGCCAATGATGCTGAATTCCAAGCTGAGCTACGAGCATCGTCGAAATTGATGAAGTTATTCCTTCAACAAAAGCACTGGAAGGATGCCTTGTTGCGTAGATGGAATCGGCTCGAAAATGAGAAATTGGAAGATTTGATTGGGTGGGTTTTTATTCTGTAGTTACCAGCCGTGCTTGATGCTGGAAATACTCAGTAAAGTGAAAGCAACGCCTACTTACTCTGTCGACAAACCTATGGTCTTTGCCCATGGGCTGGATACTTTGAGTGAACAAAGAGGTATTTCAACCTATTTTGATCGTTTGACAGATATTACCACTTATCTTCCATAAGGTCTTTCCCGCATTTGCATCTTGCGAATGTTAATCAATGCGACATACGGAGAAGGTTCCGCTGATTTCTTCCTCCCAACAACTACACTATTTTCTTTCTTAGTTCTAGCTTATGCTGCCTCTCAAAAAGTCCCTAGTCAAGCGAAAGTGGATCTTTGCAAACGCCATGCGGCCGGGACAGTCGGAAGACGTGACCAATTCACCCGGAGAGAAAAAATGCTTGTGCTACATAATGGCTCCGTACGGAAGAAAGATGCTCTATGTATCTCCATCGCATCCGAAAATCTCCTGGGACCTATATTATTACTCCGCATACTCCATCGCCTCCATGGAACGTACGG
>Ga0157379_10006104_pt1 | contig 10375 bp, 9 predicted proteins | sample S25metaG_FD_121802 | JGI IMG/M metagenome (GOLD analysis project Ga0157379, IMG submission 121802) | Switchgrass rhizosphere microbial communities from Kellogg Biological Station, Michigan, USA - S2-5 metaG | ecosystem: Host-associated > Plants > Roots > Rhizosphere > Soil | place: USA: Michigan... | reverse complement strand
TTCTTCCAGCTCATAGGAATGTTCTTCCGCCTGCTCCTTGCCATGTTCAAGCTGCGCCGGCTTCATAAGGATGTAAAGTATCCCGGCGGCGGTTTGGTCGCTCTGGACGCAGTCCTGTCGGCCTATCGGCGCGGTGATTACGAGGAAGGCCTGGCCGCCAGCGAAGGCCTCAAGGTCAATGGCCAGGAGTCCAGCACCTCACTCTACTTTAAAGGCGCCAACCTCATGAACCTCGGACGGCTTGACGAGGCGGAAGAGGCGCTCAACGCCAGCGCTAAACTCGAAAATGACGGCAGGAAGATGGCCCTCCGCTATTCGACGCTCGGCGAGCTCATGATCGAGCAACAGCGCTACGATGCGGCCCATGACTGCTTCGACAAATCTGCCCGTCTGTGGCCCGGACGCGGCATGCCCGACCGAGATGCTGCCGAGTGCTTGTTGCATCAGCAGTCCAATCCATCCGATGCGGTCAGCCGCGCACGCACCGCTCTTCAAAAAGAGAAGAGCCGCGAAGCACTCTCGAGTGAGTCCCAGCAACAGAACATCAGCGAGTGCCTCGCTACCTTAGCCTGGGCCGTTGCCGAAAGCTCACGCGATCGCACCGAAGTCGACCGCCTCGTATCCGAAGCCGTCCCCATGATCGAGAGAGCGCACTTGTCTTCCGGCCACGACGCCGCTCAACCCGTGATCGCTCGCGTCCATTACTACTGCGGGCGCGCCTATGCAGCCCTCGGCGACCCAGCCAAGTGCACACTTCATTTTGAAGAAGCCGCCAAGCAGGATCCGAAAGGCACATGGGGACGGCGCGCTCGCGCGATCCAGGTATGACAACATCGAGCGTCGACTGGAGCAGCCTCGAAGACGCCTACGGACCCGCCACCGAAGTACCGCACCTGCTCGAAAAGGTACGCCAAGCCAAAAGCGAGCATGCCTTCAGTCAGGCGCTTGGAAATCTGTATTCGCACGTCCTCCATCAGGGAACCATCTACAGCGCCTCGCCGTTTGCAGTGCGGGAAGTAATTGCCATGCTTCGGGCTTCCGTAAAGGATGCTCAGAAACGCCCCGCACTCTACGAACTTCTCAATGAATTCGCCCACGCAGCGCGTATCAGCCATGAAAACGGGCGTTTCATTCCGTGTTGCTCGGGAGGAGATCCGGCGCATGGCGACGCCATCCGGGATGAACTCGACCTTGCGCGCGCGCAATTCTTTCAGGATTTAGAAGATCCCAACCCGCAGGTCCGCGCCAGCGCCTGCTCGCTATTGGCAGCTTTCGAAAACGCCGATACAACTGTCGTCGAATTGGTCCGCAACAAGTACCTGATCGAGCAGGATCGGCACGCGCGCCATTCCATCTTCGACGCGTTGATGCGCGTGAAGTCGAGCGTCCGTGACTGGCCCGCCGTCCTCGACGCAGGATTGCAACGCGAGACTGAACCAGAAGACCGGTTCCCCATTCTCTTCAGCCAAATTCAGGCATCGCTGGCCCCCGCCAGAGACGCAATCTGGCGAGACTTTGTGAAGACCTTCGCCGCCGCCAATGCCGGCCAGATGACTTCCTCCGTAGACGAACGATTCTTCGAAGCGCTCACATCGTTGGGCCAGGAAGATCAGTGCACGCTCATGCTCGAAGCGCTCGACCTCTCAGTCGAATCCGGATTAGTCTGCGCGTTGACAGCCCGGCTGTTGAGGTCCGCATTGGAAGACGGGCGCACGGGTTGGGGGCAAGTGTCGTATTCGCAACTCCCGAAGGACGGATCCACTCCGGATCCGAGGAACAGTATGTATCGCATGGCTTTCAGGGCCATGGGTTTGCTCCTCTTGATGAAGCTGTTCCCGTTCCTATTTCGGTGGAAGATGCGCCGCATGGCCAAAGGGATGAGGGCGAAGCCAACAGGCATCGAGAAAATAGAATTCTGGGGCCTCGAAGGGAATCCCCCGGAAATGCCCATGCCGCTAACTGCGGTCCAACAGCGTGTCCTCGTGGCCTTGGCACAGAAACCCGAAGTATGGATTTTCCGCACGAATCTCTGGAGTCTATTTACGTTGCCAGAATCGGCTGAGTCATTGAGTGCCTTCGTCGCCGAGCGGTCGTCAAACTGATATTTTGGCTCCTGAGGAGCGAAACTTCACCCGTTGCCGCGCTTTGGTGCAGGCTCTATTTGGTATGCTAAGCGCAGCGAATGTCCGGCTCGGAGGCGAAAATGTTCCGGTCTATTCTATTGCCCGCATTGATTGCGGCATGGTCTCTAAGCGGAGCCACCATTTCGGTCTCCACTAACTGCGAAGGCACTGTCGGTACTACCTCATGTAGTTCTGCCAATGCCTTTGCGATGGCGTCCGTGGGTTACGCTTTGAGCTATACCGACACAATTGGCTTTAATGCGTCGGCCAATGTCGTCGATTCAAATGCGTTTAGCTCTGCCTCGGCGAGCGCGTCGTTCTCCGACACCTACCTGTTCACTATTAATAGCGGCGCAGGAAGCGGAACGTACAGGCCCTGCATATTCGTCGGGGGCGATCACGGTAACGCTTCGGTGACGTTCGGCTCCTATGGCATCACGGCTCCTTTCAATGGGATCGACGGGACATGCGGTCAGGGAGGAAATCAGCCGGTATTCATACCCTTCACAGACGGGGTGACCCAAACCATTCTCGTTCAGGTATCTGCCAGCGGTACGAAGTTGTCTGGTATCGGCCAGCAAACCAACGGAGGGAACGCCGGCATAGGAACCCCCTGGTTCTTCAACCAGAACGGCGACCGCCTCAACAATGTGAGCTTCACGCTTGTAAGCACCTCGGTGCCGGAACCGACACTCGGACTCTTGGTAGCGTTGGCCCTCGCCGTATGCGCCTGGCGCCGTTACCAGATGACGCGGATTGGGTACTTCGAGATTTGATCGTCAGGCGTGACGATCGCGCAGCTATGTTCCAGGGCCTGGCACAATAGCATTCGATCGAGCGGATCTCCATGATGTCGCGGAAGCCGCGGTTCATGCAACACCGCCGATTCCATCCAAGGGCAGCGGCGCGATCCCATGGATCCTCCCGCTGCCTCTTGATATAGCCCGCTTCCGCCGCCCGGAAGCCGTAGTCTTCCCATCCCCACCTTCACCACGATTTCCCAGACGGAAACCGCGCTCAAATAGACTATATTCGCTGGATCCCGAAACACTCGCTCCACCGTAGAAGACAGTCGTTTCGAACCCCCGATGATCCACAGGAAGGTGCACGTATCGAGCAGAATATTCATTCAGCCGTCTTAGAACTGCGAGCCGAACGCTTTCAGCACATCATCCGGAAGAGGCTCGAAGAATTCGCCGGGTACTTCAAACTCTCCCGCAGCCAAACAATCGGGCGTGATTCCTTCCGCGCCTGTGCGATTCCCCGCAACTCCGCAATGGGCTCATTCCGGCGGCAGATCACCACCTGCTCGCCTTTTTTCTACCTCTTCGAGGTAGCGGGAGATTCGTTTTGGCATCATGTATATTCACGACGATCACAACCTAGTACTAAACTAATTACTGGACTAACACAATCCCCTTCTCCAAACTTATCTTCCTGTAACATCCATCGGATAACCTACCAACTTCCCCAAGGAGATCTGGATGGAACTATTCGGCGAATCGCTCTCAGCCAGTAATGGCATCTTTCTTTTACTCGCACTCGGACTTGCACTTAGTTTCGAGTTCGTGAACGGCTTTCACGACACCGCCAACGCGGTCGCGACAGTCATCTACACACACAGCCTCAAACCCATGGTCGCAGTCGTCTGGTCAGGCTGCTGGAACTTCATTGGAGTCCTCACCTCCAGCGGAGCCGTCGCCTTCGGAGTGCTGGCCCTGCTCCCCGTCGAACTGGTTTTGAACGTCGGCTCCGGCGCCGGCTTCGCCATGGTCTTCGCCCTCTTGATCTCGGCAATCATCTGGAACCTCGGAACCTGGTACCTCGGACTCCCTGCCTCGAGCTCGCACGCCTTAATCGGCTCAATCATGGGCGTCGGACTCGCGAATTCCGTTCTCGCCCCCGGCCATGTCTTCGGCGAGGGCGTGAATTGGGCCAAAGCTCAAGAGGTCGGGATTTCGTTGTTCGTCTCCCCACTGGTGGGCTTCATTTGCGCGGCCGCGCTGCTCTTGATCATGAAGGCGCTGGTCAGGAACAAGGACCTTTATAAGTCCCCGGAGAAAGACACCCCCCCGCCACTCTGGATCCGCGGACTCCTCGTCCTCACCTGCACCGGTGTCAGCTTCGGCCACGGATCGAACGATGGCCAGAAGGGCATGGGCTTAATCATGCTCATCCTCATCGGTATCCTCCCGACGACCTACGCCGTGAACCAAGGCGCCACGAAGTCCGAAATCGAGGAGCTCACATCCGCCACTCAGACGATCTCTTTCCAAATGGACAAACACGCGCCAGGCGTGGCGATGGGTGGCTACCAGATCGCGGCCGATGAGATCTCGTCTTATCTGAAGTCGGGCGGCGTAGCGACCGAGCGCACGTACGCCGGCATCGGCACGAAATGCCGTGAGATCTCAGAAATGCTCACTGGGAAGGACAGCCTTCAAAGCCTCAGCTCCGAACAGCGCCGCACCTTGAGAAGCGGACTCTACTTGACTTCGGAAGCACTTGGCAAACTAGTGAAATCCAAGAAGCTCACGGATTCCGCTGAGAACGCATCCGCCGCAAAACTCAGGAAGGAGATGGATGGGGTTACCAAGTTCATTCCCGTCTGGGTGAAGTTCGCGGTCGCAATTGCACTCGGCCTAGGCACGATGATCGGCTGGAAGCGCATCGTGGTCACTGTCGGCGAGAAAATCGGCAAGACTCACTTGAGCTACGGCCAGGGCGCCGCGGCGGAACTCGTAGCCGCCGCCACGATCCTCGCAGCCGACAAGTACGGGCTTCCCGTCAGCACCACGCACGTTCTCTCATCGGGAGTCGCGGGAACAATGGCCGCGAATCGCTCCGGCCTGCAAACCGAAACGCTACGAAACCTGCTGCTGGCTTGGGTTTTGACACTGCCCGTGACTGTGTTGCTCGGTGCCGGGATCTTCGCGTTCGTGCTGAACGTTATGATCCGCCTCGGCGTGAAGTAAGCCATTCGGCCAGCGACGAGATGCCCAGCATCAGCGTCAGCAACGTCAAAAGGAAGAGCAGCACGATCGGGATCACTACAATGATACGCAGCGCCGGATTGCCGACCGCTGCGTATGCCATCCAAGCCGCTACTCCCCACAGTGCGAACAGCAAGCTGCCAAGGAAGATCCTGCTAAACGCAACAGCAACCGCGAACATCGCCTGCAGCAGCGACAGATTTGGATTGAAGGTGTGAGGCACACCGAAGGCCTCACCAACGTTGAACTTCGTGATCGCACTCATGCGGTCGAGCGGCTTCATCCTATTTAACAGTACGCTGGATGCGCCGGCCGCACAATACATCAGTCGAGATTCTTGGGATAGAAACGGAAGCAGGAGTACGCACCGAGCGCGAGCATCACTATGCCCCACAAGATGTCTGAGTGAAGCTCGCGCAGCAGCACCGTATGACCAGTCGCATCACGATTCACCAGGCTCGATGCCGTAAGTACAACACCGTAGATCAGCAATAGGGAACCAACGAAGAACCAAGCGGAGATTTGGGAACGAGAGTTCATTGACTATGACTCCTTGTATAAGCAATCATGAAGATTGCTTCACAGCATTGTACATCAGTTTGGGAGCTTCGTGGTGGGCGCGTCAAACGACACGTTGGACTGCGTTCCGAATCTATGATAATCGGAAAAGTGATGGGTCTGCTTCCAATGATCGGTAGGATGGGGCGGCCCCGAGGAGAACTCACCCGCGAGCACACTGCGAAGCCAAAGCGCAGGTGCGAGCCGCTCGAAAGTGCTCGATGCGAATGAGCCAGGCAGGACCTCCGGGCCTTCGCGAATGACTTCCCACCGGATCTGTGCAATCGCGTAGTCTTCCTGATCGATCCACATTGTGGTCTTGTAGCAAAGCGTCACGCGATCTTTGGCGGAACGCGCTTGCTCGACGTCTGGTCCCGGCTCGGACTCGACAACCCAGGTGGGACGTCCTCTTATAAGCTCCTCTCCGCTGACCTTGTGTGTCATGAGACGAACGACCGCCGCAGGCTCTATGCCCGCCGACACGATATGCGGATTCGGCTTGCGAAGTGCATCACTTGTACGGCGCTGGGCGCGTGTCATTTGGAAGTGGCGTTCTTCTTCCGCGGCGCGTTTGCCTTTCAACGGCTTTCCATTGTACGCGACGAGTTTGCGATAGGGCTGGCCTTCCAGATAGATCCACTCATAGTCGCTCGAGTGGCGCAGTTTTCCGTCAAGCCGGAAGTTCTCTGCGTGCTCGCGATAGATGTAGTGGGCGCGTTCGGGCTCTTGAGCATTTTCGGCCGCAATCATGCGGCTGAGAAGGTCGCCCACGGCAGGGGGTGCGGCCGCATTAGCGCGGACAAGGAACAACAGTACTGCATAAGGCGCGACGCGCATAGCATCCCATAATACGCGGAATTCGCCATGCGGTTCCCTGAGCCTGTCGCTAGAATGGGGGAATGGCCCCAAGCCGCAAATATGACGTCATCGTGATTGGAGCCGGCCACGCCGGTTGCGAAGCGGCCCGCTCCTCCGCCCGCATCGGACTCCGCACCGCGATGATCACCATGAACATCGACCTCATCGCGCAGATGTCCTGCAATCCTGCGATCGGCGGAATCGCCAAAGGGCACCTCGTGCGCGAGATCGACGCGCTGGGCGGCATCATGGGCGAGGTCACGGATGCCGTCGGCATTCAATTCCGCCTGTTGAACACGAGCCGCGGACCTGCCGTGTGGTCTCCGCGCGCGCAGTGCGACAAGAAGCAATACCGCGTTCATATGAAGCAGGTCCTCGAAGGTGAGCCGAATTTGCGCATTCTGCAGGCCGAGGTGGCGGGGCTGGTCTTCGGGGAAGGCCGTCGAGTTATGGGAGTGTCGCTCCAGGATGGGCGGGAATACTCCGCTGGCGCCGTGATCGTGACGACCGGAACGTTCTTGAACGGCCTGGCGCACATCGGTGAGCAGCGCCATAGCTGTGGGCGGAACGGTGAGGCGCCCTCGAATCTTTTAGGCGACCAACTGCGTACCCTTGGTTTGGCATGGACCCGCCTGAAGACGGGCACGCCACCCCGCCTCGACGGTCGCACCATCGATTGGAACCAGTTCGACCCCCAGGCAGGCGATGAGGTGCCGACTCCGTTCTCCTTCCTGACGGAGAAGATCGACCGTCCCCAGATCAAGTGTTACATGGCCTACACGACGGAGCGGACGCGATCGATCCTGCAGGACAGCATCGCGCGTTCACCACTATATAGTGGACAGATTGAAGGCGTGGGCCCTAGGTATTGTCCATCTATAGAAGATAAGATCGTCAAGTTCCCCGACAAGCTCCGTCATCAGATCTTCCTTGAGCCAGAAGGCCTCGATACCAATGAGGTCTATGTGAACGGGATGTCCACAAGCATGCCGATCGACGTCCAAGAGGCAATGGTCGCCTCGATTGAGGGCCTCGAGCGCGCTGAAATGATCCGCCCTGGCTACGCGATCGAATACGACGCCATCGACCCGCGGGAGCTCGCTCACACGCTTGAGGTCAAGAAGATCCCTGGATTGTACCTGGCAGGCCAGATAAACGGCACTTCCGGTTACGAAGAGGCAGCCTGTCAAGGCCTGATGGCGGGTTTGAACGCTGGCGCTAGTCTTTCCGGCAAAGACCCCGTTGTTGCTGGGCGAACTGAAGGATACACGGGCATCCTTATTGATGACTTAATATCCAAAGGCGCCGACGAGCCGTATCGGATGTTCACCTCTCGCGCCGAGTTCCGTTTGCATTTGCGGGTCGACAATGCCGACGAGCGCCTGACTCCTCTCGGGCGTAAGGCCGGGCTGGTCGATGATCACCGGTGGAATCTGTACTTGCGTAAGCAAGAGCAGAAGGTCCGGATCCAGGCGTATCTGGAATCGGTTCGCGTCGAAGCCGGCGAATTCGGGTTGTCTCGCGAAGAACGTCCAACGTTGGCCGTCTGGCTTCGTCGTCCCGAAGCGAAAATCTCAATGCTCCGTGAGCGGCTATCGGCGCTTCTGGGAGAGCTGCCGGTTTGTGGTGTTGAAACGACGGTTGAGACCGAGGTAAAGTACGCGGGCTACATTTCCCAGCAAGTGCGGCAGATCGAACGTCTGAAGTCGTCTGACGCCCGCCCAATCCCCTCCGGTTTGGACTTCCGCTCCATACCCGGCTTGTCCATCGAAGTTCAACAGAAGCTGGATCGTGTTCGTCCCGATACGCTCGGCCAAGCTAGCCGCATTCCCGGTGTTACACCCGCGGCTTTGGCCGTCCTAGATGTTTACCTCAGCGTTGGGCGGTAAGTGTTCCACGTGGAACACTGCTTTGCGCTCCAGAACTTGTGTTCCACGTGGAACATACCGCGGGCATGCTAAGATCTACACGAAGTGCCGAAAACGATCGCCATAGCGAATCAAAAAGGCGGCGTCGGAAAAACGACCACCGCAATCAATCTCGCCGCCTCGCTAGCGGCAAACGATCTACGAGTTCTGCTTGTAGACATCGATCCCCAGGGAAATTCCACGACAGGACTGGGGATTGCCAAATCCCAAGACCGCCCCACCACCTATGACGTTCTTCTAGGTGACAAAGAAGTAGCGGAAGTAGCCGTCGCTACCGAGTGCCACGGCTTGGATGTGCTTCCCGCCGACAAGAATCTCGTTGCGGCGAACCTTGAACTCCGCGATGAGGGGGAGCGCGAGTTCCACCTCAGGAACAAACTCGCCGCGGTCGCCGACAATTATGACTTCATCCTGATTGATTGCCCACCCGCGCTCGATCTTCTAACTCTCAACGCGCTGGTTGCCGCGCAATCGGTGCTGATTCCTATCCAATGCGAGTTCTTCGCCCTGGAAGGAATCTCCCAGCTCCTCGACACGGTTGACCGCATTAAAGAAGGGTTCGCTCACAACCTGGAGATCGAAGGGGTGCTGCTCACCATGTACGACGACCGCACCAGCCTGACCAAGCAGGTAGCGGCCGATCTGAAGTCCTTCTTCGGCGATCAAGTGTTCAAAACCGTCATTCCCCGCAGCGTGCGTCTCGCCGAAGCCCCGAGCTTTGGCAAGCCGATCATGCTGTACGATGTCCGCTCAAAAGGCGCCGAGTCCTATATTCAACTAGCGAAGGAGATCCTGGCCAATGACCAACGGACCGGAAAAACGCAAAGCGCTGGGTAAGGGCCTTTCTGCCCTGCTCCCAAGCCGCCCAACCTCGGCCGCACCAACTCCGGTCGCCGCTGCACCGCCGCCCGAGCCCGAGAGCCCGACCCACCTCCCGATCGCGCAAATCCACACCAATCCGTCCCAGCCGCGCACAATCTTCAATGCCGACAAGATCGAAGAACTTGCGCAGTCGATCCGCGCGAACGGCATAATTCAACCGTTGATCGTCCGCCGGATGGGCCAGGACAAGTACGAGCTCATTGCAGGTGAGCGCCGCCTTCGAGCCGCGAAGCAAGCCTCGCTCGAAACCGTTCCGGTCGTTGTTCAGGATCTGCCGGATGATCGCATCCTTGAAGTCGCGCTCATCGAAAATATCCAGCGCGAGGATTTGAACGCAATCGAACTCGCCATCGCCTACGATCGCCTGAACCGCGAGCTCGGTTTCAACCACGAAGAAATTGGCCGAAGGACTGGCAAAGATCGAAGCTCAATTGCCAACACTATCCGGCTCTTGCGCCTGCCGCAACCGGTCCAGCAACTCCTCAGCGAAAATCGGCTCTCGATGGGCCAAGCGCGCGCAATTCTCGGATTGCCGGATGAAGGACTTCAGATTTCTCTTGCCGACCTCGCCGTCGCCCAGGGACTATCCGCACGTCAGGTGGAAGCGCTGGTTCGCAAGACTCTCGAGCCGGAAAAGCCGAAGAAGGAAGCGGGCCAACCTCCGAAGCAGGATCCGAACGTCCGCGCCGCCGCGGACGATCTGGAGCGAGTCTTGGGAACGCGCGTCCGAATCATCGAACAGACTGCCGAGCGGGGAAAGATAGAAATCGAATACTACTCGCAGGAAGATCTCATGCGAATCTTTGAGTTGATGACCGGCCAGCCAAAGTAGGGAGTTGGTGCCGGTGGAAGGACTTGAACCTTCGACCTTCGCGTTATGAGTGCGACGCTCTAACCAGCTGAGCTACACCGGCAACTGACCTATCTCCAGCCTATTGAAATTAGGGCTATTCTGTCAAGTTGACGCTGCTTGTACTACCCTGAAGGCATGCAGCGTCTTCTTCCTTTCGTTCTCATTTGCTCGCCCCTTCTC
>Ga0157379_10006103_pt1 | contig 10376 bp, 8 predicted proteins | sample S25metaG_FD_121802 | JGI IMG/M metagenome (GOLD analysis project Ga0157379, IMG submission 121802) | Switchgrass rhizosphere microbial communities from Kellogg Biological Station, Michigan, USA - S2-5 metaG | ecosystem: Host-associated > Plants > Roots > Rhizosphere > Soil | place: USA: Michigan... | reverse complement strand
GGTGCCGTCGATGAACCCCGGCGCGATCACGTTCGCGGTGATGCGGTCCGCGCCGACGTCCTGGGCCAGCGAGAGGTTCCACGCCTCGACGGCCGCCTTGGCCGCGCTGTACGACCCGGCTCCCGGCCGGTGCGCCGCGATCGAGCTGATGTTGGTCACCGTCCCGCCGGGCGCCAGCCTCGGCCGCAGCGCCTCGGTGACCAGCACCGCGGTCAGCACGTTGGCGTCCAGGTTGGCCCGCCAGGCGGCGGCCAGCCCGGCCAGGCCCGCGGGCGGCGCGGCGCCGATGTCGGTGTTCCCGCCCGCGCAGTTCACCAGCACGTCGACCTGGCTGGGCAGATCGGCCAGCGCGGCCTCGATCTGGGCCGGGTCGGCCGCGTCGAAGGCCACGCCGCGCACGCCCGGCCCAATCTGCGCCGCGGTCTCCTTCAGCACCGCGGCGCGCCGCCCGGTGATGACCGCCTGATCCCCGGCGCCCGCGAAGGCCGCCGCCACTGCCCGGCCGATGCCGGTCCCGCCACCGGTCACGATGACCTGGCGCATGCATTCCTCCTGACGCTTCGCGGCCGGCCCCGCGGCGGCGACACGCCGTGCAATCCGGGATATCCGGGGCGGCGTCGCCCGCGCGGGATCATGGCCGTTGATGGCACTGCGTTGTTTGACAGCCCTGTGTTTGGTAGCCCCGTGTTTGGTGGCACTGCGTTTGGTGGCACTGCGTTTGGTGGCACTGCGTTCCTGGCTGCCCACCGCCCCGGCCCCCCAAACAGCCGGCCCGCCGCTGCCGTTAAGGGCCCGGCGATGAGGATCCTGCACACCTCGGACTGGCACCTGGGCCGCACCCTGCACGGCGAGAGCCTGCTGGAGTACCAGGCCGGGTTCGCCCGCTGGCTGCTGGAGCAGGCAGTTGGCCATCAGGTGGACGCGGTGATCGTGGCCGGCGACGTGTACGACCGGGCCGTGCCGCCGCCGGACGCGGTCACGATCCTGGACCAGACCCTGTCCGGCTTTGCTGAGGCGGCCATCCCGGTGCTGCTGACCAGCGGCAACCACGACTCGGCGATCCGGCTCGGGTTCGGCCGCCGGCTCAGCGAGCGGGCCGGCATCCACCTGCGCACATCGCTGGCTGATCTGGCCCGGCCGCTCGAGGTCACCGATGAGCACGGGAAGGCCGGCCTGTACGGCATTCCCTACCTGCTTCCGGACGCGGTTATGGCCGACCTTGGCGCGGAGCGGTCGCACGAGGCCGTGCTGACCGCCGCCGCGGACCGGATCCGGGCCGACGCCCGCGAGCGGGGCCTGGACCGGGTGGTGGTGGCCGCGCACGCGTTCGTCACCGGCGCCGAGCAGTCGCCGTCCGAGCGGGACATCCGGGTCGGCGGCATCGGCGACGCGCCCGCCTCGGTCTTCGCCGGCTTCAGCTACGCCGCGCTGGGCCACCTGCACGGGCCGCAGGCAGTGCCCGCGCCGGGCGGCACGGTAGCCAGGTACAGCGGGTCGCCGCTGGCGTTCTCGTTCGGCGAGGCCCGCCAGCGCAAGTCGGTCACTCTGGTGGAGCTGGACGGGGCCGGCCAGGCCGCCGCGACGCTGCTGGCCGCGCCGGTGCCGCGGCCGCTGGCCGAGGTTCGCGGCACGCTGGAGACCCTGCTGGCGCGGGCCCGCGGTGACCTCGCCGGGCTGGCCGGCGCGTGGGTCAAGGCCGTGCTCACCGACCAGGTCCGGCCGTCCGCGCCGATGGAGCGGCTGCGCGAGCACTGGCCGCACACGCTGGTGCTGGACTTCGCGCCCGAGGGCGGCCTGCCCGGCGCGGACGCCGACCTGGCCCGGGTCGCCGAGGCCAGCGACCCCGCGGAGATCTGCGCGATGTTCGTGGAGTACGCCAGCGGCGGCCCGGCCGACCCGGCCCAGCGGGCTGAGCTGCGCGACGTCACCGAGACCGTGCGGCGCGCCGAGGCGGCGGCCTGATGCGACTGCACTTCCTCGAGCTCACCGCTTTCGGGCCGTACGCTACTGCGCAGCGGATTGACTTCGCCCAGGTCACCCGCAGCGGCCTGTTCCTGCTCGAGGGGCCAACCGGGGCGGGCAAGACGACGATCCTGGACGCGATCACGTTCGCCCTGTACGGCGGCCTGGCTGGGGACGGGGCCGGGCACGACCGGATGCACTCGGACTTCGCGGACCCGGACGACGAGCCGTCGGTCCGGCTGGAGTTCTCGATGGCCGGGGTGCGCTACCAGGTCACCCGGGTGCCCGAGCACGAGCGCAGGAAGAAGCGCGGCGACGGCTTCACCCGGCAGGCGTCCTCGGTCCACCTGCAGCGCCGGGCCGGCGACCGGTGGGAGAGCCTGTCGTCGAACAAGGCCGAGGCGGGCGAGCTGATCAGCGAGATCGTCGGGCTCAACCGGGACCAGTTCACCCAGGTCATGCTGCTGCCGCAGGGCGAGTTCGCGAAGTTCCTGCGGTGCGGCGACGACGAGCGGCGGGCCGTGCTGACCCGGCTGTTCGGCACCCAGCTCTACGACCGGATCACCGACGAGCTCGACCAGCGCCGCCAGGCCGCGGAACGGGAACGGACGGCCAGCAGGGCGCAGATCGAGCGGGCGGTGTCGGCCGCGGCCGAGGCGGCCGGCCTGGACCCGACCGCGGCCGCCGGCCTGGCCGGGCTGACCCGCGCCGAGCGGGCAGTCCGGCTCAAGGACCTGGCCGAGGACCTGGCCGCCGGGCACCGGGTCCAGGCCGAGGCCCTGGAGATCATGACCGCCGACCGGAAGGCGGCCGAAACCGCGGACGAGCAGGCCCGCCAGCAGGCCGTGCTGATGGACCGGCTGACCAGCGCGCTGAACGAGCTGGCCGGTCACGAGGAAGGCCGGGAGGAGCACGAGGCCCGGGCCGCCCGGCTGGCCCGGGCCCGCCAGGCCGAGCCGGTCCGCCCGCTGCTCGCCGAGCTGGCCGAGCGCTCAGCAGCCACCGCGGACGCTCGCGCCCGCCTCGCCACCCTGCCCGTCGCCGAGGTGACCCCTTCCAGCCACGAGACCGCCAGGCCAGCGCACGACGAAGATGTGTGTGTACACACACATATCGACGCTGCCGGGGTTGCTGAGGCCGCTGGGGCTACCGCGGCTGCTGAGGCCGGAAGAAATGTGTGTGTACACGCACATATCGGCGCTGGTGGGGTTGAGGGCGCTGCTGGGGCTGGCGGGGTTTCTCAGGGCGCTGGTGTGGTTGAGGGCGCCGGCGGGGCTGGCAGGGTTGCTGCGGGCTCTGGTGGGGTTGAGGGCGCTGGTGAGGCTGGTCGGGTTGCTGGGGCTGGTGGGGCGACCGGCGCTGAATCGGCTGGGGCTGAGGCGGCTGTGCTTGCTGCGCTGGCCGGGCGGGTGAGGGTGCGGGCCGAGGCGGCTGAGCGGGAGGCGGCGGGGCTGGCGCACCTTGTCCAGGCCGAGGCTGGTCTGCCAGCCCAGCTGGACGAGGCCTCGGCCGCTGCGGCGGCGGCCCAGCGGGCGGAGGCCGCTGAGAAAGAGCTGACGGCCCGGGCCGGGGTCCTGCCGGCGCAGATCAGCGGGATCGAGAACCGGCTGGCGGAACTGCGGCCCCTGGCCAGCGCGGTGGACGCGCTGACCGCGCAGCATGAGGTGGCGGGGAAGCGGCAGGCCGCGGCGGCTCACCTGGCCGGTCTGGGGGACCTGCTCACCGCGGCGGCCGACGCCGTGCGGAGCGCTGTTGACGAGCACCAGGCGGCGGTTGGCCGGTTCCAGGACATGATGGCGGCGCGGCTGGCCGGGATGGCAGCGGAGCTGGCCGCCGGGCTGGCGGAGGGCGCAGAGTGCCCGGTGTGCGGGTCCGCCGAGCACCCGGCGCCGGCCGCGGCGCGGGATGGGGCCGTTACCGAGGCGGACCTGGCCGGGGCGCAGCAAGACGTGACGGGCGCCGAGACGGCGCGGCGGGACCGGGAGGAACAGCGGGACCGGCTGGCCAGGGAGGTCGCGGTGGCCACGGCCGCGGCCGAGGGACGGGATGAGGCCGCGGCCACCGCGGAGGTGGCCGGGCTGGCCGGGCGGATCGGCGCCGCGCGGGAGGCCGGCGGGGAGGTGGCCCGGCTGGAGCCGGGCGTGGCCGCGCTGCGGGCCGAGCACGACCAGGTCAGCGCCGGGCTGGTGACGGCGGCCGGTGCCGCCGCGGCGGCGCGTCAGCAGGCCGGCTCGGCCGCGGCGGAACTGGCCGAGCTGACTGCGCGGCTGGCCGAGGCGGCGGCGGGTTACCCGTCGGTGGCTGAGCGGCAGGCCGCGCTGGCCGGGGCGGCGGCCGGGGACCGGGCGCGGGCGGTGGCCCTGGATCAGCTGGCCACTGCGGTCGCCGAAGAAGCCGGGGCGATGGAGCGGGCGGACCGTGAGGCCCGCGCCAGTGGCTTCGCGGTCCTGGCGGAGGCCCGCGCGGCAAATCTCGTAACCCGGCAGCAAGAAGATCTGCAGCAGCAGGTGGCCGGGTGGGAGCAGACACTGGCGGCGCTGACCGCGGCGGCGCGGGCGCCGGACCTGGCGGGCCTGGACCCGGCGGCCGCGGACGGCGTGCGGGCCCTGGCCCAGACGGCGGCCGCGGCGCGGGAGCGGGCGGTGGACGCGGAGGCCAGCGTCCGCGCCGCGTATGAGCTGCTGGACAGCCGGCGGCAGCGGTTCGCGGAGCGTCTCGGCGACCTGCAGGCCGCCGAGGACGGGGCCGATCTGCTGGCCGAGCGGACCGAGACCGTGATCCGGCTGGCCGCGCTGGCCAAGGGCATGGACGGGCACCGGCGGGTCGCACTGACCACGTACGTGCTGCGGCACTGGTTCGGCCAGGTGGTGGCCGCGGCGAACGTCCGGCTGGCGGTGATGTCGTCCGGGCGGTATCAGCTGCGGCGCAGCGACGAGGGGGAGAACCGGCGGCAGCGGGCCGGGCTGACACTGTCCGTGATCGACCGGCACACCGGCGAGGAGCGCAGCCCCAAGTCGCTGTCCGGCGGCGAGACGTTCTACACGTCGCTGGCCCTGGCTCTGGGCCTGGCCGACGTCGTGCGGGCCGAGGCCGGGGGCGTGGACCTGGACACGCTGTTCATCGACGAGGGATTCGGGTCGCTGGACCCGGACACGCTGGACCAGGTTCTCGGGGTGATCGACGAGCTGCGGGACCGGGGGCGCGTGGTGGGCATCGTCAGCCACGTGGCCGACCTGAAGGACCGGATCGCCGAGCGGCTCGAGGTGCGTCGCTGCCCGGACGGGTCGTCGGCGGTGCGGGTGGTCGCCTAGCCGGGGCCGCTGGTCCCCGGGGCGGCAAGGCGGTAGCGGAGCAGGGCTACGTCGCCGAGCTGGTCTGTGCTTTCCAGGTGCATCCGGTGGGTGGCGTCGTGCGGGTACTGGCCGGGGCCGACCAGGCGGGGGGCGGTGGGGTCGCCGACGAAGATCGGGGCTACCACCAGGTGGAGTTCGTCGGCCAGGCCGGCCTGGAGGAACTGCGTGTGCACTGTGCTGCCGCCCTCGACCAGCAGGCGGCGTACGCCGCGCCCGGCCAGGTCGCCCAGGACGACGGGCAGGCTGAGCGGGTCGCCCGCCTCCAGGACGGAGGCTGCGCCGGCGAGGCGGGCCTCCACCTCCCCGTGCACGCTGGCGGGGACATAGACGAGGACGTCCTGGCGGGCGGGGTTGCCCTGGGCTGCGGCTTGGGGGGCGGCGCCGGCGAAGAAGCGGGCGGCGGGGTCGAGGTTGCCGCTGCGGGTGATCGTGACGCGGACCGGGTCGGCCAGCTCGCCGCGGGCCTGCCGGGCTTCCCGCCGGGCGGCGGAGCGGATCCGCAGCCAGGGGTTGTCCCGGCGGATCGTCGTCGCGCCGACGAGGATCGCGTCGGCGTTCGCGCGGACCTCGTCGACCCGGTCCAGATCCGCGTCGCTGGACAGGATGAGGCGCTGGTGGGTGGCGTCGTCCAGGTAGCCGTCGACTGACATCGCCGCCGACAGCAGCACGTACGGGCGATCAGCCACGGCGCCTATCGTAGGCCGGCCGTTCCTGCGGCCGGCGCCGGGTCGCTGACCTGCGAGGATGTCACGGTTAGGGAGGGACCCCGGCGGTGAGACTTCTGTGGTGACCAGCTGGGTGCTGCACGTCGACCTCGACCAGTTCATCGCGGCCGTCGAGGTGCTGCGGCATCCCGAGCTGCGCGGCAAGCCGGTGGTGGTGGGCGGCGACGGTGACCCGGGCAAGCGGGGCGTGGTCAGCACGGCCTCGTACGAGGCCCGGGCGCACGGCGTGCACTCCGGCCAGCCGCTGCGCACGGCGCGGCGGCTGTCTCCTGATGCGGTCTTCCTGGCCGTGGACCGGGCGGCGTACGAGGCGGTGTCTTCGCAGGTGATGGCGGTGCTGCGGGAGTCCGGCGCGGTCGTCGAGGTGATGGGGTGGGACGAGGCGTTCCTGCAGGTGGAGACGGACGACCCGGAGGCGTTCGCCCGTCTCCTGGCGGAGCGGGTGCGGGAGCGGACGCAGCTGAACTGCTCGGTCGGCATCGGGGAGAACAAGCTGCAGGCCAAGCTGGCCACCGGGTTCGGCAAGCCGGCCGGGGTGTTCCGGCTGACCTCGGCGAACTGGGACGAGGTGATGGGCGGCCGGCCGACGGATGCGCTGTGGGGTATTGGCGCCAAGACGGCGGCCAAGCTCGCGGAGCTGGGCATCGGGACGGTGCGTGAGCTGGCTGTGGCCGACCCGTCCGGTCTGGCCGCGCGGTTCGGCCCGCAGACCGGTCCGTGGCTGGTGGGGCTGGCCCGCGGCGAGGGCAGTTCGGCGGTGGACGCGGAGCCGTGGGTGGCGCGGTCGCGCAGCAAGGAGACGACCTTCCAGCGCGATCTGGCCGACTGGGACGAGGTCGAGGCCGCGGTCGCCGAGGTGGCGCGGCAGCTGGCCGGCGAGCTGGCCGCTGAGAGATGGCTGGTGGCCCGGGTGGTGGTCAAGATCCGCTATGTGCCGTTCTTCACGCAGACGAAAGGCGTCACGCTGGGGGAGCCGGGCCGGGCGGCGGAGGTAGTCGAGCCGGGCGCCGGGGCCGCGCTGGCGCTGTTCACTGCCCACCGCCCGGTCCGCCTGGTAGGCGTCCGGGCCGAATTCGCCCGCCGGAAATAACCGGGGCGCCACCGCTCCTCGCTCCCGATCGCGGTGGATTTCCGGTGCTCCAGGCCCCGGGTCTGTCATCCCCTCGCCGGGCCGAGCAGGCTCCGCAGCTCAGCTGCCTCGGCAAGCAGGCGTTCCTCCGGGATTCTCGCGCTGCCCGGCACCTGAGGTGCCAGCGGGAAGGGGCGGCCAGGGGCCGGGTCCTCGCGGAACCGGGGAACAAGGTGCGTGTGCAGGTGGGGAAGCGAGTTGCCGAGAGTCTCGTAGTTGAGCTTCATGGGCCGGTAGACCTGCAGCAGGGCGCGGGCGACCGTCAGCGTCTCGGCCCAGTACCCGGCCGCCTCGGTCTCGTCCAGTTCGGTGGGCTCGGTGACGTGGCGCCCCCTCCAGACCACCACCGTGTAGCCGCGCTGCACGTCAGCGCGCTGCAGGTAGGCGTCGGTGTACCGCCCGGCGAGCACCCGGACCCCGTGATCATCGGAGTCGGGCCGCGCTGTGCCGGAAAGGCACATGCCGCAGCCGATTCCGCGGATCAGGTCCGCCCAGTTAGCCGGCCACTCACTCATGACCCGATCATCACAGGCCCGCCTGCGGGGGTGGGACAATTTCCGGGGTGAGCGACCAGGTCATTCTCCGCACGGACCCAGCCGGATAGTTCCTGGGTGGGTCAGCTCCGGGCATCGGCTGCCACGCTGCGGTGGGTTGCGGTGCGGTCGTAGTCCAGCAGCATGGCCCGGGCTTCGGGCTCGACGATGGCCACCGTGATGTCGTCCCCGGCGAAGGCGCGGATCGCCGCGGGGGATTCCCAGAACGTGTGCGCGGTCAGCTCTGCAGTGCCGTTCCCGTCAAGGTCGCGGCGCAGCAGGTACGCGCCCTCGACTCCGGGCAGCTTGCGCAGCCCGGGCAGCAGCGTGCCGGTGAAGTACCGGGTGTAGTTCCCGGCGCCCTCAGCGCTGGCCGTCGCGGACCAGGTCCTGACGGTCAGCTCCCCTGCGTTGGTCATGCCCGTCATCGTGGCCCGCTGCGATACTAAAGTAAAGTTGAATTATCTTCCGTTGAGCGAAAGCAGGGCTTCCGGATGATCGATCCTCGCAGGCTGGGCGTGCTGCAGGCGGTCGCCGTGCACGGCAGTGTCGCCGGCGCCGCCGGCGCGCTGCGCCTGAGCCCGCCGGCGGTCTCCCAGCAGTTGCTGGCCCTGGAGCGGGAGACCGGTGCCAGCCTCATCGACCGCTCCGGCCGGCAGGTCGGGCTGACCGCGGCCGGGCGGCTGCTGGCGGCCCACGGCGAGCGCGTCGCCGCCCAGCTCCGCCAGGCGGAACGGGACCTGGCCGAGCTGACCGGCCAGGCGTCCGGCCCGGTGCGGATCGCGGCCTTCCAGAGCGTTATGGCCCCGCTGATCGGCCCCGCCCTGGCCCGCCTCGCCGCCGCGAGCCCGGCTATCCAGCCCGTCATCACCGAGCGCTACGGCCCTGCCGCCGTCGCCGATCTGCGCCTCGGCGACCTGGATATCGTGCTCACCGAGTACGACTCCGCGAGTTCCCCGCCCGCCGAGCCCGGCCTCGGCCTGCGCCAGCTGGCCTTCGACCCCTACCTTCTGGTCATCCCGCCAGACTGGCAGGTCAGGCCCCGCAGTCTGGGTGACCTGGCCGGGCGGCCCTGGGTGGCCGGGCCTCCCGGCACCGCCTGCGACCACGCCCTGCGGCGGCTTGCGGCCCAGGCCGGCATCGGCATCCCGGCCGGCGATGTCTGCGTTGAATTTCCCTCTGTCCTGGCCCTGGTCGCGGCCGGGCGCGGGGCGGCCATCATCCCGCGGCTGGCCCTCGGGCAGTCACCGGTGACCATCTGCGCCCTGCCGCCGCTGGGCGGACGCCACATCGCCGCCTGGCACCAGGCCGGTCCCGCCCAGCCCGCACCGGCCACCGCCACCGTCCTCGGCACCCTCGCCCAGACCAGTGAGGCAGCACGGCAGACTCCCTGACCTCGGTATCCCGCTCACCGCGGGCCGGTGGTGGTCCACCGCGATCCTGAAGTCAGGAGGCGCCGTTCCTGGGTGTCCAGCGGGCGCTGATCTCGTCGAAGCGGGCCGGCCGGCCGGACAGTGGCGGGGGCGGCGGGGCGCCGGGAGCCGGGGAGCGCAGCCCGGCCAGGACCAGGTCGGTGTAGCGCTGCCGCAGTTCCCGGGTCCGGTCCCGGTCCGGGGTCTTGATCGCCGCGATCATCTCGAAGATAAGCGACAGGTCGTGCACGTCCGCGTCGTCCCTGAGGGCAGGCCGTACCCGGTCGAACAGCTCGCGCAGCAGCACGTCGCTCCGCATGGCCAGCTCGAACATGGCCGGGGTGGGGGTGAAGCGGCCGGCCAGCGCCAGGGTCATCGAGCTGGTATCCGCCGCGACCAGCCGGCGGATGAACCCGGCGAACACCGTCCACGGCTCGCCGGGGTCGGCCAGGGCAGCCTCGGTCTCGGCCACGAACCGGGCCAGGCCCTCCGCACACAGCCGCCGCAGGAGTTCCTCCTTGCTGCCGTACCGGCTGTACAGCGCGCTGATGCCAACCTTCGCGTGCAGCGCGACCGCGGTGATCGGCGCACCCGGATCCTCCAGGAACACCGCCCGGGCCGACTCAAGGATCAGCTGATCATTGCGGGCCGCCTGCTTCCGCCTCCCGCTCATATGCCCCGCCGCGCTGCTCGCCGAGCCCGCCGCATCTGAAGGGCTAGCCGGTGCCGCGGGATCCATGACGGCGGCCGCGGTCAGCTCGGCCACCCGCGCCGCCACCGCCTCGCTGGATACCGCACCCGCCGCGGGCCCAGCGGGCGCCGAAGTCGTCTCGTTCATGCCTCCATCATAGCGGAACAAAGTATTCCGTTCTGACAGCAGGTCGTGGTATTCTGATGGAACAGAACATTTCGTTCCGTTTGAACGAGGAGGCTGGGATGACCTCATCGGCTCGCCCGTCTGGCGCCCTTCGCTGGCTGGCCTTTAGCGCGGCTGTGGTGGCCGCTGTGATGGATCTGCTGGACTCGACGATCACCCAGGTTGCGGCGCCCGCTATCCGGGCCAGCCTGGGCGGGTCGTACGCGGTTATCGAGTGGGTCACGGCCGGGTACACGCTGGCCATGGCCGTCGGCCTGCTTGTCGGTGGCCGGCTCGGCGACCTGTGGGGCCGCAAGCGCGTGCTGCTGATCGGCATCGCCGGGTTCATGGCCGCCTCCGCGGCCTGCGCGGCGGCCGGTACCCCGAGCGAGCTGATCGCCGCTCG
>Ga0157379_10006102_pt1 | contig 10377 bp, 8 predicted proteins | sample S25metaG_FD_121802 | JGI IMG/M metagenome (GOLD analysis project Ga0157379, IMG submission 121802) | Switchgrass rhizosphere microbial communities from Kellogg Biological Station, Michigan, USA - S2-5 metaG | ecosystem: Host-associated > Plants > Roots > Rhizosphere > Soil | place: USA: Michigan... | reverse complement strand
TATCTTGCCGACCTCGGGCAATGGGTGGTCGTCATCCAGGGCGTCATCTTCGTCGTCTGCGTGCTGACGTTCCGGCGCGGCGTGGTCGGTGAAGTCGCCCACCTGTTCCGGCGCTCATTGTAGAACGGCCCGGCGGGAGGCTGCGGCGCGCTAGAGCTTGCGGACGAGCCCCACCATGACGCCGAAAATCTCCAGCGAGCCTTCGGGACGGATGACCGGGTATGCGCGGTTCTCGGGCTTCAGCACGAAGCGCGTGCCCTCGAGATCGAGGCGCTTCAGCGTGAACTGGTTGTCGACGATGGCGACGACGATGTCGCCCTTTTGCGCGGCCGCGCGCTTTTCGACGACGACGAGGTCGCCCTCGAAGATGCCGGCGTCCTGCATCGAATCGCCCTTCACCCGCACGAGCACGGTGGACGACGGGCGCTCGATCAGGTAATCGTCGATGGTGACGGCGTCGGTATCGGCGTCGTCCACCGCCTCCGGCAGCCCGGCGCGCACCGGCACCGACGCAAGGGGCCGCGCGAAAAAGCGCCGCGTGGGCGCGAGCCGTCGGTCGGGCGTGGACTCAATGAACCCGGCGAGCTTGAGCCGCGCCACGAGCGCCGCAACCGACGACTTGGAGCGCAACCCGAGCAGGCTCCCGATCGACGCGTACGACGGCAGTGCGCGATGCCGGGCGTAGTAGTCTTGCAGGATCGTCAGGTAGGAACGATCGTTCGACATGGCGGTAGAATACGAACGAACGTTCGCCCCTGTCAAGTCCCGTTTATCGCCCGGTTCGCCGCCTGCTGCTGCTCGATTGACGCCTTACCTCATGCGCCTTTTCGCCCCCTCGCTCGCCTTCGTCGATCTCGAGACCACCGGGATGAGCGCCGGCGAGGATCGCATCACCGAGATCGGCGTCGTTCGGGTCGACGCCGCGGCGGACGGCACGGCGCCCCAGGTGACCGAGTGGAGCACGCTCGTCGATCCCGGTGTGCCCATCCCGCCGGCGATCGTTGCGCTCACCGGCATCGACAATGCGATGGTCGCCGGCGCACCGCCGTTCTCGGCGCTCGTCCGCGACATCGCGGCGCTGCTCGACGGCGCGGTGTTCGTTGCGCACAACGCGCGGTTCGACTACGGCTTCCTCAAGCACGCGTTTGCGCGCGCCGGCCACCCCTTCACGACGCGGGCGCTGTGCACGGTGCGCCTCTCGCGCCGCCTCTTCCCGGACGCGCGCGGCCATGGCCTCGACGCGCTGATCGCACGCCATGCACTGCCCGCCGGGGACCGACACCGCGCGCTGGGCGATGCGCGCGCCATCTGGTCGTTCATGCAGGTGCTCTATCGCGACCTGCCGGGCGACGCGATCGAGGCTGCGGTCAAGCGCGTGCTGCGCATCCCGAGCCTGCCGCCGCAGCTTCCCCCCGACGCGCTCGATGCGCTGCCGGAATCGCCGGGCGTCTACCTCTTCTACGGTGACAATCCGCTGCCGCTCTACATCGGCAAGAGCATCAACCTGCGCGATCGCGTCGCCGCGCATTTCTCCGGCGACTGGCGCAGCGAAACGGATGCGCGGCTGTCGCAGGAAATACGCCGCATCGAGTTCGAGGAGACGGCCGGCGAGCTCGGTGCGCTGCTGCGCGAGGCAACGCTTGTAAAGGCGCGCATGCCGGCGCACAACCGCGCGCTGCGACGCAAGGCCGAAGCCGGCGTGCTGACACTGACGACCGAAGGCACGCCTGCTTATGTTCCGGCGATGGCAATCGAACCGGCCGGGCTGGCGGGCGCATTCGGCCCGTTCGGCTCGCGCGCGGCCGTGCGCGAGACGCTGCGCGCGCTCGCTGCCGAGCACCGGCTCTGCTGGCGCCGGCTGGGACTGGAGCGGCGGCCGGGCGGCCCGTGCTTCCAGCGCCAGCTTCGCCGCTGCGCCGGGGCCTGCGTCGGCGCAGAGGATCCGGCGCTTCACGATGCACGCCTCGCGACGGCGCTGGCGCCGCTCGCGATCCCCGCATGGCCTTGCGCGGGCCTCGCGCTCGTACGCGAAGCGGCGGTGTTTTCGGAACGCACCGATGTCCACGTGATGCGCGACTGGTGCTGGCTCGGGACGGCGCGCGACGAGGGCGCACTGGCCGAACTGATCGAAGCGCCGCCGCGTCCGCAGTTCGACATCGACGTCACGCGCCTGCTGCTGAAGCGCTACGCGGCCGGCAGGCTCGTGCTGCAGCCGGTTCCTGCGCTGTCGTTGGACGTCCGCTAGGCGTGCGCCGCGTGCGCGGCCAGCACGTCGGCCACGCAGGCCGTCAACTTTTTCGCATACGGCACGTGCAGGAATTCATTCGGTCCGTGCGCATTCGACTTCGGCCCGAGGACGCCGGTGATCAGGAACTGAGCGTCGGGAAAGCGGCGGCCGAGCATCGCCATGAAGGGAATCGTCCCGCCCTCGCCGATCGCAGCCGCCGGCTTGCCGTAGTGCGCCTGCGACGCCTGCTCGAGCGCGCGGGCGAGCCATGGCGCCGTCGGCGCGGCATTCCAGCCGCTTGCGCCCTGGTCGACATCGAACGTCACTGCCGCATCGTTGGGCGGATCGCTCTCCAGCAATGCCTTCAGCGCAGCGGTCGCCTTGTCACCGTCGATCGTCGGCGGGATACGCAGCGACAGCTTGAGCGCAGTGCGTGGGCGCAGCACGTTGCCGGCATTGGCGATCGTGGGCAGGCCATCGGCGCCGACGACCGACAGCGCGGGCCGCCACGTGCGGTTGAGCAGCGCTTCGGTGCGATCGCCATGCATCGGCGCGGTGGTGCCGGCGAACGGGAACTCGTCGAACACCGCGGCGCCCATGATGGCGGCAGTGGCCACGACCTGCTCGGCGCGCTCCTGCGGAATCTGCGCGTGGAACACTGCGGGACGCACGTAGCCGGTGGCGGAATCCTCGAGGCGGTCGAGCACGTGGCGGGCAATGCGAAACGACGACGGCACGATCCCGCTCGCGTGGCCCGAGTGCACGCCCTCGGTCAGCACGTCGACGGTGAGCGTCCCCGCCGCGAGGCCGCGCAGCGACGTCGTCGCCCACAGGCGCTCGTAGTCGCCGCAGCCGGAATCGAGACCGACCACGAAATCGACGCGCCCCATCCGCGGCGCGAGCGCTTCGAGATAGGCCGGCAGGTCGTAGCTGCCGCTCTCCTCGCAGGTTTCGATGAGGCCGAAACAGCGCCCATGCGGAACGCCTTCCGCCTGCAGTGCGCCGATCGCGGCCAGCGCCGCGAACACGGCATAGCCGTCGTCCGCGCCGCCGCGGCCGTAGAGCTTGCCGTCCTCGATGACGGGCGTCCACGGGCCGAAGCCGTCGCGCCAGCCGACCATCTCCGGCTGCTTGTCGAGGTGGCCATACAGGAGCACGGTGCGCTCGTCTGCAGTCGGGGCCGTGGCGGGCACTTCGAACACCAGCACCGGCGTACGCCCCGGCAGGCGGACGATCTCGACCGCGAGTCCGCGCACCGGCTGCGCGCGCGCCCATGATTCGGCGAGTCGTATCACCTTTTCGATGTATCCGTTGGTCTCCCATGCGGGATCGAAGTGCGGCGATTTCGCCGGGATGCGAACGTACTCGACGAGTTGGGGAACGATGTCGCCGTCCCACTGGCGGGCAATGCGATCGGCAGACTTGGAAGTGAGCATGGCGGCGGGTGACGAAGTGAACAGAGCGCGAACGATAACAGGCGCGCTTCCGGTTTTGTGCGCACGGCTTACGTAGAATGCGTGCATGACCGGCCGCACGCCTCCACCTTACGACGGCCTCACGCCGGATCGCACGCTCGACGCGCTGGAAAGCGCGGGCATCGTCGGTGACGGCCGGCTGCTCGCGCTCAACAGCTACGAGAATCGCGTCTACCAGGTGTGGCGGGACGATGCGCCGCCCGTGATCGCCAAGTTCTATCGGCCAGCGCGCTGGAGCGACGCGCAGATTCTCGAAGAGCATGCGTTCGTCGCCGATCTGGCGGAGCGCGAAATCCCCGCCGTACCGCCGCTGGTGCTGCACGACTCGACGCTCAACGCGTTCGAGGGTTTTCGCTTCGCGGTATTCGAGCGCCGCGGCGGCCGCGCGCCGGAACTCGACGACATGGCGACGCTGACCCGGATCGGCCGCTACGTCGGGCGAATCCACGCGGTGGGCAGCACGCAAGCCTTCGTCACGCGTCCCGCGCTCACTGCGGTGACATTCGGCACCGAGTCGCGCGACTGGCTGCTCGCGCATGACTTCCTGCCGCCCGATATCGCGGACGTGTGGCGTGGTGTCGTCGACCAGGCGCTCGCCGGCGTTGCGCGCTGCTATGCGCGCGCCGGGGACCTGGCAACGCTGCGCCTGCACGGCGACTGCCACGCGGCCAACATCCTGTGGACCGACGAAGGCCCGCACTTCGTCGACTTCGATGACGCGCGCACGGGGCCGGCAGTGCAGGATCTGTGGATGCTCTTGTCGGGCGAGCGCGCGTGGATGGAGCGCCAGCTCGGCGCCATCCTCGAGGGCTACGAGAGCTTTCGCCACCTCGACCGCCGCGAACTGCATCTCGTCGAAGCGTTACGCACGCTGCGGCTTGTCCACTATTCGGCGTGGCTCGCGCGCCGGTGGGACGATCCGGCGTTTCCCGCCGCGTTTCCGTGGTTCGGTACGCAGCGCTACTGGCAGGATCGCATCCTGGAGCTCCGCGAGCAGATCGCGCTGATGGACGAGCCGCCGCTCAGCGCGGATTGACCACCGTCAGGTTGGCGTCGGTGTTGATCGTCGGGCTCACCGTGGCCGTCGTGCCGTTCATCAGCCACAGCGCCGTGGCGCCGGAAACGCTGTTGCGCCACACGAGGTCGCTCCGGCCGTCACCGTCGAAATCCCCGACGTTGGTGACGCGCGCATTGGCGTCGGCGGAGATGATCGCGCCCCGCACATAGGCGGTGCCGTTCATGAGCCAGATCGCGGTCTGTCCCGTCGTCGCGTTGCGCCAGACGAGATCGCTGCGGCCGTCGCCGTCGAAGTCGCCGACGTGCGTCACCGCCCACGCGGCTGGCGCCTGCAGGCGCGCGCCGGCGACGTAGCGCAACCCGTCCATCAGCCAGATCGCCGTCTCGCCTGTCGTCGCATTGCGCCAGACGAGATCGGACTTGCCGTCGCCGTCGAAGTCCGCCACGTGCGTCACCGACCATGCGCCCGGTGCCTGCAGGCGCGCGCCTGCCACATAGCGCGTGCCGTCCATCAGCCAGATCGCCGTCTCGCCGGTCCCGTCGTTGCGCCAGACGAGGTCGGACTTGCCGTCGCCGTTGAAATCGCCGGTGTGCGTGACGCGCCACGGGGGCGGCGCCTGCAAGAAGCCTTCGCTCAGCTTCGTGAGTCCGTTCATCAGCCATATCGACGTCACGCCTGTCAACGCGCTGTGCCACACGAGGTCGGCGCGACCGTCGCCGTTGAAGTCGGCGACGTGCGTGACGCTGCGATCGGCGTCGGTGAGGATGACCTGCGATGCGGTGGTCGCCGCACCGTTCATGAGCCAGACCGCCGTCTCGCCCGTCGTGTCGTTGCGCCATACGAGGTCGGCCTTGTCGTCGCCGTTGAAGTCGCCGGCCTGCACGACGCGCCACGCCGGCAGCGCCGACAGCGCGGCCGTCGATGTCGCCTGCGTGCCGTTCATCAGCCACAGCAGCGTGGCGCCCCCGGTGCCGTCGCGCCACAGCAGATCGCTGCGGCCCGAGAAGTCGAGATCGACGTCGGCCGGATAGACGACGGGCGCAAACGCGGTGAGGTGCGCCGATTCGTCGCTGACATAGACGATGCCGTTCGCGACGACCGGGCTCTCCCAGTGGAAGCTGCCGATCGCCGGCGACGTCCACAGCGTCGCGCCGGTTTGCGGGTCGAGCGCGCGCAACGCGTTGCCGCCGGCATAGAACACGAGATCGTTCGCCACGAGCGGCGAGCCGCCGCCTTGCGTGCGCGTCCATTGCGTCGCGAGCGACGGCGTGCCGCCGGCGCCGATCACGAGCTTCAGCGCCGCAATGCCGCTGCCGTTGGTCACGAATACCCAGGACGCGCCGTCGGCGGGATCGACCCACACCGCCGGCTGCGTGAGCACGCCGCCGCCTTGCGGCAGGTTGACGACAGCGCCGACTTCGCCGGCCGTGTGACCGGGGCCGCCCGCGCCGCTCAGGTTGGCGAGATCGACGAGGCGCAGCTTAGCGTCCTTGCCCGCCTGCACGGCGAGATGCCGGACCGCCGACTCCGCCGGCACCGGGAGGATCGCCGGCGCCGTGCTGCCGAGGTCGGCGTCGGCGTTGTCGAGCGACTGGAAGTTGGCCGGCGTGTACGCGTCGAGCGGCTTGCCGCCGGCGCCCGTCGCGTCCGGGTTGAGCGCGATGATCGACTCGCTCCAGTGGAAGCCGCCGGCGTTGCCGTTGTAGACGCCGTTGCCGGTGCCGAGGTAGATGCGATCGAGCGGCGCGTAGTGGATGACGCTCGGGCGGGCCCAGATCGCCGAGCGCGCCGCGGCGCAGTTGGGCGTGGCCGGGATGCGCGCGAAATGGATCGCCTGGTCGCTGCACATCGTGTTGAAGACGCGCTGCGCGCCGGACGCCAGGTCGATCGCCGTGACGTGGCCCTGATAGTCGCCGTTGTCGCCGGGGTAACCGCCGTGGACGACGTAGAGGTACGTCCTGCCCTGCGATGTCGCGAAGGCCAGCGCCGCCGAGGCCTTCTCGTCGAAGCCCTTAAGCGTCGTCAGCTGCGGCCAGCCGCCGCCGATGATTTCCGTTCCGTCGCCCACGGCGTACTTGTGCACGTAGCCGTCGAGGCCGTAGCTGTAGACGAACTGCCGGTTGGGATCGATCGCCGGCGACGACGTCGTGTAGCACGCGCTGGCGCCGCCGTTGATGTGGCAGGTGCCCGCGCCGTATTGCCTGCTCCAGACCTGGGCACCGGTTCTTGCATCGAGCGCAACGAGGTGCCCGGCGCGCGTCGTCAGGAAGAGGAGATCGCGGATGCCGGCGGCAGTGGCAACGGCGCGGAGCACGACAGGGGCGCCGTCCGCAGTCGCGGGAAGCGTCGCCTGGAACTTCTGCACAAGCGTGCCGACGTTGTTCCGATCGATGCCGCGCTCGATGACGTTGTTGCCGCCGTGGGCAGAATCGCCGTTGAATTGCAGCCAGTCGTAGGCGAGCACGGGCGATGCGGCCACGCTGGCGGCGAGGCCGGCGGCCCGGCAGAGCCGGCAGATCGCGTACGGTCGAGCGGACATGCGGCGACTCCTGCGCGTAGGGCGGTGCGCGATGTGCTGCGCGTGTACGCTACATCGGCACGGCCGCGGCGGACAACGCCGGATGACACTAGCATGCCGGCGGCACAGTGCGAAACCGCCGCACAGGGTTGCCCCGACCTCCTTTTGACTGCAAAGTGAACGGCCACGCCCTCGCTGCCTGCCCTCTCACGCCCCTGATGGAACCGGCCACGACGAACCTCGCGCCTGCGGCCGCCTCCGGCCCATGGAACCCCGGCATCACGTCGGAGCTGCCGGACCATCTGCTTCCGCTGTCGACGATCTTCCGGCCGGACAACGTCTTCACCACGATCGGCGACGCCCAGGACGGGCATGCGCTGACCGGGCTGCCGCTCGAGCAACTGGTGGCGTTCCGGCCCGAGCGTCTCCTGGTGCATGAGCTCCTCGTGCGCGTCACCGGCGACATCTCGGTTCCCGATGGCAACAAGGTGGAGGATCTCGGCATCAGCTTCCGGCGCATCACGCACACGCTGCTGTCGGCGCACCTGGCGCCGCACTTGCCCGACATCGTCGCGGCGTACGACGCTGCGCGCGCGACGATTGCGGCCATCGTCGAGGGCGAACTCGCCGCGGCGCTGGCACGGCCAATCCCGGCCGCGCGGCCGGCAGCGGCGCGTCCTGCGAAAGGCTGGCTGCGCCCGCTCCGCTGGTTTCGCAAGAGTCTCGCGCCCCCGCCGATGGAAGATGACGACTGGGACCGCGACGAGCGCCTGCTGCATGCCTGGACGGAGAAGACGCATGCCGGCAGCGATCCGGTGCGGCGCGCGGCGTACCGCGCGCTGATCCGCGTGATTTCGGCCGTGCGCAGCCTGCACGGCCGCGTCTGGGGCGACGCAGCGGTGCTGGCGCCGCTGGTGACCGGCCTCGCGTGCAACGAGCACGGTGCGGCAACCATCGGCGCGACGATCGAGCCGCTGCTCCGTGCTGCTGCGGCAGCGGAGGGCTACGCGCTGCTGCCTGCGCAGGACAAGCCGGTGGTCATGAACACCAAGGGTGCCTCCGCTGCGGGCAAGAGCACGATACGGCCGCTGCAGAAGCGCCTCGCCGCTGCCATCGGCGTGCAGTGGAGCGACTTTGCGCTCATCAGCCCGGACATCTGGCGCAAGTACCTGCTCGACTACAGCGCGCTCGGGGACGCGTACAAATATGCCGGGACGTTCACGGGCAAGGAGCTCGCGATCGTCGATGAAAAGCTCGATCGCTACATGGCGCGCAAGGCGGAGCGCGGCGGCATGTCGCACCTGCTCATCGACCGCTTTCGCTTCGACAGCTTCGCCGCTGATTCCGACGAGGCCGGGAGCAACCTGTTGACGCGCTTCGGGCACTACGTCTACATGTTCTTCCTGATCACGCCGCCGCATTCCACGGTCGAGCGGTCATGGAAGCGCGGCCTCGATGTCGGTCGCTACAAGGCGGTGGACGATCTCCTCGCCCACAACGTCGAAGCCTATGGCGGCATGCCCGAGCTGTTTTTTACGTGGGCGATGCGCACGTCGAAGATCGTGCACGTCGAATTCCTGGACAACAGCGTTCCGGCGGGTGAGCTGCCGCGCACGATCGCGTTCGGATGGAACGGCGAAATCAACATCCTCGACGTCAAGTGCATGCTCGACATCGATCGCTACCGCAAGATCGACGTCAATGCGGCGCGTCCCGAAGACGTCTACGGCAACGCGGACGCGATGGCCGCGGCCAGCAACACGTCGTTTCTCGTCCAGTGCGCGCGCACGCTGCCGATCGTGAACTTCGCCGACCGCGAAACCGGCCGCATCTACGCGCGCCTAGAAAGTGGCAAGCTCGTATTTGCCGGCGGCGACGGTCTGGCGCGGGCGCTCGCGGATGCCGAGACGCGGGCCGGACTGGTCGCCGCCGCGCCGGAGATTGCGGAGGGACGGCCCGCGACGGCGGGATCCGCGCGTTATCTCGAGCCCGGCCGCTACCACACGCTCGGACGCTGGGGCGATACGGCCGTCGGGTGACGGCGCGCCGGAAAAAATCAGTGCGCCGCGCCGGCGTTCGACTGCGGCGCGAACGTGTTGCTCAAACGCCGAATGTCGTTTTGCCCCGCGACGACTTCATCGAACGTGCTGGCGGCAGGAACCGTGGCATCGCTTTGCGCGGGCCTTGTGCTATAGGCCGCAGCGTCGGCGCTCCGATGGGACTTGAGCAGGATGACCGGCCCTGCAAAGGCGAGCGCCATCGTCAGCAGGATCACCGAACTGAGCGCGCCGATGCGCGCGCGCCGGCTGATCACCCAGAAACGGGCATTGCAGTCGTCACACCGGTACGGCGAGCGGAACGGATGTGCCCGCGCTTCGGCGGATGGAACCCCCGAGCGGCGGACGTTGACGCTTTGGCAGACCGAACAACGTTTCACGACTAATTCCCAGACCTGATGAACGGGCCTATACCCATAACGGACGCATGGTCGACTTTCCGACACTTCGCGCCCGCCAGAGAATTGTACATGACAACGTCATTTTGTACAGGGCTTGCCGGATGAATTACGCGTCCGTCAAGCTCCTACATGTCGTCGCCGTGACGGCCGCGGTCGCGCTGTTCTGCCTTCGCGCGTACTGGCGGGCCGCCGCTCCCACGCGCCTGGGCTGGCGCTGGGTGCGCATCCTTCCCCACGTCATCGATACGATTCTGCTGGCGACAGGGGTGTGGCTCGCGTGGCAACTCGGCGCCGCAGGCTGGCGCGGCTGGCTGCCGGCCAAGCTCGTCGGGCTGGTGTGCTACATCATCCTGGGAACGGTTGCGCTGCGCCGTGGGCGGACGCCGGCAATCCGTCTCGGGGCCACGGCGCTGGCGCTGATGACGCTGGCGTACATGGCGGCGGTGGCGGTGACCAAGATGCCGCTACCCGGGGTATCCGCGCCCGGGTGATCGTGGCCACCGGTCGTGCGCTTCAGATCACGCGGGAATACCGGGTGCGTTCGCGGGCCTCGCGCAGGTGCCGATCGAACGGCATCGCAATCGTGCGCACGAGCAGGCGTCCGCGCGGCGTGACGGCAAGGCGCCGGCCGTCGAATGCGGCGAGCCCGTCGGCGATGAGGGGCGCGAGCGCCTCGATCTC
>Ga0157379_10006095_pt1 | contig 10383 bp, 14 predicted proteins | sample S25metaG_FD_121802 | JGI IMG/M metagenome (GOLD analysis project Ga0157379, IMG submission 121802) | Switchgrass rhizosphere microbial communities from Kellogg Biological Station, Michigan, USA - S2-5 metaG | ecosystem: Host-associated > Plants > Roots > Rhizosphere > Soil | place: USA... | reverse complement strand
TGATCGCCCGCAACCGCTATCGCTGGTTCGGCAAAGCCGACTATTGCGCGCTGTTGACCAAAGAGCAGCGCAAGCGATTGCTGTAGCAATGCAAGCGCTGACATTTCTGACGTTGGTGAGCGATTTCCTCAGTCCTGAAAGCGGCCGTTTGTTCATTACTTGGATCTTGCACATCGGCGATCATGGGTAACACTAGCCAACCGACTTCGTCGATTTTCGCGATAGCGACGGCGCATCGAAACCATGCCAACGCGCCATTTCACGAGCGCCGTTCAATCTGGGACAAGCCAAGCATTCACATGCTCGAGGAGTTCGTTCCATGTCCAAGCTTAAGACTTCCTCCGCCGCGTTCGTCCTGTCGCTATTCACCGTCCCGATGCCCGCCTTCTGTGAACTTTCGGCGCCGACCGCCGCTCCGCAGGCCGAGGGCGTCATTCGCCTGCGCAGCGCGAACAGCTTCGAGACAACTGTTGCAAAGCTGAAGGCCGATGTCGCGACGAAAGGGATTCGCTTCTTCGGTGCCATCGACCAGTCGGCGCTCGGCGACGGCGCCAACCTCAAGATTGGCCGCTCCACGCTCGTCCTGTTCGGCAATCCGCCGCTCGGCGTCCAGTTCCTCCAGTCCAATCCCTATTCCGGTCTCGATTGGCCGGTGCGCATGCTGGTGATCGAAAATGCCGAGGGCGCGGTCTGGGTCGCCTGGACCGAGTTCGGCTTCATCGCGAACCGCTATGCCATTGGCGACAAGGTAGCCCAGTTCAAGATGGCCGGCGAAGTCGCGGCGTCGATCGCGGCTGCCGCGACGAGCCACTAATGTCACTCGTCGCGATGGTCGTGCTGGTCTCTGCCCTCTTGTCCGCCGCGCTGATGGGAATGGCCATCCAGCGCGGCGCGACCTGCTTGGTGGTGGCCATCGACGAAGCACTGACGCACCGCGCCTATGCGCGCGCACTCGCCATAGGGGAGGCTGCGTTGTGGGTCGGTGGGCTGCTCGCCATCGCCCAACTCGCCGGCGCCCTCAAAATGTATCCGGCGCTCTATGCGGCGACGGGCTGGACCGTCCTCGGCGGGATGCTGCTAGGCATCGGCGCCTGGGTGAACAAGTCCTGCGTCTTCGGCTCGATCGCAAAGATCGGTTCGGGCCAATGGGCCTGGCTCGCGACGCCGCCCGGTTATTTTCTCGGCAGCCTCTTCGCGCTCGAGAGTCCCGCCTCCATCGGTCATCCCGAGCCCTTCGCCAATGCCGGCCTGGTTGCGCTCGCGTTCGGCGTGCTCCTGCTCTGGCGTCTGGTCGAGGCCGCGCGCGCGCCAGACCTTTTCAGCCATCTCTGGCACCCGCATCGCGCCACCTTGATCATCGCGATCACCTTCGCGTCGACTTTGCTGACCGTCGGACTGTGGGCCTATACCGATGCGCTCGCCGCGCTCGCGCATTCGATGGATGCGGTTCTTGGTCTGCGCAGCATCATGGTGATCGCGCTTCTTCTGGGCGCAACGGCTGGCGGCTGGTTTGCCGGCAAACTCAAATGGGAGCGACCCGCCCTTGGCCTGGTCCTGCGCTGCCTTGGCGGCGGCGCGCTGATGGGTTTTGGCGGATCGCTCGTTCCGGGCAGCAATGATGGCCTGATCATGGTCGGACTGCCGCTGCTGCAGCCGCACGCCTGGCTGGCGGTCGCGGCGATGGCCTTGTCGATTGCCGCGTGCATCACGCTCTCATCTTGGCTGGGCGGCCGCGCTGCGGCAGGCTGAACCGATCGAGCCGCTTGCTGGATCAAATCTATGCTGCGTGCTAAAAGCCACACTGCGCCGCTTTGGGGAACGTCGCCGATGGAAATGCAGCAGGTCCGATATTTCGTCGCTCTGGCACAGACGCTTAATTTCACGCGCGCGGCAGAGCAATGCAATGTGAGCCAGCCAGCGCTCACGCGCGCGATCCAACAGCTCGAGCATGAGCTGGGCGGCCCCCTGTTCCACCGGGAACGCAACAACACCCATCTGTCCGAACTCGGCCGGATGATGCTCCCCTATCTCGAGACCGTCGAGGCATCGACCCACGCCGCCAAGCAGGCTGCGAAATCTGCGAAGAAGATCGAGAATGTGACGCTGACGCTCGGCGCGATGTGCACTATCGGGCCGCAGCTGGTCGCGGACCTCATCGTGCGCTTCCAGAGCGAGCATCCCGAGGTGGAAGTGAGTGTCATCGACGGCGAAGCCGCCGCGATGATCGACAAGCTGGAGAAAGGGGATCTGCACATCAGTATCGTCGGCGTTCCCGAGGATTTGCCCGAAACGCTGCACCAGGTCCCGGTCTTCACCGAACGGTTCGTGATCGCCATCCCCAAGGATCATCCCTGGGCCGCCCGAAACGCCATTCGAGTCGCGGATCTGAATGGCGAGCCATATGTCGGTCGGTCGAACTGCGAAGTCTTTCAGACGGTAACGGAGGATTTCAAGCGTCGCGGTGTCACGACAAGGAAGGTGTTCAGCTCACCGCGCGACGAATGGGTCCAGAAGATGATCATGGCCGGGCTCGGCTTCGGCTTCTTTCCCGAGCATAGCGTGACAGACCCGGATCTCGTCGTGCGTCCGCTCATCGAACCGGAATATTCGCGGACCATCTATCTCGCGACCGTGCGCGGGCGCCCGCATTCGCCGGCGGTCGGCGCCTTCGTGCGCGAGGCGCGTCGTCACAACTGGCCGTCGCACGAAACCGAAGCTTCACAGCCGCTGTGACAGCTATTCCTGTCGACCAGCAGGTCATGACAATCGGCGAGCGATCGTAGCGCGGCAGGAATTCCGGCATGTATGGCTGACTGGACGAGGAGTTCGATGAGCTCGGCCTTGCTCCAGCCGAGGTGAAGCGCCGCGGCGACATGGGCGTGGAGTTCATCGGATGCCGGAAGCGCGGCGTGAGCCGCCACAAGCGCCAGGGCGCGCAGTTTGAGATCGAGGCCGGGTCGCGCGAGAATATCGCCATAGGAGAAGCCGAGGGCGAGCCGGACGAAGTCAGGCGCCACCTCGGCGGCACGATTGCGGCGGGCATTCTGCCCCGCGCCGGTTTGCACAAGCACGTCGAGAGCTGCGCGATAGTTATCAGTCAACAGATCGTCCTTGGGAAAAGGGTCGGCGCGGTGCCGGCATCCTCGAGTCAGCACCGCGCCGGGGAGAAGCCGGCCTGTTGGGGGCAACCGGCCGTCTCCGAGTGCAAAGGTCAGTCGCGCGCCTTGACGTCGGCCGAGAGCAGCACGGCCGGCGTCTTGCCGGTGTTCTTCCACCAATGCGAAATGCCGTCGGACTCGCTGGCGACTTCACCGGCCTTGTGGACGATGCCGACAGCGCAGCTGCTGCGATATTCGGTGACCTCGCCGGACACGGTGATGATCAGCGCCGGGCGATCGACATGGCTGTGCATCGGCACGATGCCACCGGGCTGCACGACGAGACGACGCAGGCGCAGGTCGCGGTTGGCGACATTGATCTCCTTGGCGAGATCGACCGAGCCGATAAGGTCATCCGTCACCTTGAGCGGCGCGGCGGGCGCGGCGACAAGCGGGTTAGCGACCGTCTGGCCGGCCGGGCACATGCCGGCGAAAGCGGGCGCACCGGCGAGCATGGTAGCGGACACGAGCAGCAGCCGGGTCCAGCGAAACGTGAATGTCATGGCACTTGTTCCTTCCTCGTAAAAACCTGTGTCACGGGCGCAGTTCAGCCGGCGCAGGGGCATGGGAGCGAGGGATAGGCCGGAACGGACCACGACCCGTGACGACCTGAAAACTAGGGAAAGGCGTCGGTCGGCGGAATTCGAATGACCGCATCGTTTCCATGCGCGAAGGGCATTTCAGTCAACACGCGCGGGCGAGCATCTTTGGATCACGACATTCAAGGAGAAGCATCATGACCGTTCAGCTTATGAGCGAGCTCAAGCCCCCAAAGCCGCTTGCGGGCCGTGTGGCGCTCGTCACCGGATCGACCAGCGGCATCGGCCTGGGCATCGCTCATGCCCTCGCCGAAGCAGGCGCCGACATCATCATAAATGGACTGGGCGATATCGGCACGATCGAAGTGGTTCGCTTCGATCTGGAGCAGACCTACGGCGTTCGTGCGCAATACGATGGGGCCAATCTCATCGATCCCGCCGGAGCGACGACCCTGGTCGAGAATGCCGCCGCGACTTTCGGCCGGCTCGACATCCTCGTCAACAATGCCGGCGTCCAGCATGTCAGCCCGATCGAGGATTTCCCGCCTGAGAAATGGAACGCGATCATCGCGCTCAATCTCTCGGCGGCGTTCCACACGATCCGCAAGGCTTTCGCGCCGATGAAGGCGGCGGGCTGGGGTCGGATCGTCAATATTGCCTCCGCCCACGGCCTCGTCGCCTCGCCCTTCAAGAGCGCCTATGTTGCCGCCAAGCACGGCATTGTCGGCCTGACCAAGACGGTCGCGCTCGAAGGCGCCAGGTTCGGCGTCACCTGCAATGCCATCTGCCCCGGCTATGTCTGGACTCCTCTGGTCGAGAACCAGATCGGCGACACGGCCAGGGCGCGCGGGATCAGCCGTGAGCAAGTCATCGAGACGGTGCTGCTCGCGGCCCAGCCGAGCAAGCGCTTCGCGACGGTCGCCGAGCTCGGCGCGCTGGCAGTATTCCTCTGCTCCGATGCAGGCCAGTCGATCACGGGCACCGCCTTGCCAGTCGATGGCGGATGGGTGGCGCAATGACCGTGCTCCTGCTCACGCATCGCTCACAGGCGCACCTCCGACCGGACCTCGCGGCCTGCTTCGCGGTGAAACCTAGCGAGACCGCGCCGTCGAAACGGCCGGACCTGCCCGCCAGCGGCGTGCTTGCCGAACTCGCCAGATACGGGCGGCCGTGATGACGCTCCCGGCGGTTGTGCCACATGTTGTCATCGTCGGCGCCGGCTTCGGCGGCCTCGCGGCGGCGCGCGCCTTGGCGAGGGCCAGGGTAGCGGTGACGCTGATCGACCAGCGCAATCATCACGTCTTCCAGCCGCTGCTCTATCAGGTGGCGACGGCAGGCCTGTCCCCGGCCGACATTGCCGCGCCGATCCGCTCGATCCTGCGCGGCCAGCGCAATGTGCGCGTCATGCTCGACATGGTCGTTGGCGTGGATGGCGGTCGACGCCAGGTGCTGCTCACCGAGGGTCTGCCGGTCTTCTACGATCGGCTGATCATAGCGACCGGCGCGCAGCACAGCTATTTCGGCCGGGACGGCTGGGCGCAGCACGCACCCGGTATCAAGACGATCGACGACGCGACATCGGTGCGGCGCAAGGTGCTGCTGGCCTTGGAGAGGGCCGAGACGGAAACGGACCCGAAGCGGCGCGACGCACTCCTGACCTTCGCCGTGATCGGCGGCGGCCCAACCGGCGTCGAAATGGCCGGCGCCATTGCGGAACTGGCGCGGCGATCGGTCTCGAAGGACTTTCGCACCATCACGCCGCATTGCTCAAAGATCCTGCTGATCGAGGCAGGGCCGCGCCTGCTCGGCGCCTTTCCCGAGCCGCTCTCGCAACGGGCGCGAGCGGCGATCGAGGAACTGGGCGTCACCGTCCTGGCCGGAAAACCTGTCGATGCGATCGCTGCGACCTATGTCGATGTCGCCGGCATCCGCATCCCGACCCATACCGTCATCTGGGCAGCCGGCGTGCAGGCCTCCCCAGCTGCTGCATGGCTCGATGTGCCGGCCGACCGAACAGGGCGCGTGCTCGTGCAGAGCGATCTCAGCCTGCCCGGCTATCCCGACATCCATGTGATCGGCGACACGGCGTGCGCGCTGCGCGCAGATGGCCGGCCACTGCCCGGCGTCGCACCGGTCGCCAAACAGCAGGGCAGGCATGTCGCGCGGCAGATCGTGACCGGCATCGCCGCCCCGTTCCGCTACCGCGACTATGGCAATCTGGCGACCATTGGCCGCCACCGCGCAGTGATCGATTTCGGCCGCGTCGAGCTCTCCGGCACCATCGCCTGGCTGCTCTGGTGCACCGCTCACATCTTCTTTCTCGCCGGCTACCGTAACCGATTGGTCGTCGGAGCGAATTGGCTCTGGAACTATCTGACCTTCGAGCGCGGCGCCCGGCTCATCATTGGCGATATCACCCCCAACAAGGAGACCAAACATGGCTTATTCGAGCCTTCATGACGAACTGCGCGCGCACGGGCAGCAGGTACTAGTGCTGCAGGGGGGCGGTGCGCTCGGCGCTTATCAGGTCGGCGTCTATCAGGCCCTGCATGAAGCAGGCGTCGAACCCGACTGGGTGATCGGCACCTCGATCGGCGCGATCAACGCGGGGATAATCGCGGGCAGCAAGCCGAGCGAACGGCTGGATCGCCTCAAGGAGTTCTGGAAGCGCGTTGAGCATGGTCATGTCTTCGACTCTTTCCTGCCGACCGAACTCTCGACGATGTGGCGGAACTTGACCACGATCATGGTCGGTCACCCGGCCTTCTTCGCGCCCAATCCAGCCGCTTTTGCTGGTCCGCATGCGACGCTCGGGGCTGAATGCGCGGGCTATTATTCCGTTGCACCGATGCGGAGGACGCTTGGCGATCTCATCGACTTTGATCAGGTCAATGGCGGTCCGATGCGGCTCACCGTCGGCGCGTCGAAAGTCTCGTCGAGCGAGATGGTCTATTTCGACTCTCGCGACATGCCGCTCGCCCTCGATCATGTCATGGCGTCGGGCGCACTGCCGCCAGCCTTTCCCGCCGTGCGCATCGATGGCGAGCTATATTGGGACGGCGGCATCCTCTCCAACACGCCGATCGAGGTCGTTTTTGACGACAAGCCACGGCGGGATTCGATGGTCTATGCGGTCCATATCTGGAACCCGCACGGCTCCGAGCCCGAAACCATCTGGCAGGTCATGAACCGTCAGAAGGACGTGCAATATTCGAGCCGCGCTGCGAGCCACATCAAGCGGCAGCGCCAGCTTCATCGCCTCCGCCACATTATCACCGAATTGGCCGATCTGGTCCCGCCAGATCTACGCCAGACGCCCGAGGTGGCTGAGCTCGCCGCCTACGGCTGCCCGACACGGATGCACGTCATCCGACTGCTCGCGCCGGCGCTCAAATGCGAGGATCACAGCAAGGATATCGACTTCAGCCCGTCCGGCATCCGAACGCGCTGGGAGGCCGGTTATGCCGACACGATGCGGACACTGGAAGCGGCACCCTGGCGCGAGGAAGTCGATCCGCTCGAAGGCTTCGTCCTGCACGAGGCGATGGGCGGCGAGATGATCCAGACCTCGGCTGCAGCCTGACGCGAATTGCATCGAAACCATGCACTCTCGTTAGCGGACAGCCCGCCGGTTTCGGGCGATTGCCAGGCAGCACCCAGGGCGGGTGCTGCCCCCAAATTTCAGGAAGGACCAATCATGAAGACCCTCAATCTCGCACTTGCCGCCGCGGTCGTCACTGCGCTCAGCACCGCCGCTGCCAATGCCAGCCCGGTCAAGCCGCAGCCGAACAAGGACAAGTGCTACGGCATCAGCCTTGCCGGCAAGAATGACTGCAAGGCGGGTGCGGGCACCAGCTGCGCCGGCTCCAGCCGTATCAACTATCAGGGCGATGCCTGGAAATATGTCGCCAAGGGCACCTGCACCAAGATCAAGACTCCCAAGGGCTTCGGCTCGCTGACCCCGAAGGCTTGAGCCATGGCCCATCCGACCGCTGGCGTGGCCTTCAAGCCGCAGTATTTCGACGAGGCCATCGCCGCGTCAGCGGCCGGACTCTGGTTTGAAGTTCATGCCGAAAATTACATGGTTGCAGGCGGCCCGCGCCTCGCCATGCTGGAGGCGCTCCGAGCAGTCCGGCCGCTCTCACTCCATGGTGTCGGCCTCTCGCTGGGCGGGACCGAACGGCCCGACCGCGACCATCTGGCCGCGCTCAAGCACCTGGTCGATCGCTTTCAGCCATTCTTGGTCTCGGAGCATCTCGCCTGGTCGCGGATCGGCGAGCGCTGCCTGCCCGATCTGCTGCCTGTGCCCCGCACGCGCGAGGCGTTGGAGATGGTCACGCGCAACATCAACATTGTGCAGGATGCACTCGGTTGCCAGATCCTGATCGAGAACCCAGCGCATTATATAGCGCTCGGCGCCGACTGGGACGAGCCGGACTTTCTGTGCGCGATCGCACGTCAGACCGGCTGTGGGCTGCTGATCGACGTCAATAACGTCGCGGTGGCAGCGAATAATCTGGGTTATGATGCCGAGGATTATCTCGCCGCGCTGCCCCATGCCGACATCGGTGAAATCCATATTGCCGGCCATTCGATGGACCCGGCATTCGGTGCCTCGCTGTTGATCGACAGCCACGATGTGCCGGTATCCGACTCCGTCTGGCGGTTGCTCGAAACGCTGATCGACTTCGCCGGCGATCGCCCGGTGCTGCTCGAACGCGACGGCAATGTCCCCAGTTTCGGCGACCTCATGGCCGAGCGCAATCGCGCCGTCGCCATTCTTACCGGAAAGGTTTTGGTCGATGCCTGATCTCGCCACCTTCCAGCGCCACTTCGTCGATCTGATCGACGGCTATGGCGATGCCGACCCACTGGTTTCCATCTATCGCAATACCTCCTTGAAGGGCGCGCTCGACGCGCTGGCGGACAATTATCCGACTGTCGCGACGATCGTCGGCCACGAGGTTTTTGTGCGCCTCGCCCTGGCCTTTGTCGGCGAGCATCCGCCCGGCAGCCCCGTGCTGGCTGTCTATGGCGTCGGCTTTGCCGATTGGCTCGAACACCAGCCGATCATGGGCGATCTGCCTTATCTCTCCGGTGTCGCATTGATCGATCGGCTGCGCACGGAAACCTCCATGGCGCCCGACGCTGATCTGCTCGATCCTGCCCGGCTTGCGGGCTGGGATGTCGAGAAATGGTCGCGCAGCGCGGCTCCGCTTCACCCGGCGACGCGGTTCGGCTGGTTCACCGTGCCCGCCCCGTCGATCTGGCTCGCCCATCTCGATCCCGATACCGCCGAGATTGCGCCGGAATGGCGCGCCGAGGGCATCCTGCTAACGCGGGTTGATCATGAGATAGTCGCGCGGCGCATAGGGGCTGCCGAACACCGCATCCTGTCTGGACTGCGCCTAGGCGAGACGATCGGTGAAGCGGCGGCGGCCACCGCCAAGCTCTATCCGCATATCGACATCGCCACTGCCTTCCGCACTGTCCTCGAAAGCGGTGCGCTTTCCTCCCTCAGATCCAAGGAGTTTCAATGATGCTTGCCACGACCGATCCGATCCTTGCTCCAGCAACTGGCAAGCGCACGCTTTTCGACCTGGTTCCCGATCTTGCCGGGAAGCTCTTGCCTCTGTCGATGCTGCTGCTCGTGCAGCGCCTCGGCGTCGCCGCCATCTTTTTCCTATCGGGCCGCACAAAGGTCACCGGCCTGTTCACGGTCACCGACGAGGCGATCGAGCTGTTCCGATCCGAATATGCGCTGCCTCTGCTTTCGCCGGAGGTCGCGGCTTATGCAGCGGCGGGCGGCGAGCACCTCTTCCCCATCCTGCTCGTGCTTGGCCTCTTTACGCGCTATGCCGCGCTCGGTCTGCTCGGCATGACCTTGGTCATCCAGCTCTTCGTCTATCCCGACGCCTGGCCGACGCATCTGAGTTGGGCCGGTCTGCTTCTGCCGATCATCGCAATGGGTGGCGGCCGCTTCGCCCTCGACCGGATAGCGAGGATTCGATGAGCATCCTGCTGCTCACTATCCTCCTTCGCAAGTTGTGGCCGTGATGCCTCCAGAGAGATTTTTCAAATTTCGACCGGAGCTAGCTTTCGATCTTGTCTATAGGCATGTGGCGGCCGCAGCCGCCCCATTCCCTCGCTAGTGCTTATGCGCTATTTTCGGCGATTTAGTACTTGTTTGGACTACTGGTACGGACTGGGACTCCGGCATTCCACGCCGCCCTCGATTTGCGTAAACAGGCCATCCACGTTTTTGTCGGCGGCTTTTGCCTTCTGGTACGCAAGGCCTGCGATGGCGATACCGATGCATTGAAGTATGATGATAGCCCACACCCACTTCCATGACAGCCGGCGTGAGGCAGCGACCACGATGGCCGCCAAGCTCTCCAACGTCCTCGAACTGGCCGCCGTCACCGGCCATAAATCGCTCGCCATGCTGCAAGTGTACTACAAGCCCAAAGCTGCCGATCTGGCAGCACGGCTTGATGGATAAGGGCAAACCCTCATCCGCTTTCGCTGACAAAGCCGCCGTTCGGGCCCCTGCATCGAGTTTCTGAAAGCCGACCTTCATTCATGCGGCTTGCCCATGGGCAGCTTTTGGCCGAGTTGCCGCCTGTTCATGTCCCAACCCAGCAGGCTCCTCCACCGAAAATACGGTCGGGAGGGAGCCAGCTAGT
>Ga0157379_10006094_pt1 | contig 10384 bp, 11 predicted proteins | sample S25metaG_FD_121802 | JGI IMG/M metagenome (GOLD analysis project Ga0157379, IMG submission 121802) | Switchgrass rhizosphere microbial communities from Kellogg Biological Station, Michigan, USA - S2-5 metaG | ecosystem: Host-associated > Plants > Roots > Rhizosphere > Soil | place: USA... | reverse complement strand
TGGCGGCCAACGGCCTGTACGCACGGCTGCACCGGATGCAGTTCGCCGACGAGGCTGCCGAAGTCAGGGTTCCCGTCGCGACCTGACGGCGCGATACTGCCGCGGTGAGCATCGGTCTCGTCATCGATGTCCTCGTCAAGGCGATGGTGGTCGGCTTTTCGCTGTACCCGATCGTCCGGCCCGACTCGTCCCATTTCGCGGGCAAGGCGATGGGCGTCCGGGCCCTGCTCTACCCGGCCACCACCCTCCTGATCCCGCTGGTGTGGCTCGTCGCCGGGCGGCCCAGCCCCTATCCGTTCGTGGCCGATATCGCGCTCGGGATCCCGTTCGCGCTTGATGCCGGCGCCAATGTCTTCGGCCTGTTCGCGATCCCTGGGTTCGATGCGCTCCCCCACTCCGTAGGCTGGTTCTTCCTGTCCGTGGCGTTCGGGCTGGCGGTGGCACCGCTCGTGGGCCAGCGGCTGACGACCTTCGGGCTCGTGCTCGGGTTCGGGGCCGTGCTCGACATCATCTGGGAGGTCGCCGAGTTCGCCCTGATGAAGAGCGGCTCGTCCGGGCTCCAGCTGACCTACGAGAACACGATCCAGGACCTGGTCATGTCGTTGCTCGGCGCCACGGTCGGTGCGGTGGCGGTGGCGACGATCCTGTGGCCCGCGACCGGGACACCGGCAACGGTCTTCGGCTGGGCTCCCTAGCCCATCCGGATGGGAGCGAGGACCTGGCAGGCCCGTGGCGTGGTCATCGTGTGACAATCCAGGCATCTCCGCGGAAGGAGCGCACGTGCGCCAACGTGACACCGCAGCACGGGGTCCGGCATCGGTCGAGCCGCTCGTGTGGGGCGGCGTGGTCGGACCCATCGTCTTCGTCGCTGTCTTTCTGGTCCTCGGGGCGGTCCGGCCGGGCTACGAACCGCTCCGCCACCAGGTCAGCTACCTGAGCCTCGGCGACGGCGGCTGGGTCCAGACGGCGAGCTTCCTCGTCACGGGAGTCCTCGTTCTCGCCTTCGCCACGAGCCTGCGGCGACTCCTGATCGGTGGAGTGGGCGCGACCGGGATTCCGGTGACCGTCGGGTTCATCGGCGCCGGCCTGGTCATCGCGGGCCTCTTTCCGACGATGCCCGCATTCGGGTACCCACCGGGGACTCCGAACGCATTCCCGACCGACATTCCGCCGTCCGCATACGTCCACGTCGCGGGGGCGTTCGCCTTCTTCGGCGGAATGATCGGCGCGCCACTGGTCACGGCCCGCCGGTTCCGGCGGACGAGTGATCCCGGCTGGGCGAGGCTCTCGATTGCGGCGACGATTGCGGTCCTGATCTTCTTCAGCGCGTCGTCGGCCGATCCTTCCGGTCGGCCGTTCGTGCCGGCCCTGGCAGGTCTCTTCCAGCGGCTTGCGATCGTGGCCGGGCTCGGATGGATGGCCGTCTTCGCGGGATCGATCATCGGCGGCAGATTGCGATGACCGCGAATCCCGGCCCAGCCCAGGAATTCGACGTCATCGTCGTCGGTGCGGGTGCGGCCGGGTCGGTCGTCGCCCGCAGGCTCGCCGACGCGTCCCGGAACCGACCGCGGGCTTTCCTCACCTCGTCACGATCATGGTCGGCGAGCGGCTGGGCCGGCTGATGGCGGAGGCGACGGAGGGCTGACGCGGCGCCGGCCTGCCCCCTAGGTCGAGCCCGCCTGGCCGGCGTCCGGATCGATCCCCGCGTCGTGAAGCTCGCCCTCGATCCTGGCCCGCTCCATCGGATCCTCGACCGAGCCCGGCAGCGTGACCAGAAGCTGTCGGACCCGGTCGGCGAGGGCGTGGTCCGGGATGTCCTCGAGTCGGTGGAACGTCTCGCCGTCCACCGTGATCGTCATTCCGTCAGGTGTCAGCTTCGTCTCGATCCGACGCTCGACCTCGATCCGCGCCGGCGCGCTCCCTGTTCGTCGCGCGAAATCCCCCAGGATGGAGCTCGGGGCAGCGGGCGGCGTGCCCGAGCCGAACCGTGCATTGGTCGGCGACGACGACTCGCCCGATTGCCGGATCCGGGCGATCAACAGCCCGACGAGGATCCCGAAGGCGAGGCCGATGAGAAAGGCTGGGAGCATGACGATCGTTCCTCCGGGAGATCCGCGGGGCCTGAGGCTCGACCCGGAGCCAGCTGGTCGATCGCCGTAGCCTAGCGCGGTCGCTGCCGGCGGTTCGCGGGGCCTGCGACCGGCTCACCGGCGCGAACCGGGCCTTCGACGGCCGGTTCGGCTCGCTATGATCGGGCGGCTTGACGGCGGTGCCGGGACGCGTCGAGCGGAGGGAGAGCTCACGCGTGTCGGGTCTTCGTGTCTACCGGGAGCTGCTCGGGAACCGGCCGCTCATGCGGCTGCTGATCGGCGAGATGGTCAGCGGGTTCGGCGACTGGCTGTACATCGTCGCGATCTTCGTCGTGATCTACCGCGAATCCGGCGACGCTGCGCTCGTCGGCGCATTTGGCGCCGTGCGTCTGCTGCCGTACGTCTTCCTGTCGGTACCGGCGGGGATCATCGCCGACCGGTTCGACCGGCGGATGGTCCTGCTCGTCTCGGACCTGTACCGGGGATCGATCATGGTCGTGCTGGCGATCCTGGTGGCCGTCCACGGTCCGACCCTCCTGATCGCCGCGTTCGCGATCTCCGCGGCCGGTGGCTCGGCATTCTTCTACCCGGCGATGGGCGCCTACCTGCCGGCACTCGCCCGCGACGAGCAGCAGCTCGGCCCGGCCAACAGCGCCTGGGCGAGCATCCAGAACTTCAGCTTCATCGTCGGACCCGCGATCGCCGGGATCGTCCTGGCGCTCGGGAGCGTGCTCATCGCCTTCATCCTGAACGCGCTGTCGTTCCTGTTCATCGCTGCGATCCTCTGGTCGCTGCCACCGTCGCGGGCCGGCCAGGCGGTCGTCGTCGCGCCGAAGGCCGACCCGAGCGCGGATGCCGGCCCGGCCGTCGCGGCCGCCACGGCCGGTGTCGCCGGCGAGGACGGCGAGGCGGTCGCGGCCGCTCCGCCGGAGCCGGCGACGAGCGGAGATCCCGCGACGCCCGCGCCGGGTCCCTCGGGTCTCCAGCTCCGCCCGTTGGCGGGTCTCACGATCGTCCAGCTGATGGCCGGCTACCTCGGCGGCGGCCTGCAGGTCATCACCGTCATCCTCGCGATCAACGTCCTGAATGCCGGTGAGGAAGCCAACGGCTACCTGAACGCCGCCATCGGGATCGGCGGCCTCATCGGCGGGATCGCCGCCGGGGCACTCGTCCTCCGCCGCCGGCTCGGTGCGCCGCTCTTCGCGGGGGCCGTCATCACGGGCGTGGGCACGATCGCGCTCGGTGCCGTGACGACCCTCCCGACAGCCCTCGTCGCGATCGGCGTGCTCGCCGCCGGGGCGCTGATCATCGATGTCGTCGGGACGACGGTGTTCCAGCGCCTCGTGCCCGACGAGATGCGCGGTCGTGGGGTCGGTGTCCTCGGAGCGATCACCACCGTCACCGGTGCCGCCGGCGCGTTCCTGATGCCGGTCTTCCTGACCACGTTCGGGCCGTTCGCGTCGCTCGGCGCGGCCGGAGTGGCAACGATCGTCTTCACCCTTGTCGGTCTCGTCCTCATCGGCGGCGCCGCCGACCGGGCGCCGACCCCGTACGAGACGACGATCGCCCGCGTGATCACCCTGCCGCTCTTCACCGGCGTGCCGCGGTCCCGGCTCGAGACCGCGATGCGGCGCGTGACCGAGATCCCGGTCAGCGCCGGGACGGCCGTCGTCCGGCAGGGCGAGCCGGCCGATCGCTTCTACATCATCGAATCGGGCACGTTCGCCGTCAGCCAGATCGGCGATTCTGGCGACGAAGTGGTCCTCCGCCACCTCGGCGCAGACGACGTGTTCGGGGAGCTCGGCCTCCTGAACCGCACCGCCCGGACGGCGACGGTCACGGCCGAGACGCCCGGCCTGCTGCTCGCGCTCGAGCGGGACGACTTCCTCGCGCTCGTCGGGGCGGCCGCCCCGCTCCGCGGCCGCCTCCTCGGTCTGTACGGCGGCTCGAACATCGGCCGCTGATCTGACCCTCTCCGGTCGGGTCCGGTCACCCGGCCTCAGGTTTCAGCGGCCGGTGAGGGCCCGGCGGATGTTGGCGATCGCCTGATCGAAGACGCGCGCCACCTCCTCGCCGTCGGCGTCGTCGCGGGTGTGCAGCCGGACGGTGACGCTCGCGGTGTTCGCGGTCCCTTCGCGGACGTCGATCGAGCCTCCGTAGCCATGCTCCGGCCGGCCCCACGCGATGTGCCGGGTCGCGCGATCGGCAACGAACCCTGCGCCGGGCGCGCCGCCGCGCGAGGCGAGGTCGGCATCCACGTCGAGCTCGCCCTCGACCGCGATCGACTCCTCGAGGCGGACGGTGGGCACGTATTCGGGCAGGCGAACCGGATCCGACAGGAAGTCGAACGCCGTCTCGGCTCCGGTCAGGACGAGGAAGGTCTTCTCGAGCTCGGGCAGGGTCGCGCTCCTTTCGTTCAGCGCGACCAGCCTAGCGGAGCGGGGCCCTGCCGGACGGCCATCCCCGGCGGGCATGCCGCCCGGCCATGGGCGGCTCGGCTGTGGGATGCTGGCGCCATGACGAGCCGGCCAGAGGCAACGCGGTCGTGACGACGAGGCGCGTCGCTTGGCGGCGCTCCGACGAGGTCGAGGCGGATGAGCACTGCACGCTGTCGCTGCGCGAAACCGGCCTGTCGCTCGTCGGAACCGTCATCGGCGCGGAGGGCGGCCTGCCCGCTCGGGTCGAGTATCGGGTCCTCGCTGACCGGGCGGGCCTGACGACCGCGGCCCACGTCCGGGACCTGCGCGGGTTCGAGACGCGGACGATTGCGCTCGAGCGCGATTCGAAGGAGCGCTGGACCGTCGACGGGCTCGCCGTCCGGTCCCTGAAGGGCTGCACCGACGTGGATCTCGGCTGCAGCCCCTCGACGAATACCCTGCCGATCCGCCGGCTGCGGCTCGCGATCGGCGCGTCGCACACGATCCAGGCGGCCTGGATCCGCTTCCCGGAGCTCACGGTCGTGAAGGCGAAGCAGACGTACACGCGGCTCGACGAGTTCACGTACCGCTACGAGAGCGGAGCCTTTGCGGCCGACCTCGCTGTCGATCACGACGGGCTCGTCACGACGTACGCGGAGTGGCGGCGGACCGGATATTCCGTCGGGCCGGACGACACGGAGCCGCTCGACACGCATCGCTAGGGCGCCTCACGCCCAGCGGATGGCGGCGACCGTCACCTCCGTGCTCACCCCGCGAACGAGGACGGTGCGCGGCTCCGACGACGGGACGTCGCCGGCCTCCGCCAGCGTCTCGGCCGACGCGAGGATCTCGTCTCCGCCGGCCAGGGAGCCGATCCGGGCCGCCACGTGGACCCCGATCCCGCTGTAGTCGGTTCCCCGCCGGGTGGCCTCGGCCGCATGAAGCCCGATCCGGACGGCCAGGGCGAACCCGGAGCTTGCCCGGTGATCGCGCACGGCACGCTGGATCTCGATCGCGCCGTCGATGCCGCCGCGCGCCGTCTCGAACGCGGCGAAGACCCCGTCGCCGGTCGACTTGACGATCTGCCCGCCGCCGCGCTCGACGAGCCGCCGGAGCGTGTCGTCGTGCCAGCCGAGCAGGCGTTCCCAGGATTCGTCGCCCAGCGTCTCGGCGAGGTTCGTGGAGCCGACGATGTCGGTGAACATGAACGTCATGCGGGCGGTCTGCGGGCCGCTCCGGCGGTCGGCCGCCGCCTGCTTCTCGGCCTCGGCGGTCTCGACGTCGACGCGTGCCCCGAGTCGCCGGAATTCGTCGAGCGCGGCATCGAGCTCGAGGTCGGCCGCTTCGTCGTCGTCGCCGGCGCGCAGCGCCCGCGACAGGATCTGCCGGGCTCGGGCGACCTCGTAGGGCGCGCCGACGGCGCGCCAACCCTTGATCGCGGTCCGCATCTCGGCGGCCGCCGCGCTCGGATCGCCCTCCGCCAGGAGGACCCGGCCGACGGCGACGCGGCAACCGGCCTCGAGCGCGGGCGACGGATAGCCCTGCACGATCGACGTGAGCTCGTCGACCGCGGCCCGGGCGTGCGCCACCTTGCCGGCGGCGATCGCGATCTCGACCTGGGCCGGCAGGAGCCGGGCACGAGCCCAGCGATCCCAGGTCTGCTCGGCGACGGCTGCGTCGATGGCCTTGGCCGCCGCCCGGACGTTGCCCTGGGCGAGTCGCACCAGGGCGAGCGCGGGATGCGGCGTCCGGCCGCGGGCATGCGCCTCGCGCAAGGCCGCCTCGGCGCCGTCGAAGTCGCCGCGCAGCCGCCGGATGTCGCCGATGGCGTAGAAGCCGTCCGCCTGCGGCGGCGTCGCGTTGTATGCCGTCAGCTCGTTCGTCGCTCGTTGGAGCTCCTGTTCGGCCCGTTCCCAGGCCCCGCCCACGGCGGCGACCTCGGCTCGGTGGATCCGACACACGCCGGGAAAGCCATCGAGTGATTGGCGATCGCAGTACTTCTCGGTCGCCTCGATCCACTCGCTCGCCCGGCGGTAGTCCGTCAGGTCGCGACACGCGCCGATCATCCGGCAGGCGGTGATGCCGCCCGTGAACGGCGACAGCTCGCCATTGACCGCGGCAATCGAGGCTTCCTCCATCAACGCGAAGCCCTCGGTCGTCTCCCCGGCGGCGATCTTGAGGGCGCCCAGATTGGTCTGGGAGTAGGCCTTCAGATCCGGATCGGCTGCCGTGCTCCCGATCGCGACGGCGCGATCGGCCTCGGCGAGGGCGGTGTCGAGATCGCCCGACGCTGCGGCGACCTCGCTGGCCACGAGCGCGAGGTAGCCATGGACGTAGGTGTCGCCGTCGGGCCCGATCAGACGCTCGGCCCGGCGTCGCCAGGCCGATGCGATGGATGACCGGCCGCTGAAGCCGTACGTCCGCGCCAGCTCGACCGCGAGGTAGGCGGCCCGGACGACGTTGCCCTCCGCCTCGTGGCGCTGGAAGGCCCGCTCCTTGACCTCGAGCTCGACGTCGGCCCGGGCAGCGAAGAAGGCGGCCAGGGCGAGGGCCTCGAGGTCGTCACCGCCGAGCGATGCCTCGTGATCGGCGGCGGACAGGAGGTCGAACGCCTCGGCCCATGCATGGCGCCCCAAGGCGTCGCGGCCGGCCCGCGTCGGGTCCGCAGCCGGCGCGGGGATCGGCTGCTGCACCTCGCTCATGCCGGCCATTGTGACACTCGCCTTCCGGCGACCCGGTTCCGCGGGATCGGATGTCAGGCGCCTTCGTCCGCGACGGCCGACTCGTCGGTCTCCTCGGTGGCCGGGGCGAGCGCGACCGACGAGAGATGGCTGGCCTCGACGACCCGCGGCTCGCCGTCGCGGTCCTTCCAGCGGGTCTGGACGAGGACCTCGTCGACCTCGCCGGCAATCCTGATGACGACGTTGTACCCGGCGCCGGCGTGCTCGATCGACTCGATCGCCACCTCGTTGGCGGGCAGGGGCATGAGCGCGAGCACCTCGCCGAGGTTGCGCCGGAGCTCCGGGCTGAAATCGCTCGTGGCCCGCTCGATGTCGCCGGCGGCGAGCCCGTCGCAGAGGGCCTGGGCGCGAGCCCGAACGGCCTGCTCATCCATCGTCTTCGACCTCATCTGGCGGATCGCGTCGGAGGCGGTCCGCGCCCCCGATCATACGGGCGCCGATCCGCGCCACCGGCTACAAGTTCCTCGCAACCGGCGACGCGGCGCATCGCGTTCCTGAGCGCGGACCTCGAGCTGCCTGATGCCCCGAATCCCAGGCTGCCACGGCGATCTGCGAAGATCGCACGATGACCTCGCGACGGATCCACCGAACGTGACCCGGCGCGGCCTCGTCCTGTTCGGCCTGATGTCGGTGATCTGGGGGATCCCGTACCTGTTCATCCGGGTCGCCGTGGACGAGATCAGCCCGGCGGCGCTGGTTCTCGCCCGGACGTCGGTCGCAGCGGCGATCCTGCTGCCCTACGCGCTTGCCCGGGTCGACGTGCGGGCCGTCCTTGCCCGCTGGCCATGGGTCGTCGCGTTCGCGGCGATCGAGATCGCGATCCCGTGGATCGCCCTCGGATCGGCGGAGCAGCACGTCACCAGCTCCCTCGCGGGGTTGCTGATCGCCGGCGTGCCGCTCGTCGGCACCGTGCTCGCGCTCGCGACCGGTGGCGCCGATCGGCTGGGCCGGACCGGCCTGCTCGGGCTGGTCTTCGGGCTCATCGGGGTGGCGGCGATCGTCTGGGGCAACTTCGCGACCACTGACCCGATCGCCCTGCTCGAGCTCGCCATCGTCGTCGTCGGCTATGCGGTCGGGCCGGCCATCCTGGCGCGCCGTCTCGGCGGATTGCCGTCGGTCGGGGTCATGGCGATCTCGCTCGCGATGTGCGCCGTCGTCTATCTCCCGATCGCGGCGATGCAGTGGCCCGCGAGCGTGCCATCCGCCAACGTGCTCGTGTCGGTCGTGATCCTTGCCGTGGTCTGCACGGCCGTGGCATTCCTCGTCTTTGCGGCCCTCATCTCCGAGATCGGGCCGGTCCGGGCCACGGTGATCACCTACGTCAACCCCGCCGTGGCGGCGATCCTCGGGGTGCTGGTCCTCCACGAGGACTTCACGCCGGCCATGGGGATCGGGTTCGTCCTCGTGATCCTGGGGTCGACCCTCGCGACCCGCCGGCCGGGCGCGACCCGCGCGCCGAACGCCGCGCGGGTCGAACCGGGCCTGGTTCCTGCGGATCGCTGATCCGGTGCCCTCGGGTCGCCGACGCCGCTCGAACCCGGCACCACGATCGAGCAGTGATCAGATCCAGACCGACGCCACCGTGGCGACGACGAGGACCGCCAGCAGCAGGCTCACCACGCGGCGTCGCCGCTCGTTCGTGAGCAGGCGGTTGATCGCGCCGCCGGCCGCCGCCCAGACCGCGGCGGTCGGCAGGATGACGGCCATCATCGTGGCCGCGACCAGCGCCGTCCCGTCGACCGGGGACAACCCGGACCGGCGGAACGTGGTGATCGCGCCGAGCGCGAAGATCCAGGCCTTGGGGTTGACGACCTGGAACGCGGCCGCCTGGATGAGCCCGAGCGGCGACGCGAGCTCGCCCTTCGCGAGCCCCCGAGTGCCGGCGATCCGGTAAGCCAGCACCAACAGGTAGATCGACCCGAGCACCTTCATCGCGACCGCCAGGCCCGGAACGGTCGTGACCAGGGCCGCGAGGCCGGCTGCCGCCGCCAGGGCCATGAGGCCGAGGCCCGCAGCGGTGCCGACGATGTGGGGGACCGTCCGCCGTAGTCCGAACGCGGCGCCCGACGCCCAGAGCAGGACGTTGTTCGGACCCGGCGTGATCGAGCTCACGAACGAGAACGCGACGAGGGCGAGGATCGTGTCCACGTCCGGACGCTAGGCGAGTCGCCGCGCGGCGTCTTGTACGATTCTGCCGATGGACGTCCTGGCGAGCACCCAGGTGATCCGGGCGTGGCGGCCGCCGATCGCCGGTGTCCGGGAGGTCTTCCACGCCTCGTTCACGACCCATGCCTACCCGCCCCACACCCACGACGTGTGGACGGTGTTCATCGTCGATCGCGGAGCCATCCGCTACGGGCTGGCCGGCACGCCCCGCGCCGCCGGCCATGCCCGTGTCAGCGTGCTGCCACCCAACGTGGTGCACGACGGACGGGCGGCCACGGGCGCGGGGTTCCGGAAGCGCGTGCTGTACCTCGAGTCCAGCCTGCTCGGCGAGCATCTGATCGGGCCGGCCGTGGATCGACCGGCCGTGCCCGACCGGGACCTTCGCTCCGACGTGGCGGCCCTCCACGACGCGCTGGTCTGCGTCGACGACCTGCTCGAGGCCGAGACCCGGCTCGCCTTCGTGGTCGAGCGCCTCCGGCGATCGCTCGGTGAGCGTGCGACGAGCGCGGAGGCGCTACCGGCCCCCGTGCTGGCGGAGCGCTTCCGGGCACACCTCGACGAGCACCTGTTCGAGCCGGTCACGACCGCCGACGCCGCGACCGCGATCGGGGCCGAGCCGACGCAGCTTGCCCGCGCGTTCTCGTCGGTCTTCGGGATCACCCCGCACGCCTACGTCACGGGCCGGCGTCTCGAGGCCGCGCGGGAGCGGATCCTCGGCGGCCAGGCACTCGCCGATGTCGCGCTGGAGGTCGGGTTCCACGACCAGGCCCATCTCTCGAAGCGGTTCAGCCGCTTCCTCGGCACGACCCCGGGACGGTTCCGGCGGGCCAGCCTGCCGGTGCCTCGCGGAACGGGCCGGTCCCACCGGTGACCCACCGGCTGTCGTCGCCGGTCCGCGAGCGCCGATGAGCGACGAGCGCGCGTCGGCCGGCTCGGCGACGATCGAGGCACTCGATCTCGACGCCTACCT
>Ga0157379_10006093_pt1 | contig 10385 bp, 6 predicted proteins | sample S25metaG_FD_121802 | JGI IMG/M metagenome (GOLD analysis project Ga0157379, IMG submission 121802) | Switchgrass rhizosphere microbial communities from Kellogg Biological Station, Michigan, USA - S2-5 metaG | ecosystem: Host-associated > Plants > Roots > Rhizosphere > Soil | place: USA: Michigan... | reverse complement strand
CCAGTGCTCTTCCCGCCCACCGGGGCCGGGGGTATCCGTGGGGGTACTCGCTGAATTTGGGCGACCGAAGGAGAGGCATCCAGAGGCATGCAGAGCCTCGTGTGATTGACCCCAGCTCCACCAGAAAAAAGCTATCCACTGCCATCAGTCGATAGCAAAGAGGCGGTCGTTGTAGATCTCCTCCGGGTGTTCACCTCCTGGACAAGCGGCGAATCCAGTGCGGTCACTCTAGGCTTGCGGCCTGCGCGTTCTCGTGTCGGATTTCTGCGGAAATCCGACAACCTGCGTGTTCGGGATTCATGGGCGCGACGTGTGCATCTTCAGGAATTTCACCAACAACCGACCCACCGCTTCGGGCTGTTCCTGCTGCACCCAATGACCCGCACCCTCGAGCAGGTGGCAGCCAAGCATGTTCGTGCAGGCAGTTGTTTGCATCTTCTCGAAGTCACCGGGCTTTTGGTAAACACCCCAATCACTCTTGCCGGCGACGAACAGCGAGGGCACTTCGATGGCGCGCCCGGAGAACAATTGGAGTTCGGAGGCGTACCTGTCCCCGGTCGCGCATCGATACCACTGGAGGCCGCCCTGGAAGCCATTGCGCTCGTACTCAGTGCTGTACACGCGCAATTCCTCGTCAGAGAGCCACCGACAACCGGCGATCTCAGCCGCCGACGGCATTTCGGGCGCCACGGTTTCTGCCATGCCCAGATCGAGGTCCAAGACGTAGTACGTCGGAAGCTTGGCCAATTCAGTGGCCGTCCACGATTTCAGCGGACTGGGCTGGTTCAGTTTCCAGTCTGCACTCTTGTGGTGGTAATAGGCGCGCAGGAAGTCATGAACGCCCTGCGGGCAGTGCCACATGTCTTCGTTAGCTTCGCGCGTCGAGTAGTACCACTGGTAGTGCTTGCGAGGGCGTGCCAATGCGGCCAGTTCGTCATGGATACTTGCTTTGGTCGCTGATGCTTCAGCCTTCCCGGCAGTGTCGAACGGCAGCGCTGGAGGACCTGCGAACGGTGCGCTCAGCAGCACGACCGAGCGAAACACATCCGGCCGCACGAGCGCGCACCACGCCGCTACCGGGGAGCCGAAGTCATGGCCGACAACTGCCTGTACCGAACGGTAGCCGAGCGCCGACACGAGACCGAGTGTGTCGCGTACGAGATTGAGCATCCGGAATGAGCCCAGATCGCCGTCGAAGGCGGCGTCCCATCCGGTGGTTCGGCCGTAGCCGCGTTGGTCCGGGGCGACGACGTGGTATCCGGTCGCCGCGAGCGCGGGCATGACCTTGCGCCAGCTGTAGGCGAGTTCAGGAAAGCCGTGAAGCAGCAGGACACACGGTCGACCGAACGTTTCGAAGCCGGCTTCGAGCACGTGCATCTCGAGGCCGTTGATGTCGCGCACGAAGCGACTGCGGACGCCTTCGGGGAGTGCTGTCCGTGGAAACGATTCGGTTGATTTGAAGGTCATGGGCACCAAGGGTGATGGCGAGTGTGCGTTCTGCTTGACCGCTTCCTGTGACTCACCACCGACGAGTGACAAGCAGCGACGACCCTGAACCGCCCCGGGAATCGTGGAGGCTGGCCCGTTGGTGTGGGTCAGACCGACATGGCCTGCTCAGTGATCTGACGGTCGCAGTTTGCCTCAGCTTCGGCAGGTGGGATGTGGCCGATGGGTTCCAACAAGGGATTGTGGATAAACCAGGACACCCATTTCAGCATGGCGATTTCGACGGTCCCCTGGTCTTCCACGGTGCACGGCGATGGATCAGTTCGGCCTTGTACAGCCAATTGATCGTGTCGGCCATGCGATGCTGACGCGGTTCGTATGACAGCTCCCGGCTGGAAAGGCGCCGCTCGAGTCAAATCACTGACCGGCTGCTCAGGGTCGGCTGCCGGTCCTCTCGGTTTCGATCGTCTCGTCCGAAACCTGCCATTCGCGGCGGCGAGCTGACAGCTGACGGTCGCCTGTACCCGGACCCGGCCAGAAGGCGACGGTCGCAAGTGTCTGCTTGGCGACGTCCAGAGCTCACATCGTGGAGGCCGTGACCGGGGCGATGTCAGCCGAGGTGGGAGCCGGCTTGGCCAAGCTGACGGGGGAGGCTCTAATCAAGCCAGAGGCGCTGATCGATGCGCCTGCATCAGGGAGTCGGCAGTCGCCAGGGCGCACTAGCGTCTGGGCAGCAGCCGAACAAGTCCCTCGAGGAGCCGGCATCCGCGGGGACTTGTTCAGCGCGTCAGAGCTTCCCCTTCAGGAACAGGCTCGCTTCGCCCTTCTCGAGGCTCAGGTTGCCCATCAGCTTCAGGTCGCTGCGGGGGACGTCGACGCCGGATTCCTTGTCGACGATGTCGGCGTACCACTTGACCAGCCCGCGCGGATCCTTCTTGTCGAACTCGTATTTCTTCAGGTTCTGCTTGATCACCGCACAACTGGCGGCAGCCACTTTCGCACAGTCGGCGGTCAACGTCGCCAGGCGTAGATCGATCTTCTTGAGCCGGTCGGCCTCCTTCCTCTTTTCGGCCTCGACTCGCTCGATGCGCAGCGCGATCGCTTCGGCCAGCGTCGGCTTGGTCTTCGCGCGGAACTTGGAGAGCTCCAGCTTGACGTCCTTGCGGAACAGGTCTTCATCGCCCGACATGGGTTCTCTCCGATGGTTTGAGAAAGCTGCATCATAGGAAGGTCCGGGCGCGGCGGCCACCCCAAGGATCCGTGGCCCGCCGCATCACGGCGAACGTACCGGCGGGCGGCGCGACCTGCCGGACAGCGGACGGTCACGTGCGCCCGGACCCGGCCATGAGCCGCCAATCGCCGATTGACGGCGAACGTCAGCTTCAGAACCATGTCCGGCCTGACACCGGCCGCGAGAACTGGCGTGATCTGCCTACGACACCGGTCAACTCAGGCACAGCCCCTTAGGCACCCAGTCATGGACAGGGGTCGTAGGTGGCTTAGTCGAATCGTGGAGGATCAGGACCAGCGCACGGCGGATCTCGGTGCCTGTGGCCGTTAGATGCATCGGCGGGCCGCCTGGCACGATCACTTGCGAACCCCCTGCTCGCCCGACCAGCTTGCCATCAGGAGTCTCGAGGCATGTCTCTCCCGCGACGGTGTACCAAGCCTCAGGGCCTGAGTGTCGATGTGCGGGCGCCGTCATGCCTGGCGTGAAGATCGCCTCCATGTACTGCACAGCGTATTTGGCATCTTCCTTCACTGGCAGCGGACCGATCTCGGCCACATGTGCACCTCCCGGTGGACGCCATCCCGCCACGTCGATGGTGAGCAGCCATACTTTTCCGAGCGACTCGACAACGGTGCCACGCGGCCCCTTGGCTGCTTCGGCCTCTGCAAGCGTCGAATAGGTATCCAGATGCCAGAAGATCGGCGACTGGGGTAGGCGCCCCAACACGCCGTCGGCCGTGATCCAGCAGCCCAATTCGCCAGTCCGCTGGCTGACGGGCTTGCAGATTTGCGCATACGCATCCGGATTTGCGCAAAACACCATCACACCGCACAGCGCGAAGGACGAGAGCGGCTTCTTCATCGCTAGATCCTCGCAAAGCGTTCACCGATGGGGCCACTCTAGGGGTCGCACGCCCTGAACGGAATATGCCTGTGCGAACACTTTGCGTTAACCAATCGTTAACGAATAATGCCGTCCAACGAAAGACTCGATGGACAAGCTTCGCGCCTTGAGCTACTTCGTCGCTTGCGCCGAGGAGGGCAGCTTTGCGGGCGCTGCGCGCCGCCTCGAGCGGAGCGTGCCTGCGGTCCAGAAGCTCGTCACGGCACTGGAGCATAGCCTTGGCATTCGTCTGTTCGAACGCAGCGTTCGCGGCCTGACACTCACCGCCAGTGGGCAGACTTATCTGGAGTCTTGTCGTCCATTGATTGCCGAATTGATGGCTCTTGATGAGACTTTGCGCAGCTCCGCACAACGACCAACCGGCACGCTGGTGATTGCTGCTCACTCGCAGCTCGCGCTGCACCTGCTGCTGCCTGCGCTGTCGCGGTTTCATTCACGCTACCCCGACATTCAGATCGATGTTCGGGTGATCCACCGGCTGACGGATGCCGACGCCCAGATTGCGGATGTCTTTGTTCTACATGGGTGGCCAGAAGCGAACGACCTCGTGCATCGGCAGCTCGGCCACACGAGAGCGATGGTTGTCGGAGCGCCCGAATACTGGGCCTCGCGCGGCGTGCCTGAACATCCGCGCGAACTCGACCAACACACATGTGTGCTGATGCGAAACCCCGCTGGAATCGCGGTCGATCTATGGGAGTTCGAGCGTGGTACCGAGAAGGCCTCGGTCAAAGTGAAGGGTTGGCTGTGCAGCAACGGCCGCGAGGTCGTGCTCGACGCGGTGCTCGCCGGCGAGGGCATCGCGCGCCTGAATCACTTGACGACCCGCGCCCATCTGCAGGCCGGACGCCTGCTTCCAGTGCTGGTGGATTGGGAGGTGCAAGGTGGTCCGCCCGTGAATGTGCTCTTTCGCCCGAACCAACGGCGCACGCCGCGTGTTCGGTTGTTCCTCGACTTCATCACTGCCCTGCTGCGCGACATCGAAGCCGAAGGTCAGAGCAGCGCTGCGCGGCCACATTGGCATCGCGCCGGCTACGGTCAGGCGTCGGCGGTGTTAAGGATGCGGGCAACATCGGGACGGAAAGCGAAGTGATCGCATTCGCGCACTTCGTCTGCTCATGGCTGGTTGTGTGCGTTTGTGCCCTTCCCGAGCGACCGCTCTCGCTGGCCTTGCTGCCGCTCAGGCCGTGGCAACGAAAGTCAGCAGAGGTCGACTGCGGCCTCTCCCGCCTCCGATTGCCCCGCTCTACACCTGCCGTTTGCGTTGGCCTGCCCGGTAGCTGACGTTCGCGTACGCCCGGGTCCGGCCAGTTGCTGTCATCCAGGCCGCCAGCAAACCGCCCCGCCAACGACTGGTCTCAACCCTGAACCGACATCCGCGGCTCTGAAATCGCCGCCCCAAAGCGGCCGGTCGGATCCGTGCCGAGGCCGCCGGGGGCGTTTGGAACTACCATGCCCTACCAGTGCACCGGGCGAGTGGTTTGCCGAGATGTACCCCTGCTTCTACAGCGGCAAGCTCAAGCCCTGGCACCGCGCGGTGGAGTGGCTGAGCAAACTGAGCGTCTGAGGAGACGACGATGTCCATCTTCAAGACCGTCGAACTGCCGTGCCCGACCTGCGCAACGCGCGTCTCGTTCGAGCTCGTGCACAGCGTCAACGCGGACCGCCGGCCCGACCTGCGTCAGGCCGTCCTCGATCGCAGCTTCCAGCGCGAGCAGTGCCCGGCCTGCGGGCTCGCGTTCCGCGTCGAGCCCGAATTCACCTACATCGACGTCGGCCGCGGCCAGTTCATCACCGTCTGGCCGCTGTCCAAGCAGGGCGACTGGAAGGCGATCGAGCAGCAGAGCCAGGCCATGTTCGACAAGTCGTTCGGCAAGGGCGCGACGCCCGAGGCGCGCAAGATCGGCGACAAGCTCGCGCTGCGGGTGGTGTTTGGTTGGGAGGCGCTGAACGAGAAGCTGATTGCGGCCGAGCATGGCGTCGACGATCGTGCGCTCGAGCTTGTCAAGGTCGGCGCGATGCGCAATGCCGACAGCATCCCGGTCGGCCCGGGGTTCGAGCTGCGCCTGGTCAGCGTGCGCGGCGACGCGCTGAATCTCTGCTGGATCGAGCACCCGGCCGCCGAACTCACGCACGTGCTCGGCGTGCCGCGCGCGGCGGTGGCGGAGATCCTGGCCGAACCGGGGCCCTGGCAGGAGCTGCGCGACGAGATCGCGGCCGGGTCGTACGTCGACTACCGGCGCGCGCTGATGCCGACGACCTAAGGCTAGGGGCACGCGAAAGCGCTTCGGCGCCGGACACTGCGGCTATGGGACTGCTCGAGAAGCTTGGCCTGACCGCGCCGCGGCCTCGCGTGGCGCAGGCCGACGTGGCGCCTGCCGCCGATGTCGCGCGGCTGCGCGGCGAGGTCGCGGCGCTGCTGCAGGGTTTGAAGGCGCACGCGCAGGCGGCGCGCGCAAGCGCACAGATCGCCACCGCCGAGGCCGCACTGCGCGATGCAGACCGTCTGGCGAAGGCGAACGATCCGGTCCATGCGTTGCAGCGCCTCGCGCAGGGGCGTCAGGCCTGCATCCAGGGCGCGGCGCTTGCCGATGCACACGCGGCGTATCTGCGACGCAAGGCGCAGGTGCGGGCACTCGTCGACGCGATGAAGAACGCCGGCATTGCCACGCCCCAGCTCGAAAGCGATCGCCAGCGGGTGTTCGTCGCGGCCGACGCGCTCGCTGCGGCCAGCCCGCCGGACCACGTGAACGCGAATCGCCAGCTCGACCAGTTCGAGCAAGCCGCCACCGCCGCCATCGGGCGCTGGGGCTACGATCAGGTCGCCGGCACGCTAGAGGCGTTGCGCCGAGGCCCGGTCGGCACGTTCATGGCCGAGGATCTCAGGCAGCTCGACGCGTTGCGTGGGCAGGCGCAGACGGCGGCCCAGGCCCACGACTGGACGCGCCTCCTCTTCGTGAACCGGACGCTGCGTCGGCTCGCTGAAGCCGCCGACGACGTGGCACAGCGGCGCCAGGCGTACGAGAAGGTCCGCACGCCGGTGCAGGCCAAGCTCACCGGGCTGCGCCAGCAGAAATCTCCACCGCCCCAGTTGCCCGCGCTCGATGCGCAGCTGGCGCAGGCCGACGCGCTCGCGGCGCGCGAGGCGCGGCACTATGAACAGGGCACCGCGCTATTGCAGGCGTTGAATCAGCGCTGCGATACGCTGGTGCGCTTTGTGGTCGCGGCCAACGGACTCGCGACCGATCGCACCGCTGCCACCACCGAGCTCGCAGCGTTGCGCAAGCAGCCCAACGCCACGGCGCTTGCCGACACGTTGGCCGCGGCGGATGCGGCCCTACGGCGCGCCGACGAAGACGCGCAGGCTGCCACGGCGCTCGACGATCCACTGCCCGGCACCGAGGCCGCCCGCGCCGACGTCAAGCGCGTGCGCGAGGATCTCGCCGCAGCGAAAGCCGCAGCCGCGCAGCTCGGCCCGGCCGTCGCACTGCGGGCCACGGCGCAGCAGGCGACCACAGTGCCAGCGATCCGTGCCGAGGTCGCAAAGCTGCGCCGCGCCTTCGCGGCGGCGGCGAAGGGGCCCGACGCGGAACTGGCCAAGCTGCCGCTCGAAGTCGGCGAGGCCGCGCTTGCGCTCGCAGAATCGGAGCTGACGGCCAAGCGGACGCCGGCCGCGGCGCAGGCGCTGCAAGGCGCGGCCCAGCAGTTGCTGCGCGTGAAACTGCTGCAGGCCGATGCGCAGCGCCAAGACCACGCGCGCAAGGCGCTGCGCGCGCGGCTCGCCGCGTTGCACGCCCGACCGGACGCGAAGGCGATCGAGACGCGGCTGGCAGCGGTCGATGCCGCGCTCGCGCAATCGGAGTCGCCGAAGGACGAGGCCGAGGCCGCCGCGGCGCTGCACGCGGCCGAGGCGGCGCTGCAACAGGCCGACCGAGACGCCACGGCGCGCTCGGCGTTCGACACGCGGGTCGATGGACTCGAACGCGAAGCCCGTCAGCTGACCGATGGCCTCGGGGTTGATTTCGAGAAGGCGATCGCGGCCGCACGCCGCCATGCCGACGCGCTGCGCTTCGATGCGGCGACGAAGTCGCTCGACAAGGCGGAGATGCTGTGGGAGCGCGTGCGCATCGGGCTGCTCGCGCAGTTGCGGCCGGCCGATCCGCAGGTGCTCGCGGGCGTGAAGCGGCTCGTTCAACTGGGCGACGCCGAGAGCGTCGATGCGGTCGTCAAGCACCTGCCGGACAACACGCCCGACGCGGTCATCGCGCAGATCGCCCAGGTGCGCTTCGGCGTGCCGTTCGAACTGCACGGACCGCAGGCGACCGCCGGGGCGAAGCACGTCTACGCGATGCTCGCGAAGGCACCGCAGGACGTGAAGGGCAACCCGAGCCTCGCGAAGGTGACCTACAGCACGACGCCTGCGCTTGCGAACGTCTCCGCCCGTGGCGGGCAGTACGACAGCGAGCACGAGGACGCGCAGACCTGGGGGCGTCCGGACGTGGAGCAGCAGGCCTTCGGCACGGCACAGAAGGCGCCGGGTAGCAAAAAGCCCCAGCTGCCGGACAACGTCGAGGAGCGCTGCCGTCCTCTGAACGAGAAGCCGGTGGAAATTCTCGACTGGGCCGCGCTGCACGAGCTCGGGCACTCGCTCGACGACGCGACCGGCTTCATGAAGCGGCGCGGCAAAGACGACGACTGCGGCGGATGGATCGAGTACGGCGCGGACGTGCAGCCGATCGCGAACGCGGTCGCGCGGTGGGCGGGAGTCGGCAACGAGCCGGCGTTCGTGCAGCACGTGCTCGCGTGGCTGCAGGGCGGGACACCCCCGCCTCCGCCGCGGCCGGCTCGCGTCGACGCCGACACGTGGAAGGGCGCGCTGGTGAAGGTCGAAGGCTGGCTCAAGCGCTCGACCACCGGGCAGATCTGGTACGACAACGCCGCCAGCATGGCGCACCGCATTGGCGACCGCATCTACCAGCGGCCCTATCCCGACGAATGGGTCAGCTACAAGGCCGAGGCGCGCCAGCGCGGTCTCACCGGCTTCCAGTTCAAGGCACCGGGCGAGTGGTTCGCGGAGCTGTACGCGGGCTACCGCAGCGGCAAGCTCAAGCCCAACCATCCCGCGATGGACTGGCTGAAGGACCTGCACATCTAGTCCGCTGAATCAGTGAAGCCGAAGGCGTCTCCAACTCGCAGGCGCATCTCCAATCTCAACGATTCAGCGGACTAGCGGCGCCCGAGAAGGACTTCCGCTTGGGCCTGATGGAAACCTTGAAACTGACGCCACCAGCCGCGCAGGCGGGCGGTGCTGCGTCGTCGTCCGATGCCAGGCTCGACGTAGGGCTCCATCAGCCGGGTCCCGGTGGCCACGAACGGCTGCTTCGTAGACGCGAAGCGCGCAAGAAGTCGGTCCGAGTGACAGGCAGCTTTGGACAAGCCGGACAGGCAGGTTTGGGTCGATTTGCGACGCTCAGGGGTGACATGAGAACGTGACTTCCATAGGTGCGGTCCTCGTTCGTGAGCGGGGGTATCCGCGGGGGTATCGGGCGAATTCGGGCGACCGAAGAAGAGGCATCTAGAGGTATGCGGAGCCTACTGTGATTGACCCCAGCTCCACCAGAAAAAGCTATCGACAAAGACTCGACGATAGCCAATTAAGATCGACCATTGCGATCAGTGTGGCGTTCGAAGTGCGGCTCGAACAGTCGGATTTCTCTGGAAATCCGACGGATCGAGCGTGGCATCGATTGAGCCGCCGCATAGCGGTTGTTCATGACGGTCTCAGATCGGCCAGAACCGGTAGTTCGCGGCAGTCGGCAGTGCGGATGGCCAACCGTGCCATGGCACCCAATGGATTGGAACCGGTGCAGTGGATTCCGTGACGGTCCGCTGCTTGCGGTCAGCGCCGCTGAGCGGTCTGCTCTCGCATACACCACTTCCTGGGACATCAACCCTCCTTCGCACCCCCAATAGAATGACAGCGAACAATCAGCGGAGATCGCTCTGTTATGGAGTCGACGGAGGGTGCTGGGGGCACGCAGGCGGCTGATCATCCTCGCACGCTCGGTTGGGTCGCTGCCGCAGCGCTGGCCATGGGCGGCAGCAACCAGAGCCTCTTCCTGATCGCGGCGCTCTTCGCAGGACAAGGCGATATCGCTGGTCAAGGAAGCGCCGCAGTACCACTGCTAGTCATCGGACTCTTGCTGGCGTGGGTCGCTGCGCCAGGTTGGACAGAACTCGTCCTCATGTATCCGAAGCGGGTTGGAGGTATCGCGGCGACCTGCGCAGAGGCCTTTCGTCCGTACAACCCGGTATTGGCCAATCTCACTGGCGTTTGCTACTGGTGGGGCTGGGTCCCGACCTGTGGCCTGACCGCCATCTTCTCGGGCGCGGCAATCCATGAGTGGTACTTGCCGGACGTTCCCGTCACCGCCATTTCTTGCGCTCTTGTCGTCTTCTTCGCGGCAGTCAACCTGTGTGGCGTCAAATGGGCCGGCAGACTCGCGATTCCGATCGCGACGGCGTCGGGACTGCTGGCGCTCATTTCTGCGTTCGCGCCCATTGCCGCCGGCGAGGTGGACTGGCAACAAGCGGCGTCGTTTCGCCTGACGGTGCCTTTCGAGGGATGGTTCGGTCAATTGACCGGTTTCATGGCGGGGCTTTACCTGATCGGCTTTGCCGCGCCGGCATTCGAGGCCGCCGTCTGCCATGTCGGCGAAATGACCAACCCCCGCAGGAACGTGCCGCGTGCGATGCTGGCCAGTGCCGCGATGGCGTCACTCTATTTCATCGTACTGCCCCTTGT
>Ga0157379_10006090_pt1 | contig 10387 bp, 12 predicted proteins | sample S25metaG_FD_121802 | JGI IMG/M metagenome (GOLD analysis project Ga0157379, IMG submission 121802) | Switchgrass rhizosphere microbial communities from Kellogg Biological Station, Michigan, USA - S2-5 metaG | ecosystem: Host-associated > Plants > Roots > Rhizosphere > Soil | place: USA... | reverse complement strand
CCGAGGTGATCGAACCTTTGGTCGTCGTCGTGATCCGTTCCTGCAGCGCACCCATGTCGGTGGCCAGAGTCGGCTGATAGCCGACGGCAGATGGGATGCGTCCCAGCAGCGCCGACACTTCCGAGCCGGCCTGCGTGAAGCGGAAGATGTTGTCGATGAAGAACAGAACGTCCTGACCCTGGTCGCGAAAATGTTCTGCGACCGTGAGGCCAGTGAGGGCAACGCGCGAGCGCGCACCGGGCGGTTCGTTCATCTGGCCATACACGAGGGCGCATTTCGAACCTTCCGTCGAGCCTTTTCGCGGCTCCTTGTTCACGCCCGCTTCGATCATCTCGTGATAGAGGTCATTGCCCTCGCGGGTGCGTTCGCCCACGCCTGCGAACACCGAACAGCCGCCATGGTTCTTGGCGACCGAATTGATCAGTTCCTGGATGGTCACCGTCTTGCCGACGCCGGCGCCGCCGAACAGGCCGACCTTGCCGCCGCGCGCATACGGCGCCAACAGGTCGATCACCTTGATGCCGGTGACCAGAATTTGCGCCTCGGTCGATTGCTCGGTGAAGGCGGGCGCCTCCTGGTGAATGGCGCGCTTCTGGGTGAAGTTTACCGGACCGGCTTCGTCGACCGGCTCGCCGATGACGTTGATGATGCGTCCAAGCGTGCCGTCGCCGACCGGCACCATGATGGCGGAGCCCGTGTCTGTCACCTTGCCGCCACGTACCAGCCCGTCGGTGGCATCCATCGCGATGGTGCGCACGGTCGATTCGCCCAGATGCTGGGCGACTTCGAGCACCATGCGCTGGCCGTTATTGTCGGTTTCCAGCGCGTTGAGGATTTCCGGCAAGTGGCCGTCGAACTGCACGTCGACGACGGCGCCAGTCACCTGCGTGATCTGGCCGATCTTGTTGCTCTGGGTTATCGCGCTCATCTTCTCTACTCCATTCACAGCGCTTCCGCGCCCGAGATAATCTCGATCAATTCCTTGGTGATCTGCGCCTGACGCGTGCGGTTGCGCAGAACCGTCAGCGCATCGATGACGTCGCCGGCATTGCGCGTGGCGGAGTCCATCGCGCTCATCTTGGCGCCGAACTCGCCAGCGACATTCTCAAGCAGCGCGCGGAAAATCTGCACCGTGATGTTCCGCGGCAGCAACTCGGCGAGGATTTCGGATTCTTCCGGCTCATATTCATAGACGGTTGCGGCCGCACTCTTCGCGGGTCCGCCCTCGATGACGGCTGGAATAAGCTGCTGCGCTGTCGGAATCTGGCTGATGACCGACTTGAAACGCGAGTAGATCAACGTCGCCACGTCGAACTCGCCGGCGGCAAACATTTCCAGCACCTTGCGCCCGATCACCTGCGCGTTGGAAAAGCCGATGCGCTTGATGCCGGTATGCTCATAGTCGGCGACGATCAGCGACTCGAACCGGCGCTTGAGCTGATCGCGGCCCTTGCGACCGATGGTCAGCAGCTTGACCTTTTTGCCGTCGCGCTGCAGTTCGAGAATCTTCTGGCGGGCAAGGCGCGCGATGTTGGTGTTGAAACCGCCGCACAGGCCGCGATCTGCCGTTGCCACGATCAGAAGATGGACCTGGTCGCTGCCGTTGCCCACCAACAGGGTCGGGGCGCCGGGATTGCCCTCGAGCCCGGCAGCCAGCGAGGCGATGACGCTGTTCATCTTCTCGGCATAGGGCCGCGCCGCCGTGACCGCGTCCTGCGCCCGGCGCAGGCGCGAGGCGGCCACCATCTGCATGGCCTTCGTAATCTTGCGCGTCGCCGTGACAGAGGCGATGCGCGTGCGAATGGCCTTCAGGCTTGCCATCAGGCGAACGACCCCGCGAAGGTTTCAAGGATCGTCTTCAACTTCGATTCCGAGTCCGGCGTGATGGTTTTGGCTGAGCGGATTTCGTTGAGTACATCGGCGTGCTTGCCGCGCATCAGGCGTAGCAGCTCAGCCTCAAATCTGCCGATGTCGGCGACCGCGATCTTGTCGAGATAGCCGCGCATGCCGGCAAACAGCGAGATCACTTGTTCCTCGATCGGCATCGGACTGAATTGCGGCTGTTTCAACAGCTCGGTCAATCTGGCGCCGCGCGCCAGCAGGCGCTGCGTGGCTGCGTCGAGGTCGGAACCGAATTGCGCGAACGCCGCCATTTCGCGGTATTGCGCGAGCTCGAGCTTGATCGATCCGGCGACCTGCTTCATCGCCTTCACTTGGGCCGCAGACCCGACTCGCGACACCGAGATGCCGACGTTCACCGCTGGACGAATGCCCTGGTAGAACAGATCGCTCTCCAGAAAGATCTGACCGTCGGTAATCGAAATCACATTGGTCGGAATATAGGCCGACACGTCGTTGGCCTGGGTTTCGATGATCGGCAGCGCCGTCAGCGAACCACCGCCGAAATCATTGTTCATCTTCGCGGCACGTTCGAGCAGCCGGCTGTGCAGATAGAACACGTCGCCGGGATAGGCTTCACGGCCCGGCGGACGGCGCAGCAGCAGCGACATCTGGCGGTAGGCGACGGCCTGCTTGGAAAGGTCGTCATAGATGATCAGTGCGTGCTTGGCGTTGTCACGGAACCATTCGCCGATCGCGCAACCCGAGAACGGTGCGAGGAACTGCAGCGGCGCAGGCTCGGACGCCGTCGCGGCCACGACGCAGGTATATTCCATCGCGCCGGCGTCCTGCAGCGTCTTGACGATCTGCGCGACGGTGGAGCGCTTCTGGCCGATGGCGACATAGATGCAGAAGAGATCAGTCTTGTCGTCGCCCGTGTTGGTGAACTTCTGGTTGATGATCGCATCGATCGCGACAGCCGTCTTGCCGGTCTGTCGGTCGCCGATGATCAGCTCGCGCTGGCCCCGGCCGATGGGGATCAGGGAATCGATCGCCTTGATGCCGGTCTGCATCGGTTCGCTGACCGAGCGACGCGGAATGATGCCCGGCGCCTTGACGTCGACGCGCCGCCGCTCGGCGACATTGGTCAACGCGCCCTTGCCGTCGATCGGATTGCCCAACGGATCGACCACGCGGCCGAGCAAGCCCTTGCCGACGGGAACGTCGACGATCGAGCCGGTGCGCTTGACGGTGTCGCCTTCCTTGATCGTGCTGTCGGAGCCGAAGATCACGACGCCGACATTGTCGCTCTCCAGGTTCAGCGCCATGCCCTTGATGCCGCCAGGGAATTCCACCAATTCGCCGGCCTGCACATTGTCCAGGCCATAGACGCGGGCGATGCCGTCGCCGACCGACAGGACCTGGCCGACTTCGCTCACTTCGGCTTCGGCACCGAAGTTCTGAATCTCGCGCTTCAGGATCGCGGAAATTTCTGCGGGCTGGATATCCATTTCAGTTACCTCTCATGGCGGCACGAATGCCGGTCAGCTTCGTGCGCAACGATGAATCGATCATGCGTGATCCCACTTTGACGACGAGACCGCCAAGCAGGCCGGGATCAACTTTGGTTTCAAGGCGAGGCTCGCGGCCAAGCTTGTTTTTCAGAACCGCCTTGAGTTCGACGGTTTCCGCGTCGGACAACGCGCGCGCCGAAGTCACTTGGGCCTGCACTTCGCCGCGCAACTTGGCGACCAGGCGATCGAAGGCACGAATGATGTCGGCGAGAATGAAAAGACGTCGCTTCGATGCCATAGTGAGAATGAAGCGGGTCGTGAGCTTGGCCGCGCCCATCTGTTCGAGCACGGCCCGCATGACGCGGCCCTGGGCATCGCGCGAGTACACCGGCGCCTGCACGAGCGAGGCGAGATCGGGATTCTGGTCGATCAGTGAGCGTAGGGCGATGAAATCGCGCTCCACCGCCTCGACGGATTTCTCTTCCTGGGCCAACTCGAAAACCGCGTTGGCATAGCGCCCCGCCAGTCCGGTTTCCTGTGCCTGTTCCGCCGCCACGTTCGCCCTTTGGCGACCCGCTCATCGGGGGGTCGCGTCCATCGTTTAAATATTTGAATTCATTTGCGAAAATACTTCGCCCGCGAGTCAGACCCGGCGCGCGCGATGCAGTTAGCATGCGCATTAAAGCGGCGCAATAATCCGCCACCAGCTTTGGTGTCGCGGCTGTCTGGAGCGTCTGCAATTGCATTACGGTCAGCTATTGCGGAACGCATCGCTAACCAGTCCCTTCAGCCATGCTTTAACCGCTCGGCGCGCATCCTGATCCCGTGGGGTAGGGACAAAAGGTCATGCGTGCGCACGCCGTTGGGGCAATCAGGCAAGTTGTTGCTTTTCTGATTCAAGGAATAAATCTGGACGCCGAACGCCGCCGAGCATTCGAATGCGAGCTCAAAGAGCTGATCGCGCCACACCTTCCGGTCCTCGTGCATCAGCGCGCCAAGTTGCTGGCGAGTGCTGGACCAGAACGCTGGTCCGACGAGTTGGACGTATTTCTCCGTCAGAGTCTGTGGCCGCTGCTGGGCGCGGACAAGGACTATGCTGACCGCAACCGGATATTCGTGACCCTCGTGGTCGATGTCGCCATCGAGCAGGAACAAAAGCGTCAGGCACAGACCGGCGCACCGCTCATTCCGCTGGTGTCACGCTTCGATGCGAGTTGGGCGAACTGAAGCCGCGTCGCGAAACTTTCGCTCTTTCCTTAGAGCCTCGGCATCGAATTTGGCCCGCGCCAACTCGATCCTGCCAATGTGTTTCAGCGCCCAGGCGCTGAGACCGGTCACCGGTTCCAACAGCGAACGGCCAAGCGCCGTCAGCTCGTAATCGACACGCGGCGGGATTGTCGGATAGATCGTGCGCGTGATGAGACCGTCACGCTCCAACCCGCGCAAGGTCAGCGTCAGCATGCGCTGCGAGATGCCGCCGATTTCCCGTTTGAGCTCGTTGAAGCGCATGGCGCGTGCGCCGAGCCGGCTGACGATGAGGACCGACCATTTGTCGCCGATGCGCGCCAAAATCCCGCTGATCGCGCGGCAGTCGCCGGTGTCACGGATGTTACCTTGTTTCATCTGCGTGCCTTCTTGCGCCCGGTCCTCATAGGCATCATCTTAGTGTTGGTCACAATTGGTAACTTGGCACCAAACAGGAACTTATTCAAGGAGAGCGGCATGGCCCTTACGTTGCACACCGTCATCACCAGCACCCGTCCTGGACGCGCCGGGCCCGCAATTGCTCAGTGGTTTCACGAAGGCGCGAAGGCGCATGGCAAGTTCGCGGCTCAGCTGATCGATCTCGTCGATTTCAACCTGCCGCTCTATGACGAGCCGCAGCATCCCATGCGCCGGCAATATGCGCATGAGCACGCAAAGAAGTGGTCAGCTAGCGTGAACGCTGCCGATGCCTTTGTGTTTGTCATGCCCGAGTATAATTTTTCGCCGCCGCCGTCCTTCGTGAATGCCATCGATTACCTGTTCTGGGAATGGCAGTACAAACCGGTTGCGTTCGTCAGCTATGGCGGCGTTTCAGCCGGACTGCGTTCGGCACAGCCGGCGCGCACCCATGTCTCGACGTTGAAGATGATGCCGATTCCGGAAGGCGTGGCCATTCCAAGTTTCTTTGCGCAGATCAAGGACGGCAAGTTCGAAGGCAACGAGCTCAATCAACAAGGCGTTGCTGCGACCTTGAACGAATTGCACAAATGGGCCGAGGCACTGGCACCGCTGCGCGCGGAAATCCGCAACCGCAAGTAACGATCAGTTCACGCCATTGAAAAAGCGCGACAGGCGGAACTCACCGACCCACGACCACACCGCATGCGCGTTCAGAAAGTCATAGGAGCCGACGACGAATTCGGCACGGCCGACAAGGTTTTCCACCGGCACAAAGCCGACGCCGCCATGCTCGGCCGCGACGCGGCTGTCGAGTGAATTGTCGCGGTTGTCGCCCATCATGAAAACATGGCCGGGCGGTACGACGAAGACTGGCGTATCGTCGAGCATGCCCGTCCAAGTCCACTTGTAGATCGGGTGTGTCTTGCCGTTGGGCAGCGTTTCGATGAAGCGCGGTGAGTCGGAAATACCGCCATCTTCGCTTTCCACCTTGCCTTGGCCGTCGGGGCGTAGTGCCAGCTTTTTGCCATTGATCCACAGGCGGCCTGAAATCATCTGAATGCGGTCGCCGGGCAGGCCGATGACGCGTTTGATATAGGTCTGGCTCGGGTCGCGTGGCAGGCGAAACACGACGACGTCGCCCACTTTGGGCATCTTCTGCAGCAGCCGGTCGTGCCAGGACGGTCCTATCCCGAACGGTACGGAGTAGCGGCTGTAACCGTAGGGAAATTTCGCCGCGACGAAGGCATCGCCGATCGCGAGCGTAGGCTGCATCGAGCCGGATGGAACATAAAACGGCTGGGCGATGGCGGTGGTCGACGCAAAGGTGATTGCGACCACGGCGACCGGTTCAAGGACAGCCCGCAGCACGCCCTTGCCGTCTTCGACGCCGAGCAGGTGCTTGACCATCGTCCACACCCGGTCGAAGTCGCCAGCCCAGTCTTTCTTCGCCATGCGGTGCTCCAAGCGCAATATCTCTCAATCTCGGCACTCGCGCGCGCCAGTTCAAGCCCGCCCTGGGCCAAAACCCCGATTCCTTGACGGAAATTCATCTGCCTGCCAAAGGCTACGCATGGCCAAAGGTCCAACCCAGCTGGGACGTTCCGTGCCGGTACCAGCTTCACCGAGCCAGGCACTGCTGGAAGCCGTCGCCAATCCGCACCCCGACAGCAACTATCTCGTGCGCTTCACGGCGCCAGAATTTACCACGCTGTGTCCGGTGACGGGCCAGCCGGATTTCGCCCACTTCGTCATCGACTATGTTCCCGCGCGGGCGATTTTGGAGTCGAAGTCGCTGAAACTCTATCTCGCCAGCTTTCGCAACCATGCCGCGTTTCACGAAGACTGCACGCTCGCGATCGGCAAGCGCATCGTGTCGGCGATCAAGCCGAAATATCTGCGCATCGCCGGCTATTGGCTTCCGCGCGGCGGCATTCCCATCGACGTGTTCTGGCAGACGGGAAAATTACCGGCCGGCGTGTGGCTTCCGGATACCGGCGTTGCACCCTATCGCGGTCGCGGCTGATGTCCGTCGTGATCGAGCCGATTGCGGTAGCGGACAAAGACCTGTTGTGGCAGCGGATGCAGGCCTACATGGCCGAGCTCATGCCCTTCGGCAATTTTGCTCCAGTCAATGGCGTGTTCGAATATGAGTGGTTCGAACTATATTGGCGCGAGCCCGATCGGCATGCGTTTTGGGCAAAGATCGGAAATGCGATTGCCGCGTTCGCCCTGGTGCATCGCGGCCAACGCACCGAGATGGCCGAGTTCTACACCTTTCCCGAGTTTCGTCGCACGGGCGTCGGCATCGACTTTGCGCGACAACTCCTCAGACGCTTTCCCGGTCCGTGGGAGATCTCGCAGTACCGTGCTCATCATGGCGCGGTCGCGTTCTGGCATCGCGTGATCGCCGAGTATCCCTATGTCGAACGGGTCTATGTCGGCGGCCAAGGCAAGGAACGGTTGGAGCAGACCTTCATCGTTCCGCGATAGACGACGATATGGGTTAGTGCTTCGTCGCAAGCGCCGCGCAAGCTGCATGGCGGTGACAACTCACGATGTGATCGTTGACCATGCCGACCGCCTGGGCAAACGCATAGACGATGACCGGACCGCAAAAATTAAATCCCCGGTCCTTCAGTTCCTTCGCCAACGCTTCGCTCATTTTCGTTTTCGGCGGTACCTGACGGAGTGCCTTGTAGTGATTGATTTTCGGTCGACCGTCGACATGCTTCCAGATGAACTGGGTAAAGCCGCCGGGTTCTTTTTCTTCTATCTCGAGCCACAGCTTTGCGCCGCGAACCGCCGCTTCGATCTTTGCTCCGGATCGAACGATTCCGGCATTCTTCAATAGTCGGTTGACGTCGCGCTTGCCGTAGCGCGCGATCTTGTGCGGATCGAAATTGTCAAATGCGGCGCGGAAATTCTCGCGCTTCTTGAGAATGGTGATCCAGGACAATCCCGCCTGGAAACCGTCCAGCACCAACTTCTCGTAGAGCGCCCGGGCGTCATATTCGGGCACGCCCCACTCAGTATCATGATAGTCGCGATAAATCGGCTCTTTGACCGACCAGCCGCAGCGAACGATTTCGGAAGCCGTCATCGTGAAGGGAGCGCCGAATGATCCGGTTGCGGATTATCTGCTGCGGCGTGCCTTCTTGGCCCGAGCGGGTTTCTTCTTGGAACGCTTTTTTGTCGACTTCTTCATCGGCTTTTTCGCCGCCTGCGCCTTGGCGTTCGGCGCCGCGTGCAATGTCGCCTCGATCTTGTTGCCGTCCAGATCGTAGATGAAGGCGCCATAGTAATCCGGACCATAGTCGGGCCGCGGTCCGGGCTCGCCATTGTTGCTTCCGCCATTGGCCAAGGCTGCGGCGTGAAATTTCATCACCTGGTTCTTGGTTCGCGCGATGAAACCCAAATGCACACCATTGCCGACGCTCATCGGCTTTTGATCGTGCGGCAGCTGGATCCAGAATTCGGGATGGTCTTCGCCATAGGCAAGCGCGTAGGGCAGAAACTCCATCACGCGCTTGTAACCAAGCGTACCAAGCACCGCGTCATAGAACTTCGCCGCGCGTGCCACATCGCTCACGCCGACAGAAACATGATGGAGCATGATGTTTTTCTCCCCGGTTGCTGGCTGGAACAAAACAAAAACTTCCACTCATGGTGGCAAACGTCAAGCAGAAAGCCATGCCGGCTTGAACAATTTGACCGATCGACTTGCGGCGGTGATGGGCGCGCCCACCGCATGTTCAAGACGATCAAGGCGTATAAGCGCAAAACCGTGCGCGCCATATTCCGATACGAGCTCACCGATATCCGTGGTGCCGGACTGCACCGCTGTTCCGCTCGCGGGCAGAACGCCGCTCTCGGCGGTGATCGCAAGCACGCGCTTGCGCGCCGTGCCGCGGTGCTTCATGCGCGCGGTCAGCTCCTGTCCAATGTAGCAACCCTTGGCGAAATCGACGGCATGCAGTTCGTCGAGATCACCGTCCAACGCGAAAATCCGGTCGGAACCGAAGTCAGCGCCTTCCGGCACGCCGAGCGCCAAACGATGCGCATGATACACCTCCGCAGCCGGCAGATTGTTCGGCATTTCTCCTTTTGCGATGATGGCCCGCTTGCCCATGTCCGCTAGCCGCGGATCAGGATAGGAAATCGCGTTGCGCGGCAGCTCGCCTTCCCACGCGGCCAGCACGGCGAGTTGATCGCGGACCTCGAGCGTGAGCTTGCTGCGCAACTTGTACATGGTGAGGCGCTTCACCAGGGCATCACGGCTCGCCGCCGCACAGTCGATCAAGAGAGCGGCATCGCCTTCCACCAGAAAGAAGTCGAACAGGATTTTTCCCTGTGGCGTCAACAGCGCCGCATAGAGCCCCTTGTCGGTTTCCAGGCGTTCGACATCGTTGGTGATCAACCCCTGCAGGAACAGGCGGGCTTCAGGTCCGGTGACGGCGATGACCGCACGGTCTTTGAGATGAGCGATGGGCATGGCTATGACGTAGTCCGCGCTGCCTCGGTTGCCAAGACCATAGCGGCGTCCTAATCATTTTCCATGGCGCAAAGCTTCGATCTCATCGTCCGCAACGGCACCGTCGCCACGCCGAACGGTTTCGCGCCTGGTGATGTCGGCGTACGCGATGGCAAGATCGCCGCCATTGGATCGCTTTCCGGTGCCAATTCGGCCGAGACGTTCGATGCGAAGGGCTTGCACGTCCTGCCCGGCGTCATCGACAGCCAATGTCACTTCCGCGAGCCCGGTAACGAGCACAAGGAAGACCTCGAGAGCGGCAGTCGTGCCGCCGTCCTAGGCGGCGTCACGGCCGTGTTCGAAATGCCGAACACTGCACCGCCTACAACCACCCGCGCCGCGATCGACGACAAGCTCGCGCGCGCCGCCGGACGCATGCACTGCGACTACGCATTTTACGTCGGTGCGACGCCGGCCAATGTCGGGGCACTCGCCGAATTGGAACGATTGCCGGGGGTTGCGGGCGTGAAGGCCTTTCTCGGTTCTTCGACCGGTAGCTTGCTTCTGGACCATGAGCAGGACATCGCCGCCATGCTGCGTGCCGGGCATCGTCGCGTCGCCGTGCACTCCGAAGACGAAGATCGGCTCAAGGCGCGCAAGCACTTCGCCGTCAAGGGTGATCCGCGCTCACATCCCGTGTGGCGCGATGTTGAGACGGCGCGCCTGTCGACCCAACGCGTGCTTCGCCTTGCGCGAGCCGCGGGCCGCCGGCTGCATGTCCTGCATGTGACGACGGCGGAGGAGATTCCGTTGCTTGCCGATGCCAAGGACTTTTGCACCGCCGAGACAACGCCGCAACATCTGACGCTGAGCGCTCCGGAATGCTACGAGCGGCTTG
>Ga0157379_10006088_pt1 | contig 10388 bp, 8 predicted proteins | sample S25metaG_FD_121802 | JGI IMG/M metagenome (GOLD analysis project Ga0157379, IMG submission 121802) | Switchgrass rhizosphere microbial communities from Kellogg Biological Station, Michigan, USA - S2-5 metaG | ecosystem: Host-associated > Plants > Roots > Rhizosphere > Soil | place: USA: Michigan... | reverse complement strand
GATGATGGCTTTGCCGGTTCGTGGAACGATCGGCGAGAACCACATATGACCCTTGGACGGCGTGGGGTTGTATGGCGAGCGCGCACCAATCGAAAACGCTCGCAGGGCCGGAACACCCAGTTCCGGTTCGTGATAGTCGGAAACCTTCGCCGCATCGACGGGGAGCTCCAGGCGATCGGCCACCCGGAACCGCGTGCCCTTGATCTTTGCGAAATGCCGTTGCGCCGCGCTCCATTGCGCGTTGACCACCTCCATGGGTCCATAGAAGCTCAACCAAAGTTCCCAATACGGGATGCCCTTGCGGGCGCCGTAGGCTTCGAGTTCGGCCGAATAACCGGTCTTCACGCCGCTCAGCAGTCCGAGATGCTCCTTGTCCAGTGCCGGTGGTCCCCGCTCCATGAACAGCTGAATCTGACCGATGGGCGGATAGCCGAGCAGCGGTGAGGAAATATCGGGAAAGCCCGAGGTGATGCGGCTGTTCTCCAGGTAGTTGAGAGTCTCGACAATAGCTGGCAGGTCATCAAACCGGGCCGCTGAGACCACGCAACGTAAATAGGCCTCAGGCTGCGGCATCAGCCAAAAACCCATCTTGGTCACGATTCCATAGTTGGACTGCGAGAAGATTCCATCTACCCACGGCCCGCAACCGGTCTTGTACTGCTGCCAGGTCTCCGAATTGGGAATGGCGCCCATGCCGGTGCGCAGGAGTTCGCCAGACGGCAGGACGACTTCCATCCCGCAGTGCGAATCGAAATGATTGCGATAGTTGGCGGCGGTATATCCGCCTCCGCGATCGACCGCGTTGCCGATCACACTGCCCCAGCCCGGGTCCGGGCAATCGATCCACACTTTGAGCTTGCGCTCCTGAATATAGCGGTAGAGGTCAAAATAGCTGACGCCCGGCTCGACCAAGGCATAGGCATTGGCCTCATTAACCTCAATGATCCGGTTCATGCGCTTCAGGTCCAGCACGACGCTGCCGGAATACGCAGGCGCCGAACCGCCGTAGCCGAGATTCTTGCCGGTGGAAATCGTGTACAGCGGAATGCGGTAGCGATTGGCGATGCGCACGATCGCTTGCACCTGCTCTGTGCTTACCGGAGCCACCGCTCCGGAGGCAATGAGTTCCTCCGGTTCGTTCAGGAACGGCGAATAGGCGTCGCGATAAAGGTCCAGATCCTCATCGCTCGTGAAGACCCACTCCTGCCCGACGACGCCGGCGAACTCTGCCAGGGCCTTGCCGTAATCGTCCTTGCTGACACCCGGTGGCACTCTCATGTAGGTGCCCCCGCGGGTTGATTTAACTGTCGGGCCTCGATGACCCAAGATGTCAACGCGGTCGGCGTCGGTGGAGTCGACGTGCTGCTGGTCGTCGCCACGCTCTCGACGGGCTGCAGGGATCTGCGAGCGCCAATTCTGCTGACCAGCATCGTGGCCATATGTTGCGGCCACTTGTCTGGCTGCATAAGCGCCAATTGTGCGTCGCGTACAGCGTCAGCTTGAAGGAGCAGCCGATGATGAACCGCACCGTGCGGTTCGAAGCGATGATCGACTCGAGCCACTACCCGCATCCAGTGGTTCCAAGCCAATTGCTCGATGCACAGCAACGATGCGCCGGTAGTCATGCCGACGATAGTTCCTCGGCCATGCGTCCATAGCGGTTGCAGGTCGTCCGTCCAAAGCTTCGTAACGTCCCCGGATATGGGTCGGACCGCGCAGCCCAACTGACCGGCGCGATCTCCGAATGCTCGGGACTCTTGAAATCGGTCGTCAAAGATCACTCTGGAGGGAAAGCGACCCGGAATTGCGGGCCCGGCGCCCATCCCGGACCGCACAGCCAACGCCGCCACTCCAATTGATGCCATCGCACCCGTGCCGTACACCACGAAATCACGGCGATTCATGATGGCCCCCGCCCAACGTGTAGGTTGCAATCCTTCCCCGCCCCGGACACTACCATTACTGCACGGAGGCCCGCAGCCCCGCGCCGTATCAACTACGCCTTCGCCCCTATCTGGGACTCCGCGTATTTGAACGGCACTCCGCACCCCCCAATCCCACAGTACCCGTCCGGATTCTTCGCAAGGTACTGCTGGTGATAGTCTTCGGCATAGTAAAACTGCGGCGCATCGCGAATCTCGGTCGTGATCTTGCCGCGTCCCGCGCGGGCGAGTGCCTCGCCGTACTGGCGCATGCTGGCCTCGGCTGCGGCGCGCTGATCAGCACCGAAGTAATATATTGCAGAGCGGTACTGCGTGCCGACGTCGTTCCCCTGCCGCATGCCCTGCGTCGGATCGTGCGATTCCCAGAATACGCGCAGCAACTGCTGATACGACACGACCTTGGGATCGAAGACTACAAGCACTACCTCGGCGTGGCCGGTGCGGCCCGTGCATACCAATCGATAATCCGGATTGACCGCTGTGCCCCCCGCGTATCCCACCGCCGTTGAGTAGACGCCGGGCAGTTCCCAGAAGAGCCGCTCCGCTCCCCAGAAGCATCCCATGCCGAACAGAGCCTGCTCCATGCCCGCCGGAAAGGGAGCCCTGATCGGGTGCCCATTGACGAAATGATCCGTTGCCGTAGCCGATGCGCTCATGTTCTCTCCCGACGCCACATTTACCGCTAAAATGTTGGTTCCCGCACTTGCCTGGTAGTTCCTATGGGCGTTTCCAATTCTCACAATCTTATCGCACCGCCCACCATCGAGCCGCGCCCTTACGGCTTGCGGGTGAGCCTAAGGGCCCTGGACCCGTTCGCCAAGCTCTGCGGGGCCGACTGGCAGCGCAGCCATTGGTACCGCACCGCCGCCGAACGCGATGCTGCACTGGCTGAAATGAGTCGCAAACACGAATATTCAAGGCCTGGGGACCGCCCGGCCCTGGTTTACACCAAGATTGAGAATCTTGCGGCCAGTCGCGGCCTGTAGCCTTTGAACTAGAAGTTGCGCCCCAGGAACAGGTACAAGCCGGTAGTACCCGCCTCATCGTAGCCCACCGCCAGATAAATCGGGCCGATATAAGTATCTGCGCCGAAAAACAACGAGGCGTCGCGTCGAGCGGAATCAAAGCTGATGTCGCTACGCTTGCTCCATACATTGCCCAGCTCAAACGAGGCGCCCACGTACGCGGGCACGTCCAAGATGCCCTCGCCTCCGTTGCCGACGCTGTGCAGATAGATCGCGCGCGCCATGGCGTAATGGGGTCCTGCGAGTGACTCGGCCGCCAGGCCCGAAAGGTTCAGGAAACCGCCCAGCGAAAAGTACTCCCGAATGTTCGTGTCGCTGCCGCCGATGGTGCTGCCGCCCGAAAGCCACAGTAAGGCAGTGTCCTTGCGGTGTGACCATGCGGCTTGCCAGTCAAAAGTCGCCAGATCGGAGCCTTCGCCTCCGTGTCCCGAGAATTCATTGCGCACCGCGAGGGTCAGAGCCTGGCCGTGGCGCGGGAAATTGGCACTGTCCAGGCGATCGTAGCTGAAGCCGAGGAACACGGCGGGCGTGTGAAAATACTCCTCCGGCACGCTGAAGTCCCCGAGCCTGACGTAGGTACTGCCCCGGCTGTCGAGGATTCCGCCACGCAGCTGGCCCCAGTTGCCAAATTCGCGCCCCAAATCGAGCCCATACTCAAAGTTCCGGACCCGGTATTCGCCGATGATCTTGCCATTCTCAAGCTGCGGCACATCGTGCGCCTCCGCACGCAGTCGCGGTGCCACGAAGTAGCTGCGTCGCATGGACAATGGCTGGTAGAACTCCGCGCCCACTAGCGGTGAGGCGCCGACCCTCAGGTCAAGAAGCGCTTCGGCACCCAGTGAATTGAGGTCGGTAAATGCAGCGCGTGCGGCGGCGTTGAACGTGCTGTTGCCTTCGAAGTCATCCTGCAGCGACAGACCCAGCCGCAGATAGTTCGGCCCCCAGGAATTGCGGTGGGCCGTGAATACCAGCCCGTCGGTGCCCTGCGGCGATTGTCCGACGTGAAAATCCAGCACCTGGAAATTGCCGGAACCATAGAGCACCCCCAGGCGCTGCGCGATCAGTCCGGCATCCAGCGGCTTGCCCAGCTGGTCCGCGAAAGTGGTCTGCAAGACTTTTTCGTAGCGCGCCGACCCGGCTTCCGTAGTGATGAACTCAATCTTCGGAGGCCCGGCAGCAGCCGGGGCCTGGACGAGTGCCGGCGCGGGCGTGAGCGGAGCGGCGGCAGCAGCCAGTTGCGTGAGCTGCGGCAATGCCGCGCGCGCCGAGAACTCACCGGCCGATATAGCGTCGGGCACGGCGGTAAAGTCATACGACGACCGGCCCGCCAAAGTGGGTTGTATCAGCAGGTCCTTTGAGGTCAGCGAGGTGCGCTGGCGTTCGACGTCACGACGCACCAGGATGGCCAGTGCCTGGTTGGACACGCTGGTCAGGGAATTGAGGCGATCCCGGGTCTGCAACGGAAAGCCCGCATCTACCACGATCAAGACATCGACGTTCATGGTCCGCGCCACATCGATGGGCAGATTTTCGACCAGACCCCCATCGACCAGCAGCCGCCCATTGCGTTCGACAGGTGCGAACACGCCCGGCGCTGCCATGCTTGCGCGCAGTGCCGTAGCCAAGTCCCCCGAGTCCATGACCACGGCGTCCCCGGTTTCCAGATCCGTGGCGACCGCCCGGAACGGGATGGGCAGATCGTCAAATCGCTGAATGTCCGTCGTTGGCAGTGTGACACGACGAAGCACCTGGGTGAGTTTCTGCTCCTGCACCAGGCCCGTGGGAATCAACAATTCCCGGCCCTTGAAGCCGAGCGGGAAATTCACCAGGAACTCGCGTTCCTCTTCTTTGCGCCGGAAACTTAAGTCATCGCGCGGTACGCGCTCGCGAAAGGCCTGCTGCCATTCGGGCGAGCCCAGCAGGGTCTCAATTTCGCGCCCGGACATGCCACTGGCATACAGCCCACCGACCACCGCACCCATGCTGGTTCCGGCGATGGCATCGAGGTGCAGATGCAGGTCATCGATGATCTTTAGCACCCCGACGTGCGCCATGCCGCGGGCGCCACCGCCGGAAAGTACCAGCCCAACACGCAGCGGGGCGGTACTCTGCGCGGCCGGCACACCGGGCGCAGGCGACTGAGCCGGGACCTCGCCCGCCAGCAACAGTCCGCCGAGCAAGAGTGCTGTCAAGCGCATGGACAAAAATAATACCATGCGCGCAGGGCGCTTCCGCTGCGCGCGCCACTCCCCTTATGCTCTACCTCACTATATGAGTCCGATATTCCTAGTTGGTCTCGTCGTCCAGGTGGTGCTGATCATCCACTGCATCCGCACCGGCAGGAACAGCCTATGGATTTGGGTGCTCGCGTTGCTTTCATGGGCCGGTGCGATCGCATACATCGCGGTCGAGATCATCCCGAGCCTATGGCAATCGCGCGCCACCGGGCGAGCGCTGCGCGGCGTGCGCCGGGCGCTCGATCCCGAGCAGCAATTGCGCGCCTATGAACAGGCGGCACAGCGGACCGGGGATGTAGCCAGCCGCCAGCGCTACGCGGAAGAACTGGTGCGTCAGGGATACGCGGCCCAGGCCATCGAGATCTATGGGCAGACCCTGACCGGGCTATACGAGCAGGACCCAAACCTGTTGCTGGGGTTGGCACAGGCACAGTTTGCAGCCGGGGAACCCACCGCCGCACGCGCCACGCTGGACCGACTCATCGCGCAGAATCCCAGCTTCAAATCGCCCGAGGGTCACCTGCTCTATGCACGCGCCCTCGAGGGTGAGGGAGACCTTGCCAAAGCCCTGGAAGAATACGCCGCGGTCGCCGGGTACTTTGCAGGCGCGGAGGCGCCACTACGCTACGCGCTTTTGCAGGCCAAGCTCGGGCAACAAGATGCGGCCCGACAGACCCTGAAAGCATTGCTTGAACACGCACAGCTCGCGCCGCGCCACTACCGGCAGGCACAGGAACCTTGGTTGACGGCCGCGCGCCGGGAGCTTGGCGCCCTCTAGCTGATACGCATCCTGGGATTAAAGCGGGGCCGCGGAAACCTTAGCGCCAGCGACTGCAAAGTCGCATACAGGATCTGCGCAACCGCCAGATCGCGCAGCCATTTGTGATTCGCGGGAACGACGTACCAAGGTGCATGGGCGGTGCTGCACCGTCCCAGCATGTCGGCAAAGGCACGCTGGTATTGATTCCACTGCCGGCGCTTGACGAGGTCCTCGGGATCGAATTTCCATTGCTTGTGACGCTCGTGCATGCGGTCTGCAAAGCGCCGGCGTTGCTCGTCCTTGCTGATGTTCAGGAAAATCTTGACCACGCGAATATTGCTCTCAACCAGCATTCGCTCGAATTCGTTGATCTGGTGGTAACGGGCCTGCCAGACGCGGCGCGGCACCAATTTGTCCACGCGCGCAATGAGGACATCTTCATAGTGAGAACGGTTGAATACCGCCAATTCCCCGCGAGGCGGCGTGTGGGCATGCACGCGCCACAGATAGTCGTGCTGCAGCTCCTCGCTGCTCGGCGCCTTGAAGGAATGCACAGTGCAGCCCTGGGGATTGAAGGCGGAGAATACGTGGCGGATGGTGCTGTCTTTGCCGCCGCCGTCTATGGCCTGCAGCACAACCAGCACGCCGTAGCGGCCGTCGGCATGCAGTTTGTATTGGAGCTTTTCAAGCTTTTCGGCCAGAAGGCTGGACTCGACTCGGGCGGCTGACTCCTCCCAGCGGTGTGTATGGGAAGCCGCCGCCGCCTTCAATGCAAATTGCCGGCCGCTCGGCACCCGCAGTTTTCTGGAAAGGTCCACGCGCAGTTTTGTCATGGTCTGGGCAGTGTGCCGCAATGTCCCCGCGGCGCGCCAGTACCCGCGGCTTGGCCGCCGGCGCTCGGTGCCAACAACTCCTGTGATAGCATGCGCGCCTCCATTTTTACCGCCAGCACGGTACCTCCAACCCATGACCACCATGCCCACCAGCGCGAAGCCCGTACCGCCGGCCCACGGTCAGAAGATAACCATCACCGGCAACAAGTTGCAGGTTCCGGACCGGCCGATCATTCCCTTCATCGAAGGTGACGGCATTGGCCGCGACATCTGGCGCGCGAGCGTTCGGGTGCTTGATGGTGTGGTCGCCAAGGCCTACGGCGGCAAGCGCAAGATCGAGTGGATGGAGGTGTATGCGGGCGAGAAGAGCTACCAGGCATTCAACAGCTGGCTGCCTGATGAGACTGTGGCGGCCTGCCGAGAGTATTTGGTGTCGATCAAAGGTCCGCTGACCACGCCGGTCGGAGGAGGCATCCGCTCCCTGAACGTGGCCCTACGTCAGCTGCTCGATCTGTATGTATGCCTGCGGCCAGTGCGCTGGTTCAAGGGTGTGCCCTCCCCGGTCAAGGCTCCCGAAAAAGTCGACATGGTGATTTTCCGTGAAAACACCGAGGACCTTTACTCCGGGATCGAGTTCGAAGTGGGCACCGAGGACAACCGCAAATTCCTGGCCTACCTCAAGGAAAATTTCCCCAAGCATTACGCCAAGATCCGCTTTCCCGAAACCTCCGGCATCGGCATCAAGAACGTGTCGCAGGAAGGAACCGAGCGTCTGTTCCGTGCGGCGGTCGAGTATGCCCTGGTCAACAAACGCCGGAGTGTGACGATTGTCCACAAGGGCAACATCCTCAAGTACACCGAGGGCGCGTTCCGCAGCTGGGCGTATGCACTGGCCGAGCGCGAGTACGCTGAGCGCGTATACACCTGGCTACAGTGGGAGCGCACCAAGGCCGCCAAGGGCGAGGCGGCCGCGAACGAGGAGCAGGCTGCCGCCCTAAAAGGCGGCAAGTTGCTGATCAAGGATGCCATTGCCGACATCACGCTGCAGCAGGTGCTGACGCGCGCCGACGAGTTTGACGTCGTGGCTACACTCAATCTCAATGGCGACTACCTGTCCGACGCACTCGCCGCCCAGGTCGGCGGCATCGGCATCGCGCCCGGCGCCAACATCAACTACCAGACCGGTCATGCGGTGTTCGAGGCAACGCACGGTACCGCACCGAAATATGCCGATCTCGATCAGGTCAATCCGGGTTCGGTGGTGCTGTCAGGCGAGATGATGCTGCGCTATATGGGCTGGACAGAAGCGGCGGATGCCATTATCAGTGCCATGGACAAGACCATCGGCCAGAAAATCGTCACCTATGACTTTGCGCGCATGATGCCCGGCGCGACCAAAGTGAAATGCAGCGAGTTTGGCGACGCGCTCATAAGGAATTCCTGACTCCTGATGCTGGCTGAATTCGCGCCATTGCGCCAAAACCGCGCGGCGCGTCTCTAGGCAATCACGCCTTGGCGAGCGCTTGCTGCAGGTCGGCAAGCAGATCTTCGATGCTTTCCAGCCCGATCGATAGCCTCACTGTGCCCTCACCCACTCCAGCAAGGCGCTGTTGTTCCGCGTTGAGATCACGGGCAACCAGCAACTGGGGCGGCAGCACCAGCGAATCAGTCGCTCCAAAGCTCGCAGCCATGGCGAAAAGTTCCAGCGCTTCCGCAAAGCGGCGGCCGGCGTCCGCGCCCCCGTGCATGTCGAAGGTCACCACGGAGCCGAAATCGCTCATTTGACTGCGCGCAAGCGCGTGGCCCGTACTCGAACTCAAGCCGGGGTAATAGACTGTGGCCACCGCTGGATGCGCGGCAAGGTACTCCGCCACCCGTTGGGCGTTGCGGCTGTGCTCGCGGTATCGGACCTGATAGGTCTTGAGTCCGCGCTGCAGCAGAAAGGCGGCCTGCGGATCAAGAGCGGCGCCGAGAATATTGAAATCAGGCCGCATGCGCCCGATGAGTTCGCTGCTACCAATCACCGCGCCGCCCATGACATCCCCGTGTCCGGACGCGAACTTGGTCAGGCTGTGGAGAAACAGGTCAATCTCGTATTGGCCGTGCTGGTGCGGACCCGCCATGGTGTTGTCGAGTACGCTGAGCGCACCATGCCGGCGCGCCAAACCAGTAATCGCCGCGATGTCCGCGATCCGATTGATGGGGTTGGTGGGGCTCTCGAATAAGACCAGGCGGGTCGGCGTCGCCGACAGAACCCGCTCGATGCCTTCCAGATCGGCAACCGACAAAAGCGTATGACTCACGCCAAATTTGCCCAAAATACGCCGCAGCAGATTACGAGTCGGTCCGTATAGCTCGACAAAGGCCAATACGTGATCGCCCTGCTTGGTCAGCGACAGCAGGGTGTTGGACACCACGCCGACACCGGTGGCGCAGGCCAGGGCATCGTCTCTGCCTTGCAGCTGGGCCAGCGTGAGTTCGAGCTGGCGCGTGGTGGGGTTTCCGGAGCGCGAATAATTGAACCCCGGACGGGCGCCGCGCCAGTTTTGGACGGTCTCATCCACCGTGTCGAAATCGAACTTGACGCTGCGGTGTATGGGCGCGACCAGCGCCCGGTTATCGGCTGGCAACGGCGCATCCGGCGGGTGATTCAGGCGTGTGAATTTGTCCATAGGTGCATTGTACCCGCAAGCACTAACGCTGCTGGCGCCGCGCCCATTCCGCGAGACGGCTTGCGCCCTCGACCAGCGTGGCATCGCGCTTTGCGAAGCACAGCCGCAACAAATTCGGGGCCGGCGACTGGCGGTAAAATACCGACAAAGGGATGGTCGCTACGCCCGCGTCGTCTATCAAGACCGTGGCCAGTTCAATGTCAGTTAGTTCCGTGAGGTCGCTGTAGTCAATCAGCAGAAAAAACGATCCTGCGGAGCGCAGCACACGTAGGCCGCTGCCAGTGAGCAGCGTACCCAGCCGGTCGCGCTTTTGCTGGAAGAACTCCGGCAGATCTTCCCCGCACTGTGGCCGCTCACCCAGGTACCCGGCGATGGCTTGCTGCAGGCAGGTCGCAATGGTGAAGGTATTAAATTGATGCACCTTACGCAGCTCAGTCGTGAGTGCCGGAGGCGCGACTGCATAGCCGACACGCAGCCCCGTCGAGTGCAGCGTCTTGCCGAAGGAAAAGACCGCCACGCTCCTTGTGCGGAGCTCGGGGTGGGCCAGCACGCTCGCGTGGCGAGCGCCATCGAACACCATATGCTCGTACACTTCATCGGACAGCACCGCGCAGTTGTAATTCCGGATTGTGGCCGCCAGCGCGTTCAGATCGGCCGCCTGCAGACAGCTGCAGGCGGGATTCTGCGGTGAATTGATGATGATCAGGCGGGTGCGCGCGCTCATAAGCGATGCGACCCGCTCCCACTCGGGGCGGAACAGCGGCGGAGCCAAAGGCACGTGCAGACAACGGCCTCCGGCCAGCCGAACTGCGGGATCGTAGGAGTCGTAGGCAGGATCAAAGACGATCACTTCATCGCCCGCCCCGACCAGCGCCTGCACTGTCGAGAAAATCGCCTCAGTAGCGCCCAGGGTGACGG
>Ga0157379_10006087_pt1 | contig 10389 bp, 10 predicted proteins | sample S25metaG_FD_121802 | JGI IMG/M metagenome (GOLD analysis project Ga0157379, IMG submission 121802) | Switchgrass rhizosphere microbial communities from Kellogg Biological Station, Michigan, USA - S2-5 metaG | ecosystem: Host-associated > Plants > Roots > Rhizosphere > Soil | place: USA... | reverse complement strand
GGGCCAGCGTGTCAAAATCGAAAGTAGCGATCAATCCGAAGCATCCAGAACGAATCTGCTGGGGATGCGACAAGTATTGCTCCGCCGATGACCTCCGCTGCGGAAACGGAACGATTCGGACGCAGCATCCGGTCGAACTCTTCGGAGAGGACTGGTTCGAATGGGAACTCTCCAACCAAACTCCCCCTGCGACCGTGAATGCGCAGCAAGATGACACACCAAACCAGCGCAGTGAGCAATGATTAATCGCTGATGGTTCTCACTGGGATGTACACAAAACTGAAGGCGGTGGAATAGGATATCGTAACGTCGAGAGGTAAGGCTTTGGGGTCAACTCAACATTCGCAACAACGGCACCTGCTGCTCGGAACGATTTCGTTCATGGTCTGCTTTGCGGCTTGGGGGCTCATCAGCGCCTTCGCTCCGGTCTTTCGCCAGGGATTTCACCTCTCCGCAACCCAGACTGCGCTTCTCGTCGCCGTTCCCGTGCTTCTCGGAGCATTGGCCCGCCTGCCAATAGGCATGCTGGCCGATCGCTTTGGCGGGCGCATCGTCTTTTCGGTATTGATGTTAGTGGTTGCGGCTCCCGTGGCTCTCGTTCCATCCGCTGCGAGTTACCGCAACTTGCTTGTCGTTGCCTTCTTCCTCGGAATGGCGGGGTCGTCATTTGCAGTGGGGGTCGGTTATGTTTCGCGCTGGTTCTCCATGGAGAGCCAAGGTAGTGCCCTCGGCGTGTACGGCCTGGGAAATATCGGCCAGTCCGCAGCGGTATTTCTCGGGCCGGTTGTCGCCGCCACGTTCGGGTTCCGCGCCGTCTACACGGGGATGTCGATCATTCTGGTTGTTTGGGCGGTGGTCTTTGCGGCTTTCGCACGCAATGCAACTCAAACAACACGTCCAAAAGGTCTCTCGGAAATGCTCGGCGTTCTTGGCCGCGAGCCACTGGCATGGCTACTTGCTGCCTTTTATTTTTTGACCTTCGGTGGATTCGTTGCCTTCTCGATCTATCTCCCGACGCTGTTGCGCGACCAGTTTGGGCTGAAGGCTGCAGACGCCGGTTTTCGCACTGCCGGTTTCGTTGTGCTCGCGACCTTGTGCCGACCCCTTGGTGGGTGGCTGTCAGACCGCATTGGAGGTTCGCGGGTTCTTTCCTGGATTCTTCCTGCCGTCGCCGCTTTCGGATTACTGCTGGGCGTGCAGTCCATGGTTCCGTTCACCGTCGGCGCACTGGGGTCCGCCGCGCTGCTTGGCATTGGCAACGGCGCTGTGTTCCAACTCGTTCCACGGTACTTCCCGAATCAGCGCGCAACGGTCACCGGACTTGTCGGCGCGATGGGTGGCATGGGAGGATTTTTTCCGCCCCTTCTATTAGGCGTGTTTCGTGACAGGTTCGGGGTGGTCTGGCCAGGATTTCTGCTCCTGTCCGCAGTGGCCTGCCTTCTCTGGTGGGCGAACGCAAAAGTCTTCTTGCCGCGCGAAGACGAGTTGCAGGCAAAACTTCCGGCCGCTGCGATTCGTACCGCTGACACAATTCGATCCGGCGCGTGGGCGACGTTATGGACGGGCGTTCTCATCGCCGCCATTGTGCTCGGTTCGCGCAATCTGCAGAATTTCGATCCGGCGCTTGTCATCTACACCTTCGCGATCATATTCGCTACTTGGGGCGTCGTCTTTCACTATTCGGTCTGGATTCGGAAACCGCCGACCCGCGTCTATTGGGAACGCGGGTGGCAACTATTTCGAGCGCGCGGTGTTTTTCGTAGTCTCGCCCGTGTGATTTCCCTGGTGGGAACGCATCTGCTATCGCAGACCTTCATCGCAAAAAGGTCCAGGTTGCGATGGGCGATGCATCAGTTGATTTTCTGGGGTTGCCTGCTAGCCGCTGCGATCACCTTCCCGCTCGTATTCGGATGGGTCTATTTCACCAGCGATCCCAACAATCAGATGGTCTACGTGACACATTTGTTCGGATATCCGGCCGGACACTTTCATTTACACACTTTGACCGCGCTGCTGCTTTTTCACGGTTTGGATATTGCGGCCTTTCTCGTTCTCGGCGGAATTGGGCTGTCTCTCTGGCGCCGTATGCGCGATGAAGGCGCACGGGCGGTACAAACCTTGGCCATGGACTTCTGGCCTCTGATCTTGTTATTCGCGATTTCGATCACTGGCTTGGCCTTGACGGTATCGCAGGAGTGGCTGGGGGGTAGTTTCTACGATTTCATTGCTATCCTGCATGCCATCACGGTGATCGCAGCACTTCTCTACCTGCCCTTTGGCAAGTTCTTTCACATCTTCCAACGGCCCGCGCAACTGGGAGTCAAACTCTACCAGCAAGCCGGAGCTGAAGACAGCGGCGCGATCTGTGCTCGGTGCGGCGAACGTTACGCATCGCGCATGCACGTTGAAGATCTCAAGAAAGTTCTCCCGCAGATGGGCTTCAAGTATTCGATGCGTGGCCCCGTCAGCAATTGGCAAGAACTCTGCCCGGCATGCAAACGCAAATCAATTTCACTTGCACAAATGCGACTAAAAGAGGAAGCGAATGGCTAAGGCCCCGATCTCTGAAGAGGCGCTCAAGGAACAGTTCGGGCCTCATTTGAACTATGTTCCTCCCGGCGGATGGAAAGATGAATCAATCCACCCCGCGGAGAAATTGGTGAAGACCCATTGTTGCTTCTGCGGACAGCAGTGCGGTATTCAGTTGAAGGTTAGAGAAAATCACATCATTGGATTCGAGCCTTGGGAGGATTTTCCTTTCAACCATGGCATGCTTTGTCCCAAAGGTGTGAAGCGCTACATGCAGAGCGGCCATCCGGATCGCCTTCTCACCCCGCTGATGCGCCGCCAAAATGGCTTCCAGCCTACAACGTGGGATGAGAGTCTGAATTTCACTGTCGCCAAGATTCGGGAAATTCAGGACAAGTACGGTAAAGACGCGTTTGCCATTTACGGAGGAGCATCGCTCTCCACGGAAAAGTCGTATCTGTTAGGGAAGTTTGCGCGCGTCGCTCTTGGAACTAGGCACATCGATTACAACGGCCGTCTGTGTATGGTCTCGGCAGGTACTGCATACAAGCTGGCATTCGGCATCGACCGCAGCACCATTCCCTGGAGCGAGATTCCGAAAGCCGAAGTCCTGTTTGTCATCGGTGCCAATATCGGCGAATGTGCTCCCATCACCACCGACTACATCTGGCGTTGCCGCGACAACGGCGGAAAGCTGATTGTTGCCGACCCGCGTATGACACCGATTACGCGAAATGCTGACTTGTATCTACCCTTGCGGCCAGGCACCGATCTCGCGTTGCTCTTGGGAATGCTTCACGTGATCCTGCGTGACGGCCTCGAAGACCGCGATTTCATCGGCCAGTACACGATCGGTTTCGATGAGGTCGCAGCTTACGCCCGGCAATGGGATCTGCGCAAAGCGGCCGAAATGACAGGCGTTCCTCCGGAGACGATTGAGAAAGCCGCTCGCTGGGTCGGCAAGTCGAAACGCTGCATCCTGATGCACGCGCGCGGACTCGAGCATCAATCCAAAGGCGTCGAGAATTGTTCCGCGATCGTTAACATCGCGTTGGCAACCGGAAACATCGGCCGCGAAGGTTCTGGTCCGACCATGATTACCGGCCAGGGCAACGGCCAGGGCGGTCGCGAGCATGGACAGAAATGCGATCAACTTCCGGGCCAGCGTTCGCTCTCAGATCCCGCCGCTCGCGAATACATTGCTGGAGTCTGGGGCATTCGACCGGAAGAGCTTCCTCAACCAGGCTACAGCGCGCAGGAAATCATGAACGCCATTCACTCAGGCGAAATCAAGGGCCTGTTGTCGATGTGTTTCAATCCGTTGGTTTCGCTGCCGGATGCCAACTTCACGCGGGAGGCACTATCGAAATTGGAGTACTTCGGAGTGATCGACTTCTTCATGTCCGAGACCGCTCATCATGCCGACGTAGTCCTCGCCGGCAGTCTGCATGAAGAGGAGGATGGCCTGGGATGCAGCGCCGAGGGACGCGTCATCCACTGGCAGAAGAGCATCGACCCGCCTGGTCAGGCGCGTCGAGATTCGGACATTATTGTTGATATCGCACATCGGTTGGGTCGAGGCAAGTATTTTCCGTTTAAGAATCCAGCCGACATTCTTGAGGAGCTTCGCGTCGCCTCCCGCGGCGGAGTCGCCGATTATTACGGCATCACTTATGAACGAGTCGACAAAGAGAAAGGCATTTTTTGGCCCTGCCCCGATCTCGACCATCCTGGTACCCCAATGCTTTTCGCCGACAAGAAGTTCTACACCCACGATGGGAAGGCCCACTTCAACAAGACAGAATGGCGTCCAAGCGGCGATCCTGTCGATGACGACTATCCTCTATATCTGACCACTGGAAGAGTGGTCAGCCAGTATTTGTCCGGCACGCAGACGCGACGCATCGGCGCACTAGTCGATCAGTATCCAGAGCCTCGCGCAGAGATTCATCCCCGGCTCGCCGAGAAGCACAACATCAAAGACGGCGATTGGGTCACAGTGACCACACGCCGCGACGATCTTACAATCTGCGCAATGGTGGTCAAAACGATCCGCCCCGACACCGTTTTCATCCCTTATCACTGGGCCGGGACGCGTAGCGCAAATCGTCTGACTCACCGAACCCTTGACCCACGCAGCAAGATCCCTGAGTTCAAAGTGTCCGCCTGCCGAATCCAACTCGCCACAAGCCCAGATTCCTCACCAGACGATCGAGCCGCTCATAACGGCGCTTCACGAGGAGGCGCATAGTGTACGGCTACGAGTTCTATATCGATCCCTCGCGCTGCATTGGATGCCGTTCCTGTCTGCAGGCTTGTGAGGAATGTGAGACCCATCGCGGAAAGTCGATGATCCACTTCGATTTCATCGAACGCCGCGAGAGCATCACGTCCGCAGCTTACGTTTGTTGGCACTGTGACGAGCCGACCTGTGCGCAGGTCTGTCCCGCGGATGCAATCAAGAAGGGCGAAGATGGTATCGTCCATTCCTCTATGAAGCCGCGCTGCATCGCCTGCAGCAACTGCGTCCTTGCCTGTCCCTTCGGAATACCGAAGATGATGGAACCCGAGCAGCAAATGATGAAGTGCGATATGTGTTACGACAGGACATCTGTAGGCAAACGGCCGATGTGTGCGACGGTGTGCCCGAGTCAAGCGCTCGCCTACGTCCGCCCGGAAGACATTGCCAAACGGCGGGAGAGGCCAACAAATATTTTCTATTTTGGAGAACAGAAAATCACAACTAAGGTGTTCATGATGGCGCCGGCCGAGCGGGATGCTATCGCTTTAGATGTAGTGGACTACATGTGGGAGGAACAGCATGAATTGGCTGCGACGATCGAGTAGCGAACCGTTGTGGAAAGAGGAGTTTTCGGTTCGCACCGCCGACGAACGCTACGTTACTCGCAGACAGTTGACGAAATTCCTCGTGCTCACCAGTTTCGGCATGTTCGTTGGTAATCTCTGGATTCTGGTGCGCTCGATGCTCTCGAAGGCCCCTTCCTATCCTCAACAAACGGTCGCGCGTCTCGGCGAAATTCCGGTGGGAGGAGTGAAGTTGTTCACTTACCCGACCAAGGACGACCATTGCATTCTCGTTCGAACATCCGAGAATGAGCACGTCAGTTATAGCCAGAAATGCACTCACCTCTCCTGTGCGGTTTACTACTCGCAGGAGGATAACCGCCTCGAATGCCCGTGCCATAAAGGATTCTTTTCTGTCGCTGACGGGTCGGTTCTTCAAGGCCCTCCATCGAGGCCTTTGCCCAAAATCATTCTTGAATCCCGCGGTGGCGAACTCGTGGCCGTCGACATTAAGACATCATGACCGTGCCGACAAACATCGATCTTCCTCCGAAAACGCGCGGTCTTACCGCGATCGCCGGCGCCATGTCTCTGATCGCCGTACTGCTGATCGTACAGATTTGGCTACTGAGTGCGGCACTAGAATCATTTCTGGCGGGCAAACATCACACTGCTCTACCCGCAGCGATCTTTTCGGGATTAATGTTTCTGGTTTGTTTCGGGCTTTATCTGTTCGTTGATCGGGTGGACGCCGATGTTCGGCACAGTGATGAGGATCGTCAACGCTGAGTGAGGTTACTGGACATGCCGGTTCAGATTGGAGCGAAAGCTCACAGTTTTTCTGATCCTACGGGACTTCTATCGGACTGCCACAGGCGCATCGAGATGTTCCTCGGATCGTTGCAGCGCGTCGCAGAGGTCATTGATCGCCCCTTGACCGAAGAGGCGCGGTCAGCACTCGAATCCGCCCTCCGATACTTTCGGGAATCGGCCCCCAAGCACACCGCAGACGAGGAAGAATCTCTGTTCCCTCGTCTAAGGCAGATTCAAGATTCCGAAATCGAAAACGCACTTGCAAGCCTGGACGCGCTCGAGGCCGACCACCACAAGGCGAACACCCTGCACGGCGAGGTGGATGTTCTTGGAACTCGATGTCTTTATGAACGATGTCTTCCCGCAACGGAGGCAGCACGGTTTCGGCAGGCCGTCAACAACTTGGCGGCGATTTACGGGGAACACATTCGGATCGAGGACGAAGTAGTCTTTCCCGCCGCAAAACGAAGACTATCCAGCCCGCAACAATCGGCAATTGCGAATGAAATGGCGAGCCGTCGCAACTTGAGTTCATAATCCACCAAGTCTTCTATTGCCTTTGCGGGTCTTATCCCGTCACCACTTTGGTGAAGTGCGAACGACAACGTCAAGGGGAACTCGGAGCACTACGTTGGCTGGACTGCGACTTCTACAACATGAATTTCAGCGTGCAACATTCCTACTACTGGCGTCGGGGTGGGCACCTGAAGAGCACAAAAACGGAAGCATCTGCAAAGCTTTTGCCGATGCATCCGAGTCTGAGGCAGGCCTTGCTGGAGTGGAGGTCGCAAAGTCTCTACAACCAGCCGAACGACTTCGTCTTCCCTTCGGAGAGACTGAAGGGGAGCAAACCGCTCGATCTGGCTTCCGTGTTGAAGAAGAAGATCCAACCGGCCTTCAGGACGATCGGCATCATCGGCGTGGGCTTTTCGGCACACGGTCGGGTCCATGCTGGCGGACATGGGCGAACACTAACTCATGATCCGCGACTACTTGCGTCACAGCAATCTGCACGTAACCAACAGGTATCTTCAGGCAACGACGAAGAGCAAGCGCTTGGCGCAGGGAAGCTGGTGGATGCCATCCTGCCCGGGGGTGGGTTGTCGGCAAGCAAGTCAAACCTAATCCAGCAGGTCCCGAGGAGTTGGTTCCTGTCGATTGTCTGGATGCGGGGCATAATCGGCGGGGGCCGGAACGCCGATTGGACCCAAACGGACCCAGATTGCTTTTGAGGGTTCTTTGTAAACCATTCAAAGGAATGGCGGGGACGACGGGACTCGAACCCGCGACCTCTGCCGTGACAGGGCAGCGTTCTAACCAACTGAACTACGTCCCCCGGTTGAACCGGAATCACCGAAATGGCGGGCGATGGAAGGCGTGAACCAGCAATCTTCGGCTGATTAATGATTGCACGAAACTTCTATTACTGGCAAGGAATGAACCCATCCGGACATTTCATTCGATCAAGCCAAAGGGGATGAAATCGCATCTGAGTGGTCACCAAGTCCAGTTCCACTACGACCACGCCAGTGTGGCGATGGCTTGCACATGGATCCGCGTGGTGTCGAGAAATGGGATGGCACGGTCCGTGACATCGCCAAGAATCAGTGGCAGCTCCGTACCTCCCAGAATCACGCCATCGATACTCTCGCGCTCTTTCAAGCGATCAACGATCGCCAGGAGCCTCTGGCGTGTCTCGGGCCGAATGATCCCTTTGACCAATTCGCCCATGTACTTGTCGTGAATGTAGGTCTGCTCGTCGGGTTGGGGCACAACCAGCGAGATTCCAGCGGCGTTAATTACGCGGGGATAGAATTCTCCTTGCATGGTGAAGCGAGTGCCCAGCAGGACGGGTCTTTTCAATCCCTGGATTTTGGCCGCATCACAAGTGGCGTCCACAATGCTGACCAGCGCAATGGGCGACCGGCGGTGGATTTCATCAAAGACGATATGCGGAGTGTTGGCAGCCAGCAGTCCGCACTCCGCCCCGGCAGCGGCCAATTTCTGAATTTCCGCCACAAAGCGATCGGTCACGCCGGCCAGGTCATTGGCTTCGAGCAGATCAACCACAGCTTTCAGGTTGATGCTGTTGATGATGATAGGCGGATAGCTGCCGTCGGGATTTTGAGCGCGATAGGCTGCAACCAGAAAACGGTAATATTCGATGGTGGACTCCGGCCCGATGCCTCCGATCACTCCCACCGTCTTCATGCGGCGTTCTCCCTGGCGTTCTTTCCATCTCCATTCTAGGATATCCGCATATATGGTGCAGCTGGCAGGGACTGAAACCGACCTCGCCGGCTGGTACGAGGTTTGGTACATTAAGGTGCGTTGAATCTTTCGTGGAATCGTTCGCCGTCCCAGGCAATCCAAAGCGATATGAAAGCCATTCGGGTAAAAAAAGTGGGCGGACCGGAAGCCCTCGAACTTGTGGATCTGCCGGTACCGCAACCCAAAGCCGGCGAAGCCGTGGTGAAGATCGCCGCTTCGGGCGTGAACTTTATTGATGTGTACCATCGCGAAGGCAGGTATCCGGTTGCGCTTCCGTTCGTGATCGGACAGGAAGGCGCGGGTGTGATCTCGGCCGTGGGCGCGGAAGTTAGGTCGATCAAGGCCGGCGACCGGGTGGCGTGGACCGGAATCATGGGATCGTATGCGGAGTATGTCGCTGTCCCCGCCGACCGCCTGGTCAAAGTTCCGCAGGGCGTGAGCGAGCGCGAAGGCGCCGCGGTGATGCTGCAGGGCATGACCGCGCATTATCTGGCATTTTCGACGTTCCCCCTGAAACGCGGGGACACGGCGTTAGTGCACGCCGCGGCAGGCGGAGTAGGGCTGCTGCTGGTGCAGTTGGCGCATAACATTGGTGCGCGTGTGATCGGGACGGTTTCTACCGAGGAGAAGGCCAAACTGGCCCGGGAGGCGGGCGCGGACGAAATTATTTTTTATACGCAGTCCGATTTTGAGAGTGAGACCAAGCGCCTGACGGGCGGCAAGGGCGTGGACGTGGTCTATGACTCAGTCGGCAAGACCACTTTTGAAAAAGGCCTGAACATACTGCGGCCGCGCGGAATGATGGTGCTGTTTGGCGGCTCGAGCGGGGCAGCGCCATCTCTTGATCCGATTGTGCTCACGCAGAAAGGGTCGCTGTTTCTTACCCGTCCTTCACTGAATCAGTATATTTCCACTCGAGATGAGCTCGAAATGCGTGCTGACGCACTATTTGACATGATTGCCGCGAAAAAACTCAAGCTGCGCATCGAACACGTCTATCCTCTGCAGGACGCGCAGCAGGCGCACCGCGACCTGGAAGGGCGCAAGACCACCGGGAAGCTGTTGCTGATTCCCTGAACAGGGGAAGTCAACGTCGGGCGTTAAAGCGCAGCGGTGGCACGACTGAAGAGGCTACGGAAAAAGTTATCGAGGGCGGGGCAAAGGTCACCGCAGGCGCTGAAGCGCAAGCCAGTCTAGACGACTTAACGGCCCGACTGAAGTCGAGCCCTTCCTGAAGACTGTTTGAATGAGTTTTTCGCAACCTCTGAACTCGTTTCCTTCCACAATTCCATCAGGCCACAGTCTGGCAAGCCATAGCTTTCTAGACAGCAGCACACGCCAGTCTTTGCCTGGCGCGGCAACCTGCTCGAAGCCCGCCCCCTCTAAGAGGCAGGAGGATTGTCATGGCAGCCAGGAAGAGTTCACGGAAGAAATCCAGTCATAGGAAATATGGCAAGGCCGCGAGCAAGAGCGTGGAGAGCGCCATGCGCAGGGAGAAACGCGGTACGCTGCGTTCCGGCAAGGGAGGCAAGGGTGGGAAGGTCACGAGCCGCAAACAGGCCATCGCCATCGGGCTTTCGGAAGCGCGCAAGAAGGGCGCCAAAGTTCCGATGAAGAAGGCCAGCTAGGGATTTACGGAGTCACGCTGCCGGGGGCTGGACTTCGCGCAGTCGCCGCTCCAGAAAGCGGCGCTCGCTGTCGTTGGTCACCAGTTCCAGGGCGCGGGAGTAGCTTTTCGCGGCTTCTTCCAGAGATCCGAGGCGGCGCAACAGGTCGGCGCGGGCAGCATGCAGAAGGTGATAGTTTTCGAGATCGTTGGTTGCGCCCAGCGCTTCAACCATTTGGAGAGCCGGCCGGGGACCATCGGCCATAGCCACGGCGACGGCGCGATTCAGCGATACCACCGGTGATGGCTGCACTCTCTCAAGCAGGTCGTAGAGTTGAACGATTTGCTTCCAGTCGGTGTCTTCG
>Ga0157379_10006086_pt1 | contig 10389 bp, 9 predicted proteins | sample S25metaG_FD_121802 | JGI IMG/M metagenome (GOLD analysis project Ga0157379, IMG submission 121802) | Switchgrass rhizosphere microbial communities from Kellogg Biological Station, Michigan, USA - S2-5 metaG | ecosystem: Host-associated > Plants > Roots > Rhizosphere > Soil | place: USA: Michigan... | reverse complement strand
GGCGTCGGACGCCCGGTCGCTGGCGGGAGGCGTGGTCGCCAGCCGCTGTCTCCATCCCTCGAACGCCCGCCTTGCCGCCGCCTGCTCGGCGGGCGTGAAGCCGAGGCCGCGATACTGCACGCCCCATGCCGGTTCGCTGCGGTCGAGGGCGAGGTCGGCGGCGTCGGCGATGCGCCGCCAGGCGTTGCGGTCGGCCGAATGCAGCCATCCACAGCCGAGGTCCAGGGGGAGCCCCGAGACCTCGTGCGTCCAGCCGCGTCCGCCCAGGCGCGACGAGGCCTCCAGCAGCAGCGCGGATCTGCCGCTTTTCGCGAGCCGTCGCGCCGCGCCGATCCCGGCTGCGCCGCCGCCGACGATCACGACGTCAATGTCTGCGCTCATGACCAGATCGCGCCTCCGCATCCCTGTTTAGCCGGGTGCGATCCGGTTCGGTAGGCGCTGGCGCTTCATGACGTCCTGCCGGGGTTAGGGTCGGTCGCGCGCCTTCACCTCCAGGGCGACCTGGAGCGCGCCTGCCGACACCCCGACCCGCCTCGACGTGGACGGCTTCAGCGGCATGGTCGACCTGCTGGTGAGAGCTTCGGCGGGAGGCTTCAGCTGCCGGAAGCCTTCAGGAGCGCCTCGGGATCGCCGCCCGCCTGCGTGACCCGCTCCCGCCACCGCGCAAGCGCAGCCTCATAGTAGTCGAAAATGCAAGGGCAGCAGCCGCGGCCGCAGCACATCTCGTCAGCGGGACGAACCGGAGGAGCCGGCATGTTTTCGGGAGCGTTCACAGCCAACGCCCGAGGTCAGGCTTCATTCGGTTCGGGCGGCCGGCGTTCTCGAACGCCGAACGGCAGGGCCGCGGAGCCGCCGAGCCGGCGCGCGAGAATCGCCGCCGCGAGGAGCAGGGCGCCGCCACCGCTAGGCTGTCGAAGATTCGCGGTCCCACCACCCGTGGCTTCCAGTCGAGGATGAGCGACGGCGGTTCGCGCGGCACGGCTGCCGCGCGCGCCGATGTGCCGGCGGCGTTCGGCGCCACGGCTGCGCGTCCTGGCTCGCTGGCCGGCGCCCCGGCCAGCGCAGTCAACCTCTGCTCGACGCGGCCCAGCCGCGCCGTCAGGTCCGAAACCTGGGACATCAGGACGACGCAACAGACGATCAGACCCAGGATCAGGAGCCAAGTCATTCGGCCACTCCCAACGCCGCCCGGACCTGGCGACCGTCGACCGAGCGTAGCGGGCTCGGTGCGATGCGACCAGACGACGCTACAGGTGGAGCGCGTCCGCTCTGATCACAGGCCGGGTGTCGCGGCTCGGCGGCTCCATCGCCCCGCGTGCTGCGCCCGGCTCGAGGTCCAGGAACCTGAAAATCTCGCGCAGCGCGCACGCCTGGCTGCTGCGCGAGAACAGGGCATGATCGAGGTCGGCGCAAATGCGGACCCGCACGCCGCGCCTCCGCGCCAGCCACGCGCCGTTGAACCCGAAGTCGCCCTCCATCCATCGCATCGCTGCGTCGCCGCGGCCGAAGAGCAGATCAATCCGGGCCTTGCGCCGGCCGGCGCACCGGATGCGGGCGCGCAGGCTGCGGCAGGCTTCATCCGGCAGGGCCGCCGACACCAGCGTCCGCAGCCGCCGCGTCGCGCTCGCGCGCAGACGCCCGAAGGCCAGTCCGAGGGGCCCCGACTGCGCGCCGTCGGGTGAGGATCCCTGCGCCAGCTCCGATCGCACTTCCAGCGGCATGTGCTCCGGCCGCCAGATCAGCCAGCTGTTGATCGCGATGGCGTGGTCGAAGGCGCCTTCGAGCACCGCGTCGACGGCATGAAAACCGCCCGTGCACACGCCGAGCAAGCTGATGTCACTGTATCCCGATTGTCTAAGCACCTCGGCGGCGGCCTTGAAGTCCGCCAGGCGTGAGGTCTCGTAGACGTGGGTGCGCCAGGCGCCGTCCGGCGCGTCGCTTTCCCCCAGGCCGGCGAAATCCATGCGCAGCACGGCCATGCCCCGGGCGGCCAGGGCGCGGGCTGCGTGCGCGGCGAAGCTGCCGATGCCGGCGCGCGGATCGGCCGCCGTATTGCCGATGATCACCGCCCGGCGGCCGGGGGCGCCCCGCGGCTCCGTCAACACGCCGCGCAACCCCGCGCCGAAGCTGAGCGGCCTTTCCCGCCACTGCGCCGAATGGAAGCGCGGCGGCCGCGGCGCCGGCGCAGCCGCGGCCGCCGGAGCCTCGGCGGCGAACCGTTCGAGCCAGCGCGTGGCGGCCTTGAGCACGCCCCATGGCGGCTTGTTGACGTGGGCTTCCTTGAAGAAGGTGGCGTGGCCCTCGAACCCGCGTACGGCGGCGCAAGGCCTCAGGTATTGTGCGAGCTCGCGCGCGGACCGGGGCGTGGCCAGGCAGGCGGCGCGCCAGCTGGGCTCGACTGTGCGGACGTCGACCTGCTGCAGGCTGGCCACCGTCGCCGGCGAGAGCCGCAGCCCGTCCACCTCGATCGCGCCGTCACGGGTTTCCGGCGCGCCCTGGATGACGGAGGCGAGGCGCAGGTCCCGCAGCCAGCCTTCGCCGGAAATCACCGGCGACAACAGCACCAGGCCGTCGGGCCGCACCTTCGCGGCGGCGTCGAGGGCGAGCGTCGCGCCGATCCGCAGGCCGCACAGGACGAGCCTGCTGGCGCCGGTGTGGGCGCGGGCGAAATCCGCCGCGTGCACGAGGCCGTCCCGCCAGGCCCGCCACTGGTCGGCCTGCGCCGGCAGCTGCAGGGAGTCCCCCTCACCCGGGTGATCGTAGCGGAGCACCTGGAACCCCTGCTGCGCCAGCGCTTCGCTCCACAGATGCAGCGGCCGATAGGCGCAGCGCGCTTCCCGCCCGACCGGCGGGCAGAGCACCACGGCCACACCGCGCCGCGCAGCGTGGGTTGGACGATAGAGAGCCGCCGCCAGGCCGTCGAAGCCGACGGCGACGAACTCGCTCGCGCTTGCGGCGTCCTCGCCACCATCCCGGGGCCGATCCAGCAGGTTCCTCCCGAAGCTGAGTCACTTTTGTTGGCCTGGATAACTCTGCGAGCCGTCCGGCGTTGCATCAAGGCGACAGGCGGCGCGCCTGCAAGCCGTTGCATCATTTGATATTTCCCGGAGCCTTCAGGGTGGGCGGTGAAACCTTGGCCGGAGTCTGGGCGTTCAGCCGGCGGATCAACGATCAGGGATGGGGAGCATGCGCGACGAAGCCGTCACGAGCCCCGATCTGCGCGCCCCGGCGACCCGCGGCGCCTCTCCAGACGACATCCCCTTCCTCGCCCAGGTCATGTATGACTCCATGCTGCCGGGCGTGGGTCATGGCATCTTCGACGCTGCGCTCGCGCCCACCGGCACCGGTCCGATCGCATTCCACGAGGCCTTGCTGCGGACGGGGAGCAGCAACTGGGGCCAGTTGGAGAGCTTCCTCATCATCGACGGCCCGGACGGCCGCCCGGGGGCGGCGATGGGCTACTTCCTGTCGTCGAGCCCCGACCGTCGGCCGCTTACCGTCGAAGGCTTGAAGACCGTCTCGCAGCATCTGCGGTGGAGCTCGGCCGCGCGCCGGGATTTCGCGCGCCGCTACACGAGTTTCTTCGGGATGTTCGGCAACGCGCCGCAACTGGCCCAGCCCGCAGAGTACGTTCTGGAGTACGTGGCCGTGCGCCCAGACCTGCGGCGTCAGGGGCTCTACGGCGCCCTGGTCGAGGCCCATGCCGAGCGAGCCCGCGCCCTTGGCTGCCGGACGATCGGCACCACGGCCGTTCTCGGGAACGACAAGGTGCTGGGCGCCCAGCGAAAGGCCGGCTTCCGCGAAGTCGCCCGCTTCGGCCCCGAACACTATCGCGGCGAGTTTCCGGGAATGATCCGGCTCGTGAGGGACCTCTGAAGGGTTTGCCTGAACAGGCGTAACTGTGGAGTGACGACGAGATGGCGGTGACTGAAACCGAGCTGCTGGAGTTCCTGGAGGACGAACTTGCGATCGACCGCGCAGAGATCGTCCCCGACACGCTTCTCTTCAGCAGCGGGCTGATCGACAGTTTTTCGCTGGTCAGCCTGCTCGGCTTTCTAGAGACCGCCGGCGGGTTCATGATCGATCCCGCCGACGTCACGCTCGACAACTTCGACAGTCTCGCCAGGATCCTCGCCTACGCCGCGCGGCAGTCGCAGCAGAGCCTGCAGGCCGACGCGGCCGCGCTGTAGCCGCATGGCCACGCTTCAGTCCAGATTGCTGGAGGCGGCGACGCGGTTTGCGACCCCTCTCTACGTCTACGACGTCGATGAGGTGCTTCGCAGGGCCCAGGCCTTGCGCGGCGCCTTTCGCGACCGTTTCGGCCTGAGCTACGCGGTGAAGGCCAATCCCAACCTGGAGCTGCTGCGGCGAATATCGTCCGACGTCGAGACCCTCGACGTCTCTTCCTACGGCGAGGTCGAGCGCGCCCGCCTGGCGGGCTTTGCGCCTGACCGCATCACCTTCTCGGGCCCGGCCAAACGTCCGCGGGAAGTGCGCGGGGCGGTGCAGGCTGGCCTCGGCGAACTGGTGGTGGAGTCGCTTGCGGAAGCCGAGCTCGCGGACCAGGCGGCCGGCGAGCTCGGACGGCGCCAACCGGTATTGATCCGCATCAATCCGAAAACCGCCCCGCGCAAGTTCGGCGTGCGCTTTTCCGGACGCCCCAGCCAGTTCGGGATCGACGAGGAGGTGCTGGAGCCCGCCCTCGACCGCGTGCTGCAGCTGCGCCATCTGCGGCTGGCCGGGTTCCACATCTATTCGGGCACCAACAGCCTGGACGACGAGGCCATCGCCGAGAACTTCGCGATCTTCCTCCGTCTGTTCCGGCAGGCCGCCGAATATGCTGAGATCGCGCCGTCCAAGCTGGTGTTCGGCTCCGGCTTCGGCGTGCCGTACGGCGTAGACGAACAGCCCTTGGAGCTGGAACGGCTGGCGGACCGCGTCCTGCCGTTGCTCGAGGATCTGCAAGCCGAGCCGCGGTTCGCCCGCACCCGCTGCCTGCTGGAGTTGGGACGCTGGCTGGTGGCGCCGGCCGGCTGGCTGCTGACCGGCGTCGTGGCCGCCAAACACAGCCGCGGCGCGGAGATCCGCGCCTGCGACGCCGGCTTCAACAATCACCTCGCTGCGTGCGGCATGATGGGGACGGTCATTCGGCGGAACTGGCGGTTCGCCAATCTGTCGAATCCGCGCGGCGAGATCGAGCGCTGCACCCTGGTCGGGCCGCTCTGCACCAGTGTCGATGTCCTGGCCACCGATCTCGCCTTGCCAAGGGTTCGCGTCGGCGACGTCATCGCGGTGGAGAATTCCGGCGCCTACGGGCTGACGGCGAGCCCGACCCGTTTCATCAGCCATCCCGAACCTGCCGAGGTGCTGCTGGTCGGCGATCAGTTCGTCGAGGCGACGGAAAGCGCGCTCAACCGCTGGGTCACGCCCGACCCGGCGGGCGTCGGCTAGACGTCATGACCGGCGTCCTCTGGCGCAGATTCGAAGCTGTCGCCGACCGGCGCGCCGAGGCGCCGGCCATCCTGCAAGGCGACCGTGAGGTAAGCTTCACCGAGTTGCGCCGATGGGCGGCAGGCTTCGCCGCGGAGCTGATCGCGCGTGGCCTCGCCCCCGGCGAGCGGTGCCTGATCTGGGCCGGGAATTCGCCGGAACTGGCGGCCGCCCTGCTGGGCATATGGCTGGCCGGCGGCGTCGCGACCCTGGTGAACGACGAGGCGCCGCTGTCGCACCTGGCCCACGCCGCCGCGGTGACGCGCCCGCGCCTGGCCCTGGTCGACCCCGCGCGGGCCGAACAGGTCGCGGGCGCGGTGGATGCGCCGATCCTGCTCCTCGGGCCCGCGCCGCGCGGCGGGGACCTGCGGCCGCCCCAGGTGCATGACCACGAGCCCGCGTCGATCTTTTTCACCTCCGGCTCGACCGGCCTGCCCAAGGGCGTCACCCAGTCCCACGCCAATCTCGCGGCGGGGTGCCGCGGCGTCGCCGAACACCTGAAGTTTCGGCCGGAAGACCGGATCCTGTGTCCGGCGCCCTGGGCCTTCGACTATGGCTACGGGCAGTTGCTTTCCACCGTGCTGCTGGGCGTCGCCCAGGTCCTGCCGGCGGCGCGCAATCCGTTCGCCCTGTGCGAGGCGATCGAAAGCCACAGGCCGACGATCCTGGCTGGGTTGCCGTCCATCTTCGCCATGCTGCTGCGGGGGGTCTCGCCGCTGCGGCAGACCGACGTCGGCTCGCTTCGCCTGGTCACCAATACCGGCGGAGCCATACCGCCGGGGATCTTCGCCGACATGCTGAAGGTGTTCGAGGCCTGCGACGTCTCCCTGAACTACGGGATGACCGAAACCTATCGCAGCGCCGGCCTGCCGGTGGAGCTGGCCCGGGAGCGGCCGGACAGCGTCGGCTTCGCCTATCCCGGGGTCTCGCTGCGGGTCGTCCGCGAGACCGGCGAGGAGGCCGAGCCCGGGGAGGTCGGCGAGATCATCCATCGCGGCGTCGGCGCCTTCCTGGGCTACTGGGGCGCGCCGGAGGCGACCCGCGAGGTGCTGCGACCCGACCCGTTCTGGCGCTTCGGCGATCTGGCCGCGCCGAAGGCGGTTTTCACCGGCGATCTCGGCTGGAAGGACCGCGACGGCTTACTCTACGTGAAGGGCCGCCGCGACCGGTTGATCAAGTCCATGGGGGTTCGGGTCAGTCCCGACGAGGTCGAACAACTGATCAGGACGTCGGGATGTGTCGACGACGTGGTGGTCCTCGGTGTGCCGCACGAACTGCTCGGCGAGATGGTGGCGGCCGCGATTGTCCCGCGTGAGGACGCGCCGGATCCGGTCTCTGCTCTCAAGGCCTTCGCGCGGCGAAGCATGTCCCAGGCCATGCAGCCCAGGGCCTATCGGCTGCTGTCGTCGTTGCCGCTGACGCCCAACGGCAAGACCGACCTGCCGGCGGTGCGGGCCCTCTTCCAGGCGCCGTCGCCATGAACGCCGGGAATCCGCGTTGCGCGACCGGCGATGATCCCGTCGCCCTCTCCCGCACGCTGGCAAGGCGGATCCGGGTGAAGCGGTCCGAGCTCGACGAGAAGGGCTATGCCGACGCCATCCTCGCGATGCTGCGCCAGGACCGGCTGCTCTGGCCCGCCGCGCCAGGACATCTGGAGGGACGGGGCCTGTCGACGTTGCAGGCGGCGCGGATCACCGCCAACATCGCGCGGCTGTCAGGCTCGGCGGGCCTGATTTATGCGATGCACCTCTCCCAGGCGTTGAGCCTGATCCGCCACGCGGGCGACTCCGCCTTCCTGGCGAACCTTTGGGCGCGCCTCGCCGAGGACCAGGCGCTGGTGGCCAGCGGGACCTCGGAGAAGGGCGTCGGCGGGGACATCTTCAGCTCGCTCTGCATGATCGAGGCGCTGGACGGAGCCGGCCTGACCCTGACCAAGGAAAGCCCCAACATCTCCTACCTGGACCTTGCCGCGGCGGTGCTGGTCAGCGCGATGCGGGTGCGCGCCGACGGGCGGAAAACCCAGGTTCTGGTCGCGCTGGAAACCCTGAACATGGAGCTTCGCCCCGAAGCGGCGAGCGGCTTTCTCGGCATGCGCGGCATCCTCAACCGGCCGTACGGGTTCACCGCTCGGTTCCCGGAGGCGGCGATCTTTCCCGATCCCTACCCCGTGATCGCTCGGGCCACGATGACCCCCGCTATCCACATCTTCTGGGCGGCGCTCTGGAGCGGGATCGCCCGCCGCGTGATCGACACCGTCAAGGCGTTCCAGGCCAAGCAGCAGGAACTCCCAGACGACGCCGCGGCCCTGATGCGAGCCGAACTCAGTCGCCTGGTGAACAAGCACTACATGTTGGCGGCGCTGATCCGCGACGCGATCGCCGACCATCAGGACCCTGGCCATAGCGCCTCCGTCGGCGGCATCGATCTGGCCGTCACGGCGCGCATCAAGCGCTTGAAGATCGCAGGGTCCGAGCTTGTCGAGCAGATCTGCCTCGGCGGGCTCAGCCTGATCGGCCTGCCGGCCTATGCCGAGGACGGCCCCTACAGTCTATCCGAACCGCTGCGGGACGCGCTGAGTGCGCGCGTCATGATTTCCAACTTCCGGCTGATTGGGGCCAACGCGAAGATCGAGCGTTACGTCGATGAGGATCTTTAAGCCACCCTCATACGAGGCTCGTAGACAACGACGCCCATCAATTCCTCGGACGCGAGCCCTGGTGATCTTGGCGGCCGGTGCGCTGACGAGCTTCTGTCTGGTCGCTACGCTGCGGATCCTGGCGGAGACGTCTTTCGACTACCCTCTTATCCTGGCTGCGAACACCTTCGCGCGCCGCTCGCGGATCGTAGATCACGCCCTGCAGGCGGTCGCCACCTTTGACCTGTTCCAAGGATTGCCGATCGTGGCGCTCGCCTGCGGCGCGTTTTTCGCCACGCCCGACGGCCGAGAGCGCGTCCGCCTGGCCGCGGGCATTATCGCTGCGTCAGGAGCTGCGATCCTCAGCCGCTTGCTGCAGTTCTTGATGCCCAGCCTGTCGCGCCCGACCGTCGATCCTGCACTGTCGTTTCGCCGCCCCTATGGCGGCAGCCCGGATTGGTGGTGGGATTGGAGTTCGTTTCCAAGTGATCACGCGACGCTGCTCTGGGGCATGACGTTTGCGATACTGATGGCAAATCGGCGCATCGGCGCGCTTGCCGTATTGGTGGCGACGCTCTCTTCAATTTCGCGCTTCTATTGCGGCCTGCACTATGCGACGGACCTGGTTGGCGGCGCACTGCTCGGCATTGCCGTGGTGTGTGCGTGTCTCGTCGGCTCAGAGCCTTGGGAAGAACGCCTGCTTTCGGGCGCGAAGCAAAGGCCGGCGCTGGTCGCGACTCTTGCTTTTCTGATTGGCGCACAAGCAGCCACCTTCTTCCATGATTTGCGGGGGATTGCGGAAACGACGGCGCGGACCGTCAAGGACATCACAGCCGTGTCCAGCCGTGACCGGCCTGCGCCTGCAAGGTCCGGCGAGGGACCATTGCCCAGATAGCTGCGTGCTTACGAATTCACACCTGCAAAAAATTCATTGCTTTTTTATTCCGTCTTTGTCTCAAAGTTAACACTTACGAGTTGATCAGTGCGCGAGTGCGGCCTTGGGCGGGACGTTCCCGCGATTAGCGGTCGAAGGAGCTTGCGATGTCCGAAGATAATGAAATGCGGAAGATCGTCGCCGACGTTGCGGCGGCTTATTTCAACAATAGCCATGTGACTCCGTCGGAGATCCCGACGGTGATCAATCAGATCGCGACCAGCCTGATGGCGATCGGCGCACCGGACGCGCCGGCGCCTGAAACGGCCGCGGAGGAACCCGCTCAGCCGAAGCTGACGCCGGCGCAGATCAGGAAGTCCATCACGCGCGACGCCCTCGTCAGCTTCGAGGACAGCAAGCCGTACAAGACGCTCCGGCGTCACCTGGCGGCCAAGGGCCTGACTCCGGAACAGTACAAGGACAAGTGGGGCCTGCCGAAAGATTACCCGATGGTGGCGCCGGCTTACAGCGAAGCGCGAGCGACCATGGCCCGGTCGATCGGACTCGGTGCGCGCGGCGCGGCGAGCCGCTCACAATCGGCGGCGGCGCAAACGGCTGCGGCGGCCCGCGCCCCAGAACCGAAGACGACCGCGCCCGCTCCCGAGCCGGAACCCGCGCCGACGGCGAAGCGGCAGTCTAAGCCCCGCGGCAGCGCGCCGACCCGCGCGCGGCGGCCGAAGAAGGCCTAAGCTGCAGGCGATCGGACGGCGCTGGCGCAGCGCCGTCCAGATCATCGGCCATCGGCGAATTCGTGGTGCGCCTTGACGCGGGCGGCGACCGCCAGCGGCGAGGCGACTCGCCCGCGCAGTTTCGCCAGAACTTGGTTTTCCGGGGCGGAAACCCGTCGGTGCGAAGTTCGCGAAGCCTCCCTTCGGCGACGTCCTGCGCGACAAAATCCCGCGCGCCTATACAGACGAGATCAGTCCACGGGACGGCTTCGCGCAACAGGTGATAATTGTCGCAGACCAGGCGGGCGGGATTGAGCCGTCCTGCCATCGCCGGCGATCAGGTCATCCGCGTGCTTCCCGGCGTGAACATCTGTCAGGCGGTCGGCGCGCGCCGGGTTCTGTTCTTCACCGACGACGAGCTGAAGGCCACCCGCCGCTGCGCCTGGAGCGGGCGTTCGGCGTGACCACCTTCGAACTCGGGTAGCGGCCAGCGGGCGGGCTGATGACGCCGCGGCCCCGGATGATCGAAGCGCACTGCAAGTATCATGCGCGGACCTGCCGGCCTGGCTGCCAGCCGACACGCCGGTGGTTACGCCCGCCCGGTGCGGTGACGGCTCGGCCGTGGGTTGTCATTTGATATGAAGGGATTGCCGGGTCCGTGG
>Ga0157379_10006085_pt1 | contig 10389 bp, 6 predicted proteins | sample S25metaG_FD_121802 | JGI IMG/M metagenome (GOLD analysis project Ga0157379, IMG submission 121802) | Switchgrass rhizosphere microbial communities from Kellogg Biological Station, Michigan, USA - S2-5 metaG | ecosystem: Host-associated > Plants > Roots > Rhizosphere > Soil | place: USA: Michigan... | reverse complement strand
GGCCACCAGCCTGCTGTACGTCGAGGCCGCTCTCGAGGACGGCGAGTTCGACAACCCGGAGCAGGCCGAACGTGTGCGCCGCCTGGCCGACCGGCTGGGCTCGGTGCGCGACGGCAAGCCGCCGGAGCCGCTGGAATCCTGGATGGAGGAGCTGTACCGCCGCGTCAGCGACCGCCAGACCATGGGCAGCGTCGTGCAGGAACTGCGCGCGTCGCTGTCCGAGGTCGAGAAGCTGATCGACCAGTTCTTCCGCAAGCCCGAGGACCGGCAGGTGCTGATCCCCGTGCCGAACCAGCTCGCCTCGATGCGCGGTGTGCTGTCGGTGCTCGGCATGGACCAGGCCACCGCGGCGCTGCTGCGCATGCGCGACGAGGTCGAAGGCCTGGTGCAGACCGAGATCGACCCGGCCCGCATCAACCAGAACGGCCTGTTCGACCGCCTCGCCGGCAACATGGGTGCGCTCGGCTTCCTCATCGACATGCTCAGCGTGCAGCCGCAGCTGGCCAAGTCGCTGTTCATCTTCGACCCGCGCACCGGCACGCTCGATCCGGTGATGGGCCGGGGCACCGGGCACCGCCAGATCGGCGCGCCGCCGCCGCCGGTCGAGCCGCGCCTGATCGAACAGGCCCAGTTGCTCGCCTTCAGCGCCGTGCGCGACGACGTGCCGGTGGCCGACGTGGCGCGCGATCTCGAGCGGCTGTCCAACGAAGCCGCGGCGGCCGAGCAGCCGGCCTTGCAGGCGACGATCGACCGCTCGCGCGAGGCACTGGCCAAGGCCGACGAAGCGGATGACCGCGCCGGCGTGGCGTCGGTGCGTGGCGAGCTGTCCGAGGCGCTGGTCGACTTCGTGTCGACCTCGACCGATGTGATGGGGCTGGAGCCCGAGGCTCCCGCCACGCGTCCCGCGCCCCTGACGGCGCCGGCACCGCTCGCCACCCCCGCGGTGGCCGAGCTGGCCGAAGACGACGAGATGCGCGGCATCTTCCTCGAGGAAGCGCGCGAGGTGCTGCACGACGCCGGCGTGGCGCGCGCCGACCTGGCGCACGCGCCGTCGGACCTGGCCCTGCTGACGACGATGCGGCGTGCCTTCCACACGCTCAAGGGCAGCTCGCGCATGGTCGGGCTGAAGGAATTCGGCGAAGCTGCCTGGGCCTGCGAGCAGATCTACAACAGCCAGCTCGCCGACCACCAGGCCGCCGGCCCTGCGCTGATCGAGTTCACCGAATGGGCGTTGGCCCAGCTGGCGGTATGGGTCGACGACATCGCGACGCACCGCGATGCGGCGCACAGTGCGGCAGCCATGAAGGCCGCGGCGCAGCGCCTGGCGGCTGGCGAAGCGCCGCTCGCGCCGATGACGGCGCCCGCGCCGCCGGCCGAGCCGAAGGCTGCAGCGGCGCCGGCGGTGATTCCCGAGTCCGCACTCACTCTGCCGCCGGACTTGCCGGCTGCCGCCGACCTTGACCTGCTGGAGCTCCCGACCGACCTGAGCGCGCCCGCGCCTGCCGAGCTGCTGCCCGTGGCGGCCGCGCAGGAGGTGGCGTTCGAGCTCGACCTGTCTGCGCTCGACGCCGTGGCGGCCGCGCCGGCCCCGGCAGTGCCCGCGCTCGACCTGAGCACCCAGGCCCTGCAGGTGCCGTTCGACCCGATGGCCACGCAGCCGCTGCCGCTGCACGAGTTGCCGGGATCGCATTCGGCGGCGATGCCGCTGGACCTGATCGACCTCGACCTCGGCGAAGACACGCTCGAGGCGCCGTCGATGTTCGAGAGCCTGACGCCGAGCAGCAGCACGATGCCGCTGCCGGAAGTGACGGCCGACCTCGACCTGGATTTCGATGCGCAGCCGCCGGCCCTGGCCGCCGTGCCGGAGCCCACAGCCGAACTGCCACCCGCGGTTGTTCCGGAAGACGAACACGTCAAGGTCGTCGGTCCGCTGCGCATCGGCATCCCGCTGTTCAACATCTACCTGAACGAAGCCGACGAGCTGTCGCGCCGCCTGACCACCGAGGTGGCCGAGTGGGCGATGGAGTTGCATCGCCCGATCGGTGAGACGCCGATCGCGCTGGCGCACTCGCTGGCCGGCAGTTCGGCGACGGTTGGCTTCAACGATCTGTCGCAGCTCGCACGCCTGCTCGAGCACGCCCAGATGCGCTCGCAGTCGATCGGCTACGGCACGCCGGACGAAGCGCGCCTGTTCGTCGACGCGGCGGAGGAAATCCGCCGCCTGCTGCACCAGTTCGCGGCCGGCTTCCTGAAGGAGCCACCGGCCGAACTGCTGAAGCGCCTGGCCGAGCACGAAATCGAATCGGCGCGCCGCCTCGAAGCGGTCACCGCCGCGGCCGATCTGCCGGAATCGACCGGGCACGGCGACCTGATCGAACCGACACCGCTCGAGCCGATCGCACTCGATCTGACGCCGCCGGAATCGCTGCGCAAGCCGGTTCCGCTGGCCGAGCCGGTGGAAGACGCGCCGCTCACTGCGGCGGCGCCGCTGAGCGAGCCGGCGGCCTTGCCGGTCAGCAGCTTCGGCACGCTGGACACCCGTTTCGACCCGCTCGGCGTCGCCGAGCTCAAGCCGCTCGCCGAGCTGCCCGCCGCGCCCGAACGCGCCGCGGCGCGCGAGGTCGCGATCGAAGGCACCGAGGACATCGACGCGATCGATGCGGTCGATGCCGAACTGTTCCCGATCTTCGAGGAAGAAGGCCAGGACCTGCTGCCGCAGCTTGCGGCCAAGCTGCGCGACTGGGCACGCCGCCCCGGCGACCCGAGCCACCCGGCCTCCTGCATGCGCACGCTGCACACGCTCAAAGGCGGCGCGCGCCTCGCCGGCGCGATGCGACTGGGCGAAATGGCGCACCGGCTCGAGACGCGCATCGAGCAGATCCTTGCCCATCCGCCGGTCGCGGCCGCGGACGTGGAACAGCTGCAGTCGCGCGGCGACGCGCTCTCGCAGGTGTTCGAGGCGTTGCGTGCCCGTGATGCACAGGCCTACGCCGACGCCGGCGCAGCGATCGCCGCAGCGCCCGTGCCCGCCGCCCCGGTGGCCGCGCCGGTGGCTGTGGTCGCGCCCGAACTGCTCGCCGTGCTGCCCGTTGCAGCGCCGTTGGCGGCGGCGCCGGTCGCCGAAGCCCCGGTCGTGGCACAACCCGCGGCGCGGGTCGCGGCACCGGCAGCGCCGGTGGCGGTCGACCAGCCAGCGATCGACTGGTCGCGCTTCGCGCTCGGCGGGCCGACCAGCCGCGTCGTGGCCGACAAGTCGCAGAGTGCCTCGCAGTCGGCCGTGCGGGTGCGTGCGCCGCTGCTCGACCGCCTGGTCAACCAGGCCGGCGAGGTGTCGATCACGCGTTCGCGCATCGAGTCCGAGGTCGGCCAGATCAAGGGATCGCTCGGCGACCTGACCGAGAACCTGGACCGCCTGCGCCAGCAGTTGCGCGACATCGAGCTGCAGGCCGAGACACAGATGAGTTCGCGGCTCGAGGCCGCGAAGGCGCTCTCGCAGTCGTTCGACCCGCTCGAGTTCGACCGCTTCACGCGCTTCCAGGAACTCACGCGCATGATGGCCGAGTCGGTGAACGACGTGGCCACGGTGCAGCGCACGCTGCAGCGCGCGCTCGACAGCGCCGAGGACGAGCTCGCGACCCAGGCGCGCCTGACGCGCGACCTGCAGGATGACCTGCTGCGCACGCGCATGGTGGAGTTCGAAGGCCAGTCGGACCGTCTTTACCGCGTGGTGCGCCAGGCCGCGAAGGAAACCGGCAAGCAGGTGCGGCTGGACATCGTCGGCGGTTCGATCGAAATCGACCGCGGCGTGCTCGACCGCATGACCGGCGCCTTCGAGCACCTGCTGCGCAACAGCGTGACGCACGGCATCGAGACGCCCGAGCAGCGCAGCGCCACCGGCAAGAACCCGACCGGCGACATCATCGTGTCGCTCAGCCACGAAGGCAACGAAGTGGGCATCGAGTTCCGCGACGACGGCCGCGGGCTGGACCTGGACCGCATCCGCGCCAAGGGTGCGGCGATGGGGCTGATCGACCCGGCCCAGCCGCACAGCGACGCCGAGCTTGCGAACCTGATCTTCACGGCCGGCTTCTCGACCGCCGATTCGGTCACCGAGCTGGCCGGCCGAGGTGTCGGCATGGACGTGGTGCGTGCGGAAGTGAACGCGATGGGCGGCCGCATCGAGACCGCCACGGCCGCGGGCCAGGGCACCTCGTTCAAGCTGGTGCTGCCGCTGACCACCGCGGTCACGCAGGTCGTGATGCTGCGCTGCGGCGACGCGACCGTGGCCGTGCCGTCGACGCTGATCGAGATCGTGCGGCGCGCGACGCCGGCCGAGATCGAGCAGTCGTACGTGAGCGGCAGCTACACGCTGGGCGACCGCCTGATGCCGTTCTTCTGGCTCGGCGCTCTGCTGCAGCTGAGCGCGCGGCCGGGCGAGAACACCGGCCGCATGCGCGCCGTCGTGGTGGTGCGCAGCGCGCAGCAGCGCATCGCACTGCACGTCGACGAAGTGCTGGGCAACCAGGAAGTGGTGGTGAAGAACCTCGGCCCGCAGCTGTCGCGCCTGCCGGGTCTGGCCGGCATGACGCTGCTCGCCTCCGGCGCAGTGGCGCTGATCTACAACCCGGTCGCGCTGGCCACGCTGTACGGCGAAGCGGCTCGTTCGGCCACCATCGCCGCGCTGAGCGGAGGATCCGCGGCCGCCACGCCGGTGCTGCCGACGCTGCCGGAGCCGAAGGTCGCCGTGGCGCCGCTGGTGCTCGTGGTCGACGATTCGCTCACCGTGCGCCGCGTCACGCAGCGCCTGCTGGTGCGCGAAGGCTACCGCGTCACGCTTGCGAAGGACGGCATGGACGCGCTCGAGCGCCTCGCCGAAGAGGTGCCGCAGATCGTGCTGTCGGACATCGAGATGCCGCGCATGGACGGTTTCGATCTCGTGCGCAACATCCGCGCCGACGCCCGCCTGCGCGACCTGCCGGTGATCATGATCACCTCGCGCATCGCCCAGAAGCACCGCGACTACGCCGCAGAGCTGGGCGTGGACCACTACCTCGGCAAGCCGTATTCGGAAGAAGACCTGCTCGCGCTCATCGGCCGCTACACCGCGGCACATCCGGCGTGAAGCGCGCGTTGCGCCGATCCCAGGAGTCGTTGCCATGAACACCCCTGCCGTCGGCGCCGTCGTCGACTACCAATACGACCTGGCGCTGGTGGCGCTGTCGTTCGTGATCTCCGTGCTCGGCTCGTATGTGGCACTGTCGCTGGCGTCGGCGCGCGGCAAGGAGCGCGACAAGGTGTTCGGCCCGGCGGTCGCGCTCGGCGGCTGCGCGATCTGGTCGATGCACTTCATCGGCATGGCGGCGTACAAGACACCGCTGTACGTGTCCTACGCGATCCTGCCGGCCGCACTGTCGCTCGCCATTGCGATCGCCATCACGGGCGTCGGCTTCCGCCTCGCGGTGCGCGGACCGGACAAGCTCGTCAACCTGGTGCTCGGTGGCGTGGTGATCGGCGCCGGCGTCGTCGCGATGCACTACCTGGGCATGCTGGGCCTGGACCTGCGCGCGGTGATCGAATGGAACTGGCTGACGATCGCCGCTTCGGTGGCGATCGCAGTGGTCGCCGCCACGGTTGCCCTGTGGCTGGCCTTCAACGTCAAGTCCACGGCGCAGCGCCTGGTGGCCGCGGTGGTGATGGGGGTCGCGGTCTGCGCGATGCACTACACCGGCATGGCCGCCGCCACGCTGATCTGCGTGGCCACGGTGCAGCGCAGCACTTACAGCATCGACGGCCCGTTCCTCGCCTACCTGATCTTCTTCATCGCGCTGATCACGCTGGCCGCGAGCATGGTCTACGACCGGCTCGGCAACGCCGGCACGCAGCCGGCCTGAGCCCGGCGGCAGCAGCAGTCGACGAACGCGCCCATGTCCGAACTCGTCGACCACCTGGCGGATCTGACCGGCTCGCGCGACCGCGAGCTCCTCGACGTCACGCTGGTCGGCGTGCTGCGCGACATGGTGCGGCCGCGTTCGGTGGCGATCTACCGCAGCGTCGGCGAAGCCGGCAACGAACGCTGGCTGACGCGCGCGCGGCTCGGCGCCGGCGACGTGGCGGCGAGCGCCGACCCGAGCTGGGTCGACACCGACACGCTGCCGCTGCGCAGTGCCGACCCGGCGCGCCTCGATGCCTTCCGCCGCCAGGCGATCGTGCACCTGGACGGCCCGCCGCACCGCACGCTGTTCCCGGTCTCGACCGAGCGCGAGAGCGTGGGCGTGATGGAGATCGAGAGCGATGTCGCGCTCGACGAACGCGACCAGCGCATGGTGCTGAGCATCCTGCGCATCTACCGCAACTTCCAGGGCCTGCTCGACTACAGCGAGCGCGACACGCTCACCGGCCTGCTGAACCGCAAGACCTTCGACGAGAGCTTCCTGAAGATCGCGGCCGACGCAGCGGCGCTGCCGGGCGACGGCGAAGGGCGGCGCGAGCCGCGCGCCCGCTGCAGCTACTGGCTGGGCGTGATCGACATCGACCACTTCAAGCTCGTCAACGACCGCTTCGGCCATCTGATGGGCGACGAGGTGCTGCTGCTGCTGTCGCGCCTGATGCGCGGCAGCTTCCGCTTCCATGATCGGCTGTTCAGGTTCGGCGGCGAGGAATTCGTCGTGCTGATGCGCTGTGCCGGCGCCGAGGCGTCTGCCCTGGCATTCGAGCGGCTGCGCGGCAACGTCGAGCGCTACAACTTCCCGCAGGTCGGCAAGATCACGGTGAGCGTGGGCTTCACCGAGCTGACGCCCAGCGACACGCCCAGCGGCGCCTTCGAACGCGCCGACAAGGCGGTCTACTACGTCAAGGCGCATGGCCGCAACCAGGTGCGCAACCACGCCGAGCTGGTGGCCAGCGGGGAACTCGACGCCGACGCGGCCCAGGTCGGCGCGATCGAACTGTTCTGACGCCCGTCAGCGCGGCGTCTTCACGACGGCGAAGCGACGCAGCGTGCGCTCGCGCGCCTCGTCGTGGTTGACGAGCGGTGCGGGGTAGTGGACGCCCAGTTCGATGCCGGCCGCGGCGAGGTCGACCGGGCGGGCTTGCCACGGCGCGTGCAGCGCCTCGTCGGGCAACGCCGCGAGCTGCGGCAGGTAACGGCGGATGAAACGCCCCTGCGGGTCGAACTTGCGGCTCTGGCTGACCGGATTGAAGAGGCGGAAGTACGGCTGCGCGTCGCAGCCGGTCGACGCGGCCCATTGCCAGCCGCCGTTGTTGGCCGCGAGGTCGAAGTCGTTCAGCTGGTCGGCGAAGTACTGCTCGCCGCGCTGCCAATGGATGCCGAGGTCCTTGGTCAGGAAGCTCGCGACCACCATGCGCAGCCGGTTGTGCATGTAGCCGGTCTGGTTGATCTGCGCCATCGCCGCGTCCACCAGCGGGTAGCCGGTGCGGCCCTCGCACCAGGCCGCGAACAATGCATCGGCGTGCGCGCCGTGTTCCCAGCGGATCCGGTCGTACTCGGGCTTGAAGGAACGTTCCACCACATGCGGGTGGTGGTGCAGGATCTGGTGGTAGAAGTCGCGCCAGATCAGCTCGGACAGCCAGACCTGCGCGCCCGCGCCCGGCGCGGCCTGCTGCGCACGCTCCCAGGCCGCGCGCGCCAGCGTGCGGATCGACACCGTGCCGAAGCGCAGGTGCACCGACAGGTAGCTCGGCCCCTTGACGGCCGGGAAGTTGCGCCCTTCGCCGTACGCGTCGATGCGCGGCAGGAAGTCGGCGAGCAGCTGCTGCGCGCCGCTGCTGCCGGTCGGGATCTTCAGGTCGTGCAGGTTCGTGCGCGCGAAGCCGAGGCTTTCCAGCGCGGGCAATGCCGAAGCGGCCGGCGCATCGGCCAACGCGTCGGCATGCGCTTGTACCGGGTAGGCCTTGACGAAGAACGGTTCCAGCTTGCGCAGCCACGCGTTCTTGTAGGGCGTGAACACGCTGTACGGCGAGCCGGCCGCCGTGAGCACCTCGCTGCGCTCGAAGATCACATGGTCCTTCGAGGTGTGCAGCGCGATGCCGGCTTCGGCGAGCACGCCGCGCACGCGTGCATCACGCTGCAATGCGGCGGGCTCGTCGTCGTGGTTGGCGTAGACGGCCTGCACGTGCAGCGCGCCGGCCAGGGTGCTGATCTCCTCCGCGGCGTGCCCGTGGCGCACCAGCAGATGCACGTCCGCGTGGCCGTGGCGCTGCCCGAGGGCGTGCAGCTGCGCATCGAGTTCCGTGAGGCTCGCGTGGATGAACTCGACACGCCGGTCCGCCTTCAATCCGCGTGCCAGCAGGGGATCGAGGACGTCGCGATCGAACACGAACACGCACCAGACCCGGCGCGCCGCTTTCAGCGCGTGGTACAGCGCGGCGTGGTCGTCGGCACGCAGGTCGCGCCGGAACCACACCAGGGCCGCATCGATGGGTTTGCCGCCGTGCATCGCCCGAGTCTATAAAATGACCGCATGTCCGGCGTTCCGATCAACCTCACGAACCAGTTCCTCATCGCCATGCCCGGCATGGGCGACGGCACGTTCGCCGGCACGGTGGTCTACCTGTGCGAGCACACCGAGAAGGGTGCGCTGGGCCTGGTGATCAACAAGCCGATCGACATCAAGCTGAAGAACCTGTTCGAGAAGGTCGAGCTGACGCTGGACCGCGAGGACCTGGCCGAGGCGCCGGTCTACTTCGGCGGGCCGGTGCAGACCGAACGCGGTTTCGTCCTGCACGAGCGCCTGGGCGGCGAAGGCGAGGAGGGCGGGCACTACAACTCCTCGCTGCAGATTCCAGGCGGCCTGGAGATGACGACGAGCAAGGATGTGCTGGAGGCGCTGGCGAACGGCGCCGGGCCGAAGAAGATCCTCGTCACGCTGGGTTACAGCGGCTGGGGTGCCGGCCAGCTGGAAGACGAGATGAGCCGCAACGGCTGGATCAACGTGAGCGCCGAGCCGGCGATCATCTTCGACACGCCGGTCGAGCAGCGCTACGACAAGGCGCTGTCGCTGCTGGGCATCGACCCGCGCATGCTGAGCCAGGAGGCGGGGCACGCATGAGCACCGCGGTGCCTGCTTCGCCTGCTCTTCCGCGTTCCTTCCTTGCATTTGATTTCGGCACCAGGCGTGTCGGCGTGGCCAGCGGCAACACCGTGACTCGCAGTGCGACACCGATGCGTACGCTCGCTGCCGAAGGCGAACAGCGTTTTGTGCAGATCGGGCGCCTGATCGACGAATGGCATCCAGACGCGCTGGTGGTCGGCGTGCCGTTCCACCCCGATGGCGCGGCGCACGACAATACGCAGCGGGCGCGGCGTTTCGGCCGGCAGCTGCGGGGCCGCTTCGGCCTGCCGGTGCACGAGGTCGATGAGCGCTACACGACGACCGAAGCGCTGGCGGACGGCGCGGCCGATGCCGACGCGGCAGCCGCGGCGATCATCCTCGAACAGTTCCTGAGAGCATTGCCATGAGCCCCGCCCGGCCGCCCGAAGGGGCTCGCACCGCAGTGCGTAGCACGGAGGTTATCCAGTGAGCACCCTGCACCTCGACGCCGAGGCCCTGTACGCCGATCTCGCGGCCGGCGTGCGTTCGCTGCTGAAGCCGGAGTCGGTGCTGGTCGGCATCTGGTCGGGCGGCGCCTGGCTGGCCGAGCGGCTGCAGCGCGACCTGAACCTGAGCGGCGACCACGGCGTGATCTCGAGCGCGCTGCACCGCGACGACTTCGGCTCGCGCGGCCTGTCCGGCGCGGCCGACCACACCAAGCTGCCGTTCGAGGTGGAGGGCCGCGCGATCCTGCTGATCGACGATGTGCTCTACACCGGCCGCACCACACGCGCGGTGATCAACGAGCTGTTCGACTTCGGCCGCCCCGCGAGTGTGACGCTCGCGGTGCTGGTCGACCGCGGCGGGCGTGAGCTGCCGATCCAGCCGGCGTTCTCGGCGGCGCGCGTGGCGTTGCCGCGTGGCCAGAAGCTCACGCTCGCGCGTGATGACTCGGGCCGCTTCGCCTTCGACATCAAGAGCGAGACCGTCTGATGCTCTCGAAACGCAATCCGCAGCTGAACGCCCAGGGCGAGCTGATCCACCTGCTCTCGATCGAGGGCCTGCCGCGAGCGGTGCTCACGCAGATCCTGGACACGGCAGGCAGCTTCCTGTCGGTCAACGAGCGTGAGGTCAAGAAGGTGCCGCTGCTGCGCGGCAAGAGCGTGTTCAACCTGTTCTTCGAGAACAGCACGCGCACGCGCACGACCTTCGAGATCGCCGCCAAGCGGCTCTCGGCCGATGTCATCAACCTCGACATCGCGCGCTCGTCGACCGCGAAGGGCGAGAGCCTGCTCGACACGATCGCGAACCTGTCGGCGATGCACGCCGACATGTTCGT
>Ga0157379_10006084_pt1 | contig 10389 bp, 7 predicted proteins | sample S25metaG_FD_121802 | JGI IMG/M metagenome (GOLD analysis project Ga0157379, IMG submission 121802) | Switchgrass rhizosphere microbial communities from Kellogg Biological Station, Michigan, USA - S2-5 metaG | ecosystem: Host-associated > Plants > Roots > Rhizosphere > Soil | place: USA: Michigan... | reverse complement strand
GCGAGCGCGCGGACGCCGGAATGCGACGCGATGACCGGAGCCTGGGAGAGCCGTATGGCTTCCATATTTGCGCCCTTGGATGGGTGCGAAAGATCGACCATGATACCGAGACGATTCATTTCGGCGATGATTTGCTTGCCGAGGGGCGAGAGTCCGTTGTTATACAAGTAGCCTTGAGCCTCGCCGGTGTTCGAATCGGCGAGTTGACTGTTGCCATTGTGGGCGAGAGACATGTAGCGCGCGCCGCGGTCGTAGAACTCCTTCACGCGCTTGATGTCGTTGCCGATGGGATAGCCGTTTTCAACGCCGATGACGGCGATGCGGAGGTTTCGCTTGTGGAGTGCGAGGACATCGGCGGGCGTGAGCGCCAGGCCCATGTTGTCAGGAGCGATTTTTTCAGTGAAGCGATGGATGGCGTCGAACTTGTCGATCGCCTGCTTGTAGGCGCTGTCGAAGCCTTCTGGAGTCAATGGTCCCTGGCCAACATAGACGATCATGAACGTGACGTCCATGCCGCCTTCGACCATCTTGGGGATGTTGACCTGCGTCGAGAGGCGCATTTTGTAGTTGCAGTCGGCCGTGAAGTTGGAGGGCTCGATATCGTTGTGGGTGTCGAGCTTGAGGACGCGGCTGTGAATGAGTTTGGCCTTGGCTGTGAGCGCGGCATCGGCCTGTTGGGCCGCGCTGGTCTGGGCCGTGAAGTGAAGCAGCAGACCGAGGGATAACGCCGTTGCGCCGGCAATGGTGAGCTTTCGCTTGGTGGTGAGCAATGGATCCTCCTGTTCCCGTGATGGACGAGTTCCCGGCACGGTACAGCAACTAAAGAGTGATTATGAAGACGAGACCGACGGGGTCGCGGCGGAAAACATGCAAACGCTTATCGTACCAATGACGGGAGGTGTCCGTGTACGGATGGGTGCGCAAAGAATCGAAAATTTGATTGACCGGGGGTTAGGGATCGGGACATACTGCATTGGTGGCGATGACACTTAACAGAATGATGCTGATTCTTGCGCTGCAGGCGGCGACCAATTGTGTTGCGCTGGGCCAATGGGCGCCAGGCTCTCCATCCGATCTCATTCGAGTTATGGCAACGCCGGGGGAGCGACTGGTTATTGGCGGGTGTGGGAGCCGCGCGGCGGCTGTAGCAGTTCCGCGTGAGGCCGCCCGAAAGCTGGCGGGATTTGGGAGGAGTGTATTGCCGGATATCGAGCGTGCGATCGCATCCGTCGAGAGGGATGGCGGCGGGTCGGTGCATGTCCCGGCGATCGGATGGTTGGCGCTGGCGTATGCGAAGGTCGATGGCGCTGCGGCTTATCCGACTCTTCGAAGACTGTTAGATGATCCGGGGCTCCGGGGTTTCCGGTCTCAGTTCATTAGCGCGATCACAATTGCCCTGGATCTTAGCGGTTACGTCGATCGCTCGGCTGAACCCGAACGTCGGGTTTGCCGGCCTTCGGAACCGCGCGATGCGCTGGCCAAATTGATTTTCGCGAGGGAGTCCGGCGACAGAAAGATGATTGAAGAGTCGCTTGGGGCACAAGCCTTACACGCCCTTGAGGGTGTTTCATCCAAAGACGCCGGTGAGTTGTCCGCGGGGGCAGTGGTGCGGTTCCGGTTGGAGAATCGCGGTGCGTGGTCACGGCCTGAGGAAGATCCGTTCAAGACGGTCAACGAGCCGTTTCCTCAGGACGAGGAGGCTCCCTCGATTCAGACGGAATTCGTGGGGGCGTCGGGACAGAGTTGCGGGCGGATCGAGTTGAAATTCTTGATCGTTCCATTCAGATACTTGATCAACAATGGCGATATCGCGGCAGTGCTCCACATGATCGAGGCTTGCGCGGCGCGCTGAGACGCATGGTGAGAAGACGAGTGGCGGATCCAGTAACATTTCCGCTACTTGGGCGTCTCACCATAATGGCAAGTCAGGCAAATGGCCTCCCAAAGTCCGGGACGGAATACAATGGTGGGGTGCTAAATGAGGATTCCCTCCGTCAGTCAGTCGCGAAGTTGAATAAAGTCCGCCAAGAGATCGCGAAAGTGATCGTAGGCCAGCAAGAGGTCATCGACGGTGTTTTGATCTGTTTGTTGTCGGGCGGCCATGTGCTGCTCGAGGGCGTGCCCGGGTTAGGCAAAACTACTCTTTTACGAACCTTATCGCGCGTGTTGCACCTGAAGTATTCGCGAATCCAGTTCACCCCCGATTTGATGCCTGGCGATATCGTCGGCTCCATGATGATCGAGACGGATGACCGTGGATCGAAGGGCATGCGCTTTCAGCCGGGTCCGATTTTCGCCCACCTTGTGCTAGCGGATGAGATCAATCGCGCGACGCCCAAAACGCAGTCGGCGCTGCTCGAAGCGATGCAGGAACGCACGGTCACCAGCGGCACAACTACACACGAGCTGGAGTCGCCGTTTCTTGTCATGGCGACGCAGAATCCGATCGAGATGGAAGGCACGTATCCACTGCCGGAAGCGCAGCTCGACCGGTTCCTGATGAAGATTCTGGTGCAGTATCCTTCACGTGAGGATTTGAACCGGATTGTAGAACGCACGGTGCAGCGCGGCGATGTGGAACTCGATCAGATTCTGACACGTCCTGAGATTATGGAGCTGCGCAAGGTCTGCCATGACATATTGGTGGCGCCGCATGTGCGCGACTATGCGATCAACCTGGTGATGGCGACACAGCCGGGCGCGGAAGGGTCGCAGGATTTTGCCAGTAAATATGTGCGCTATGGAAGCTCCCCGCGCGGAGCACAGGCACTCGTCGAGTGCGGCCGCGTGTATGCGTTGATCCAGGGGCGGCTGCAGTTGAGCATCGACGATATCAAAGTTGTTGCACCGTCGGTGCTGCGCCACCGCATTATTTTGAACTTCGACGCCCACGCGGATGGGCAGACTACTGAATCGGTGCTCAGTCGCATCATCCAAGGCGTCTCCGCCGCGGTGCATGCCTGAGTGCTGAGCTATGACGCGTGATGAACCTCTTGTAGACCGGAATTTTCTGGAGCGTCTGGAACGCCTGACCCTCCATTGGCAGAAGTCGTTTCCCGGGTTGGTAGGCGGGCATAACCGCTCGCGCTTTGCGGGTTCGGGGCTCGAGTTTCTGGACCATCGAAACTTCCATCACGGCGACGATTTGCGCGCTGTCAACTGGCGTGCGTTCATGCGCCTGGAGAAGATGTTCCTGAAGATGTTTCAAGTGGAGCCGCGCGTGCCGGTGCGAGTAATGGTCGACATCAGCCGGTCCATGACGACGGGCGCGGAGTCGAAGTTCGCTTACGCGCGCAAGGTGGCGGCGGCGTTGTGCTTTGTAGGGCTGGTGAAGCTCGACTTGATCACGATTCAGCCGTTCAGCGATCATTTGGAGCACTCCTTCTTATGCGGCGGCGGACGGCACCGGTTCATGCCGGCGGCGGAGTTCCTGTCGAACTTAAGGCCGCGCGGCGCGGGCGATTTTTTGAAGATCGCGCGGGAGTTCAATCATGAATACTCGCAGCGTGGACTGTTGATCATCATTTCGGATTTCCTCGACGATAAGGATTGCTTCAAGCCGCTGCAGTATCTGTCGGACTTCGGTCATGAGTTGATGCTAGTACACGTTTGGGCGGAAGAGGATCGCGTTCCGCCGTGGGAAGGCGAGTTGGCTTTGGAAGATGCTGAGACGGGTGCGAATCTCGAGATTTCCTTCGATGAGAATTCGCGCAAGATTTACACCGAAGCGTTTGATGAGTATGCCGCGCAGTTGAGGCGCTTGGCGCTGCGTAATGGCGGGAGATACGCGGGCTTGCCCACTTCCCTGCCGGTGGAAGAAGCGATGTTCGGTCCGATGGTGACGACCGGAGGTTTGGCGTAAGGCATGTTTTTCCTGAACCTCGGCCTGGGTGAGTTTCTCACGTTGTTCTCGGCAATCTCGGCCGGAGTAGTGGCGTTATACTTGCTCGACCGCTCACGGCGGAAACAGACAGTCGCCACGCTGAAGTTCTGGCGTCCGGCGGAGATGCCTTCGCAACAACAACAAAGGCGGCGCATTACGCAGCCATGGTCGATGTTGTTGCAGCTTTTAGGAATCGGGCTGCTGTTGTTGGCCTTGGCGGGGGTACGGATCGGACAGCAACTCTCAGAAGGAGCCGTGCGCGATCACGTGTTGATCCTCGACTCATCCGCATGGATGGGGGCGCGGGTTCGCCAGGGAACACTAATGGATGATGCGCGAGCGCAGGCGCGGGCGTGGTTAAAGACGATACCGTCAAGCGATCGCGTGATGGTTGTGCGGGCGGATGCGGTGGCGGCTCCGGTAACGAGGTTTGAATCGAATCGGGCAGTGATAGAGAAGGCGATTCGCGAGACTCAGCCTGGCGCGGCGGCGCTGAACCTGGGTGAAGCCTTGCGGTTCGCGCAGCAGACGGGTGGGCGCGGAGAGATTGTACTGGCGACGGCCGGACGAATCGCGACGGGTGAGTTGCCTGCGACGCTGCCGCCAAACCTTCGTTTATTGCATGTGGCCGGTCCTTACGCGAACGTAGGGTTGCGGAAAATCGGGCTGCTTCGGTCGGTGACCGATCCCGACGCATGGGAGATTTTCGTGACTGCGAAGAACTACGGTCCTTCGCCCACGAATGTGACGTTGGCCTTGCAGTTCGCGGGGACTCCCGTGGGCTCGCGGCAGTTCACATTGAAACCAACGAGCGAACAGGAAGCGACCTTCCTGTTTAAAACAAGAGCGGCTGGAGTTGTTGAGGCGCGCCTGCTTTCCGCAGGCGATGCCTTTCCGCAGGACGATCGCGCGAGTTTTGAGCTTCCGAATCAACGGCAGTTGCGGGTGACGGTGTACTCCGCGGATCCGGCGCTGCTGAAGCCTCTGCTGGCATCCAATCCGAATGTTTCCGCTACGTTCCTGGCGCCGTTGGAGTATGGAGCTCCGCAGCCGCCAAAGGCGGAGAAACCAGATGTAATCATTCTGGACCGCTTCGCGCCGCCGTCGCCTCCGCAGACGGATTCGATTTGGATTGAACCGCCCGCACTGCAATCACCCGTGCCGGTGGCTGCCACATATACGAAGGCAAAAGTAACCAAGTGGACCAATGATGCCGTGTTGGGGGCTGGATTGCACACGCACGACCTCGAGCTTGACTCGGCAATCGGGTTCCGGGCGGGGCCGAATGATATCGCCGTGGCGTCCGTTGACGCCGGACCTGTAATCGTGGCGCGGCCTGGTGCGCACAAGACCATCGTCATGGGATTTCATCCGGAGCGATCTAGAGTCAAGTATGAGCTCGCCGCTCCGCTGCTGTTTGCGAATATTCTGCGGTGGATTGCGCCGGAAAGCTTTCTGCGCTGGCAATTGACGGGCGGCAATGTGGGCACGGTGAACGTGAAGCTTGCGCCGCACACCGATCCGGCGCAAGTGCGAGTCATCGGTGGCGACGGCAGCACAATTCCTTACACGATTGATGGCGATTCGCTGCGTTTCTTCGCGAGCGATCCGGGAACGGTCCGAGTGCTGACTGGCGAGAAGGAGCTTGTGTACTCGCTGACGGTGCCTGAAGTAGGCGATGCGATTTGGCAAGTGCCCGCGAGCGTACGGCGCGGTGTTCCGCGGAGGACTCCGCTCGAGGCGGTCACGCATGACATCTGGTATTGGCTGGCACTGGCGGGCGCAGGTTGCCTGCTGGCCGAGTGGATCATTTACGGACGCCACAGGACGCGGCTGCGTGCGATGCAGCCGGGCCGGCCGGCTCCGATGTTTGACAGGAAGGCCTCATGACGTTTGAACGCCCCTGGATGCTGCTATTCGCGTTAGTGCCTCTGGCTTGGGCCTCTTGGCAATGGGGCCGGTCGGAGCGGAAGCTTGCGCTGGCGTTGAAGGCTCTTTCGTTTGCGGCAGTGTTGCTGGCGATCGGAGAGCCGGTCCTCAAGACGTTTGAAACAAAGACTGCAGTCGTCGTCCTGGCGGACACCTCGGCATCCATCTCTCCCGCTGACTTGAAGCAGGAATCGGACTACCTGAATTCCATGCAGAAAGCCAAAGGGCGAAACGTGATGAAGGTGCTGCCGTTCGCGCGTGCGACGCGGTCGCTCGATGCATCGGAAACGTCCAAGGGTTGGGCCTTGAAAAATACGGCGAGCGAAGCGGGCCGCGGGACGGGTCTGGAATCGGCAATCCGCGATGGATTGGCGGCACTTCCGGAGGGCCTAGTGCCACGAGTTTTGTTGCTTTCCGATGGGCGCGAGAATGCGGGCTCGGCGGCGCGTGCAGCATGGCAAGCGAAGGAATTGGGCGTGGCGGTGGATGTGGTGCCACTAGCGGGAAGGCCGAATCCGGAGATACGCCTGGAATCGGTGAGCATGCCTCCTGTTGCGTTCAGCGGCGAACGGTTCCCCGTGGAGTTGGTGCTGCAGGCGCCGAGGAAGTCCCAATCGACGCTCGAACTGCAAGCGGAGGGTAAGACCCTGGGATCGAGCACAGTGCAGCTGGAGCCTGGCTTGAATCGAGTCACGCTCCATGCGAATGTGGCCGTGGCCGGTGCGGTGGATATCGGTGTTGCGTTGAAGTCCACGGGAGCGGGCGAGTTGCACTACGACCAAGTGGTGAATTTGCGGCGACCGAAGATTTTGTACGTCACGCTTGATCCTCCGGGCACGGGCAAGAATCTCATGGGAGCGATGACGGCGGCGCACTTCGATATTGCGACGGTGAGTGACGTCGATCTCTCGAACACGCAATTGAAATTCAGCGACTATCAACTGATCGCATTCAACAACTGGGATCTGGAATCGATTCCGCAGATGCGGAAGAATGAGCTGGAGACCTACGTCAAGAAGGGCGGCGGGCTGCTGGTCATTGGTGGTGAACGAAATATTTACACCGAGGGCAAGAAGCAGGAAGACGCCCTGGACCGTACTTTGCCTGCGAAGCTGGCGCCTCCGCGTTCGCCGGAAGGAACGGCGGTAGTGCTGATCATCGACAAATCCTCCTCAATGGAGGGCCGGAAGATGGAGTTGGCTCGCCTGTCGGCCATCGGTGTGATTGAGAATTTAAGGGCGATCGACATGGTCGGCGTGCTGATTTTCGACAATTCGTTCCAATGGGCCGTGCCGATTCGCAAGGCTGAAGACAAGTCGATGATCAAGCGGCTGGTGGCGGGCATCACTCCCGATGGCGGCACGCAGATCGCCCCAGCGTTGACAGAGGCATATCGCAAGATCATGCCAACCAGCGCGACCTATAAACACATCGTATTGTTGACGGACGGCATCTCGGAAGAAGGCGACAGCTTGGAGCTTTCGAGGGAGGCCACCAACAATAAGGTCACGATCTCAACTGTCGGATTGGGGCAGGACGTGAACAAAGCGTACCTCGAGAAGGTAGCGGCATTCGCGGGAGGCAAGTCCTATTTCTTGAATGAGCCGAACGGCCTGGAACAGATCCTTTTGCGCGACGTAATGGAACATACGGGCTCGACGGCGGTCGAGAAGCCGTTGAAGCCGATCGTTGTCAAACAAACCGACGTGCTCGAAAATGTTGCGATTGAGACTGCTCCCGCGCTGAAAGGCTATGTAAAGTTCAAGTCCAAGCCTGAGGCGGACGAAGTGCTGCAACTCGAGAAGGATCCGCTGTACATTCGCTGGCAATATGGACTTGGCCGCTCCGGTATATTTACGTCGGACGCGAAGAGCCGTTGGGCATCCGACTGGATCACCTGGCCGGGGTTCGACAAGTTCTGGATGAACGTGCTGCGCGACCTGCTGCCGCATGCGCAAGCCGGTGAGGCGACAGCGGAGTACGACGCAACTAGCGGCGACTTGCAGGTGGACTACCGGCTAGCGCCAGGGACGGAAGTTGGCAAAATCCCCCAGATTTTCGTGATCGGGCCGGACCAGTTCCAGAAGCCAATTGTGGTTGCGAAGATTGCGGAAGGCGCGTATCGCGGCAGGATCCCGGTGGGCCAACGGCAGGGGCTGTTCCGCATACGTCCGGTGGAGGAGTCGCCAATCTTCCCCGAGGTTGGCTTCTACAGGCAAGAGGACGAGTTGTCGCAGTATGGATCGAATGAGTTCCTGCTGAAGCAAGTAGCGACGTACACCGGCGGTCGCTTTGCACCGGCGGCGGCGGCAGCTTTTGATTCCGGCGGACGGTCGATCGCGACCACGCTGGCGCTGTGGCCCGGCTTGATCGGTTTGGCGATCCTGCTGAACCTTGCGGAACTCGTGATGCGGAAGTGGAAGGGCTTGTTCAAACGCGCTGCGTAGCGGATAATGGTGCGGTTTGATAGTCATTCTGATCCCCACTTTCAATGATTGGGAGTCGGCTGGACTGCTGCTTCGGAGCATCGATGAGGTCGCAGGCAGGCGTTCTCTGGACGCGCGAGTGCTGTTCCTGGATGACGGATCTACTGATGTCCTGCCCGCGAAGTTCGCGTCGAGCTGTGGGGCACTGGGCGATGTATCTATTCTTCACCTGAGGCGCAACCTGGGCCATCAGCGCGCGATTGCGACAGGCTTGGTTTATGTCTACCAGAATGTGCCCTGCGAGGCCGTCGTGGTGATGGATGGCGATGGGGAAGACCGGCCCGAAGACATACCAGCGTTAATGGATGAGTTGACCAAACACAATAGCCTGTCGATTGTGTTTGCACAACGCGCGAAACGGCTTGAGCATTGGTCTTTTCGCGCGCTTTACCAGATCTACCGTCAGGTACATCTACTGCTGACCGGCGATCATGTGCGGGTCGGCAACTTCAGCGCGGTGCCGTTCGCGAGTCTGGCGCAGATCGTGGTGATTCCGGAGATCTGGAATCATTACGCGGCGGCTGTGATTCGGTCGCGGCTGCAATTCCGGTCGATCCCTATCTCACGTGGCGCTCGCCTGGCGGGGAAATCGAAGATGAACTTTGTCGGATTGCTGCTGCATGGGCTGAGTGCGTTCTTCGTGTATGGCGAGATTGTGGGCGCACGATTGCTAGTGGCGATCGCGATTGCGCTGGTTCTCGAGAGCGCGCTGGTGGCTGCGGGAATTGCGTTCAGCTTGACGACTCAGTTCAGCATCGTGGCGTTGGTGTTGTATCTTGCGCTGGCGGTAGGGCTCCTGTTGTTGCAGGCCATTCCGGTGGCGTTGATTCTGGTTTTCACAGTGATTGGAAGCCGTGTGAATGTGGGATTTCTGCCGATCCGGGATTGTCCGTATTTTGTGCGGGATGTGGAGAAGATCGCGTAGGATTGCCATCCTTGGATTATGCAGCCTCTAACGAAGCGGGGCCCCGGCTGACTGGAAAGCGAGGATCAGATGAAGGCTTGCATAAATTGGAGTAATCAAGGCCATGATCAGGCGGAGAATCTTGCGTGGAATACTCGACTCAATGCCTACCGCCGGCTTCGTGAATGCTGATAGTTCAGGCCCCCACGAGACGCTATGTCGTTGGGAACGCGACAACGGCTTGGCGATATTAAACATGTCGACGCGCGCATTCGATTGCTCGGGTCAGCTAGTTGGCACTCTCAAGATTCAAGACAAGGTGTCGGTCTCTCCGGACGGACGCCGGATTGCATGGATTTCGGGCGAAAACGCGGATGATTTGCGCGCCAATTGGAAAACTTCCGTGATGACGATGGGCGGAGTGTCAGAGGAGAGCGCGGTAAGCTTGGATTACATCGAGGGGCTAAAACGTGTGAACCGCGTTTCGCTATCCTCCACTGGTGTTACAGCCCGCAACCTGCCAGCATCAGTTCTCTCCCGTAATCGCGACCTTAGTAGCTTCGCTTGATATCGAGTTGCTACCCCATACGGCACTGGCACCCCAGAGTGAATTGGATCCCCAAGCTGCGCTTGAACCCCAGAGAGCGTTAGAGCCCCAGAGCGCATTGCTCCCCCAGACGGATGTCGTTCCCCAGAGACCATTGCTCCCCCAGACCGATGTTGTTCCCCAGAATGTGTTGTTCCCCCATAAAGCATTGGTTGGCATCACGGTCGCTGTCCCGGTGAACGGGCTGTAGAAAACCAGGGGCGACGCGGCGGATCCCACGGCGAGATCGGTATTCGCCAGGGCAGCCTTCAGATTGACTGTTCCGGCTCCGACAGTAAATGCGTCGTACTGGACAGGGTACACGGCTCCAGTCGTTGGATCGGTGATCTTGACGGAGGCGCGCGGCCATTTGGTGGCGGTCTTCATGAGGCGCGCCTTCACTTGATCAGGCGTGAGGTACGGATCCTTTTCCAGCATCACGGCGACTGCTCCGCTGACTACTGCTGCCGACATGCTGCTGCCGCTCAATTGGTAGTAATAAACGGAGGCGTCCGTCGTATTCGAACTCGTGAGTGCCGATTCAGCGACCCGGTTCGAAGGATAAAGGGTATCCAGATAAGAGCCAGTGCTGCGGAGCGAG
>Ga0157379_10006083_pt1 | contig 10389 bp, 13 predicted proteins | sample S25metaG_FD_121802 | JGI IMG/M metagenome (GOLD analysis project Ga0157379, IMG submission 121802) | Switchgrass rhizosphere microbial communities from Kellogg Biological Station, Michigan, USA - S2-5 metaG | ecosystem: Host-associated > Plants > Roots > Rhizosphere > Soil | place: USA... | reverse complement strand
TTATTATTATTATTTTTTTTTTTTTTTACCAAGTCTGACGACTCGTGATCCTAATATGGAATATCTAATCTCACCTCGACGTAAACCATACACCTTCACGTTTTAATGTCCACGTCTCAACTCTATTGGATTCTCAGCCTTCGTTTCTCCTGGAAAACTTAGGAGAGTGTCTGTGCCAAATATAACCGACTATCATAAAATCACTCGCAGACACGATGTACAGAGCTTGTTCTCTTAACTTGCAATGTCGCTTGATCAGTGGTGACATATCCTATCATCCCGAGCCAATCGTACCGCTTAACAACCACGTTACCATTTCTGATCAAGACGTTGCCTTCAACCATGATCCCCCCATCGAAAGTTTGTTAGATACAGGAGCATTCTACCGTTGAAGACGCTATCTAAATATTCACTGATAATCTCGCTTCTGAACTCGTCTAGTCACTAGAAAAGTTAAATTACCCGGATTCTCAACCATGTCCCCAAACGAGAGCCGCACAACCTTGAAACCCGTACAGGTATGTCCTCATTTCTCGACGTATGTCTCCAGGAAACAAATGGCTTACGGACTCATTAGTTGATTGCCTTCAGCTTTGGATCCTCAACCGCGCAATGCCTGGGGAATGCCAATATTTGGCGTTGAATGATCCTTAACGGATACGTCCCTATAGTGCAGAGTACGCTTGACACCCCTGAGATGCTTCTAACCCACAAATCTGAGTGGAACAAGAAGGTCTTGAATTCAGCTATTCATAATTTATCCTCCGTCCTAATATGGGTCCTGTTTCAGATATTCGGTAGTCGCATCCTTACAAATGGAAGCAAGAGCTCCTGTCTAACCCCGACCGAGAGATCGCCTCCTATTACTTCACTGAACTCCAGTACAAAGAACAAACATTTGAAGCCACTGTTCCGTTGTGGGTATGAAGACGATGTCACGAAATCCGACTGTGCCGTCCCAGAAACCTTCCGTATTTCTCTCCTCTCCACCGTTAAACCTCTCGAAAACATCTCAGGCTCTCAAAAGGACTGGCATCCTGGTTCGGAAGAGAAGGTATTAGATTAGTGCATCCCTTGTTCTTTCCTTTAGTATACGGGAGGTCTAAAATTCTCGAAGAAGGGATGATGACACTCAATGAGGATTCCATTGAGCTGTGTGGAGAGGGTAAAGTAATTCTTGTTCCGTCCAAGGAGGAAACGAGTTTGCATACGGGGCATGGATCGAGGGATCTTGGCCTTATGTGGTACAGTTTACCCTTCAGCCAGAAGTTCCAGTGGTTGCCCTGCGATATCAATATCAGTGTGGAAGTGCCAGATAGTTGTTTCAATTATTCTTTAGCTTAAATATTGACTTTTGTCAGAATCACATTATGCATTAACAACCTCCAACCAACCAAATATAAAGAACTCAACGCCATAATTGAACAGCTCATCTCTCATTGCATCCTCCTCTGGGGCAAAACCCTCCTACTACTAGGATCATGGCGGCCGTACCACAGACGGATACCATACACCGAAGCCACATACGATCCAGACCCAGGAAACTGGCCGGAAGAGGATCAACCACATTTAGAACTAGGAGAAAATGAAGATTGCTTCGGCGGACGCTTTGAGAAATGGTGGGCAGACACGAAAGAGGTCGTTCTCTCTGAACGTGGCGAATTTAAGTCCCCTGCGGAGGATGAATATTCTTTCGATTTACGGAAATTGTTTGTCGGTCTTCGAATTATTGTGGGGTTGGCGAATATATACGATTCCTGGCATATCGAGGGACAATTAGTGAGTTGGATATTATTTATTTATCGAGATTCTCAGTCTTGCCCACTGTGTACTCTAGAACGAGCGCATCTGTGCGACGGCCTTGTATTACTACTACAGCGGGAACATTACTACAAATCGCCTTGCCTTCCATCAACAAAGTAGCCGGGATATTTAATTCATCAGATATAGGCAAGCCCACCAGGATTGGTTAAATGAGGTGTTTGGGTACCAACACGATGGACCTGCAGTTCAAAATATCGGAATAGTGAATACGAAACATGGTCGTCTTGTTGCGTTTCCTAAAATCCTTCAACATCAGGTTCAGCCTTTCAAAGCTTATGGACCCTACCGGGCCAGGACATCGCGAGATCGTCACATTATTCCTTGTTGATCCCAATATCAAGGTTATTTCGATTGCTAACTTCCCATTTTAGCGACGGGACCGGTAGGAATAACGATTGGGAAAAAGAGGGCGAGGTTGCACCAGCTGTGAAATTACCTAGGTGCGTTTGGGAGAGCTAGGACGTGATTTCCCGATTACCCTCGAGGAGGCGAAGGAATTAAGGCTAGAGGCGATGGAGGAGGGAAAGACTTTTCTGGTGGATTGAACGAATGCCTTCGAGTAAGAGACATTTTCGCTTTACGAACATTGACTTATATTTAAGGTGATTACATTGTTGTTCGAATACTTAATGCCTGAATTCAAGATGATTTATATTGATTTCACCTTCCATGCGAAACGCCATTTCAACCATTATGTCGTATACTTGAAGAAGTCTCCGAGTCCTTGGAGACTGACCACATATTTCTTGTACGTCTTTAAACGGCGCGTTTTAGCTTGGCGACGCGTCTTACTATCAGATGTACTTCATAGCCATCCAGAACCTTAGAGCCCTTGCCTGGTTAATCTTGTGGATCTATTCCGTGGCGTCACTCACCCATTCGGACGTTGCATTTCCCTTGCGAGACGGTGTGCTAAGTTATTCAAGCACGAAGCTGTCCACCTCTAGCCTTGCCCAATCCTTGTCTCTCGAAGTCCTGCTGAATTCGTGACCCCCTTTGAGCCTTCTTGTTTTGCGCAGAACCATTAACCCCTAACTCATTACATTCGGCGTCTTGGTTCAAAATTTAAACGGGCGTGGTTTTGTTTCATTTCTACCAGCAACAACCCTAAACTTGGACTTGCCGCAAAAATCCATTTTACCTGACGCCCTGAAGGTCCTGATTCAGCCTGATTAGGCTCCATCAGGACTTATCAGATCTTTTCCCCCTTTTGTCAGATTTCGTATACAGCGTTTTCAGCACAATCTAAACACCCTTTGTCTCCTGATCTAAGTCACGAACTATATCAAGCCATATCAGACCATGTCCGGAAATTTAGATTTTTACGACACTCCAGGCAATTTTTTTTTAAAGAACGCGTCACCAACTCGACGGATATAGTATTGTGTTAGTTGAGCACTGTGTTTTTGACCACTATCCCTGTATAAGTTCGCTTCCTCAGATTCTGCTACTATACACCATAAAATACCTATGCTTTCAATAGGATAGCACCCGTTTTTTCCTCTGGTATACCCGTGTTGGGACGCGTTAGTATGTTGCTGCCTATACCCGTGTCAATGGTCCTTATATTCTTCTACGGCCTCTTTAGCTGGCTATCGAGTACCCGAATTGCAGTATCTTGTTGGAATGCAAACCTATGCGTCCGTTATACACCTGATATAATATAACTCAAGTATTACATTTTGATGTACGCGTACACTGGCAGCAGTATTTCGTTGATGCCTGTGGACTTGATTTTTCCTCATTGTCTACTTCTTTCCATTTTATTGCGACCCTCTAGATCTTTATCAGACATATGCTTGCTCTCTCAATCTCCGTATGCTAATTTCCGTTTCCTTTATGTCGCATTGGGTATTATGTACCATATATAAACCCGTAACTAGTGATCAGCTCCCTCACTCGTTTGGCCTACAAACACTGAGGTGAGCTTTCCGACTTGAATCACAATATCCCCTTTACTCACTTCACTTGTAGTCACGTTCATTAGCTCTTTCAACATGTCTGTCATGTTCTCCGCCGAAACACCTGATCCAATCGAGGACATCTCTTAACTTTGAAGGACAATCAATGCCTCGCTCCACTATTTTCTAACAATGACCCTCTTGCTTTTTGGTGTCTTGTCTCCTTTTCGTCTATCTCTCTGTTACTATAGCTTGATCCATTTTTCTAAATTCACTTGAACCTCGCGATAAGCTCATCATATCTCCACATAGTTACGTATTTACTCAAGTTCCCTCAGCCACAGTAACGATTGTTGCCATTCCGAAGACATTTTACCAGCGTTGAGAGATCCAATTTAATTGCATCGTAAGTTTTTTTTAAAATCCTAGATCATCCAAAACTCCTCATTACACCTTTTCTATCGTGCTTCGACAGGGATCACCATTGCTCGGGTAGCGGATCCCCCGTTGGATTATACAATGGAAAAGATTACACGTGTTCGTGTAGATCGGTGGTTAGATCGTTTGTCTTACACACAAAAGGCCGCAGGTTCGAAACCTGCCACGAACAGTTTATTTTGATAAGTATCTTGGAATACAGTACACCTGCTCATAATGCATATTTCTCAATAATGCATCTGATTTTGGCAGAACAAAATGGCAGGCACCGCCCAAAATACCCTCTCATAATGCATCAGAATTTGCCCTTCCCAAGCACTATGCATTATGAGCAGGTGTACTGCACTATCTTTTGCGGAAAAGCAAACGGCAACTATCTCGGTCAACCATTCCTCTACAAAGGGATGTGAAAATAACAGCCTCGTGGTACTGATGGCCACATTGCTCGGCAAAGGGCAGTTATGTATTGGGGGAGCTGTTCATATGGAAGCAGTATGATTGTCAGGGACGTGTTGTGATGTGCCAGTAATCTAAAGGATCAAAACATTGGATATCCTTGAAAATCTTCTCTTCGAGAGTGGGTTTTCTCTTTGGAAGAAGAAAGTACAATTATCGCAATAATTCAGCCATCATTTTTACCTCTCAACGTTCAACCAACCCTCTTGTCTGACTTTGTAGAGACACGCTGATGCTCCTAGTTCGGTGAATTGGGGGTCGTCAGTGATCCCGGCCACCGCCTATCTCCGGATCCGACAAGGATGAGATAATTCCGATTCAGGTAAGTAAAATCGTCAAGAATTTGGATTCATGCACCCATCTCCAAAGTTTTATTTTATTCACTCTCGAATTTAGCCACTCGCAGCCTCTCACAGAGATAACCAACGCATCACGGTGATTTTCGTCGTCGCTTCGCCTAGTTTCGCAGCTCAGGGTTCTTAATGCAGGTCGATCCCGCTCGATGCCATCACGGCCACTAAGGACGGACTGTCCATAATAGGATGGTTCTCCGTAAGGGCCTGCAATTGCCATCCCACAAGCTCACACCTCGGACTTCCTTGTTTGAACCACCATGCCTCATATGCCCAAGCTGTTCAAGAAGTTCAGCGAGAAGAATCTGAGGAATCGTTCGCTTTCGCAGAGCTCAATTAGTGCCGAGGAATTGGCTCAGCTTAGAGCACAATCCGAACCACCCCCACCCCTTCCGATTAAAGAAAGCAGTCAAGATGGCGTCCGTCCACCTTGGGTTACACATCAACCACCCGTAGTCCCGTCACCATTGGGTACATTGAACAATACCACTGGGGAATATGGTTCAACGAACTCGTTTCCGAACCCCTATGAAAATAACGAGCATGTCAGCAATACGCAATTTCTGCCCCCGATCCCTGCGGCTTCTCCTCTTTCGATGCTCCCCTCTCAAGTATCCAATGGAACCTCGGCTCCAGCAAGTCAGCACAGTCGGACAGCAAGCGTACCACGCCCTCTACCAGCAATGGCTACTAATCCCGTTCCCGGCGTTCTCGTCCCGGGTGCTCAAACCGTCATACAGGACAAGGTCCAAGAAAAGAAATCAGCTGAGGACGAGGATTACCTCGGTGCAACATGGGCTGTTGCGACGAAGGAGCTGAAGGGACCTTCGAAGACGGATAAAGTACTTCAGAAAATCGGTTGGTGCACCGACTTTATTCCGCCGAAGTAGCGCTGACTCCGAATTTTTTAGAGAATACTATCACTTCCGCCCAAGGAGCACAAGAGCAAGGGACTAAGGTCGTCTCAATGATTAAGACCGGGCTAGAAGCTGCTGGGTCTTTGGAAGTCGTTACAACGAATCTTAATAGTTTAATGGAAGGTAGCAATCTTCTCATGAAGGCGCTGGATGATGTTGCGAAGATTCATCCTTTCATTGGAGGTATATATTATTTTTACTTTTATAATGATTGCTCTGATGCATCGCGATAGTCGCCGTTTTGGCTTTCAAGGTGTGTATAATCATCTATGGATTATAGCGCTTCTGATCCGTGGCGATAGACCGTTTGGACCCTCGAAATGAAGAGACGAGAGAATGATAAGAAGATAATTGTACTGTACGGAGAAATGAAAGACATGATGGGAGTTCTAATTTCGTAAGTACTCTTGAGTTATCCAATCGCATATGATCTTATTTATTCATTATGAAAGACTCAAAACGGTGAAAGACCCGGACGAAGTTGCACCTGATGGATCCACTATCAAGAGTCGTATGGAGGCGTTGTCGAAGGGTACCGCAGATGACATCAAATCCTGCGGTAATACCTGCGATGCTTATTCCAAGAAGAAGCTCCTCGGTATGACTAATTTTAGTTATTCATCATTATTTGCAAACTTACATTTTCTGTGCAGTCAAAGTCATTAACAGCAATTCGTGGAACGAGAAACTCGCGAAATTCTCCGTCCAATTCCAGAACCGCAAGAAAGAATTCGAATTCGCTCTAGCAATCCATACCGCCAAAGGTGTCGACCAGGCGAATGACAAGTTGAACGATTTGGAGCGTATCAATCAAGATATGAACACGAAGATGGAACAGATGATGAATATGTTCAAGCAGCTCGTCTCTCCCGACCAGAAGATGATGGCTGCCCTCGTCGACCAGAAGGGAGGTGCAAAAGCGGTGTTGCAAAACAAGTCGAAGCTTCAGGAGTTGCAGGAGAAAGAGGCGAAAAATACTTCTGGGTCCGGAGGAAGTCGCAACATGAGTTCGAAGTCGGAAATGGACGAATTGATGGAAGAGTTGCGTACGGACCCGAACGTTGCAGTTACAGAGAACCTCAAGGTCTTCGAGAGGAAGTTCGATGTCCAGCAGCAGCAGCTCAAAGAAGAACTAGAGCGAATTATGAAGCGGGAGGGTGATCGTATTATTGGGGCGATTACTTCTGGACCCCATGACCGCATTGTTGATCCAGTCTGTCTTTCTCCTAAATATCTTCTTTCTATTTGGATATCTTCTTACATATCGCTAGGACGTATATAAAATTTGGAAAGAAATGGTGAGGCTTGAACATCTCGTGTATCTTTTAAATCTGATATAGATTGCTTATCGAGGGCTGGCGCGGGAGTGTCAAGACCAAGCATTTCGTCATGGCTCTCCACGATTATTTCTTCGAGAAATGGCATAAAGGGAATTCTCAGAATGACGGTACATTGACTGTCCCAGGAAATGACGCGCCTGTTTCCGCAATCGACAAGGAAGACGAATGGGCTTTGGAATATCTCACGGTCACCCGTCTTCAAGCTATCAGTGAGGCCTTCGACGATGATGCCTCGGGATTTATTACGGTTCAGGAGGTTAATAGCTTCACCACCGCTCGCCCTCTTGGTTGGACGTAAGAAGTTCTGTATTCTGTTTATATATTTTTACTGACTCTTTTCCAGACTTCCACATTGGATCGCATATTGGGCGATTGGTAAGCTGAGACGTCATTATCTTTATTTATTTCAACATGAATTATTGGCATAGGTTGGTATATGACCTTGAAAGAATATTCTACCAAGATAGACGAAAATATCGGCAAGCTATTTGCCCTGCTTCCGGCTGTCAAGTTGGAAAATCAAACAGCTGCCAACACCTATATGTCGGAGGTTTACAAACGCATTGCAACCATATACAAGTCTCTCAATCCCGGCTACGTGAACCAGAACGTCAAATCCCGATTCATAAGCTATGTCCAAGAGGAGGAGGCCAGACTGAGGCGTAATCTGGAGGCCGTTCGATATAGTATTGACGCGAAAGACACGCTCAGTTTGGTTACTGGACCTGGACGAATCGAAAAGGTTCTTCATTTCGGTTCTATTTCTTTCAATTTTTATTGACACTCTTTAGTTCATGCTGCCCGTTATCTGGCTCCTATTGGAAAGACATCTCGATATATTCAAAGTTGCGCAGAAGCATGTTTTGAATGCAGATGAACTTTGGGTATCGTTTGACTCCATTAATCAGAGTAACAAAATCTTACAACCGGACTTATAGGAGGCTTACGATACGATCTTATACGTATTTGACGAAATCGATGAACGTTTGGAAAACTTAAAGTGTAAGTTCCTACGTTAGCTTGTGCCGTCTATTATCCAAGTGTCGCTTCCCAGCTATTTTCAAACAACAGAACTTGGACGAGGGTCAACAACTCAAGTCATTCGCATACGGAATTGTACGTCGAGTCATACTTTTTCTATTTTTCTATTTGAGGTAATTAGCTTCCCTCGATAGTTTGAGTATCACAATGATGGGAACCAATTGTGGTCCCTGGAGAACATTCGCAAAAGTGATCCTCCCGACTACCCTTACCCTATCGAAGAAGAGGATATCGATCCTACGAAAGTCTGCAATCTGCTCCCAGTTGACGCTCCAATTTTGGATCTTGATGCCTATGAGCGACCTATCCCAGTCACTCCGACAACCTCCACCCCCGAGAAGCCAATTTCAGAGATGGTGAAGGCTTTCCTCGGGACCTGGAATGGTTATGTGTACGATGGGACAATTCCCTATGACGGGATGACTACACTTATCTTCACCCCAGGAAGTGGGGAGAATGAGATTCAAGCATCTGGTTTGGCTAACGATGGCCAATTCACGGTTTCTGGGACATGCAGCATGGACGATTCTGATCCAAATTTCATTGGAGTCTCGCTCAAATGGACCATGACAGAGGATTTGGACAATTATTGGAAGGGTCGGCTCGATCTCCAAAAAGGAACAATCTCCGGGAACGTCACGTTTGAAGAAGATTCGGACGATAGCGACGATGAATCAGATCATAAGTCAGATCATACAAAGAACGATAGCGATGGCAGTGACGATGGTTCCGACGAACACACCTTTTTCCTTACTCGAGCATCTCCCGAGATTATTCGCTTCCGCCCTGCCTTAGAGGTATTCCAGAAGAATAAAACTCGCGCACTCTGGACATTTGCAACTTCTGCCATACGCGACCAGGTTGCTCAAAGGGCATGGTCGCGTTCCCGTTTCCAAAATCGAATTGACATACGGAAACGATTCATCACACTGAAACTTCGACATGAGTTTGGAACGCCGTTGAGCTCGCAGGAGCAGAGAGAGCTTTCCAAAATTCGGGGATCGTTTACGGCTGCTGATAGTCGATTCTATCATTCACTCGTGATTTTGCACACCAGGAAAACATTGTTGCATAAGTAAATAATCAAGCCTTTCTTTTCATCATTAGACTCACCGAAATCATTTATATAGCATTCAGTGCAAGTCATGCGAGGGGTGGATTGGTGGAGCCTGCATCCTTTGTCTAGATTGCGCTACTGAAGAATCCGTCGGCCTTTGCGACAATCCCAGTTGCATCGAAGAGGAAGTCGTTATAGATGGCCTGGAGGAACCCCACCTCCCGACTCATACTCTGGTGAAAGTACGGCGTGTAGTCCATATCTCTCACAAAGGACTATTATCACGACAAGCCTTCGCCGCTCTCCAAACTGCTAGAAAGAAATTATCCGGAGAACCCGGTGATGAGAAAGGTAGGGGCAGTTCCAAAGAGGATTATGGTGATGAGAGCTCTACTGGAAGCGAAGATGGTGATGACGATGGTACAGAAAACAACGAAGACGGTAGCCAAGGCAGCGACGGCGGAAGCCAATCTGGTAGCGCCGATGAAAGTGACTTTGACAGCACCGATGAAAACGAAGAGAATGCAGGTGGTAAAACAGCGCTTAAATCAGCCAGTGTCAAGGAGGCGGTGGAGCCCGCTGTCCCGCTCAATATCAGGGCACCCGTTGTCGTTCCAGACACAGAAATTCACAAGGAAGAAGAAGGCGCTCCAGATGCAAAAGTGGAAATAAAATGCGTATTTTGTAAGAAAGCAGTTATTCAGCCTTGTTGGTATTGCATAAACTGCGAAGGTTAGCCATTAATTCGCTAAGCCTCCTGCTTCTGATATTTATTCTTGGAATCAGATTCCTCCTCGTTTATCTGCAGCGATTGTGAGCTGCTGGAGCCAGAAGCAGCTCTATTGACGGAGTATCAGGGAACTCATCAGCGCTCGTCTCACGATCTTGTGCGGTGCATAGAACCTCCCCAGGACGGAAGGATGACATCAGTCGAGGATCGACTTGAGGGGCTGGAGAAAAGATTCACAGAGCATGAAGGCGCTATGACAGAGAGATTGGCTAGGCTTGAGCTATTGCTTCAGGCGATGGCAGCAACTATGGGTGTGAAGGTATGATTGGGTA
>Ga0157379_10006082_pt1 | contig 10390 bp, 8 predicted proteins | sample S25metaG_FD_121802 | JGI IMG/M metagenome (GOLD analysis project Ga0157379, IMG submission 121802) | Switchgrass rhizosphere microbial communities from Kellogg Biological Station, Michigan, USA - S2-5 metaG | ecosystem: Host-associated > Plants > Roots > Rhizosphere > Soil | place: USA: Michigan... | reverse complement strand
GACGATGGTCGGCGACGAGCGATTCGAACTCGACACCGACCCCGGGTTCGGAGAAGTCCTCGAAGCCAGACTGAACCGTTTCAAGATCCGGGTGAAGGAGACGGTCGAAGCCCGACCTTCGTCGGGCGAATCCCATGCCGATGAGGACGGTCGCATCGCCGCGGCCTGGCCGAAGATGGGTTCGGAGATCAGGCCCGGCGAGACGATTCCGGCCGAGACCGGCCTCGCCGAGGTGGCCGTCAGCTTCACGAAGGGTTGTTACCCGGGGCAGGAGTTGGTCGAGCGGATGGACAGTCGTGGCTCCACCGCGCCGCGCCATCTCGAAGTGCTCGCGCGTCACGCCGACGACGCTCCGGGAACTCCGGTCCTCCACGAAGGAACGGAGATCGGCACCATCACGTCCGTCGGCACGACCCAAGTTCTGGCGTCCATCAAGCGCGGTCACGACGGCGCCAAGCGAGACTGATCGCAATGGTCACTGCGAAGACATTGGAGAAGAACCTCGAACGAATGCGCAAGATCGCGCTCGCGCTGCCGGAGGCAACCGAGGAACTGACGTGGGGCACCGACATCAACTTCCGAGTGCGCAAGAAGATCTTCGCCTTTCCGGGCCACGGCAACGGTTTGACGGTGAAGGCGGATCGTGAGGAGCTGCCGGCGTTGCTCGGCGACAATCGATTCACGCCGGCGCGTTACCTCGCCCGCGGTGGCTGGGTGAGCATGGACCTGACGACCGGTCCGATCGACTGGAACGAGATCGACGAACTGATCCGCACTTCGTACTGCCTGATCGCCCCGAAGAAGCTCGCCGCGTTGGCGACGCGTGCCTAGCGCGCGCCGAGGTCGCCCGACGTCGCCGCGATGAAGTGAGCGAGCTGCGGAGCCTGTTGCAACGCCTGGTCGATCCATCCCGGTGCGGCCAGGTTCTGGGCGGCACGCAACCACCCGACGGCGGTGTCGCGGTCGCCGAGGGCGGCCGCGCTACGTGCCACCGCGAACGCCGACATCGGCGACGGTGAACGTTGGTACGAGTCGGCCGCGTAGTGGGCAGCCGTGTCGTAGTCGCCGATGCGGATGAGGATGTCGGCGAGCGTGTGCTCGGAGTTGGGATTGCCGGTCGGCAACGGCCGGGGGAGAAGTGCCACCAAGGTCGCGAGGGTGCGATCGTCGGCCGCCTCGGGCGGCACCCATCGCAGTGGACGACGGTCGGCGAAGTCGTCGACCAGTACGGCTCGGGCCAACTCGGGACTGGTCTGGTGCAACTGCTGATAAGCGCGGTACCACGGTGACGGAACCTGCTCGGGCAACATGAGCGACAGGTCGCCGTGCTGCCACGCGGCCGCCTCGGCGCGCTCGGCGGCGACGCGACCCGAGGGCCGTTTCGACTCGCTGTGCGCCCGCAGCATCTGGACCTGCACCATCAGCGGGAACAGGGCTGCGTAGATCGCGATCACACCGAACTCCGGCTGGCTGAGCAACCACAGGCCGCCCCCGATCGTGATGCCGAGGCTGAGGTACAGCATCACGATCTTGGCCCGCTTGCCGGCGATCGTCTCGAGGCCGGCGAGCACGATGTTGCCGCCGTCGAACGGCAGGATCGGCAACAGGTTGAAGAACCCGATGACGGGCCCGGCCCACCACAGGGCGCGTGCCGCGTTGGACGACCCGACACCCGGATGCAGTGGATGGACGCCCATCAACCACAGGATCAGCACGCTGATCCCGATCTGCACGGCAGGCCCGGCGAAGCTGATGGCGGCGCGCTCCCAGCGCTTCAACGGGCGGGTCGGTACGAACGACGCGTAGCCGGCGAGGAAGTCGAGCGAGATCTCGGCGCGGGCACCGGTGGCGCGCGCAGCGATCGCGTGCCCGAGTTCGTGGAGGAGCGTCAGCGAGGCGATGAACGCTGCCAGCCACAGCCCGAGGTCGGGCCCGTTGGCCAGGACCACCACGACCATGAGCATGAAAAAGCCCGGGCGGACGTGCACGGGAAATCCGAACACTCGGAACGCAGGTCGCGATTCCATCTCCAGGAGCCTACGCAGACGGAAACTGCCTCCCACCGATAGGGACCGCGTACACTCGATTCTCGTGCCCTACGTCTTCGCTTTCGATCACAAACACCGTCGCTCGCCCATGGAGTACAAGGATCTCCTCGGCGGCAAGGGGGCCAATCTGGCCGAGATGACCAGCGTGTTGAAGCTGCCGGTCCCGCCCGGATTCACGATCTCCACCGATGCGTGCAGGGCGTACATGAAGGGTGGTTGGCCAGCGGGTCTCGATGCCGAGATCGCCGGTCACGTCGCCAAGCTCGAGAAGGCCATGGGTCGCAAGTTGGGCGACGCGAGCGATCCGCTGTTGGTCAGCGTGCGCTCGGGAGCCAAGTTCTCGATGCCGGGGATGATGGACACGGTCCTCAACCTCGGTCTCAACGATCAGAGTGTGAAGGGTCTTGCCGCTGTTACATCGAACGAGCGATTTGCGTACGACAGCTATCGCCGGTTCATCTCGATGTACGGACGGATCGTGCTCGGCATCGATGGCGAGCACTTCGAGCATCCACTCGAAGAAGCGAAGAAGACGGCGGGCGTCAAGAGCGACGCCGAGCTGTCGGCCAAGTCGTTGAAGGATCTGTGCCAGCTCTACAAGAAGGTCGTCAAGACCGACACCGGCAAGCCCTTCCCGCAGGATCCCACCAAGCAACTGCGCGGTGCAGTCGAGGCCGTGTTCCAGAGCTGGAACGGCGCCCGGGCGATTGCCTATCGCGTGCGCGAACGCATCAGCCACGATCTCGGCACCGCGGTGAACGTGCAGTCGATGGTGTTCGGCAACCGCGATCAACTCAGCGGCACGGGTGTCGGCTTCACACGCAACGCGGCCACCGGTGAGAACCGCCCCTATGGCGACTTCCTCATCAACGCCCAGGGCGAAGACGTGGTCGCCGGAATCCGCAACACCGAAGACCTCGACGATCTGAAGGGTCACTTCCCGAAGATCCACGCAGAGCTCATCGACATCTTCGATCGCCTCGAGCGTCACTACACCGACATGTGCGACACCGAGTTCACCATCGAGCAGGGCAAGCTGTGGATGCTGCAGACCCGCGTCGGCAAGCGCACCGGCGCCGCGGCGTTGAAGATGGCCGTCGACATGACGAAGGGTTCCGGCAAGGGCAAGGCGCGGTGGAAGATCAGCAAGCACGAGGCGATCATGCGCATTGCCGCGGATCACCTCGACCAGGTGTTGCACCCCCAGTTCGCCGGCAAGGGCAAGGTCATCGCCAAGGGTCTTGCCGCGTCGCCGGGTGCCGCGGTCGGCAAGGTGTACTTCACCGCCGACGATGCTGCCGACGCCGAAGAGCGCGGCGAGAAGGTCATCCTGGTCCGCAACGAGACCAGCCCCGAAGACGTGCACGGCATGATGGTCAGCCAGGGCATCCTCACCGCTCGCGGCGGTCTTGTCAGCCACGCCGCGGTGGTCGCTCGTGGTTGGGGCACGCCCGCAGTCGTGGGTGCCGACATGGTGAAGATCGAAGGCAAGCAGTTCACTGCCGGCGACGTCGTCGTGAAAGAGGGCGACATCATCTCCCTCGACGGCACCACCGGCGAAGTCGTGCTCGGCGAGATGCTGCTCGAAGCAGCGGAGCCGCCGGCCGAGTTCACCACGATCCTCGAATGGGCCGACCAGGTCCGCAAGGGCAAGCTGGCGGTGCGGGCCAACGCCGACACCGGTGAAGACGCGGCCAATGCTCGTCAACTCGGTGCCGAGGGAATTGGGCTGTGCCGCACCGAGCACATGTTCCTGGCGCCCGATCGCCTTCCGGTCGTGCGCGAGATGATCCTCGCCGACACGCCGCAGCAGGAGTCGTCGTCGCCCGCCGAGCTCGGTCGTGTGCAGCAGATCGACTTCGAGGAGATCCTCGACGCGATGGACGGGCTGCCCGTCACGATCCGTCTGCTCGATCCGCCGCTGCACGAGTTCCTGCCGTCGATCGAGGAGCTGAAGATCAAGCAGGTGTCGAGCGGCCTGTCGGATGTCGAGCGCAAGGAGTTGAAGGCGGCAGAGGATTGGGCCGAGCACAACCCGATGATCGGCACACGCGGCGTTCGACTCGGTGTCGTCAAGCCGGGCCTCTACGCGATGCAGGTGAAGGCGTTGCTCGCCGCCGCCGCCGAGTTGCGCAAGAAGGGCAAGAACCCGATCGTCGAGGTGATGATCCCGCTCACTGTCACTCGCGAAGAACTGGCGCTCGCTCGCAGTTGGGTGCAGGCCGAGATCGACGAGGCGTTGAAGGGGATGAAGAAGAAGCCCGACATCACGATCGGCACGATGATCGAAACTCCGCGCGCCGCGCTGTGCGCCGACGAGATCGCCGAGGAAGCGGACTTCTTCAGCTTCGGCACCAACGACCTCACGCAGATGACGTTCGGGTTCAGCCGCGACGACGTCGAGAGCCGCATGATGCCCGCGTATCTCGAACAGGGTCTGCTGAAGCGCAACCCGTTCGAGACCATCGACGTGAACGGCGTCGGCGAGCTCGTGCGGATCGCCGCCGAGCGCGGCCGTTCGGTCAAGAAGGGCCTCAAGCTCGGTGTATGCGGCGAGCACGGCGGCGACCCGGAGAGCATCCAGTTGTTCTTCGACGCCGGTCTCGACTACGTCAGCTGCAGCCCGTACAGGGTTCCCATTGCTCGCCTCGCCGCAGCACAGGCAGTCATCGCCGGATCGAGCAACAAGACCAAGTCCGAAACGAAGTAGATGCCGTTTGGCGTACTAGCCAGCGGCAGCGGCAGCAGTCAGTTCGTCGATCTCGACGTCCCAGCGTGGGCGTGGCTGGTCACGCTCGCGGTGATCATCGGGTTGCTGCTGTTCGACATCCTGGTGCTCAACCGCCAGCCGCACGCGCCGACGTTCCGCCGCGCCGCGATCGAGACCGCCGGTTGGATCGCCGTCGGTGTCACGTTCGGCATCGTGGTCATCGCCTCGTTCGGCACGGCCGCGGGCGGGGAGTGGTTCTCCGGCTACCTCATCGAATACAGCCTGTCGATCGACAACGTGTTCGTGTGGGCGCTCATCCTCACGTACTTCCTCGTGCCCCCCGAGTATCAGCGGCGTGTGCTGTTCTGGGGTGTGTTCGGCGCGCTCGTGCTGCGGGCAGTGTTCATCTGCGCCGGTATCGCGCTGATCACCAGGTTCGAGTGGATGCTGTTCATCTTCGGGGGGTTCTTGTTGTACACCGCGGGCAAGTTGTTGTTCGCCGACAACGACGCCGTCGATCCCTCCCAGAGCCGCTTCCTCAAGCTCATACGGCGGTTCGTGCCGACGACTCCGGAGCTGCACGGCCAGAAGATGTTCGTACGCATCGACGGCAAGCGCTACGCCACGCCTCTGTTCGCAGTGCTGTTGCTCGTGGAGTCGACCGACGTGTTGTTCGCCGTCGACTCGGTGCCCGCAGTGCTCGCGGTCAGCAAGGAGCAGTTCATCGTGTTCACCTCGAACGCGTTCGCCATCATGGGTCTTCGATCGCTGTACTTCATGTTGGCCGACATGCATTCGAGGTTCGAGTACCTCCAGCAGGGCCTCGCCGTGATCCTGGCGTTCGTCGGCGTGAAGATGATCATCAGCCGGTGGTACCACATCCCCACGGCGGTCTCGCTCGGGGTCATCGTCTTCGTGCTCGCAGTGGCGATCGTGGCGTCGCTGCTGCATCCGCAGGACGATTCGGCTCCCGTCGAGCCGTGACACCCCTCCGGTAATCTCGCGGCCGTGGCGATCGTCGAAGAGGATCTCGAACAGCTTCGAGCGTCCTTGTCGATCTCCGAAGTCATCCAGCAGTACATCGCGCTGCGCAGGGTCGGCCGCAACTGGGTCGGGCTGTGCCCGTTCCACGCCGAGCGCAGTCCGTCGTTCAACGTGCGCGAGGAGACCGGTCGCTACAAGTGCTTCGGCTGCGGCGCGGCCGGCGACGCGTTCACGTTCATCCAGGAGATGGAACACGTCGACTTCGTCAGTGCCGTCGAGCAACTGTCCGCGAAGGCCGGCATCACGCTGCACTACACGTCCGGCGGGGAGAGCAAGGATCGGCAACGCCGCAAGCAACTGGTCGAGGCGATGGGTACCGCGGTCGAGTGGTATCACCAGCGTCTGCTGACCGCCGATGACGCCCGCCCGGCGCGGGACTACTTGCGCAAGCGCGGCCTGGCAGGTGATGTGGCCCGACAATTCAAGTTGGGGTGGGCACCTGACGATTGGGATGCCATGAGTCGAGATGTCGGTCTGCCTGCCGCGGCGTTGCGCGACACCGGCCTGGCGTTCACCAACAAGTCGGGCCGGCTGCAGGACTCGTTCCGCGGGCGGGTGATGTTCCCGATCATGTCGGAGAACGGCGACCCGGTCGCGTTCGGCGGCCGCATCCTTCCCGGCTCCAGCGATCCCGCTAAGTACAAGAATTCGGCGGAGACGTATATTTATGCGAAGTCGAAGACTCTGTATGGGTTACATGCAGCGAAGGGCGACATCGTGGCGGCGGATCAGGTGATCGTGTGTGAGGGGTACACCGACGTGATCGGGTTCCATCGCGCCGGTGTGAAGCGCGCCGTTGCCACGTGCGGTACGGCACTCACCGAGGAACACGTCCGCATGTTGAAGCGCTTCGCCAGCAGGGTGGTGCTGGCATTCGACGCCGACGCCGCGGGGCAGGGCGCCGCGGAAAAGTTCTACGAGTGGGAGCAGAAGTATCAGGTGCAGGTCAGCGTGGCCGCGTTTCCGAAAGGGAAGGATCCGGGCGAGCTCAGCCAGTCCGATCCGCAGGCGCTCGCCGCGGCTGTCGACACCGCACTTCCGTTCCTCGGCTTTCGGCTCCAACGGGTGATGACCGGCCGAGCCTTGAACTCTCCCGAGGATCGGGCGCGCCTCGCCGAGCAGGCGATGGCGGTGGTCAACGAGCACCCCGACGCAAACGTGCGCAAGCTGTATGCAGGGCAGGTGGCCAGCCACACCGGCCTGCCCATCAACGATCTGGTGGCGATCGCGTCGCGCCGCTCGGCGCGGCCGGTCATCCGCTTGAACGAGAGTCGGCGCGTCGGCACATCCGAGAACGCCGAGTTCGTGGCGATCGCCCTCTTGTTGCAGCGCTGGCACGAGATGGCCGGCTGGCTCGACGAAGTGCTGTTCGTCGACGACGTCGCGCGCCGCGCGTTCCTTGCCGTCGCGGAGGGTGACGGTTCGGTCGGTCGCTCGCTCGACCTGGCCGACCCGGAGGCGCGGGAGCTGATCGAACGCGCCGCCGTCGCCGACATCGACGCCGACCCGTCGATCGAGGGTCGCAACCTCATCGCCGCCGCGGTCCGACGTGAGCTGGCGCGACGCGTCAACGAGACCGACCCCAACGAAATCCTGGCGAACAGGGACGCGCGTCTCGCACTGGAACGTTTCGACGAGCCGGCAACAGGGAACGACGCGGCCGAGCTGTTGCTAGGGTGGCTCCAACGGCGTAACGAGGAGCGTGGGTGAGTTTCGGGCAGTCTGACGCACCAACTGAGTCAGCACCGTTTCCTGGTGTTGACGCAGAAGAGTGGAACAGTCTGCTCGCGCGCGGCGAAATCGCCGGCGTGCTCGATGCCGAAGCGATCACTCACGTGTTGCGCACAGTGGAGCTCACGGGAGATGTGCTCGAGGGAGTGCAGCAGGCCGCTGCCGCGCGCAACATCCGCATCGACGACACCGTCGACGACGTGGTCGAGGACACGCCGGCCGAAGGTGCGGCGCGACCTGAAGCACCACCCGCGGAGGATGCCGACGGTTTGATGGCTCGTCGCCGCCGGCGTCGCAGCGAGCGGATGAACGCCAGCGGTGCCGACTCCGGCAGCACCGCCGACACCGTGCGCATGTATCTCCGCGAGATCGGCCGCGTCGACCTCTTGACGCCCGACGACGAACGTCGACTCGCCCAGGCCATCGAAGAAGGCAACCAGGCCGCACTCGAACTGGACAGCGCCGAGTGCGATCCCATGCAGCACCGCGCGCTCATGCGGGTGGTGCAGACCGGGCAACGCGCCAAGAGCGAGCTGATCCAGGCCAACTTGCGACTGGTGGTCAGCATCGCCAAGCGTTACAGCGGCCGCGGGATGCTGTTCCTCGACCTCATTCAGGAGGGCAACCTCGGGTTGATGCGTGCCGTCGACAAGTTCGACCACACCAAGGGCTTCAAGTTCTCGACGTACGCCACGTGGTGGATACGCCAGGCCATCACCCGTTCGATCGCCGATCAGGCCCGCACGATTCGCATTCCGGTGCACATGGTCGAGAGCATGAACCGGGTCCTGCGCATGCAGCGACAGATGCATCAAGAGCTCGAACGCGAACCGACGCTCGACGAGCTCGCCGAGCGCTGCGGTCTTCATCCCGATCGCGTCCGCGAGATCCTGCGTATCTCCCTCGACCCGCTGTCGCTCGACTCGCCGGTGGGTGAGGAGGACGACTCGAACCTCACCGACTTCATCGAGGACCTCACGGTCGACGCGCCCGCCGACATGGCCACGAAGCGGATGCTGGCACAGGCCGTCGAGGAAGCGCTCGGCGAATTGACCGACCGCGAGCAGGAGATCGTGCGAATGCGGTTCGGCCTCGACGACGGCCAGGCACGCACGTTGGAGGACGTCGGTAAGGAGTTCGGGGTCACCCGCGAACGCATCCGCCAGATCGAGGCGAAGACCCTGGCCAAGCTGCGTCACCCGATGCGCAGCCAGCGTTTGAAGGAGTTTTTGGAGGAGGAGTGATGGGGAGCCTTTGCTATCCTCGTCAACGCCTTCCGAGATAGCTCAGTTGGCAGAGCAGCTGACTGTTAATCAGCGGGTCGCAGGTTCGAGCCCTGCTCTCGGAGCCAAGCCCTACGGCCCGCCTCGCGCGGGTCGTTGGTCTTTTCGCAGCCTGCGGGCGGCGAACACGGGGTGGTAGCTCAGTGGTTAGAGCAGGGGGCTCATAACCCCTGGGTCGCGGGTTCGATCCCCGCCCGCCCCACACGTCTGACCTGCACGCGCCTCGAGCGCTTCGTCGTGACGTCGCCAGCGACGACCTTTCCTTGCACGCTGTGTGATCGAGCGCTTCACTGACACACTGCCGGCAACGGTGAGATCGTCGCGACCGTCGTCGAGGTCTACGTCACGAACACGCGTAGGGCTTCCTCGAGACCGGCGAGCGCGAAGACTCGCGCCACCTGCCCGTTGGCCCGGATCCGGACCGAGAACTCGAGGCCCTGCGACAGGGCCGCCTCGCGGCCGATGATCAGGGCGCGCAGGCCCGACGAGTCGATGAACGTCACGGCGGTCGCGTCGACCTCGATCGCAGCAAGGTCTCGCAGCCGTGATATGCGACGGATGGCTTCCACGATTCGCTGCTCGACGTCGAGGTCTACTTCGCCGCGGAGCACGACCGTTGCGCGCTGGCCGTCCACTTCCAGGACGACCGCCGAACCCAGCTCTTCTTCCACCATTCCGCGTGCCCCAGACCTTCCCGGTTGCGGGCCTGCCAGGGTCTTGAGCCGGACTCATCGCAGGACCTTCAACTGCGACACGCAAGCCATAGCAATTCGGTTGCAATAGCTCTCCTGGATCACCCGGATGAGCGACGTCCGGCTGTCGTCTGCTGGACGCGCAACAGCCCCGAGGCCGCCCGGGGTGAAGGGCTGCCCGTCGGGGCTGTTGCGGGACCGCGGTTGGGGGTGGGTGCGTCCTACCGCGTCGCTCTCCACAGCGGGGTCTGGGCTGCCTTGAATTCGGAAGCTCATGTACCCCGATGAGGCCGGGATGAAACGTCCCCGGACGCGCCGAAGCCCGCAGACCAACTTAAGCCTTTTGGGCAGGAGGTGGTTGCCCTGTCAGGTGACTTGACCGCTCGACCTGAATCCGTCACGGTGAGGCTTCACCTGGAGGCAGTGGGGGTTCCATTCGCAATCGGGTGACGCACTGCGGGACCGTCCCCCCGCGGTGCGCGACAAGTCGGTCGCAAGTGAGGCGTGGGGAAGGTGCTCGTGGCTGGGGATGATGTGGTTTCCGTCGCCGATGTCAGGCGGTCCGACAATCGCGCCACCATCAGGCTTCGTGGCGAGGTCGATGCGCTCGTCGAGCAGACCATCGTCGACTCGATTCGACGAACCGTCGTGCTGCCAAACCTTGCCGCGATCGATGTTGATGCGACCGACATCACCTTCATTGACTCGTCAGGTCTACGTGCTCTCATCGTCGGGCGCGAGGTCGCGCTCTCTCACGGGGTGGAGTTCGAGGTCCGCATCACGGCCGACAGCTTCGTCGAGCGCGTATTCACGATCGCCGGTCTCGCCGACGTCCTCTGCGTCGCACCTGCCGGAGCAATGCCGGCACCAGACGCCTGAAGG
>Ga0157379_10006081_pt1 | contig 10393 bp, 6 predicted proteins | sample S25metaG_FD_121802 | JGI IMG/M metagenome (GOLD analysis project Ga0157379, IMG submission 121802) | Switchgrass rhizosphere microbial communities from Kellogg Biological Station, Michigan, USA - S2-5 metaG | ecosystem: Host-associated > Plants > Roots > Rhizosphere > Soil | place: USA: Michigan... | reverse complement strand
GCCGTCGAGCCAGATCCGGAGCTCGAGGTCGAGCAGGCCCTTCGCGTCGCCGGCCGAGTCGAGCTTGTCGGCCTCCTCGAACAGCGCGAGCTCGGCGGCGCTCGGCTCGCCGCCCTCGTAGCCGCCGATGCCGCCGCCGACCCAGGCGTACGCAACGAACCGCTCGGGCGACTCCAGGATCGTGTCGAGCGCGATCATTGCCCCGCGCGAGTTGCCGACGACGGCGGCCTGCGATGCCCCGGCGGCGTCCAGCACGGCCACGAGGTCGGCCCGGTTCGAGAACGCGACGTCCTCGGTCGTCGACTCGCCGAAGCCGCGCGTGTCGTAGCGGATCACGCGATAGCCGGCGCGCACGAGCAGCGGAACCATCGCATCCCACGACCGCAGATCGACCACGGCCGAATGGACCAGCACGATCGGCGGCCCGTCGCCCTCGGCGACGACCTTGAGCCGGCCGCCGGGCACGTCGATGAAGGTGTCGAGTCGGGGCATCGTCGGGATGCTAGCGCTGCGGCTACGATCGAGTGGCATGTCGCACCTCCTCCTGCTCGTGGACCTCGACGGGGTCGTCTATCGCGGCGCGGTGCCCGTGCCCGGCGTCGCCGCGGTCCTCACGGCGCGCGCGGCGGCCGGCGACGACGTCGTGTACGTCACGAACAACTCGATGCACTACCGGGCCGACTACGTGACCCGGCTCACGGAGCTCGGCGCCCCGGTGTCGGCGGACCGGATCGTGAGCGCGCCGCGGGCGACCGCGACGTATCTCCGGGAGCACGAGCCGGCCATCCAGCGAGTCCTCACGGTTGGTGCCTCCGGGCTCGATCGGGAGCTGCGCGATGTCGGTCTCGAGGTCGTGACGGCGGCGCATGCGGCGGAGCGGATGGCCCACGAGGGCATCGATGGCGTCGCGGCTGCGGGCCGCCCGGACGCCGTCGTCGCGGGCGTCGACCCGCAGCTGACCTATCTACGGCTCGCGGCCGCCGCGGATTGCGTCCGGGCCGGCGCCCGCTTCATCGCCACCAACCGCGACCCGGTCTACCCGACCGAGCACTGGCTCCGGCCCGGCGCTGGGAGCGTGATCGCGGCGATCGAGGTCGCCAGTGGCGTGAAGGCACTCGTGATCGGCAAGCCCGAGCCGCTCCTCATGGAGCAGGCGGCCCACGCGGCGGGGCGACCGCCGACGGACGCCATCGTCATCGGCGACGGACTCGATACGGATCTCGCGGCGGCGCGCGCCGTCGGTGCCCGCGGGATCCTGATGCTCACCGGCGTGACGAGCCGGGCCACGGCGGACGCGCTGCCCGACGCCCTTCGGCCGATGGCGATCGCCGCGGATGCCGACGAGCTGGCCCGCGTCCTGGAGGGCCTGAGCTAGCCCGAAGCCGGCGCCTCGCTGGCGTGACCGACATCGGCCGCCCGTTCCGCCGGCGGGGCGGCGAGCGCCGCCCGGGCCGCGTGCATCGCGCCCTCGCCGGTCTGATCGACGAGACGGCCCAGCGTGGCGGCCAGAGGCGTCGCCCCGACCTCGTCGAGGAAGTCCGCGGCGCGGGTCGCCCAGCCGATCGTCTCGGGATCGTCCGCGCCGAGGCAGGACACCGCGGCCATCGTCACGAGGGCCTCGTCGTAGGGCAGGCCGAGATCTCGCAGCTGGGCCAGCGCCTGACGGAACCCGGCCTGGCTGGCGGCTCGGTCGCCCTCGAGCGCGGCAATCCCGGCACGGATGGCGTGCCGGCCCGCTTCGGTCGCACGACCCCGGGTGCCGAGCTCGCGCAGCTGATCGACAGAGGCGCGGGCGAGCGCGGGATCGCCCGCGAGTATGCCCATCCAGCCCATGATCGGGAGCACGTACGGCGCATTCAGGCGGCTCTGCTCCGCGACCCGCGCGAAGGCGTCGTAGGCGGCGCGCCAGTTGCCTTCGCCGATCGCGATGCACGCCCGGATCTCGGATACCCCGACATCGACGTCGACGTCCTCGAATGCCTCGGTCGAGCGTTCCATCTCGGCCGTGTCGGCATCGCTGAGCCGGCCCATGAGCGCGTGGTACTTCGCCCGGACCAGGACGAGGGCTCGCCGGCTCGCGGCATCGACGTCGAGGTTGATCGCGTTGTCGAGCTCCTCGATCGCCCAGGCCCACTCGCCGGTCCGGAGGGCGTCCTCGGTCACGTTGCCGATGAGGACGACCTCGGTCGCACGCTCGCCGAGGCGACGGGCGAGCACGAGGCCATCGCGTTCCAACGCGACGGCCTCGCGTGCGTCGTCGAGGGCCATGCCGAGGCCGAGGTTGTGGATCGTCCGAAGCTCGACGTCGGGCAGGCCGAAGTTCCGGGCGATGATGCGGGCGCCCTCGAGCACGGCTCGCGCTTCCCATAGGCGCCCGACGTAGAAATAGCAGACGCCCTTCACCGTGAGGGCCTCCGCGACCGTCTTCGAGAGGCCCTGGCGCTCGCCGACGACGAGCACGCGCTCGGCCGCGTCGAGGGCGAGCTCGTACTGCCCGAGGCCGACACCGGTCCGCGCGAGGGTGAGCGTGAGGTCGATGACCGCCGGATGCTCCGGCCCGAGATCGGCGTATTCGGCGAGCGCGGCCTGGGACTCCTCGAGCGCGGTCTCGCGGAGGCGGGCGGCCCGCAGCACGAAGGCCCGGACCGCGGCGCTGCCGGCCATGGCCCCGCGGTCCCCGAGCGTCGCCCGGATCTCGATCGCCCGGTCCGCGAGCGGCAGGCCGATCTCGGCCTTGGCGGCCTGGCCGGCGGCGACCGCGGCTCGCTCGAGGAGCGATGCCCGCTCGGCATCGTCCGCGGCGACCTCGACGGCCTGCTGGAGGAAGCCGACTGCCTGGATCGGCGCGCCGAGCGCCTGGGCCCGATCGGCGGCGGCCCGCAGCGAGACTCGCGCCTGGCTCGCGAGGGCGTCGGCCTCGGGCCCGGCCGGGCTCGCCCGGAATGCCGCGACGTAGTGGGCCGCGAGCGCACCAGCCAGCTCCTCGTCGCCGAGCGATTCGAAGTAGCGGGCCGCCGCGAGGTGGCGAGCCCGCCGTTCCTTCATCGCGAGGGTGGAATACGCCACCTCCCGGATCAGCGCCTGGACGAAGCCGTATTGGCCGCGCTCGGGCGAGCGGGGGTCGAGGTCCTCGTGGAGGAGATCGGACCGGACGAGCACTCGGAGGCGGGCGTCGAGCTCGGCTGGCTGGAGGCCGGCGACGGCGGCGAGACCGGCCCGGGTGAAGCTCTGGCCGAGGACGGCCGCGTCCTGGATGAGGCCCCGCTCGGCCGGGTCGAGGCCGTCGAGCCGGGCGGCGATCAGCGCGTGCAGCGTCTCCGGGATCGCGAGCTCGCCAAGCTCACCCGCGGGTTCGAACCGGCCGCCCTCGATGGGCGTGAGGCGGTTGTCGGCGACGAGCATCCGGATCGTCTCGACGGCGTAGAGCGGGATCCCCTCCGCCCGCCCGACGATCGATCGAGCGGCAGCTTCGGGGAGGCCCTCGACGAAGCCGTCCAGCAGACCCCGCATGGCCCCCGAGTCGAGCGGCTCGAGGTCGAGCGCCAGGAAGTTGCGGCGGCCGGCGCCCCAACCCGTCCGCCGCTCGAGCAGCTCGGGTCGGGCGAGGGTGATGATCAGGATCGGGACGTTGCGGCTCCACTCGAGCAGGTGGTCGATGAAGTCGAGCGTGCCCGGGTCGGCCCAATGGAGGTCCTCGAAGACGAGAGTCACGAGCGAGGTCGCGGCCATCCGCTCGAAGTACGTCCGCCAGGCGCCGAAGAGCTCGCCCGCTCCGCCCTCGGGCGCGTCGCCGACGCCGAGCAGGGCATGGAGGGCTCGCGCCACACGGTCCTGCTCGGCGGGATCCGTGACGAACCGCCCCACCGACGCGGTGACCTTCGCCCGTGTTGTCGCTGCGTCATCGGACTCCACGAGCTGGGCCCGCGCGCGAACCATCTCGCCGAGCGGCCAGAACGTGATGCCCTCGCCGTACGCGGGCGAGCGACCCTCGTGCCAGAAATAGTCCTCGGCGATGCCGTCGCCGTACTTCCGAAGCTCCCAGACGAGACGGCTCTTGCCGACCCCGGCCTGGCCGGTGATCGAGACGATCCGGACGCGCTTCTCGCGCGACGTCGTGTGGAACAGGTCCTTGAGCAGCCGGAGCTCAGAGTCGCGGCCGATGAACGGCGCCTCGAGCCGGTCGGATCGGCCCGCGCCGCCCCGGCGGCCGACGACGCGGATCGCCCGAAATGCGGGGACCGGCGCGGCCTTGCCCTTCAGCAGGTGCTCGCCCGCGGACTCGTAGGCGATCGCGTTGCTCGTCGCCCGCTGGGTCGATTCGCCGACGAGCACGACGCCCGCCGGCGCCACGGACTGCAGCCGGCTCGCGGTGTTCACGAGATCGCCGGCGACCATGCCCTGGCCCTGCGCCCCGAGGGTGACGGCGGCCTCGCCGGTCAGGACCCCGGCCCGCGCCTGCAGGCCGGGCCCGAGCGTCCGGACCGCCTCGACGACATCGAGACCGGCCCGGACCGCACGCTCGGCGTCGTCCTCGTGCGCCGTCGGCGCGCCCCAGACCGCCATGACCGCGTCACCGATGAACTTCTCGATGGTCCCGCCGTAGCGCTCGATGATCTCGCGCGAGGCGTCGAAGTAGCGGCTCAGGAGGTCGCGGACTTCCTCGTGATCGCGACCCTCGGAGATCGTCGTGAAGCCGACGAGGTCGGCGAACAGGATGCTGACGAGGCGCCGTTCTGCGACCGGGGAGGGGCTGGCCGGCGTGGCCACCGGTGCACCGGCAGGCCGCGCGGCCGGGCTCGCCGAGGCGCCAGCGACCGCCACCGCCCCGGCGGCCAGCGCGTTGCCGCACTCGCCGCAGAAGCGCGCACCTGGAGTATTCGCGGTGCCGCAGTTCGAGCAGGCGACCGCGAGGCGCGTGCCGCACTCGCCGCAGAACTTGCGTCCCGGCTCGTTGGCGTTGCCGCAGTTGGGGCAATCGATCAGGGTCGGTTCTCCCGTGTGTCCGTGGAGCGTAGCGAATCCGACTCCGCATCGGCCCACAAATCGAACGCTCGCCTGATCGGCGCGAGCGTGGCCTCGTCGGCAAAGGCGACGTCAAGCGCCCGCCGATCGATGGCCCAGAGCTCCGGCAGCGTCAGCCCGATCGCGTCGACGGCGCGGGCATATTCGTCCGAGAGCGTGAGATCGGACACGGTCGTGTCGTCGGTCGAGAGCGTCACGGCGACGCCGGCCCGATGGAGGCGCGCGAGCGGGTGGGCGGCGAGGCTCGGCACGATCCCGACCTGGACGTTGGACGTCGGGCAGAGGTCGAGGCAGACCCCGCGCTCGCGCAGGAGCCCGACCAGCGCCGGGTCATCGATCGCCGGCGCGCCGTGGGCGATCCGGGACGGCTCCACCTCGAGCGCGCGCCGGACCTGGGCGGCGCCGCCCCACTCACCGGCATGGAGCGTGATCCCGAGGCCACCCGCGCGGGCCGCCTCGAAGGCCCGTTCGTGGCGAAGGGGATCCGGGAAGGCCGCCTCCGGCCCGGCGAGATCGAAGCCGCTGAGACCCTCGCCACGGAAGCGGGCCGCGGCCTCGGCGAGGTGGACGTTGTCGACGGGATCGTGGGAGCGGATGGCGGTCGCGATCAGGCGCACGGCGATGCCGGCGGTGGTCGCGGCCCGGGTCGCGCCACGGACGACCGCCGCGATCCCGTCCTCGAGCGATAGCCCGCCCGCGAGATGCAGCCGCGGGCCCCAGCGGATCTCGACGTACTGCACCAGATCGGCGGCCTTCGCTTCGACGAGCTCGGCCGCGATCCGCTCGAGCGCTTCGGCGTCCTGCATGAGCCGAATCGGGAGATCGAAGGCCCGGAGGAGCTCGGCCTGGTCGGCGCAGACCGCCGGCGCGACGAGCGCGGCGCGCATCCCGGCCACGGTCTGCGGCGCGTCGACGCCCCGGGTCCGGGCGAGCTCGACCGCGGTGTCGATTCGAACGGAGCCATCGAGGTGGAGATGGAGCTCCGCCTTCGGCATTCCCAGGACGAATGGCTCAACCGGGGTGGGCACGATGCGATGCTACGATCCGGCCGCATGTCGAGCCCCGCCACGACCCGCATGGCCCCCGGTCTCGGCTCCGCGGTCAACATCCTGTTCTGGATCGTCCTCGCGGCAGCCGTCGCCCTCGGCGCTGCCGGCCTGACCGGCCAGCTCACGCATCCGCCCGGTGGCCCGAGCCGTGAAGAGCTGACGTATCCGGGCGACCACGCCCTCGCGGCCCGGCTCGACGACGCGACGGCCCGGCTCACGGACGTCGCCGCGAACGTCGACACGATGGCGACCGCGGCCAAGGCCGCGCTCGGCGCGATCGCGGTCGCCGACGCCACGAGCCTGAAGACGAACCTCGAACGCGGCAACGGTGCCGCGGTGCTCATCTCATCGGCGACGCTCGATCTGCGCTCCTCGCTCGCCGGCCTGCCCGGCGACGGCCCGGACGCGCGGATCCAGTTCTCGAACGCGACGCTCGTCCGACGGGCCCAGATCCTCGCCGCGATCGATGCCGCCCTCTCGCTCAGCGAGCAGTGGCAGAACGTCACCGGCCGAAGCGTCGACGCGGCACGAGTCGTGACCCTCATGCAGCAGCACGACACGACGATCTTCGCGGCCACGGCGCTCGGTCGAACGAGCAACTACACCGACGCCATCGCCCAGATCGAGCAGGCCCGGATCAGCGTCGCGGACGTCGCCTCGTTGCGCGACCAGCTCGTGACCTCCGGAGACCTCACGGTGCTCGACGAATGGGTCGAGCGGAACAACAACTACGACGTCGCCCTCGAGTCGCTGTACAAGGGCCTCATCGCATCCCACGGCAGGAACACCCTCCTCGTCCAGGCCTTCTACCGCGACGAGAAGATCGCCCGGGAGCAGCTTCCGAACCCGGGAGCCATCACGGTCATCGTCGCCGAGATCGCCCGGGGCGGGCTGAACCAGGCGGTCCTCGCCATCGACGACGCCCGTCGTCGCATCGACGAGGCGCTCGGCGTGCCCGCCTAGGTCGGGGCGCACCGAGGGCGGCGACCCGCCTGCCTATACTCCCCGGACCGCCCCGGCAGGGTCGTCCCGGGGCTCAACCGGAGGGACCGTCGTCCGTGAAGTTGCGCGTCGTCGCCGATCAGCCGTGGGACGTGCCCGCGGACGTTCTCGTCGTGCCGATCTTCGGCGACCCGCCCTTCCGCGACGCCACAGCCGAGCTCGATCGCCGCGCCGGCGGTGAGCTCGCCTCGCTCATCACCTTCGGCGAGCTGAGCTCGAAGCGCTACGGGGCCGTCCTGTCCGGCGCGGGCGAGGCGAAGGCCGGGCGGCTGCTCGGGATCCGCTGCGGCAAGGCCGAGGACCTCGACCGCGAGACCGTGGTCAGGGTCGGCGCCGCGGCCGAGCGGCGTCTCGGCGGTCGGACCGTCCGCTCGCTCGCCTTCTGGCTGTCGCCGCTCATCGAGCAGCTCGACGTCGGCGCCGAGGCCGCGGCCGAGCTCATCGCCCGCGGCGTCGTCGAGGGCTCCTACGACCCCGCGACGATCTACCGCGACGACGTCAAAGGTTCGCCGCCCGCGCTCGACGAGCTGATCCTCGTCGCCCCGGGTGCGCCGATCGCCGCGCTCCGCAAGGCCGCCGACCGGGGCCGGATCATGGGCGAGGGCGCGAACATCGCCCGGACGCTTTCGAACCGCAGCTCCAACGACGTGAGCCCCGAGGTCCTGGCCGACGAGGCGACGGCGCTCGCGAAGCAGCACGACCTGACGATCGACGTCATCGACCCGAAGCGGGCGACGAAGCTGGGCATGAACCTGTTCATGGCCGTCGGTCGAGGCAGCGACAACCCGCCCCGGATGATCGTCATGCGCTCCGGCGGGGAAGGCGAGCACGACGCGCTCGATCGCCACCTCGCGATCGTCGGCAAGGGCGTCTGCTTCGACTCCGGCGGGATCAGCATCAAGCCATCCGACCGGATGGACGAGATGAAGATGGACAAGACCGGCGCGTGCACCGTGATCGCGGCGATCGCGACCGTGGCCCAGCTCGCGCCCGGGACGCCGCTCCTGGCGATCGCGCCGACGGTCGAGAACATGCCCGGCCCGCACTCGACCCGGCCCGGCGACATCGTCAAGGCCCTGAACGGCAAGCTCGTCGACATCACGAACACCGACGCCGAGGGCCGCCTGATCCTCGCCGACGGGCTGACGTACGCCGAGCAGCTCGGCGCCACCCACCTCGTCGACGTCGCGACGCTCACCGGCGCCGTCGGCCGGGCCCTCGGCGAGCTGATGTCCGGCGCCTTTGGGGCGCCCCAACCGTTCGTCGAGGAGGTCTTCGCCGCGGCTCGCCGCGCCGGCGAGCGGTACTGGCAACTGCCCCTCATCGAGGAGTACCGGGCCGACATGGAGAGCTGGACCGGCGACATCGTGAACTTCGCCCGGAACAACGAGGGTGGGCTCGTGAAGAGCGCGATCTTCATCCAGGAGTTCGTGACGAAGCCGTGGGTCCACCTCGACATCGCCGGGACGGGCTACTACCGGAAGGCAACCCCGTACGCGCCCCGCGGCGCGACCGGCGTCTCGCACGCCACGCTCGTCGAGCTGGCCCTCGCCGGCGCCCGAACCTAGGCGACCCACCCGATGCCGATGTCGATCGTCGTCGGCGTACCCCTCGGGCTCGTGTGGGGCTTCATGGCCGATCGGATCGCCGCCCGCTGGCCGGCCCACGAGGACGGCCGCATCCGACCGATCGACTGGCGAACCCCGGTCGTCGCCATCGCCGGTGCGCTTGCGGGCTCGCTCGTCGTCGATCGCTTCGGCTCGGGCGACGCGCGCCAGCTCGCGCTCATGGCGGTCGAAGTCCTGGCTCTCGTGGTCCTGTTCGCGACCGATCTCGACCAGCGCCTCCTGCCGGACGTCATCACGTTCCCGCTCGTCGGCCTCGCGCTCCTCGCCTTCGCGATCGGCGCCGGGCCGTACGCCCACAGCGTCGAGGACCTCGCCTTCGCGGCGGTCGCGGCGGTCGTCGCACCGCTGGTTCTCTACCTGGTCTCGATCCCGTTCGGCGCGGGCGCGATCGGCCAGGGCGACCTGAAGCTCCTCGTGAGCGTCGGCCTGCTCGGCGGTCCGGTCCGGCTCTTCCTCGGCCTCGTGTCCGGGGCGATCGTCGCGGCCGTGGCGATCGTGGTCCTCATCGCCCTGCGGCGGATCACGCTCAGGACCTACGTCCCGTACGGGCCGTTCCTCATCGCCGGAGCGATCTGGGCGCTCCTGTCGGTGATGGAAACATGACCAAGGTAAGGGTGGAAACGGGCTGGAACGGTGGGGTACCATCCGCCGGAGCCGGCCGAGCCGGCGTGCGTGCCCCTCACCGCGACCCCAGCGCGACGGAGAACCCCGCACGATGAACAGGACCCATGCGCCGCTCCGTCCCTGATCGCCGTGGTTGGTCGACGCGACCCAAATCGATCATCGGACGACGCGGATTCGCGCTCCTCCTCTGCCTGGCGCTGTCCGGCGGGCTGTTCGTGTCCGTCTCCCCGACGCCGGCGTCGGCCGACGCGCTGAGCGACGCCTACGCGAAGCAGAAGGCCCTCCAGCAGCAGATCGCCAAGGAAAAGGCCCAGATCGCCGCCCTGGCCGCGAGCCAGACGACGCTCTCGGGCAAGATCGCGACGACGAAGGGGACGCTCAACTCGGTCGTCGCGGACGTCAACGCCGTGAAGGCCCAGATCGTCGACATGACGGTCCAGGTCGCCCAGGCGCAGGCCTCGATCGACGAGCTCTCGACCGTTGCCACCCAGCTCGACCAGGAGCTGCGCGACGTTCAGGAGCAGGAGCGCGCGAAGCAGGACGAGCTGAGCGCCCGCCGGGCGATTCTCGCCGACCGGATCCGGACCGCCTACGACACGGACCGGACCTCGATGCTCGAGACCGTGCTCTCGAGCAAGGACTTCACCGACATCATCTCCGAAGTCGGCTACCAGCTCGATTTCGCCGGCCAGGACAAGATCCTCGCCGAGCAGATCAGCCAGGACCAGCAGGTCCTCGCCGTCATCCACAAGACGGTCGCCGACACCCGGGCCCAGACGGACCAGCTCCACTCGCTGGCCGCGGCGCAGAAGGCGCTGCTCGACCAGCAGTACAGCGAGCTCGCGGCGGCCAAGGCCCAGCTCGTGAAGCTCGAGGCCCAGACGAAGAAGCTCCTCGCCCAGCAGCGGGCCCGGTACGCCGCGCTCGCCGCGAACAAGGCGAAGCTGAAGTCGTCGCTCGCCGCGCAGGCGAAGGCCGAGAAGCAGATCGAGGCGCTCATCCGGAAGCTCGTCCTCGAGCAGCTGTCGAAGGGCGGCATCCCGTCCCAGTACTCCGGCTCCCTGATGT
>Ga0157379_10006079_pt1 | contig 10395 bp, 7 predicted proteins | sample S25metaG_FD_121802 | JGI IMG/M metagenome (GOLD analysis project Ga0157379, IMG submission 121802) | Switchgrass rhizosphere microbial communities from Kellogg Biological Station, Michigan, USA - S2-5 metaG | ecosystem: Host-associated > Plants > Roots > Rhizosphere > Soil | place: USA: Michigan... | reverse complement strand
TGCTTGTTGCACATCGAGATCTTGCTTTCCGCCTTGGCCGGTTCGGCCGGCTTGGCAGACAGGCACTCACTCATGAATTTCTTGCGTTCGTCGCCCGTCTTGCCTTCGGACTTGGTGTTGCAGGCGGCCATCTTGTCCTGCTGCGCTTTTTGCGCAGGCGTGGGGTCGGCGGCGTAAGCGGGCAAATTGGCAGCCAGCATGCAGACGGCTGCCAGGGTCATCAGTTTGTTCATGGGATTCCTCCAAAGAGTTCGGTAATTTCGTCTCGCGGACCGCGCTTTTTGCCTGCCAGCGCGTGGCCCCGTTTTCGAGTTCAGTCTACGGCATCCTGCTGCCTCCTTAACGCGCCGAACCATGAATTCGCCGACCACTCCGTCCAACTGTTGCTTCCTTGCCATCCTGCGCCGCAACACGCGTCGTGGCACAATAGCGATCCGACCGGTGGGATGCCGGTAATATGTTGTTTTGGCTGCAGAAACCTTCAGGAACCGCTCCGTGCCGACCTCCACCACCCGCCGCCACTCCGCCCCTATCGCCGGACCGTCGTCCAGTCCCAAACCGATCGACGACACCCGGATCAAGGAGATCACGGAACTCGCGCCGCCCTCCCATCTGTTGCGCGAATTTCCGGCGTCGGAGCGCCCCGCGTCGACGACGTTCGAGGCGCGTCAGGCCATCCATCGCGTGCTGCATGGCGCGGACGATCGCCTGCTGGTGGTCGTCGGTCCCTGCTCGATTCACGATTACGATGCGGCGATCGACTACGCGACGCGGTTGGCTGCGATCAAGTCCGAGCTCGCCGAGTCGCTGATCGTGGTGATGCGCGTCTATTTCGAAAAGCCGCGCACGACGGTGGGATGGAAGGGTCTCATCAACGATCCGCGGCTCGACGACAGCTTTCGCATCAACGAGGGTCTGCGATTGGCGCGGCGGATCCTGCTCGAAATCAACGAACTGGACCTGCCGGCGGGAACGGAATACCTGGACATGATCACGCCGCAATACATCGCCGACCTGATCGCGTGGGGCGCCATCGGCGCGCGCACGACGGAAAGCCAGGTGCACCGGCAGCTTGCCTCGGGCTTGTCGTGTCCGGTCGGTTTCAAGAACGGCACCAACGGCGATGTCCGCATTGCCGTCGATGCCATCAAGGCCGCGTCCGCCCCGCACCACTTCCTGTCCGTCACGAAAGGCGGCCACTCGGCCATCGTGCACACGGCAGGCAACGAGGACTGTCACATCATCCTGCGCGGCGGCAAGTCGACCAACTACGACGCGGCGAGCGTCGACTCGACGTGCAACGAACTCGCGCATGCCGGACTCGCCGCGCGAGTGATGATCGACTGTTCGCACGCGAACAGCCAGAAGCAGCACCAGCGGCAGATCGACGTCGCGCGCGATGTCGCCAGCCAAGTGGCGGGAGGTGACGCGCGCATCTTCGGCGTCATGATCGAAAGCCATCTCAATGCGGGTCGGCAGGACCTCGTGCCCGGAAAGCCGCTGGAATATGGTGTGTCGATCACCGACGCCTGCATCGGCTGGGATGCGACGGAGGGTCTGCTGCGAGAACTGGCAGAGGCGGTTCGCGCGCGGCGGCTCGTCCTGACCGATTCGGCGTGAAGGCGCCGGGGCGCCGTTCCCCGGTACCGGTCGTGCCGGTGGAAACGGAACTGAAGCTGGCAATGGCCCCGGACGAAATGGCCCGGCTGGCCCGCCATGCGCTGCTGCGTCCGCTTCGTCGCGCACCCGCCCGCAAGGTGCGTGTCACATCGACTTACTACGATACCGATGACCTGGTGCTCGCCAATGCCTGCGTCTCTCTGCGGTTGAGGCGCGACGGCCGCAAGTGGCTGCAGACGGTGAAGGGTCCGGTGGCGTCCGGTGCGGCCGGCGGCATGACCGCGCGCAGTGAATTCGAGTGGCCCGTCGCGGGAGCACGGCTCGATCCGCTGCGGTTCGCCACGACGCCATTCCGGCGCAAGCTCGGCAAGGCAGAAAGACACGGCCTGGTGGCGCAATTCACGACCGACATCGTGCGCACGACCATCCCGCTCGCCTTCGCCGACAGCACGATGGCGTCGTTGTGCATCGACGCGGGCGAGGTGCGGGCCGACGTGGACGGCAAGCGGCTGCACGCGCCCATCAATGAAATCGAGCTCGAACTCGAGGCCGGCGATCCGACTCGCCTCTTCGAACTCGCATACGCGCTCGCGGCCGAGTTCCCGCTGGCGCTGGAGCCCAAGTCCAAAGCAGCGCGCGGCTACGCGCTCCGCCACCCGGTGGCGCCCACTCCGGTGCATGCCGAGGATCCCGAACTTGCCCCGCATGCGAGTGCCGCGGAGGGATTCGCCGCGATCATTCGCGTTTGCTTAAAACAGGTCCAGGGCAATGCGGGCGGCGTGCTGACGCAGACGGACCCGGAATGGTTGCACCAGATGCGCATCGGGATCCGGCGGCTGCGCGCAAGTCTCGCGCTCGCGGCCCGGTATATGGCGCCAGCACGGGTCGAACCGCTGCGCGGCGAATTTCGCTGGCTTGCGCAAGCTCTTGGCGTCGCGCGAGACAGCGACGTGTTCACGCTGGAAACATTGCCGGCGTTCGCCACCGCCGTCGGGCGAGGCAGCAATGCGGCCGCATTGAAACCGGCGCTGCGCGCGCTGGCCGCCCAGGCCGCCGTCCGCCGCGCGGAGGCCGGCGACGTGGCACGCGCGGCTGTGGGTTCTCCAAGGTTCCTGCGCATGGTGCTCGCGGCCTCGGCGCTGGCCGCCTCCCCGACCGTGGGCAGCCCGAATGCAGGCGCGCTCGCGGAAAGCGCACGCGATGTCGCACGGCCGCAGCTCAAGCGTCGCCATCGCGCGCTGCTGGCCCTGGGATCGGATCTGCCGCACGCGGCGCCGGAAATCCGGCATGCGGCCAGGCTCGCCGCGAAAAAACTGCGCTATGCGACGGAATTCTTTGCGCCGCTCTTCGCGAAAAAACGCACTCGCGCGTATCGCAACGCCCTGACCGCGCTGCAGGAGGAGCTCGGCGCCTGGAACGATGCCGCCGTCGCAGCGCGTATTGCCGGCGAACTCGCCGGCACCACGTCCGCGGCAGCGGCGGCCTTCAGCGGATGGGCCGCGGCGCAGGGCAGCGCGCGAAGCGCAGCTCTCGACGCCGCCTGGGTCACGTTCGCGGGTGCCGCGCCGTTCTGGACGCGCGACTAGCGATTTTCCGGTCAACGATTTGGAGAGAGGGAATGCTCGAATCGGCAGAAGTCGGTCACAGGATCGCCAAGGCGACTTATGCGCGCGAGGAGATCCGGCTGCGCGAGGCGCTGCTGAACGGACAGTTCGAGATCGGCGAAGCCGGGCGCGGTCCCATCCTCGTGCTGATCAGCGGACTGGAAGGCGGCGGTCGCGGTGACACGGCAAACAAACTCAACGAATGGATGGACCCCCGGTTCATCCGCACCCATGCGTTCGGGCCGGGTGCGCCGGAGGAGGAAGCGCGACCGCTGGCTTGGCGCTATTGGCGCGCGCTGCCGCCGCGCGGGCGCGTCGGCATTTTCATGAACGCATGGTATCGCCAGCTGGTCTCCGCGCACGTGCGGCGCCAGGTGAGCGACGCTCAGTTCGACGCGCGTTTGCAGGAAGTGCGCCAATTCGAGCAGATGCTCACCGACGAGGGCATCGTCCTGCTCAAGTTCTGGATCCACCTGTCGCGCGACGCCCAGAAGCGGCGGCTGCACGAGTTGGAATCCAATCCCAAGACACGCTGGCGGGTGACCGCAGTCGACAGGGCGGCGCTCCGCCACTACAACAAGTATCACGACAAATGGGAGCAGATGCTGCGAGAGACGTCGATCGGCCCGGCGCCGTGGTACGTCGTCGAAGGCGCCGATCCCAACTACCGCAACCTGACCGTGGGCAAGATCGTCGAGGAAGCCATGGTCCGGGTCAATGCGGGGGCGAAGCCAGCGCCGCGGACCGTGGTCGCACCCGCACCTTCGGTGATCGGCAACGTGGCGCTGATCCGTCGCCTCGACCTTACGCAAAAGCTCGACGAAAAGTCGTACGACCGCGAACTCCCGAAGTGGCAGGCCAAGCTCGCGCGGCTGACCCAGCGCAAGCGGTTTCGCGACCGCGCGATGATCCTGGCCTTCGAGGGCTCGGATGCCGCGGGCAAGGGCGGAGCCATCCGGCGGGTTGCGTTGTCCCTGGATGCCCGGCAGTACGTCATCGTCCCCATCGCCGCACCGAGCGACGAGGAACTTGCCTACCCGTTCCTGTGGCGGTTCTGGCGGCAGGTCCCGGCGCGCGGCGGCATAACGATCTTCGATCGCAGCTGGTACGGACGCGTGCTGGTGGAGCGCGTCGAGGGCTACTGCGGCGTTTCCGACTGGATGCGAGCCTATGACGAGATCAACCAGTTCGAGGAGCAGCTGGTCCGCGCCGGAACGATCATCTGCAAATTCTGGTTGCAGATCAGCAAGGAGGAGCAGCTGAAGCGTTTCGCGCTCCGCCAGAAGACCGCGTTCAAGCGATTCAAGATCACCAAGGACGACTGGCGCAACCGAAAGAAGTGGGCGGCCTATGAACAGGCCGTCGCGGACATGGTAGATCGCACGTCGACGGAACTTGCACCGTGGACGCTGGTGGAAGCGGAGGACAAACATTTCTCGCGCGTGAAAATCGTGAAGTCGATCGTCAGGCAGCTCGAGCGCGCGCTTGATTGAGGCGCGGGTGCGAGCGCCCATTGCGGATGCTCCCGCTGCCTACGAGGCGCCGGCCTGGCTGCCCGGCGGGCACGCGCAGACCATCTACCCGGTGCTATTGCGGCCCTCGGCGGTTGCGTACCGGCGCGAACGCGTCGAGACGCCGGACGGCGACTTCTGGCTGTTCGATTGGCTGGTCGATGCGGCGCCGCGCTCAGACGACGCGCCGCTGGTGGTGCTGTTCCATGGACTCGAAGGCAGCTCCGGCTCCCATTACGCGCTGGCGTTGATGGCGCGACTGGCGGAATCTGGCTGGCGTGGCGTGGTAGCGCACTTCCGCGGCTGCGGCGGTGAAACCAATCGGATGCCCCGCGCTTATCACTCCGGCGACCACGCCGAGATCGGCGCCATATTGGCAGCGGTGCGCACGCGCGTGGAACCGGACGTTCCCGTGTTCGCCTTCGGCGTATCGCTGGGCGGGAGTGCGCTGCTCAACTGGGTGGGCCGCGCGGGAGCGGACGCTGCGCGCACAATCTCCGCAGCGGCGGCCGCCTCCACGCCGCTCGACCTCATGGCGTCCGGTCTGGCAATCGACCAGGGGCTGAACCGGCTGATATACGTTCAGGCGTTCCTGCGTACGCTGAAACCCAAGGCGCTGGCCATGGAGCGCCGCTACCCGGGCCTCGTCGATGCGCGACGCGTCGCCAAGGCCGCGACGCTTTGGGAATTCGATGATGCGTTCACCGCGCCGGTGCACGGTTTCGCAGGGACCGGAGACTATTGGACGCGCGCGTCGTCCAAGCCCTGGCTGCGCGACGTCGCCCTGCCCACGCTGGTGCTCAACGCGAGGAACGATCCGTTCGTCCCCGGAGATTCGCTGCCGGACGCGCGGCAGGTGAGCGCGGCGGTCGTGCTCGAGCAGCCCGCCCATGGCGGCCACGCGGGCTTCGCGACTTCGCCGCTTCCCGGCGACATCCGCTGGATGGCGCGGCGGGTCGTCAATTTCTTCGCCCAGGGACACTGAACACGATTCGCCATCGCGGGCATGCCCCGGCATGCGAAACTACGCGACGCACGACAACCATTACGTTGACCCGACCATGACCACTCTCCCTCGCGAAATCTTCAAGGCCTACGACATCCGCGGCATCGTCGGACGCACACTCACGCCGGAAATCGTCCGCGCCGTCGGCCGGGCCGTAGGCTCGCTCGCGCGCGAACGAGGCAGCACCTCTTTCGCTATCGGACGCGACGGGCGGCTGTCGGGCCCGGAGTTGCTGTCCGCATTGTCCGAAGGCATACGCGCTGCCGGCATCGATGTCATCGACGTCGGCATGGTCGCCACCCCCATGACCTACTTCGCCGCGCACCATTTGCGCACCGGATGCAGCGTCATGGTCACGGGCAGCCACAATCCTCCCGACTACAACGGCCTCAAGATGGTCGTCGCGGGCGACACGCTCTCCGGCGACGACATCCAGGCACTGCGCGTACGCATCGAAGGCGGACAACTGCTGAGCGGACAAGGCGAATACCGGACGGTGGACATCGCGCCGGCGTATCTCGAACGCATCGTCTCGGACGTGAAACTTGCCAGGCCACTGAAGATCGCCGTGGATTGCGGGAACGGCGTGGCGGGCGCGTTCGCCCCCGAGCTGTACACGCGAATGGGATGCACCGTGGTGCCGCTCTATTGCGATGTGGACGGCACGTTTCCCAACCACCATCCCGACCCTTCGCAGCCTGACAATTTGCGCGACTTGATCAAGCGCCTCGAACAGGGCGATTGCGACCTCGGGCTGGCCTTCGACGGCGACGGCGACCGTTTGGGCGTGGTCACGCGCGAGGGCCACGTCATCTACGCGGATCGCCAGCTGATGCTGTTTGCGGCCGACCTGCTCGAACGCCAGCCAGGCGCCACGATCATCTACGACGTCAAGTCGACGCGCAACCTGAAGCCCTGGATCGTGCGACACGGCGGCGTGCCGCTGTTGTGGAAGACCGGCCACTCTCTGATCAAGGGCAAGATGAAGGAAGTCCACGCGGCGCTGGCCGGCGAGATGAGCGGCCACACGTTCTTCGGCGAACGCTGGTACGGCTTCGACGACGGTCTGTACGCCGGCGCCCGCCTGCTCGAGATCCTGTCCCGCCACGCAAATCCCTCCGCGGTGCTCGACGGCCTGCCCGATGCGCTGTCGACGCCGGAGCTGAACGTGCAATGCGCCGAAGGCGAGGCGCATGCGCTGATCGACAGGATGGCCGAGACCGAGACGTTTCCGGGATCGAGCGAAGTGATCCGCGTCGACGGTCTTCGTGTCGAATACGCTGACGGTTTCGGCCTGGCCCGTGCGTCTAATACCACTCCCGTCATTGTGTTGCGCTTCGAAGCCGACAACGCTGCCGCGCTCGCGCGCATCCAGAACGACTTCCGCGCGGTCCTGGCCCGCGCCAAGCCCGGCGCCGCACTTCCCTTCTGACCATGACCGATTCAATCACGCTGGCCGACATCGAGGCCGCGCGGGCAAGGATCGCCGGCGGCATCTACGTCTCGCCATGCGTCGAGTCGATCCCGCTGTCGCAGCTCACCGGCGCGCATATCTTCTGCAAGCTGGACTACCTGCAGCGCACCGGCAGCTTCAAGGAGCGCGGCGCGCGCAACGCGCTGCTGCTGCTCAACGATGAGCAGCGCAAGCGTGGCGTAATCGCCGCGTCGGCGGGCAACCACGCCCAGGGCATTGCCTATCACGGCAGCCTCCTCGGCATTCCCGTGACCGTGGTGATGCCCAAGTTCGCGGCGCTCGTCAAAGTCACCAATTGCCGCCATCTGGGCGCCAACGTCGTCCTGCACGGCGCCGATCTGGGCGAGTCGCGTGTGCTCGCTGAACAAATCGCGAAGGACAAGGGCCTGACGTTCATTCATCCGTTCGACAACGCCCATGTAATGGCCGGACAAGGGACGATGGCGCTGGAAATCCTCGAGCAGACGCCGGGCGTTGAAGCGATCGTCGTGCCGGTCGGCGGCGGCGGATTGCTCGCGGGCATCGGCACCGTGTTCAAGGCGTTGCGCCCGCAGGCGCACGTCGTCGGCGTCGAACCCGAACACGCCGCCTGCCTCACCGCGGCGCGCGCCGCAGGCCATCCGGTTCCCGTGACTTTGTCACCGACACTCGCCGACGGCCTCGCCGTGCCGCTGCTGGGCAAGCTGCCCTTCGCGGTGCTCGAGCGCGTGGTGGATCAGGTCGTGACGGTGGACGAGGCGCACATCGCTCTCGCGATCCTGCGCCTGATCGAACTGGAAAAAAGCGTCGTCGAAGGTGGCGGCGCCGCGCCGCTCGCGGCTTTCCTTTCGGGCAAGCTCGACAACCTCAAAGGCCGGCAAGTCGTCCTCACGTTGTGCGGCGGCAACATCGACCTCACGATGCTCGGTCGTGTCATGGAAGTGGGCCTGGTCGCCGACGGCCGCCTGTCGCGGTTCACGGTTTCGATCAGTGACCGGCCCGGCGGCCTTGCGCGACTTGCCGAACTGATCGCGTCAACCGGAGCGTCGATCCAGGAAATCCTGCACGACCGCGCGTTTTCCGGACCGGACCTGACCGCGGTGCGTGTCGTCTGCGTGGTGGAAACCACCGGACACGCGCACGTCCGCGAACTTCACGCGGTGCTGGCCGCTGCCGGGATGCAGGTCACGGCTCAGTAGGGGATGCCGGCGCGGCGGTAGATGAATCCCAGCAGCCACGCGGGTCCGACCAGCAGGAATTTGACGTCCTCGAAGAACGATGGCTTCCTGCCTTCGATCATGTGACCGACGAATTGCCCGATCCAGGCCAGAACGAACACGCCACCCGCCACGGCGAGCACGTGAGATCCCAGCAGCGTCAGCGGATACACCATCGCCGCGAGCACCGCGAGCATCCCGAGCGCCAGCGACGGCGACAGCCACGCATAGAACGCCAGCGCGAGCGCGATGCCGGTATACGCGGCTACCGGCGACCACGCCCACAGCGCCGCAAGCACGCTCCACGTGATCAGCGGCACGCAAATCCAATGGATCGCCTTGTTGGCCGGATTGCGGTGCGATTCGCCGTAGCGGTCGAACAACCGGTCGACGGGCCGGGGGTCCGCGACTTGGCTCACGCTGGCCTGGCCGTTGCTGCTCCAAACTTCTGCCACAGGAGCAGTCCCGCGACGCCCGCGATGCCGATCCAGTCCGCCAGCGACGCCGGATAGATGAGCAGCAGACCCGAAACCACGAGGATCCACCGCTCCCATTGGCTGCAAGCGCGCAGCAGCCATTTCTGCACGCCGGCCGCCAACGCGGCGATCCCGATGACTGCGGTAATGGTGATCCATGCGACGTGGAGCCACGACGCGTTCGGAGGCACCTTGAGCAACAGCGCGATTCCCGCCGGATCCAGGACGAAAATGAACGGCACGACGAACGCCGGCAGCGTGTATTTCCACGACTGCAGCGTCGTCTTGTAGGGATCGCCGCCAGTGATCGCCGCGGCGGCGAACGGCGACAGCGCCGTGGGTGGCGAGACCTCGGACAGTACCGCGTAGTAGAAGATGAACATGTGCGCGGCGAAGTCGGGCACGCCGAGCTTGGTCAGCGCAGGCGCCGCGATCACGGCGCAGATGATGTAGCTGGCGGTCACCGGGACCGCGAGGCCGATGACCCACACGATCAGCGCCGTGAACAGCGTGGTCAGCGCGAGGCTGCCGCCCGCATAGCCGATGATGATCGCGCTGAACTTGAGGCCGAGCCCGGTCTTGGCAACTACGCCGACGATGATTCCCGCGGCCGCGCAGGTCGCCGCCACGTTGAGCATCTGGCCGGAGCCGTCCCTGAGCGCCGCGAGCAGTTTTCGCAACCCCATCGCGGTGTCGCGGCGGAGGAAGGAGACGAGCCACGTGACCAGCGTCGCATAGAACACCGAGAGGATCGGCGAAAAGCCCCAGACCATGAACACGACGATCGAGACCAGCGAAAGGAAGTGATACCAGTACTTGCGGGTCAGCTCGCCGAGCCGGAATTCCGCCTTGGTCGCGATATCGGGCATGCCGAACTTGCGCGCGTCGATCTCGACCATGAGCAGCAGCGAAAGGTAGTAGAGCACCGTCGGGACCGTCGCCATCAGCAGCACGTCGAGGTAACTTATCTTCAGGAATTCGGCGATCAGGAATGCCGCGGCTCCAAGGACCGGCGGGGAAATGATCGCGCCCAACCCACCCGCCGCAAGCAGGCCGCCCGCCGCATCCTTGCCGTAGCCGGCCCGCTCGAGCATCGGGTACGCCACAGAACCGATGGTCACGGTCGTCGCGACACCCGACCCGGACGGCCCGCCCAGCAGGAACGACGCCAGCACGACCGTGCGGCCCGCGCCCGTATGCTTGCCGCCCATCGCGGCGAAACTCCAGTCGAGGAAAAATTTCCCCGCGCCCGACTGCTGCAGGAATGCGCCGTAGATGGTGAACAGGATGATGAGGCTCGACGACACATCCACCGCCGTGCCGAAGATTCCTTCCAGCGTCTGGTACAGGAAGCCCGTCATGCTCGACACGTCGTAGCCGCGGTGCTGCCACGAGCCCGGAAGCCACGGGCCGACGAACGCGTAGACCAGGAACAGCGAGATCACGCCGACCATGATCCATCCCGACGTGCGCCGCACGGCCTCGAGGACCAGCACCACGAAGATGAC
>Ga0157379_10006075_pt1 | contig 10401 bp, 10 predicted proteins | sample S25metaG_FD_121802 | JGI IMG/M metagenome (GOLD analysis project Ga0157379, IMG submission 121802) | Switchgrass rhizosphere microbial communities from Kellogg Biological Station, Michigan, USA - S2-5 metaG | ecosystem: Host-associated > Plants > Roots > Rhizosphere > Soil | place: USA... | reverse complement strand
CCCTCTGGGGTTGCCAATTTCCTGCGTCGAAATTTGCGAACCCTCGCAAATGACGCCGAACGCCGGTTCGATGTACGAGCAGATGGGGATGAGCAGCAAGACCGATCGCTTTACCTCATCCACCGTAAACATCAGGACCTAGGCCAGGGAAGCCGGCGAGTTGTTCGAGTACCGTTTTAGTACCGGAGTGACAGTGAAGAAAGGCGAGTGCGGGATGCTGCCTTTCCTGCAGCAGAAGCTGGAGACGCGGAAGCTGGTGGTGTACATGACGGCGAAGAATGGCTTGGTGCGAACCCGGTTGACCCTTTCGGCTACAAAGACCTACACGATCCGAAATGTTGATGCAAGCGCCAAGACTTTGCTCATTGAGCATCCCATTCGTAGCGAGTACAAGCAGGTGGGCGTGAAGCCAAGAGAGATCACGAATTCTGTCTACCGCTTCGAAAAGAAGCTGGATGCCAAGAGTACGGCGGAGTTTGTGGTGAATGAGGAGACCGTGCGCGAGGACACGCGATCCGTTTCAACCTTGACTCCGAGCGTGATTGCGGAATTCATCTCGGGCCGTTCCATGAGCGATGCGGGGAAGCGCCAGTTGGCGGCAATCGCGGAGCGGAACAATCTGCTTGTTGCCGCCGATCGTCAGATCGCGGAATTGGATTTGCAGATCGGAGAACTCGTCAGCGATCAGGGGCGGCTGCGCGACAACATCGCGAGCTTGGATGTCATCAGCGGTCAGCAGGAGCAGGTCCAGAGGTACTCGCGGCAGTTGGCTGAGGGCGAGGTGAAGGTGATGACGTTGCGGGATCAACAGCGGGATGCGAGGAAGAGGAAGCAGGCGCTCCAAGCGGAAGTTGCCGACCTCATCGGTAGGTTAGAATTCTAGTTTGCGAATCGCATTGGTTGGTTACGGAAACGTTGGACGTGCGTTTGCCCGTTTGCTCGAGGCCAAGCGTTCCGTTTATCCATTCCGCATTGTCGGAATCATGAAGCACTCGGGGACGGCTTACGATCAGCGTGGACTGCCTGTCGAGCCGGAATTCGGACCCCCGCTGGACGTGCCGCCGGCAGAGGCGATCGATGAATTCCTCAATCGCGCGCGTCCGGAAGTGATGATAGAAATCTCGCCGCTTGAACCGGAGACTGGGGAGCCATCGATCACTTATATCCGGCATGCATTTGCCAACAATCGCCATGTCATCACGGCCAACAAAGGACCGATCGCGCATGCGTATGCGGACTTGAATTTGGAAGCGCGGCGCGCGGGAGTGGAGTTCCGGTTCGAGTCGACGGTGATGGATGGCGCTCCGATTTTCAACCTGACTCGCAATTGCCTGCCGGGCTGCAAGATCGACGGATTCAAGGGCGTGCTGAACTCCACAACCAAGGTTGTGATTAATGCGATGCGGGACGGGAAGTCGATGCATGAAGGCATCGCGGAGGCGCAGGCGCTGGGGATCGCGGAGACCGATGCGAGCTTCGATATCGACGGTTGGGATTCAGCGGCGAAGGTGGCGGCGCTGGCGAATGTAATCCTCGATGCGCGCACGAATCCGAAGGCGGTGGATCGCACAGGAATCGGGCATTTGACGACCGCGGAGTTGGTCGCATTGAAGGCTGAGCGCAAGACGGTGTGCCTGGTGTGCCGTGGGCGGCGAACGTCCGATGGATTGAAGTTGTCGGTGAAGCCGGAGATCCTGCCGGATACGGACTTACTCGCGACATTGCGTGGAACTTCGAATTTCCTGCTATTTGAGACCGATTTGATGGGAGAGATGGGGACGATATCGATCGATCCGGGCGTTGAGCAGACGGCGTATGGACTGTTCAGCGACCTGGTCGACATCGCGCGGAGCGTATGAAATTACTTAGATTCAAACACCATGGAGCTCGCCATGCGGGCGTGTTGACGGATGCGGGAGTGGCTCCTTTTGAAGAGATCAATGCGAAGAAGGGGACGCGGCTGTCGAATGATCTGCTCGGCTTAATTCAGGCTGGCTCGATCGAAATGCTGAAAGACTTGGAAGGCGTTCCTTGCTTGCCGTTCGATGAGGTCACGCCGGTGCTGCCGTATGATGTGCCGCCGAAGATCTGGTGCATCGGCTTGAACTACAAGACGCACGCGGAGGACATCAACGCCGTGCAGCCCGAGGAGCCTGGGAGTTTCATGAAGCCGGCGTCCTGTATGTTCCAGCCGGGTGGCGATATCGTGCTGCCGCCTCCTCACGTCTCCGATGATGTCGATGCGGAAGGTGAACTCGGCGTGGTGATTGGGAAGACTTGCCGGTTTGTTCCGATCCTGGATGTTCCGTCGGTGATTTTCGGCTATACGACGACACTCGATTTGACGGCGCTCGATGTGTTGAAGAAGAACACGCGCTATCTGACGCGGGCGAAGAGCATCGATACGTTCTTCAGTTTTGGGCCGGTCATTACGACGGCGGATGAGATTGCGGATGTGGATTCGCTCGAAGTGATTACGGAGTTGAATGATGGTGTGTGCTCGCGCGATTATGTGCGAAACATGCGGCATCGGCCGTACGAATTAGTGCGATTCCACAGCGATTTCTTCACGCTTTACCCAGGGGACTTGATTTCGACTGGTTGTCCGAAGGGCGCGAGGATCAAGCGTGGAGATCATGTCGCGGCGCGGATCGAAGGCGTTGGGTTGCTGAAGGCGAATGTGACGTAGGGGAAGTTTTATGGACGCCGTGACTTTGCTCGATGAGGTGGCGGCTGCATACCGCGGACTGACGAGTCTGGCTGTGGAGATGCGGTTGATCCAAGGAGACGAGGATTGGAAGCAAGAGCGGCGAGTGCTCGGCGCGTATGTCGCGCCGGACAGTTTTCGTGTGAACGACGGCGGGAAGCACGGGCATTCAGTAGTGAGCAACGGTCTCGAATCGGCCAGCTATTCTCGCCGCATGAAGAGGTTCCGGCGGTACCCGATCGCTGCGCGCGATCAGACTCCGGGAGTCTTTCGGCCCCACTATCCGGCAGGGAGCGCGTTCCTTTTTGAAAGGATCAGCGAGAGTGTGACGCGGGCCGAGTTCTTGCGTGATGAACCGGCGCGATTGGGCGACACCGAACTGCTTTGCCATGTAGTGCGAGTGGAGTACGAGTTGCCGGCGAGGTTTTCTGCGGTGTACACGACGAGTCCCGTCGAGTTTTGGATTCATCCCGTCACCAAGATGGTTTTGCGCATGGAATGCGAAGTCACAATGCGGCGGGCCCCGGGTGAAGAGACGGAAACATCGAAGCAAGTACTCGTCTTCGTGAGTTTGCGAATCAACGAAGCGATCGCGGCTGAGCAATTCGAAATGCAAACTCCGGAGGACGTGATCGACATGCCGTCGGGCGGCAGCGGGGGCGGCAAAGGGCACGAACAGTGGCGTTCGTCGAGCCGGGAGGGCCAGACGGTAATCCTGCAGTCGGGAAACGTCATAGATGGGATCGCGCTCAAGTTCGAAAGGCGAATCACGATTTCTGAAGACCGGAAGACAGTCCATGTGGCGGATCAGATCTTTTCACCTGGTGGGTCGATCGAGTTCGAACACACGCTGCCCCTGGAACATTTTGACGAGGGTGGAGTCTAACGTTCTGATATGCGTGTTTTTGTGGCATGCGCCTTGTGCTGGTGCTCCGTCGCATTCGGCGACGACTGGTTGACCTGGGGTGGGAAGAATCGCGACTTTATCGTTACGTCGAAAGCGAAGCTGGCGGACACATGGCCCGCAACCGGTCCGCGGAAGATGTGGAGCCGTCCGCTGGGTGATGGATATTCGTCCGCCGCGGTAGAGGGCTCGACGTTGTACACGGCCTTCCGGCGTAGCACCAAGGACGTCATCACGGCGTTGAACACGGCCGACGGCAAGATGATTTGGGAGTTCAACTACGAAGACATCTTTACGAACTCTTATGCAGAGAAGGTCGGGCCTGGGCCGTATGCAATGCCGCAGATCGTTGGAGACCGGCTGTTCATGGCGTCAGGTACGGGGAAGATTCACGCACTAGACAAACGGACCGGCAAGCAGATCTGGTCGCATGATTTGTATCGCGAGTTCCACGCAACGCATTTGGAGTTCGGATATTCCTGCCACGGGCTGCCTTACAAGGACCTCATCATTTATCTGGCCGGTGGAAGCGGCGATGCGGCTATCGCGTTCAAGCAATCGACGGGGGAGGTTGCATGGAAGAGTCTGCAATTTAAGAACTCGCACTCGTCTCCGATTCTGATCAACGTTGATGGGCAGACGCAGGCTGTTGGACTCGGCGCGAGCTCCGTCTTTGGATTCAATCCGGACAATGGACAGTTGTTGTGGTCGCATCCGCACGTCACGAACTACGGGTTAGCGGTGAGCACTCCGGTGTGGGCTCCGGCGGCGGGCAACATTCTGTTCGTGGCCTCTGCGTATGGGACCGGGGCACGTGCGTTGTCCTTGAAACAATCCGGGGGCAAGACGACGGTCGACCAGGTGTGGGCGGATCCGCATGATCAATTGCACATCGGGACTGCGATCCAGCAGGACGGAGTCGTGTACTTCTCGCGCGGATACGATGGACCGGTATTCACAGCGGCACTCGACTTGAAGACTGGCAAGATCAAGTGGCAGGAGCGCGGATTCCAAAAAGCACAGTTGGTGGCAGCCGATGGAAAGGTCATCGTGGTCGATCAGGACGGGATGCTGGCGTTGTGCAAGATGACACCGGACAAGTTGGTAGTTTTGGCGAAAGCGCAGATTTTGGAGAGCATCGCGTGGACTCCGCCGACGCTTGCGGGGACTACGTTGTATGTGCGGGACCGGAAGACGCTGGCGGCTTACGATTTGGGCGCGAAGCGTTAGGCCGCGCGGAAGACGTAACAGAGCCAGCCGTTTTGTTCGAGCCTGTCTATTGGGTTGGCAGGTGGATCGAAGTCTTCAAACCCCGAAAGGATGATCACGCCGCCTGCGCCGGTGATGCGATTGTAGTCAGGCCACAGCTCCAGATTGGTTGCTGCACTGATGTTCGCGACGACCGCGTTGAAGGACAGCGATACCACAGCATCCGTCGAGCCCACGAACTTCAGCGGCGTGTCGCAATGGGGGATCGCGTCGGGGTCGATGTCGCAGGCGATGGGGTGTGCGTCGAGATGGGATGCGGCTAACGACAGAATGCCTGAGCCTGCGCCAACGTCCAGAATCTTCATGCCAGGTTGCAGATGGCGCTCCAGCGCTTCGAGGCAGAGGCGAGTGCAGGGATGGTAGCCGGTGCCGCAGGCGAGTCCTGGATTGACGACGAGGCGAATACGGCCTTCGGGCGTGGAATCGTTACACCACGGGGGAGCGAGGAAGAATCGCGTTCCCACTTCGACTGCTGGGAAGGAGTCCTTTGTGTATTGTTCCCAGTCGATGTTGTCGGTCTCGACGATGTTGAGCGGATTCCAATCGGCGAGATGAATGGCGGCATCGCGGTTATCGAAGAACGCTTCGAGAGTCGAATCGCGCTCGATGATGCCGGTTGTTCCGGCGGACCACAAGGCTTCCACCAATCCGCCGTAAGTGTCCGGCGAGTGCGCGAATACGATCGAAATCATTAGCCTTGAACGCGCTTTTCTTTACCTACCCAGAACTGTTCCTTCAAGACGAGCTTGCGGATCTTGCCGGTACCGGTCTTGGGAAGGGGATCGTTCGAGATGACGATGATGCGCGGGAGCTTGAAGCGTCCGAGGCGGGTTTCCAGGTACTTGTGCATGGCCTCGCTGGTGAGTCCGGAGCCTTCCTTGGGCACCACAATCGCGGCCGGCACTTCGCCCCACTTATCATCAGGAGCAGCAACGACGGCGCATTCGAACACGTCGGGATGGGAGAAGATCGTCTTTTCGACTTCAAGCGAAGAAATGTTTTCGCCGCCGGAAATAATGATCTCCTTCTTGCGATCGACGATGTGGATGTAGCCTTCTTTGTCCCAGACAGCCATGTCGCCGGAGTGGAACCATGGGCCGGTCATTACGGCCGCAGTTGCTTCCGGTTCCTTGTAGTAGCCGGCCATGATGTGGTCGCCTGAAGCGATGACCTCGCCGATGGACTGCATGTCGCGCGGGACATCCTTCATATCGTGATCGACTACGCGGACTTCGACTCCGAGGACGGGCCATCCGGCCATCGCCTGACGGCGCAGGCGCTCAGTATCATCCGAGTAGACGAGGCCTTTGGGCCGCGCGCTGGTGAGGACGGGCGCGGTTTCGGTGAGTCCATAGCCGCTGAAGGCTTCAGTTCCCGGAAAGGCCTTTTCGATGCGATCGACGAGATCGGGCGTTGCGGCTGCACCTCCGATCATGATGCGGCGCATGCTCGAAGTGTTCCAGTTCCTCAAGTCCGGACAGTTGATCAATGCGTTGGCCATGGTGGGCACGAGACTCATGTCGGTGGCCATGTGCTGCTGAATCATGCGGAAGACGAATATGGGCTCGAAGCGGCGGACCATGACTTGTTTGACGCCGAGCATGACGCTTGATTGCGGACGTCCCCAGCCATTGGCGTGGAACAACGGAATCGTGTGGAGGTCGACCATTGTCTCGACGTCCTTGTACATTGCGCCGACCGACAGGGCGTGCAGGTACAAGGTGCGATTGGTATGCGTGACGCCTTTCGGAGTGCCCGTGCTGCCGCTGGTGTAGAACAACTCCGCGATAGCATTCTCGTCGACTGTGAAGATGTCGAGGCGCTCGGGCGTGCCTTCGGCAAGCAGTTCCTCATAGGTGATCTCCGCATTGGCCGTCTTCTCTTCGGCGGTTGTGATCCAGTGTTCGACACAAGGACAGCTCTTACGCAGACTCTCGACAATGGATTCAAAGTCGGCCTCGAAGATGACCATACGCGCGCCGGAATGATTGACGATGACGGTAAGTTCCGGGATCGACAAGCGCACGTTGAGCGGCATGACGATCGCGCCGGCCTGCACGACTCCGTAGTAGCCCTCAAGCAATTGATGCGTGTTGAAGCTGAGATAGGCTACGCGATCGCCCTTTTGAATGCCGGTCCTGATCAACGCGCTAGCGAGCGTTTCGGCGCGAATCCCGAATTCCTGATAGGTGAACTGCTTCTCTCCACAAACGACTCCGATCTTTGAGCCGAACAGGTCCACGGCGCGGTGGAGGCAACGAACGGGCGTTAGCGGGACAGGCATAAGGCCCCATTTTACGACAGACCCCAAAAAATGTTTCAGCCGTGTGCAACGTTTCACGACAGGCGTGCACAAGACAGTTGAAGGACGGAAAGCGTCTTTCAGAAATAAGGAGACTCAACATGCCAGAGACTGCTGCGGCCACGGCGCGGGCGCCGCTTGCCACGACTAGAATCCAGATCAGCGTCAACGAGAAGGTGACGCTGGATACCTTGAATACTTTGATGAGCCGCATTACGAATATGACTGGCTGCACGCATTGTGGCTTGCTCGGCGTCGATCTGCGGATCACGGGAGATCCCGTCGAAGCGAAACAGTTCCAGATGCCCGGTGTGAACTCGGCGAGCATCGGTTAAAGAGGTCGCTGTGAGGGCGGCGTTGGTCGCCCTTGCGTGCTTGCTTATGGTCCTTCTAGCGACAACATATGAGGGAGACTCGCCTGAATTGCGGGCGGGCATTATGGAGGTCGTCGATGCGATCGAGATCGCTCCGGACACGATTGCGACGACTGTGGGCGGACATCCGGAATTGCGCGGCGACGTGCTGGAGGAGTATGAATCCATGGCCTCGCGGATGCGCTTCGTGGCGCACGGCGTGGGCTTGTCCATCGGCTCGTACGACAACTGGAATTCCGACTATCTTGGACTCTTGGATCAGTTGATGGAGCGCGTGGAACTCGACTGGCACAGTGAGCATCTGGCTTGCACGACAGTCGACGGAGAGAATCTGGGCACGATGCTGGCGATGCCGCGAACCCGGGAGTCGCTCGATTTACTGTACGAGCGCGTGGATCGAATTCAGACGCGATACCGCAAGGAGTTCCTGCTCGAACATGTCATCCGCCTGCTGCCCGAGCCTGAGGCGGAGTTCACTGATGCGGGTTTTCTCAATGAATTGGTTAGGAGATCCGGCTGCGGACTGATCATCGACGCCTACAATCTGGAGTGCGATCGATTCAACTACGGCTTCGATGTCCAGGGCTTCCTGAGTGAATTGAACCTGGACGCTGTGCGCGAGATCCACGTCGCGGGCGGCTCTACTCAGGCGGGGTTTCAATTGGACATACACTCGCGCGTAACGGCTGACTCCACGCTCGAATTGGCGCGCGCTATACTAACTTCCACTTCCAACGTCAGGATGCTGACGTACGAATTTCTACGCGAGGCGATCCCATCACTGGGAGTTGACGCAATCATTGCAGAGTTGAAGCGGATCCGCGGAGCGCTGCTGTCATGAGCCGTCTGGCGACACAACAGCGAGCGGTTCTGGCGATGTTGAAGAACCGACCGTGCGACGCGAGTGGAGACGACTGGCTGATGCTGATTTCTCAATCTCGGGAATTGGTCATGCTGCGAGAGATCGCACGATGGTGGCGGCAATATCAAGTCGCCGGACAGTGCCGCTTCACGACATTGCTATTGAAACGGACCGGCCGTTTCGAAGAGGCGATCAACCGCTATTTCGAAGACGACTGCCCGTCGCCTTACATGGAAGAGATGGCACGCGGATTCTTGAGGACGCTGGGCGCGCATGGTGATGAATTGCTGCGGCAAGTCGCGCGCACGGAGTTGGGGCTGATTGAAGCGAAACAAGGTCGCCGCACAGACGTGGATTGGGATCGTCATCCGGATATGGTGTTTGCGGCACTCGACAATGGCACGGAGATGCCGTCACGTGACGAGCATTACGATTACCACCTGACTATTGGCCAGGCATTGCGGTGCATCCGGCGGCGCCGGGTTACAGTGAAGGAATGAAGCTTGGTAGCTTGTCAGGCGGTCTTCCCTGTAGATTGGCAATCTGTTTGCTCTGTGGCCTAACGCTAGTGCCCGGGCAGTCTTTAAGCGAGTTTGAGAAGACTGTCACGGAATTTACACTTCCGAATGGCCTTCATTTCATCATCATCGAGCGCCACCAAGCGCCGGTAGTCTCCTTCAATACTTACGTCAATGCGGGGTCGGTCGACGATCCACGCGGCAAGACGGGCATTGCTCACATGATGGAGCACATGGCGTTCAAAGGCACCGAAACGATCGGTACTAAGAACTGGCCGCTCGAGAAGAAAGCGCTCGCGCAGATCGAGTCCGCATACGACAGGCTGAGTGCAGAACAGAAGAAAGGCTTGGCGGCGGATAAGAAGAAACTGGCGGCGCTCGAAGCGGGGCTGACGCAGGCGATCGACAAGGCGGAAACTTATGTCGAACCGAACGAGTACGACAAGGTAGTCGAGCAAAACGGCGGCGTCGGATTGAATGCCGGCACCAGTGAGGACTCGACGAACTACTACTACAGCTTTCCGGCGAATCGTGCGGAGCTTTGGTTCCTGCTGGAGTCCGAGCGCTTCCTGCAGCCCGTCTTCCGCCAGTTCTACAAAGAGCGCGACGTCGTGCGCGAGGAGCGCCGTATGCGCGTCGAGTCAAGCTCTCAGGGGTTGCTTGTCGAGAAGATGCTGATGACTACTTTCGACCAGCATCCTTACGGGATCGGACCCGGCGGATTGGCCGAAGACATCGAGAACTTTCGCATGCCTGAGGCGTTTGCGTTTTTTCGCAAGTACTACGTTCCGATGAATATCACGGTGGGGATTGCCGGCGACGTCGATCCGAAGGAGTGCCGAAGGCTTGCTGAGAAGTACTTCGGACGATTGCCCGGGCGTCCCGCGCCGGCTCCTGTGTCGATTGTCGAGCCTCCGCAGAAGTCCGAACGGCGCGTGAGCATCGCGCACAAGGACCAGCCGATCCTCGTGATCGCATACCGGCGTCCAAGCCAGTCGGATCCGGATGACTTGGCGTTAGACGTGGCATCGGAGATTCTCGCCGGGGGCCGCACGAGCCTGATGTATCGTGAGTTGGTGCGTGACCAGAAAGTCGCGCTGGCGGCGGGAGCGCAGTCGTCATTCCCTGGAGACAAGTATCCAAATCTGTTCTTGCTCTTCGTCGTTCCGAACATGGGCAGGAGCGTGGAGGAATCCGAGAAGGCATCGCTTGCGTTGGTGGAACGTATCAAAACTGAAATCGACAAAGGCGCACTAGAGCGAGTGAAGACGAAGCTGCGAGCGGGCTTGATTCGGAGGCTGGATAGCAACAACGGACTTGCGGGTGATCTGACAGCCTATCACGCCGCTTTTGGCACTTGGAAGCGCATGTTCACGGACATTCAGGAGATGCAGAAGATTACGTCAGAGGATGTGATGCGCGTCGCGCGCAAGTATCTGGTGGCTGAGAATCGAACGGTCGCGTG
>Ga0157379_10006074_pt1 | contig 10403 bp, 6 predicted proteins | sample S25metaG_FD_121802 | JGI IMG/M metagenome (GOLD analysis project Ga0157379, IMG submission 121802) | Switchgrass rhizosphere microbial communities from Kellogg Biological Station, Michigan, USA - S2-5 metaG | ecosystem: Host-associated > Plants > Roots > Rhizosphere > Soil | place: USA: Michigan... | reverse complement strand
TAGCACACGCCTTCGGGCAGCACCTTGCGCGCGGCGTCGGCAGCGATCGGGTCATAGGCCGTGACTTGAGCGCCTTGGTCGATCAGCTCACGCACGATCGGGATCGCCGGAGACTCGCGCATGTCGTCGGTGTCTTCCTTGAACGCCAGGCCGAGCACGGCCACGCGCAGGCCACGCAGCTCGGCGAAATGGCGGCGCAGCAGTGCGAGCATGCGTTGCGGCTGCGACAGATTGGTCGCGATCACCGCATCGAGAAGCGGCATCGGCGCGCCGTGCGCGACGCCGTGCGCCGACAGCGCCTTGGTGTCCTTGGGCAAGCAGCTGCCGCCGTAGCCGCAACCGGCCCATAGGAACGAGCTGATCGGCGCCTTCACGCGTTGGCCATCCGAGAGCGTGGTGGTGAAGTAGCGCGCCAGGTGGACGCCTCGCATCACGTCGGCGACGTCGACACCGCCCAATGCATCGCACAGGTTGCCGATCTCGTTGGAGAACGAGATCATCGTCGCCAGCACCGAGTTCGACGTGTACTTGACCATCTCGGCGGTCTTGTTGTTGGTCTCCAGCGTCGGCGTCGTTCCGAACGCGGCATACACCTCGCGCTGCGCGGCGATCGCGCGCGTGTCGGTGCCGCCGATCACGATGCGGTCGGGCCGCATGAAGTCGTCGACCGCGACGCCTTCGGTGAGGAACTCGGGGTTCATGCCGACGCCGAAGTCGATGCCGGCGCGCTTGCCTGACGCACGCTCGAGTTCGACCGCTACCACGTCGTCGGTCGTGCCGGGCACCACGGTGCTCTTGACGACCACTGTGTGGAAGCCCGGCTTGTCGCGCAGCGCAGCGCCGATCTGGCGTGCGGCTTCGCGCACGTAGCTCAGGTCGATGCGGGTGCCGTCGAACGGCGTCCCCACGGCGATGAAGGTGATGCTCGATTCGAGCACCGCGGCGCGCAGGTCGGTGCTGGCGCGCAGCCGCGTGCCGACGTGGCGCTCCAGCAGCGCATCGAGGCCGTTCTCGTGGATCGGCGCCTCGCCGCGATTGATGCGCTCGACCTTCGACGCGTCGACGTCGACGCAGACACAGTCGTGCCCGATCTCGGCGAAGCAGGCACCCGAGACGAGGCCGACGTAACCGGTGCCGATGACGGAGATGCGCATGTCAGTCCCGCCCGGCCGTCCGAAGGGACTGACGCGCCCCAGGAGCCACGAAGGGGCTCCTACGGAGCCCTTGGGGCAGTGAACAAAGTGAGCGTGGGGGCTTCATGTCACGCCTCCTCGGCTTCGCGGTTGTGGTGGTACCAGATCAGCGAGCGCCGCAGACCCTCGTCGATGTCGACCGCGGGGTCGTAGCCGAGGTGCATGCGCGCCTTCTCGATGTTCGGGCAGCGGCGGTTCGGGTTGTCGACCAGATAGTCCGCCTCCGGGTTGGGCTTGCGGATCAGCTTGCCGCGATAGCCGAACAGGCTGCCCGCGGTGTCGATCAGCTTCTGCGCCAGCTCGGCCATCGAGATCTCGGGCTTCTCGGTGCCGACGTTGTACGGCTCGCCGGCGTGGCCCTTCACGAGCACCTTGTAGTAACCGGTGATGGCATCGGCCGAGTAGCAGAACGTGCGCGTGGGCTTGCCGTCGGAGTACATCACCAGATCGCGTCCGGCGAACAGCTCGCGCGCGAAGTCGGGAATCACCCGCTTGTCCGTGATCTTCAGACCTGGGCCGTAGTTGTTGAACGGCCGCGCCATCTTGGTGGGCACGCCATGCTGCTGCGCGAACACCACGCACAGCGTCTCGCCGAAGCGCTTGGACTCGTCGTAACACGCCCGCGGGCCGGTGCACGACACCAAGCCGCGGTAGTGCTCGGGCGTGGGAATCCACTGCGGCTCGGGGTCGCCGTAGATCTCGCTGGACGAGTAGAACAGGAAGCCCTCGACCGGCCGCCCCTTGTCGGCTTGTGCGACGCTGTACTCAAGCAGATTGCGCAGGCCATTGATGTTGGCGTCGATCGTCTTGAGCGGGTACTTGCGATAGAACGGCGGCGACGCGATGCCCGCGGCGTGAATGATCCACTGGAACTCGGGCATCGGCTGCGGCAGCGGCTCGATGAGATCGCGCGACTCCACCTGCAGATGCGGTGTGCCATCCAGAGCCGCCAGCCAGGCGGGGCGGCCGCGGATGAAGCTGTCCCACACGGTCACACGGATCGGCTGATCACGACCCGCGGTGGCGTTGAAGTGCAGCGCCGCCTGCACCAGGTAATAGCCAAGGAAGCCCGCGCCCCCGGTGATGAGCAGGCGCTTGCCGGCCATGCGGCCGAACTCCTCCCTCAGATTGCCGCAGATGGCGTCGAGGTCGCGCCGCAGGAGCGATTGAAGATCGGGAATGTCGGTTGTCACCATGGGAAGATTCATCGGCGGAAAATGAAAGCCTTACGATTGCATGACCAACTTGCGACCGTGGAACGCCTCGGCGTACCCCTCCGGCGCGTTGCATTCGATGCCCCTGATTCTGGCCATCGCTTCGAAGGTGGCGGGGCTGAACCAGGCGCGCGTGCGCTGGCTCGGGAAGCATTCCATCAGGATTTCACACTTGCGCGCCAGTTGCGCCTTCGTCAGCGGCACGTAGACGTTTGGCTGGCCGAGGTCACCGTCGAACTTGGGTATCTCGTACTCCAGCACCACGTGATTGCGAAAGGTATTCCAAGTGAGTTCGTTGACGACGCGATGATCCTGATGCAGGTCGTGGCGATGGTGCGTGACGATGCAGTCGGGGGTGTAGTCCTTCAAGGACTCGAAGCAGTCCTTCAGCGCGGCACCGTCGTGCGGGAAATAACTGCCCCGAAATCGCTCGACGCGCACCACCGGGTCGCGCGCGCCGGCCAGCAGCAGCGCCGCCGCGGCGCGCGTCTCGGCCTCGCGCTCGTCGTCGGCACTGAACGTCACCCAGACAAACCGCGCAGCGGGACGCTGGCGCACCAGATGCAGCAGCGTACCGCCGCAACCGATCTCGATGTCGTCGCAGTGCGCGCCGAGCAGGAGAATCGTCGGCTCGCGCGAGGCGGTTTCGAGGCGGAACTGCAGCATGTGTTGAAAGGGTGGATCGCAACGGCGGCGCACCGCCAACGCACAAGCCGCGCGTCGGCCTCGGCGGTGCATCGCGGACTGGCGAACCGCCATCTGTGCAACGCTGGCAATGATCGCATCAACCCGCACCCTGCGGCGCACCACTCACCCCCTAGGGGCGGGGGCGTTGGCGCGCCAATCCCCATGTTCCGGAGTGCACGGCCTCGCTGTCAGTCGATGCCGGCGCGTCGCGTTCTCGCCGCAGCGTTGCTGCTGAACGACGCTTGGGCTTCCAGTGCTGGCGTTCGTAGCCTGTTGCGCCGAGAGGAATTTCGCGTTCGACGGCAACGCGAGCACTCGACCAAGGGGAGTTTGCAATGCGCGCCGACGTGCCGTGGCTCGATAATGCGCGGCACTTTGACGCACACGCCGCGTTGCCGTGGCAACGGGCGTGCGTAAGCACATTCTTGCGGGGAGTTGCGCAGTGACGACGTTGGCAGTGGTTGGATTGGGTTACGTCGGCCTTCCGCTGGCCGTCGAGTTCGGCAAGAAGCACCCGACCATCGGTTTCGACCTGTCCGTGGAGAAGATCGAGGCGTACAAGCGCCACGTCGATCCAACCGGCGAAGTGAGCAGTGCCGATCTGAAGGCGGCCGTGCACCTGAAGCCCACGACCGACGCCTCGGCGCTGAAAGACGCCGACTTCATCGTCGTCGCGGTGCCCACGCCGGTCGACGAGGCGCACATCCCCGACTTCTCGCCGCTGATCGGCTCGAGCACGTCGGTGGGCAAGAACCTGAAGAAGGGGGCGATCGTCGTCTACGAGTCCACCGTCTATCCGGGCGCGACCGAAGAGGTGTGCATCCCGCTGCTCGAGAAGCACTCGGGCCTGAAGTGGAAGAAGGATTTCTTCGTCGGCTATTCGCCCGAGCGCATCAACCCCGGCGACAAGCAGCACACGCTGACCAAGATCACGAAGGTCGTGTCGGGCGACACGCCGGCCACGCTGGACAAGGTGGCCGAGGTGTACGGCAGCATCATCACCGCTGGCGTGCACCGCGCCTCGAGCATCAAGGTCGCCGAGGCGGCGAAGGTCATCGAGAACACGCAGCGCGATCTCAACATCGCCCTTGTCAATGAGCTGTCGCTGATCTTCCACCGCATCGGCATCGACACGCTCGAGGTGCTGCAGGCCGCAGGCACCAAGTGGAACTTCCTGCCCTTTCGGCCCGGGCTGGTCGGTGGTCACTGCATCGGCGTCGATCCGTACTACCTGACGCACAAGGCCGAGACGCTGGGCTACCACCCGCAGGTGATCCTCGCCGGCCGGCGCATCAACGACGGCATGGGCAAGTACATCGCCGAGCAGACGGTCAAGCAGATGATCCAGGCGGGCTTCTCGATCAAGGGCGCGCACATCATCGTGCTCGGGCTGACGTTCAAGGAGAACTGTCCCGACCTGCGCAACAGCAAGGTGATCGACGTTATTCGCGAACTCGAGAGCTACGGCGCCACGGTGCATGTGCACGACCCGGTGGCCGAGAGTGCCGAGGCCGAGCACGAGTACGGCGTCAAGCTCACGACCTGGGAGCACCTGCCCAAGGCCAACGCGATCGTCGCCGCGGTGGCGCACAAGGAGTTCGGCGAACGCTCGCTCGACCAGACGCTGGCCAAGCTGGCCACAGGCGGGGTTTACGTCGACGTCAAATGCACGGCCGACGCGCAGGCGCTGGAAGCGCGCGGCGTGCACGTCTGGCGGCTGTGACGCGCGCGCACGCATGGCGACACTGATCGAGTCGCTGCAGGCGAGTCCGCGGCGCTGGCTCGTGACCGGCAGCGCTGGCTTCATCGGCTCGCATCTGCTCGAAGCGCTGCTGCGTGCCGGGCAATCGGTGGTGAGCCTCGACAACTTCGCGACCGGACACCGCCGCAATCTCGACGCGGTGCACGAGTCAGTTGGCGACGACGCATGGTCGCGTCACCGCTTCATCGAGGGCGACATCGCCGACGCCGCGACCTGCACGCGCGCTTGCGACGGCGTCGAACTGGTGCTGCACCAGGCTGCGCTCGGTTCGGTACCACGCTCGATCAACGACCCGTTGAACACGCACCGCGCCAACGCCACCGGCTTCATCAACATGCTGGTCGCCGCCAAGGACACGGGCGTCGTGCGCTTCGTCTACGCGGCGTCGAGTTCCACGTACGGTGACTCGCAGGCGCTGCCCAAGGTCGAGGACGTCATCGGCAAGCCGTTGTCGCCATACGCGGTGACCAAGTACTTGAACGAACTGTACGCCGACGTGTTCGGTCGCTGCTACGGGCTGCAGACGGTCGGGCTGCGCTACTTCAACGTGTTTGGCCCGCGCCAGGATCCCGACGGCGCGTACGCCGCGGTGATTCCGCGCTGGATGGCGGCAATGGTGTCGGGCCACTCATGCGTGATCAACGGCGACGGCCAGACGTCACGTGACTTCTGCTACGTCGCCAACGCGGTGCAGGCCAACCTGCGCGCCGCACTGACGCAGGATCCTCGCGCGGTGGGGCAGGTCTACAACGTGGCTGCCGGCCAGCGCACGACGCTGCTGGAGCTGCACGAGCTGCTCGCAGCCGCGTTGCGCGAGCACCGGCCTGGCCTCGCTGTCACGACGCCGACGTTGGCAGAGTTCCGCGCCGGCGACGTGCGCCACTCGCTCGCTGACATCGGCAAGGCGCGTGCGCTGCTCGGCTACGAGCCCAGTCACGATGTGCGCAGTGGCCTGCGCGAGGCGGCGAGCTGGTACGTGGCGCACCTCGCGCCTTGAGCGCGGGCGCCTTTGCCGTCCCCACTAGACATTGCGGCAGCCCCGCCGCACCGATTCGACCATGACGCACGACGCCGACCCGATCGATCGCTCCAGCTATCTGAAGACCACCTTGCTTGCGCTCGGCGCGACCATCAGCGCTCTCGTGATCGCGGCGCTGTTCGCGGTGTTTCTCGACGGCGCCGCCGTGAAGTGGCTGGCGCTGGCGCTGGCGCTCATCGCGCTGCTACCGATGTCGCTCGCGTTGTCGGGCGTTGTGGTCATGCACAGGTTGCGTCGCGCACAGATTGGCGCGCCTGACCTGTTCCTGGCATCGAACCTCGCCCGGCGCGAGGACGCGCTCGAGCGGCCCGACGGCTTTCGCTCAGGCGCACTGCGCCGCGTGTTGGCGCGCGGTCTGCTCGGTCATGACCTTCTCGTCGGCGACGAGGTCGAGATCCGCAGCCTGCACGAAATCGAAGCCACGCTCGACGAACGCGGCTGCCTGGGGGGCGTGCCGTTCCAGCCCGAGATGGTGAGCCTGTGCGGCCGCCGCGGTCGCGTGTTCCGCTCGATCGACAAGATCTACGACTACGGCCGCACGCGACGCATGCGCCGCCTGCGCGGCTGCGTGCTGGTGTCGGGCTTGCGCTGCGATGGCGCGGCGCATGGCGCATGTCAGGCGCAGTGCTACGTGATCTGGAAGACCGAATGGCTGCGCCGGCCCGGTGCGCGCGCGTCGAGCGCAGCTGGGGTGGGCGGCCGCGTCGCGCCGACGCGGGTCAGCGCGCCGGCCGAGGGCGGCGGCACGCGCGAGCGCTACCTGTGCCAGTTCACCGAGCTGCATCACGCCAGCTCGCCGATCGGCGCGTGGGAACTCGGCAAGGAGCTCAGGCCGCTGGTGGCGGGCAACGTCACCGCGCGGGCTTGGCTGGTCGGGCTCGCGACCCGCTGGTTCAACTTGCTGCAGGGCCTGCGCGGCGGCACCGCGTTCCCGCCGCCGCCGGTTCGAGTCGAGGGCGCGCCCATCGTGGAGGCACAGCCGTTGTCACCCGGCGACGCGGTCGTCGTGCGCCCGCTGGCCGAAATCGCGAGCACGTTGAACGCCAAGAACAAGCATCGGGGCCTGTGGTTCGATCGCGACCAGATCAAGCATTGCGGCACCACGCGCACCGTGCTCGCGCGCGTCGATCGCATCATCGACGACGTGCACGGTCAGATGCTGCCGATGAAGACGCCCTGCATCCTGCTCGCCGGTGTCGACTATTCCGGCGAGACGCTGAATTTCAATGCGCAGCACGACCTCTTCTTCTGGCGCGAGGTCTGGCTGCGCAAGGTATCGTGAAAGCTGTCTGCCGTCGCGCCTAGCGCGCGACGGCGGCGCTGGACTGCATCACGGCCGCCGGCTTGGCGGCTGCTGCCTTCTTGGCCCCATCGGGCCGCGCTGCCATCGACTGCAGGGTCTGCTGTGGCAGCGCGAACGAGAACAGCATATGGCCTGCGATGACGGCGAAGTATTGCACCCCGTCGACCGCATAGGTCACTGGGCCCGAATTGACCAGCGCTCCCGGACGAAACTTCCACAATTCGGCGCCGGTGTCGGCGTCGAGGATGCTCAACCGATCCATAAAGCCCGCAAACACCAAATCGCCGTCGGTGGACAGCAGCCCGGTGACGCGTGCGAACTGTTCGAAATCACCCCTGTCGAGCCGCGTCACCCAACGCACCTCGCCCGTGTCAGGGTCCAGCGCCTTCACGGCCATCACCGCCGGTAGGTTGGACGCCAGCACCGTGGTGCCGCGCATCGTCATGGTGCCGGGCTTGAGCTCTTCATCGACCGTGAAGTACTGGGTCGCGGCATCGACAGTCGGCACGAAGTGCAGCTTGCGCTTCGGATCGTAGGACGGCGGCCACCAATTGGTGCCGCCATGCAGCCACGGATACACCAGAGTGCCCTTCGGAGTGGGCACCGAAGAGGGGTCGCGCATGGGGCGACCTTTGGCGTCGAAACCCTTGTTCCAGGTCTGCTTGACGAATGGCTTGCCGTAGAGGAATCGGCCGTTGCGGCGATCAAGCGCGTAGTAGAACGCGTTGCGGCTCGCCATCAGAACCGCAGGCACCTTTTCGCCCTGCCACGTGATGTCGGCCAGCACGACCTGCTGTGTGGCGTCCCAGTCGTTGGAGTCGCCCGGTGTGAGCTGGTAGTACCACAGCAGTTTGCCCGTCTTGGGTTTCAACGCAATGATCGAGTTCGAATACAGGTTGTCGCCCCGGCGGCTGCGGTTGTCGAACGGCGGCCATGGATTGCCGGTCGACCAGTAGAGGATGTCGAGCTGCGGGTCGTAGGCGCCCACGCTCCAGGTCGACGCGCCGCCTGTCTTCCAGGAGTCGTCGGCCGGCCAGGTCTCATGGCCCGGCTCGCCGGGGCCCGGCACCGTGTCGAACTGCCAGACGAGCTTGCCATCCTCGACCGAGAACGCTGCCAGCAAGCCGCGAATGCCGGTCTCCCCGCCGGCCACACCGACAACCACCATGCCGTTGAGGACCAGGGGCGCGGTGGTCATCGTGTACCCCTTTTGATGGTCTGCGACCCGCACTTCCCACAGCTTCGCACCCGTCGCGGCATCGAGGGCGACGAGCCACGAGTCCAGCGTTGCGACGAACACGCGACTGCCCAGCACCGCGACGCCTCGATTCATCGCCCCACAGCACACCGGCAGTTTCGACGGGTCCACTGGCCGTGTGAAACGCCACAGCAGGCGGCCATCGCGCGCATCGAGGGCGACCACCCCGTCAGGCGACTCGCTGACGAACATCGTGCCGTTGACGACGATCGGCGTGGCGGCCAGCGGTTTGGTGGCCGGCCGCAGCTGGCTGGCCCAGGCAACCCGCATCTCGCGCACGTTGTCCCGATTGACCTGCTTCAGGCGGCTATGCCGGTGCGCCTGCATGTCGCCGGCGTACATCAACCACTCGTCCGGATGATCCGCCGCCGCGAGCAGCTTGCTGAACGGCACATCGACCTTCGGTGCGGTGAGTGCCACGTGCTCGGCAACCTCGCGAGTCCAGGCGCGCGCCTTATCGCTCAGATACGCGTGGACCTCCCATATTTCGCGTTCGCTGATCGGTTGCGGCGCCATCGCCGTGCCGCCACGACCACCCTTCACGGTGGTGAAGAATTCCCAGTGTGTCGCGTGCGACAGGAACGCCAGCAGGCTCGGCGCAGAGCCACCGTTCGCGTCGCCGCCGTGGCAATGCGCGCAGATCCGCAGGAAGGTCGCCTGCCCAGGCTTGATGAAGTCCGAATTGTCGACGCCGACGTTGCGGATGCCAGCTCCGATGGTAGGGCGGTGCACGATGTCACCCAGATAGACGGGGCTGCCGGGCACGATCCACCGCACCATGTCGATCAACGCCAGCTCAGGCAAGCGCCCCGCCAGCTTCAGGCCGACGACTTTGGCGCGCCATTGCAGCGGGGGCACGGTGACCATCAACGTAGCGAGCGCCGCCACGAGAACGATGACCACGATCGAGACCGTTCGCGTGGACGGTTTCAACGGCATTCGGGACTCCTCCGGGTCTTTGATGTTTGCGTGACCTTTCAATGTAGCCGCAAGACAGCTGTCGATCGTCACCGCATTCCTGTGGGGCCGGTCAAATTTGTGCCCCCGACTCGCGGGACAGCGGCCACGCACAACCCGTCGCATCGACCGTCGCGTGACACAATCGTCGTCCTCGGCCCATCCCTGCGCTTGCATCGTTGTTGTGCGCCCTTCGGCCGGACAATCGCGAAACCTGCCTCGCGAACGTGGAACGTTCAAACCATGAGAGTTGCCCGGTGACAGCCGCCACCATTGCACAGACCCCCGACGCCACGCGCTACGCCTGCCGCTTTTGCGGTGAGCCGCTGCGCCACACCTTCGTTGACCTGGGCACCAGCCCGCTGTGCCAGCGCCATGTGACGCCACAGCGCTTCGACCACGCGGAGTCGGTCTATCCGCTGCACGTCTACGTCTGCCACGCGTGTTTTCTGGTGCAACTGCCGGCTTATGTCGCGCGCGAGGAGATCTTCGACGCCGAGTACGGCTACTTCTCCAGTTTCTCGGACACCTGGCTGCGGCACGCCGAGAGCTACGTGCAGATGATGATCCCCCGCTTTGGCCTCGGCTCCGGCAGCCGCGTGGTCGAGGTGGCAAGCAACGACGGCTACCTGCTCCAGTACTTCAAGCGTGCCGGCGTGCCGGTCCTCGGCATCGAGCCGACCGTCAACACCGCCGCGATCGCGATCAAGAACGGCATCCCCAGCCTGACCAAGTTCTTCGGCCGCGATACCGCCCGCGAGGTGCGTGCCAGCCACGGAGCGGCCGACGTCGTGCTCGGCAACAACGTGCTCGCCCACGTGCCCGACATCAACGACTTCGTCGGCGGCATCAAGCTGCTGCTGGCCGAGCGCGGCGTCGCGACGATCGAGTTCCCGCAGCTGTTGCACCTGATCGAGCAGAACTACTGGGACACGATCTACCACGCGCACTTCTCGTATCTCTCGTTCACCCCGGTCGAGAAGGTGTTCG
>Ga0157379_10006073_pt1 | contig 10404 bp, 13 predicted proteins | sample S25metaG_FD_121802 | JGI IMG/M metagenome (GOLD analysis project Ga0157379, IMG submission 121802) | Switchgrass rhizosphere microbial communities from Kellogg Biological Station, Michigan, USA - S2-5 metaG | ecosystem: Host-associated > Plants > Roots > Rhizosphere > Soil | place: USA... | reverse complement strand
CTGGACCGAGGACGGGCGCATGACCCACGAGGTCCCGGGCAGCCACGGCGGGCGCGAGGAGTTCATCGCGTCCTGCAAGCTCTACGACGGCGGCGTGATCCACCAGACGTCGGACCCGATCATCACGATCGACGGCGACACGGCGACGCAGGACTGCTCGTTTCAGGTGTGGACGCGCCTGAAGGACCGCTCCGCCAACGAGCCGTTCATGACCGGCCGCTACCAGGACGAGCTCGTGCGCACGCCCGACGGCTGGAAGTTCCACCGCCGGTTCACCAAGCGCGACCTGATCGGCCGGACGCTGCGCGACGTGCTGGGACTCCCCGCCCCGGAGCACTAGTGGCCCTTCTCGGAACATCCCACCGCAAACGGCAGGGCCACTAGCCTGGGCGGGGGATGCCCGAGCTGCCCGAGGTCGAGATCACCGCGCGCCGCCTCGGCGCGGCGCTCGCCGGCAGCACGATCGAGTCGACGCTCGCCCCGGGCATCAACGCGCTCAAGACGTTCGACCCGCCCCTGCACGCCCTCGACGGTCGCACCATCGAGGGCGTGCGCCGCATCGGCAAGCACCTGGTCGTCGACGTGTCGGGCGACCTGCACGTGCTCGTGCACCTGATGAGCGCCGGCCGGCTGCAGCTCTACGACAAGCGCGCGTCGCTGCGGGACCGCACGTCGCGCCTGCTCGTCCGTATCGCCGACGGGCGCGAGCTGCGCCTGCGCGAGTTCGGCACCAAGCAGGCCGCGTGGGTCAAGGTCCTCACGCCCGAGGGCCTGGCCGCCGACGATGCGGTCGCGACGCTCGGCCCCGAGGCGTGGCCCGACCCGCCCCAGGACCTCGCCGCGCTGCTGGCGCCCCACGGCGCGCGGCCGCTGCAGGCCGTCCTGCGCGACCAGCGCGTCATCACGGGCATCGGCCGCTCCTGGGTCGACGAGATCCTGTGGACCGCCCGGCTGTCGCCCTTCAAGCGCGGCGACGACCTCGACGCCGAGGAGGCGACCGCGCTGCGCGCCGCCATCCTCGAGCACCTCGGCGGGGCGATCGACCACTACGAGGAGGTCGTGCACCTCCCGATCCCCGACAAGCTGCCGCTGCCGCTGCAGGTCCACCGCCACAACGGCGAGCCGTGCCCGAGCTGCGGCACCACGATCGAGGCCGTGCACTACGAGGACTACGTCCTCTGCTACTGCCCGCAGGAGCAGACCGGCGGCCGCGTGCTCAAGGACCGGCGGCTGTCGCGGCTGCTCAAATGAGCGGCCACCCGGGCCGCTGACGCAGCGGCGCGAGGTCCTCGTCCTCGCGCGCCCAGCGCTCGACGCGCTCCGGGTCGATCGCGTGGGCGAGCCGCAGCTCGGCCAGCGCGTCCTCCAGACGCCCGTCGCGCGTCAGGAAGCAGGCGAGGTTGTAGTGCAGCGCCGGATTGGCGTCGTGCTCGGCGCGTGCGTCCTGCACCGTCGCCACCGCGCCCGCGTGGTCGCCGCCGGCCGACTGGTGCTCGGCGTAGAAGAAGCTCTCCCAGGCCGAGACGGGGGCGGCCCGCTCGGGATCGGCACCGATGGCCAGGACCGTGGTGCCGTCGGCCAGCGCGGTGGCGGCGCGGCGCGCCTCGGGCTCGGGGAGGAACACGAGCGTCCCGGCCGGGGCGTCGACGTCCTCGCCGTCGATCGTGAAGCGGGCGTGCCCTGCGGTGACGAGGTAGAGCTCCTCGTGGCCTCCGGCGCCCGCCCCGCCGACCTCGTCGTGCTCCTCGACGACGTCCTGCCCGGTGTCGGCGGCATAGGCGTTGATGCCGAACGCGCGGATGCCGAGCGTGCGGCGCACGGGCTTCCAGCGCAGCGTGCCCCCGACGGCGGGGATCTCCTCGATGGCGTCCAGCGACGTCGTGCGGAAGCGGCGTGGCATGGACCTATCATGGAGGGCATGATCAAGGAGGGCCAGCCGGCGCCGGACTTCGTGCTCCCCGACCAGCGCGGTGAGCCCGTGCGCCTCTCCGACTTCCGCGGCCGACGGGTCGTGTTGTACTTCTACCCCAAGGCCAACACGCCGGGGTGCACCGCGCAGGCCTGCGGCGTGCGCGATCACGAGGCCGACTACGCCGGGGTCGGCGCCGTCGTCCTCGGCGTCTCGCCCGACCCGGTCAAGGCCATCAAGAAGTTCTACGAGAAGCAGCACCTGAACTTCGAGCTGCTGGCCGACGAGGACCACGAGACCGCCGAGGCCTACGGGGTCTGGGTCGAGAAGTCCATGTACGGCAAGACCTTCTGGGGCACCAAGCGCAGCACGTTCGTCATCGACGAGGACGGTGTCGTGCGCAAGGTCATCAAGAAGGTCGACCCCGCCACGCACGACGCCGAGGTGCTCGCGGCGCTGCGCGACCTGCCGACCGCCGCCTGACCGGCCGGATGGCGCTGCGGGGTCCGCTCGTCGGCGCGGCGGCGATCGTCGTCCGCGACGGCCGCGTGCTGCTCGGCGAGCGCCGGGGCTCCCACGGGGCGGGCGACTGGGCGTTTCCCGGCGGCAAGGTCGACCCGGGCGAGGACCCGGCCGACACGGTGGCGCGCGAGCTGGCCGAGGAGGCGGGCCTCGTGGCCACGGCCGTCGAGCCGCTGGCCTGGACCACGGACCTCTTCCCCGACGAGGGCCTGCACTACGTGACGCTGCACCACCTCGTGACGGCGGCGCCCGGCGAGCCCGAGGTCCGCGAGCCCGACAAGTGCCTCGGCTGGGGGTGGTACGCCTGGGACGCGCTGCCCCGGCCGCTGTTCGTCCCGGTGGCCAACCTCCTCGCCCGGGTTCCCCGGCCCGGCGGCGTGCGATGATCGCACCATGTCCCGCCGCGACGAGCTCGACAAGCTGACCTCCCAGGAGCTGCACGACCGCGCCGTGCACTACGCCGAGCGCCACCTGGACGTGAAGTTCCTGTGGAACCTGGTCAAGCTCACGCCCGCCGCCAACGCGGCCGCCGGCCACACCGACCAGGCGGACTTCGACGTCGCGCACTGGTCGGGGCAGGTCTCCGACGCCTTCCGCGAGGACGAGGGCGAGCTCGCCGACGCGCTGCGCCCGTTCTACCTGGACTACCTCGAGAAGCACCCGAAGGCGTAGCGCCGGACAGGGGCCTCAGGATTCCCGGGGTCCTGCCGACGATCCCGGACATGACGACTCAGGTGGCCGAGCGTTTTCGGCTGGTGACCCGCTCGGACTTCGACGGGCTCGTGTGCGCGGCGCTCCTCAAGGAGCTGGGGATCCTCGACGACATCAAGTTCGTCCACCCCAAGGACATGCAGGACGGGCTCGTCGAGCTCACCGAGCGCGACATCACGACGAACCTCCCGTACGTCCCGGGCGTGCACCTGTCGTTCGACCACCACGACAGCGAGACCATCCGCGTCGAGGACTCGCCCGAGAACCACATCATCGTGGCCGGCGCCAAGTCCGCCGCGCGCGTCGTCTACGACTACTTCGGCGGCGCCGAGGTCTTCAAGGCCGTCGGCGAGGACATCATGACCGCCGTCGACAAGGCCGACGCCGCGGACTTCACGCGCGACGACATCCTCGAGCCGCAGGGCTGGGACTACATCTCCTTCATCATGGACCCGCGGACCGGCCTCGGCCGCTTCCGCGACTTCCGGATCTCCAACTACCAGCTGATGATGCAGCTGATCGACGAGATCACGGAGAAGTCGATTGAGGAGATCCTCGAGACGCCCGACGTCGCCGAGCGCGTCGAGCTCTACCGCGCGCACGCCGACGCCGCGATCGACCAGGTCGCCCGCTGCGGCCAGGTCCACGGCAACCTCGTCGTCCTCGACTTCCGCGACGAGGACCCGATCTTCGCCACGAACCGCTTCACGGTCTACGCGCTGTGGCCCCAGTGCAACATCTCGATCCACATCCTGTGGGGCCTCAGGCAGCAGAACACGGTCTTCGCCTGCGGCAAGTCGATCCTCGACCGCTCCAGCCGGACCGACGTCGGCGAGCTCATGCTCGGCTACGGTGGTGGCGGCCACAGCGCGGCCGGCACCTGCCAGGTCGCCAACGAGGACGCCGAGCGGGTGCTGGGCGAGCTGGTCGCGCGCATCAACGCCGACGGCTGAGAAGCGCCGCGGGCTGGGCGGGCTCGTATTCCCATAGATTCCGGGCGGATGCCCGTCCGCCCGGCACGCGACGAGGACGTCTCCGCGCTCGCCGCGACGCTCACGCGCGCCTTCCACGACGATCCGGTGACCGCGTGGGTCTACGCCCGCGAGCGGCGCCGCCCGTTCTGGGCGAACCGGTTCTTCCGCTGGCAGCTCCAGCGGCTGCTGCCGCAGGGCGTCTCCTGGACGACCGACGACCGGCGCGGCGCGGCGCTGTGGGCCCTGCCCGATCGCTGGCGCGAGGACGGCCAGGACACGCTCCGGCTGCTGCGCTCGGTGCTGCCGGGGATCGTCCCGCGGCTGCCGCGGGTGATGAAGGGCCTGAACGCGGTCGAGGCCGTCCATCCTGTGCGGCGCCACCTCTACCTGGCCGTCCTCGGCGTCGAGCCCGCGCACCAGCGCAAGGGCCTCGGCTCGCAGCTGATCCGCCCCGGGCTCGAGCTCTGCGACCGCGAGGCCCTGCCCGCCTACCTCGAGACCAGCCGCGAGGGCAACCTCGCCTTCTACGGCCGCCACGGCTTCCGCGTGCTCGACGAGCTCGTGCTGCCCAAGGGCCCGCCCGTGTGGTTCCTCTGGCGCGAGCCGGCGGCATCGTAGGCTCCGGCGCGTGCCTCCCGCCGCGATCATCTTCGACAACGACGGCCTGCTGCTCGACACCGAGGGCGCGTGGACGCGCGCCGAGACGACGCTCTTCACGCGCCACGGCGGCACGTTCTCGGCCGAGCACAAGCGCGAGCTGATCGGCTCGTCGCACACGGTCGCCGCCGGCAAGCTCGAGCTGATGCTGGGCCTGCCCGGGCGCGGACCGGAGCTGATGGCCGAGCTGCACGACCTCGTGATGCAGGAGGCGCTGCGCGAGGTGCTGCCGCGCCCCGGCGCCGTCGAGCTCGTGGGCGCGCTGCGCGAGGCGGGCATCCCGGTCGCCGTGGCCAGCAACTCCCCGCGGGCGTTCCTGGACCGCGTGCTGCGCACGGGTGGGGTGGCCGGCCTGTTCGGCGTCACGGTCGCCGGCGACGAGGTGCCCCGTCCCAAGCCCGCGCCCGACATCTACCTCGAGGCCTGCCGGCGGCTGGGCGCCGACCCGGAGGCGTCCGTCGGGCTGGAGGACTCGCCGACGGGCGCGGCCGCCGCCAAGGCCGCGGGCCTGACGGTCGTCGGCGTGCCCTACCTGGCCGACCTGGAGATCCCGGACGCCGACCTCGTCGCGTCCTCGCTGGCCGATGCCGCGGTGCATGCGGCGTGCGGCCTCGTATCGTCTGCGCGGTGAGCCCCGGGCCCGCCCTGATCGTCGCCGGTGTCGGCGACTTCTTCGATGCGGTCGGCCAGTTCTTCGACCAGCTGGCGCACATCAGCTGGGGGCCGCTGCTGCTCGGGCTGATCTGCTTCGGGATCTACCTGTCGGTCCGCTCGCGCGCCTTCTACAACGTGCTGCGCGCGGCCTACCCGGGCGAGAAGATCGAGTTCAAGCGCATCTGGGGCGCCTACATCGCCGCCTACGGCTTCAACAACATCGTCCCGGCGCGCGGCGGGGACGTCATCAAGCTGTTCCTCACCAAGACGTCGGTGCCCAACTCGACCTACCCGGCGGTCGCGGCGGCGTTCTTCGTCGAGCTCGGGTTCGACGCCACGATGGGCGCGTTCATCCTGCTGTTCGCGTTCACGCAGGGCGTGTTCCCCAAGCCGCCCGACTTCTCCAAGCTGCACGCGTTCGACCTCAGCTTCTTCGCGTCGCACCCGCGGTTCCTGCTCTTCGTGCTCACCGCGCTGGCGATCGGCGGCCTCGTCGCGTTCGCGCTGCTCAGTACCCGCGTGAAGGCGTTCTGGGCGCGCGTGCGCCAGGGCCTGACGATCATCTTCGACCGCCGGCGCTACTTCCGCGAGGTGTGGCTCGTCCAGTTCGGCGGCTGGTGCTTCCGCTTCGCGGCCTTCTGGTTCCTGCTCGACGCGTTCCACATCGGCGGCTCGGTCAAGAACGTGCTGTTGGTCCTGGGCGTCAACGCGGTCGCGGCGGTCGTGCCGTTCACGCCCGGCGGCGCCGGCGTCCAGCAGGCGTTCCTGGTCAAGGTCTTCGCCGGCGTCGCGTCCGGCGCGACCGTCGCCGCCTACTCCGTGGGCCAGCAGATCGCCATCGCGGTCTTCAGCCTGTCGGTCGGCTTCCTCGCGCTCGCGACGATCTTCAAGTTCCGGTCGTTCAAGGAGGTCATCGCGGCCGGGCGCGAGCATCGCGAGTCCGAGAAGGCGGCGGGCCGTGAGCCGGTCGGAGGGCGGCTACAGTAGGGCCATGGAAGGCTTCGGTGGACTCTTCGGCGACCCGGACGAGCTGCAGCGCCGCATGGCGGAGTTCGCCGAGCAGATGCAGGGTCAGCAGCGCCTGGCCTGGGCCGACAACGCGATCGGGCTCGCCGTCCAGATGACGGTCGCGGCGATCAACCGCGTCAACATCCAGGGCACGACGGCCGAGCAGGCCGAGCAGATCCGCGCCGTGATGGCGACCGTCTTCCCCGAGGCGGTGACCCTCGTCCGCGAGGCCCGCGCCGGCCTGCAGTAACGCGATCGCGCACGGCAGTACCATCCGCGCCGTGGCGCAGCTCTCGCCTTCCCAGATCCGCTGGCGTGCCCGCATCGAGACCGGCCTGCGGTTCGCCGCGCCCGTGCTCGACCTCGTGCTGGCCGCCGGCGACCGCCTCTCGCGCATCGTCGACCGCGAGGAGCCCGACCTGCTGGCGTCCGGCCGCCTGCGCCCCGACGACCAGCGAGCGCTGATCCATGGCCGCGACTGACGCTCCGGCGGCGCCCGACGCGCACGCCACCGTCGCCCGCGAGAAGCCGCTGCGCCCGCGCGCCGGCGCCGCGGCGATCGCCGCGGGCATCCTCGCCTTCATCGCCGGCTTCCTGCCGCAGTCGATCTACTCCGACGCGCCGCACGTCTACGTCCTGGACTCGCTGCGCGACGCGGCGGGACAGAACATCGGCCGCCCCGGCCTGACGTCCGCGCAGGTCCTGTTCGTCCACGACAAGGCCGGGTCGCTGCTGGTCGTCGCGGTGGCCCAGGCGCTGACGGCCCTGCTGGTCGGCGTCGTGCTCGTGTTCCTGTTCGACGCCGCGAGCGCGCGCGGCGCGACAACGCCGCGGCTCGCGCGGCTGGCCGCCATGTTCGGCGCCGTCGGCTCCGCGGTCGCCGCGCTCATGGTGCAGATCGGCCGGATGGTCGGCGCATCGGACTTCGCGAGCTCGGCCGACCACGGCAGCCAGGCCGCGCGGGACGCCCTCAACGGCGGCGCGGTGCTGGCCGGCGGGCTGATCGGCGTCTTCGCCGGACTGGCGCTGGCCGCCGCGTTCGTGATGATCGCCATCGGCGCGATGCGCGTCGGGCTCCTGACGCGCTTCATCGGCGTGCTCGGTGCCATCGTCGGCGTCCTGTTCGTCCTTGGCCCGGCGACCGGCTCGACGACGTTCGTCGTCCAGACGTTCTGGCTGATCATGGTCGGGGTGCTGCTGTTCGGCAGCTGGCCGGGCGGGGCGCCGCCGGCGTGGGCCGACGGCCAGGCGCACCCATGGCCCTCCCAGCAGCAGCGCCGCGAGGAGCGCGAGGCGGTCCGGGCGGACGCCCCCGTACCCGCGACGCCGGCACCGGCGGGCACGCCGAGCCCCGCCACCTCGGCGCGCAAGAAGCGCAAGCGGCGCGGCTAGGAAGACCTTCTAGGACCAGCGGTCTGCGAGCGGACCGCGACCGACGGTTGCGCGCGCCAAGGCCCGGGCATCCTTGCGGAACATCAACGTGTATCGGGGCTGCGCCCCCGTGGCCACTGACCGTCGAGGGCAGCTCCGTCAGACCGGAGGTACCCCTCATGGAATCTTCTGCGCAGCAGGCTCCGCGCTTCACGCCGGCGCAGCGACGCGACCCGACCGGGGGCGGTGACGCCCAGCTCATCGTCGCTCCCACGCCGATCGCCGATCCCGGGCCGCTCGGGCTCGCCGCGTTTGCGATGACGACGTTCGTCCTCAGCATGTTCAACGCGCATCTCCTGGCGGCCGGCGGTGAGCCGGTGGTCCTCGGCCTCGCGGTCGCCTACGGCGGCCTCGCGCAGCTCCTGGCCGGCATGTGGGAGTTCCGGACCGGCAACACGTTCGGCGCGGTCGCCTTCACGTCGTTCGGCGCGTTCTGGATCTCGTTCTGGGCCCTGACCCAGTTCTTCAGCAAGGACATCCCTGCGGCCGACGCGGGTCACGCCGTCGGCCTCTACCTCATCGCCTGGGCCATCTTCACCAGCTACATGTTCGTCGCGTCGCTGCGCACGACCGCCGCGATCGCGACCGTCTTCCTGCTGCTGGCGGTCACGTTCGTCCTGCTGGGCATCGGCAACGCGGGCGCCCACACGAACCTGATCAAGGCCGGCGGGTGGGTCGGCCTCGCCACTGCGGCCGCGGCATGGTATGCCTCGTTCGCGGCCGTGACGAACGCGACCTTCGGTCGCACCGTCCTGCCCGTCCGCTCGCTGCGGCCGGCGGCCACCGAACGCTGACGACGAAAGGGTTACGACCACCATGGCTGGCACCACCACCGACCTGGAGCGACAGCTCAACGACCTGCTCGAGCAGGAGCGCTTCGAGCCGCCCGAGTCGTTCCGGGCCGATGCGCTGATCAAGGACCGGTCGGTGCACGAGCAGGCCGAGGCCGACCCGGTCGCGTGGTGGCTTGAGCAGGCCAAGGCGCTGCACTGGTTCAAGGCGCCGACCGAGGGCCTCGACGACAGCAACCCACCGTTCTACAAGTGGTTCAAGGACGGCACGCTCAACGCCTCCTACAACTGCCTGGACCGTCACGTCGAGGCCGGCCTGGGCGACCGCGTCGCGTTCAAGTGGCGCGGTGAGGAGGGCGAGGAGCGCGACATCACCTACGCCTGGCTGCTCGAGCAGACCCAGCGGGCGGCCAACGCGCTGAAGGACCGGGGCGTGGGCGCCGGGGACGTCGTCGGGATCTTCCTGCCGATGATCCCCGAGGTCGTCGTGGCGATGCTCGCCTGCGCGCGCATCGGCGCGCCGCACAACGTCGTGTTCGGCGGCTTCAGCGCTGAGTCGGTGCGCGAGCGCATGAAGTTCTCCGAGGCGAAGGTGCTCATCACCGTCGACGGCGCCCGGCGCAAGGGCAAGGTGGCGGCGGTCAAGGCGACCTGCGACGCCGTCGGCATGCCGGTCACGACGACGTTCGTCGTCAAGCACACCGGGATCGACACCCCGATGGGCGACGGCGACGTCTGGTGGCACGAGGCGCTCGAGGCGGCCGACGCGCAGTGCGCGCCGGCGGAGCTGAGCGCCGAGCACCCGCTGTTCATCCTGTACTCGAGCGGCTCGACGGCCAAGCCGAAGGGCATCCTGCACACGACGGGCGGCTACCTGACCCAGGTGGGGTGGACGCACAAGTACGTCTTCGACCTCAAGCCCGAGTCCGACGTGTACTGGTGCTCGGCCGACGTCGGCTGGGTCACCGGCCACTCCTACATCGTCTACGGGCCGCTGCTGAACGCGGCGACCTCCGTGATGTGGGAGGGCGCGCCCGACTACCCGCACAAGGGCATCTGGTGGGAGACGGCGGAGAAGACGGGCGCGACCATCTTCTACACCGCGCCCACCGCGATCCGCGCGTGCATCAAATGGGGCGTCGAGCACGTCGAGAAGTTCGACCTGTCCAAGCTGCGGCTGCTCGGGACCGTCGGTGAGCCGATCAACCCGAAGGCCTGGCTCTGGTACTGGAAGGTCGTCGGCGGCGAGCGCTGCCCCGTGGTCGACACGTGGTGGCAGACCGAGACGGGCGCGATCATGATCACGACCCTTCCGGGCGCGCAGGACATGAAGCCCGGGGTCGCGGGCACGCCGCTGCCGGGCATCGCCGCGGCGGTGCTCTCCGAGGAGGGCCAGGAGGTCGACCGCGGCGTCCAGGGCCTGCTCTCGCTGAGCCGGCCGTGGCCGGGCATGCTGCGCACGCTCTACCAGGACGACGACCGCTTCATCTCGACCTATTGGGAGAAGTGGGGTCCCAAGACCTACCTGGTGGGCGACGCGTCCAAGCAGGACGAGGAGGGCTACGTGTCGGTCATCGGGCGCGTCGACGACGTGCTCAACGTCTCCGGCCACCGCATGTCGACGGCCGAGATCGAGTCGGCGATCGTGTCGCACCCGAAGGTCGCCGAGGCCGCCGTGATCGGCGCCGCCGACGAGGACACGGGCCAGTCCGTCGCCGCGTTCGTGACGCTCGAGGGCGACCTCGAG
>Ga0157379_10006070_pt1 | contig 10406 bp, 8 predicted proteins | sample S25metaG_FD_121802 | JGI IMG/M metagenome (GOLD analysis project Ga0157379, IMG submission 121802) | Switchgrass rhizosphere microbial communities from Kellogg Biological Station, Michigan, USA - S2-5 metaG | ecosystem: Host-associated > Plants > Roots > Rhizosphere > Soil | place: USA: Michigan... | reverse complement strand
TGGCCGAGGTGCGGACGGTCGCCCTCGGTTCGACCTCCCGAACCAGCGTGCTGCTCGCGCGGATGCTCCTGGAGGAACGCCACGGCCTGCGCCCTGCTTACCTGACGATGCCGCCCGACCTGCCGCTGATGTTGCGTGAGGCCGACGCGGCGGTGATCATCGGAGACGTGGCACTGCGGGCGACCTACGAGGCGGAGCGGGGCGGGGCGGGTCATCCACTCGGCCTGATCGACCTGGGCGAGGCCTGGCGGGAATGGAGCGGCCTGCCGATGGTCTTCGCGGTGTGGGCCGCCCGCCGGGCGTTCGCCGAACGGCACCCGGGCGTGGTGAAGGAGGTCCATGACGCCTTTCGCACCGGCCTGGATCTCGCGCTCGGGGACGTCAACCAGGTAGCGACCCGCGCGGCCCGGTTCGAGGTGTTCGACCCCGCGACGCTGGCCCGGTACTTCACGACCCTGGACTTCCGGCTCGGTGAGCGGCAGCAGGCCGGCATCCGTGCCTTCGCCGCTCGGGCAGCACGCCGTGGCGACGTGCCGCCGCTGCGCTCGATGACCTTCGCCGAGGTCTGAGCCCGCCGTCAGACGGGTGGGTGGAACGCGTGGGACAGGCCCGCCGGGGGCGGCACCGGGCGATGCGTGTCGGCGCTGGCGAAGCGGGCTATACGGCCCTTGACCAGTGCAATCAGACGCGGCGGGGTGGCCCGGCCACCCGGCGCCGTCAGCGATTCCTCCAGCGAGGAGGCTCCGTCCAACCCGGCCACGGCCGGCTCGAACGCGGGCGGCTCCTGGCCGGTCTCCTCGGCGTCGGCACCAGCCGGAGAGGTGGCGCCTGCTGGAGGGACCGCCGCTGGAGGGGCGTCGGCGTCGTGTGAGGACGGCTGCCGGGTCCCGGGCGCTGTCGGTACGGGCGAGAGGCCCTGATCGGCCGTGCCAAACCCCGACGCGCCGAACTGCTCCAGCAGCGAGGCGATCACCTGCTCGTCCGGGCCGGAGCGGATGTCGGATGCCGTCGCGGACGGGTCGCGCAGCGGCTGCGGGGTGGCACAGGCGCGACGGGCCGCCGCGTCAATAAGGCCGTTGACCGCCAGGGTCCACGCCCGTAGGCCCTCATGACCAGTGAGCTCGGTGAACACCGCTGCCTCCAGGCAGCAGGTGCTGGCGCCGGCGAGCTCGTCCACGTCGAGCAGGGAGATGGCGAGCAGGCCGGCGAGGTGCCCGGCCAGCATGAACAGGCGAAACTGCTGGTGCGGAAGCAGGGGCGTACGCAGCAGGGTGTCGACGACGCTCTGCTGGTCAAGGACCCGGGCGGTAACGTCGGCCGGTTCCAGGCGGTCGGCCTTGGCGATGAGATCGGCGACCAGCCGGTCGAGATAGTCGAGCTCGCCGTCGGAACGGCGATGGTCCAGCAGGTCAGAGACTCGGCGGCGGGACTCGAGCTCCGGGTCGGGCCGCCGGCGCAGGCGCTCGGCCCGAGCGGCGACAGCGGCTTCGCGCAGGTCGATCAGCGCTCCACCCGCCTCCAGCGTCGCGTCGACCGCGGCGATCACCGGCCGGGACGGAATGCCGCGGCTGGGCTGTTCCAGCTGGGCGATGTACTGGCGGCTGTAGCCGGTGCGGCGGGCCAGCTCCTCCCGGGACAGGCCGCGTTCACTGCGGCGGCGGCGAACCTCCGCGGGGAGCAGGTCCTCAGCGGTCGTCGCGCCATGTCGACCCCGGCTCCGTTGCCGCATCTGTGACGTCCTTCCGCCTGGCAGAGGTCGCCTCCCGCCGAGGGAGGCTCAGTGCTGTGGGCCGCCTCTCGTGCCCGCTCGGGAGCCGGCAGGGATTCACTGGTAGTGATCAGACTACTGCATGGTGCACCCTTGTAGACTAGAGGCCAAAAGTCCCATACGCGAGCGCTTCCAATGATTACTCTCCGTCATATTGCCGGAGAGCGGCAGCGATCTGGTTGCCCAGGGGAGTGGATCTGTCGCGTCTGGGTGTGGTCTCGAATCTGATCTGGAGTCTCTGCCGAGACATTATGCCTGCTTTCTTGGGTTCTTGTTGGGAAACGGGAGTGGTGATGGCGAAGTGCCGCCGGAAACCGGCGGAATCGTCGGCGGACGCCTCCGGCCGCTAATTCCGCAAGCGGAGCTATCGCTGTGCCGTCGGGCCTGCGGGGCTTCGCCACGATCTGCGGGTATCAGTGGCATGACCGGCCTGGGTCATGCCGGGAAACCATCCCGAATGACGATGCGCGGGGCCGGGTGGGGCGCGTACAAAAGAATGGTGGATGCCGGCCGTTCGGTGGATGCGCACACCGCCGGGCCCGGGTGGGGCGAGGTCATCGTCCCAGCTGGTGGCCCGGTCGGGGGTGCCTCGCTCCCCGAGCCCGCGGCACTGCCGGGCTGGCGTGCGGCTGCCGTCGAGGCTACGACCCGTGATGGTGTCGGCCCCTCCGCGGCGTCGGCGGTCCCGCCGCCGCGAAGGGTCGTCGTCGTGGACGACGCGGACGGCGTGCGCGACCTGCTCTGCCTGCTGCTCGGCACCGAGCCCGACTTCGTGGTCGTTGGCGCCGCCGCCAACGGGGTGGAGGCCATCGACGAGGTGGTCCGCACCGATCCCGACCTGGTGCTGCTCGACCTCGCGATGCCGGTCCTGGACGGCATCGGTGCGCTGCCGCGGATCAGGCGGATCGCGCCCCGCGCGGTCGTGGTCATCTTCACCGGCTTCTCCGAGGACGCGCTGCTCGACCGGGTGTTGGCCCTCGGTGCCGACGCGCTGCTGGAGAAGGGTCTGGCCACCGGCCCGCTGGTGGAGCAGTTGCGCCGACTGTGCCCCCTGCGCCGTCCAGCCTGATCCGCCCCCGCGCCAGTTGTCCATCTTCCCCACCGGTGCGGTGGAGTTGCGGTAGAGTAGGGAAGAGGGTTACGAAGGAGTCGGCCGTAGGGGCTGGCGGGGCCCCGGCGCGGCGCGGGAGAGCCGCCTCGATCCGGCCAGTTCGCGGTCTTTTGCGCCGCAAATGTGGCGTGCAGTGAGGTCACGGGTCTCACAACTCGCCCATCGATCACACTTCTGTGGAAACATAGGGCCGTGGTCACGCGCGCCCTCACCCTCGGGGCGCCGGTCGTGCGAGCGTCGGACCGTCCGGTCGGCGTCGCCTGCCGGCGTGGGGTAGCGCCGTCCCCCGCGGCTTCGTGCCTGGTGATCGAGCCGATGCTCGTCGCCCGCCTGCACGTCGACCTGCTGCGGGTCTCCAGCGCCAGCTGTCGCCGCTCCCGCTGACATCCCCCTGCGCGGCGCCGTGATGACGGTGTCGCGCTTCCCCGCGCGTCGAAAGATCTTCTATGCCTTCGCCTGCCCGTCCGGCCCGTTCCGCCGCGCGTCCCTCCCGCCCCAAGGGCGCGGGCCAGTGGGCGCTGGGCTACACCGAGCCGCTCAACGCCAACGAGCGGATGAAGAAGGACCAAGGCGGTCTGGAGGTGCGCGACCGCATCCTCAACGTCTACCCGCACACCGGCTTCGACGGCATCGACCCGCAGGACCTGCGCGGCCGGTTCCGCTGGTGGGGTCTGTACACGCAGCGCCGACCCGGCATCTCCGGTGGGCGCACGGCGGTGCTGGAGCCCGAGGAGCTCGACGACTCCTACTTCATGCAGCGGGTCCGCCTCGACGGCGGCCGGATGACCGCCGACCAGCTGCGGGTGATCGCCGACATCTCCACCCGCTACGGCCGGGACGTCGCCGACGTCACCGACCGGCAGAACATCCAGCTGCACTGGATCCGCATCGAGGACGTCCCCGCGATCTGGGGCGCGCTCGAGGGCGCCGGCATGACGACCGCCGAGGCGTGCGGTGACACGCCCCGGGTCATCCTCGGCTGCCCGCTGGCCGGTGTCGACGGCGACGAGGTCATCGACGGCACCGACGTCATCGACGAGGTGGTGCGCCGCTTCGTCGGCGACCCGTCCCTCGCCAACCTGCCCCGCAAGTTCAAGAGCGCGATCTCCGGCTGCGCGGACCACTGCACGCTGCACGAGATCAACGACATCGCCTTCGTCGGCGTCGTGCACCCGGAGCTCGGCGCCGGCTACGACCTCTGGGTCGGCGGCGGCCTGTCGACGAACCCGCACCTGGGGGTGCGGCTCGGGGCGTTCGTGCCGCCGGAGCGTGTCGCCGAGGTCTGGCACGGCGTCGCCTCGCTGTTCCGCGACTACGGCTACCGCCGGCTGCGCACCCGGGCCCGGCTGAAGTTCCTCGTCGCCGACATGGGCGCCGAGTGGGTGCGGGCCACCCTGGAGAAGGAGTACCTGACCGCCGCGCTGCCCGACGGCCCGCCGCCGGCGCCGCCGCGTGCCGAGGGCCGCGACCACGTCGGCGTGCGCCGCCAGCGCGACGGGCGCAACGCGGTCGGGTTCGCGCCGCGCGCCGGGCGGCTGACCGGCACGACGCTGAAGGCCGTCGCCGACCTCGCAGACCGGTACGGCCAGGGCCGCATCCGCGCGACCACCACGCAGAAGCTCGTCATCCTCGACGTCGAGGACGCCTCCGTCGACGCGCTGGAGACCGAGCTCGCCGCGCTGGACCTCGTGGTGCGCCCCAGCGTGTTCCGCCGCGGCACGATGGCCTGCACCGGCATCGAGTTCTGCAAGCTCGCCATCGTCGAGACCAAGGGCAACGCGCGTGACCTCATCACCGAGCTCGAGCGCCGCCTCCCGGACTTCGACGAGCCCATCGGCATCAACATCAACGGCTGTCCGAACGCCTGCGCCCGGTTCCAGGTCGCGGACATCGGCCTGAAGGGCTCGCTTGTCCCCGACGACGCCGGCGAGATGGTCGAGGGCTTCCAGGTCCACCTCGGCGGGCACCTGGGCACGAACTCCCGGCTCGGGCGCAAGTCGAGAGGCCTGAAGGTCACCGCGGACGGGCTCGTCGAGTACGTCGTCGGCCTGCTGGAGACCTACCAGGCGCAGCGCGCAGACGGGGAGAGCTTCGCCGACTGGGCGCAGCGCGCCGACGAGGCGTCGCTCACCCTCGCGGCCGCCTCGGGCGGGAGCACCGGTGGCTAGTGGCGATCGCGCGGTGCCGTTCTACTGCCCCTACTGCGGTGAAGAGGACATCGTCCCGCAGCCCGCGCCCGAAGGAGATGCCGGCTCCGGGCATGGCCACTGGGCCTGCCGGTCGTGCCGGCGCGGCTTCCGTCTGCACCTGACGGCCCTCGCCGCCGCGACGAGCGCCTTCGTGGGCGCGCGGAACGGCTCCGGCCCCGGACCTCGCAGCAGGTCCGCACCTCACGACAGTGCCGCCCGCGACGACAGTGCCGCCCGTGACGACAGTGCCGCCCGTGACGACGAGGAGACGAGCTGATGGATGCCGCGTTGAAGACCCGGGCGCTGCGAGCGGGGGAGGACCTGGAGGGGGCGCCCGCCGAGGAGATCCTCGTCTGGGCGGCCGAGGAGTTCGGTACGAAGCTGGTTGTGGCCGCCTCCATGGCCGAGGCGATCCTCATCGACATGCTCGCCCGGATCCGCTCCGACATCCCCGTCGTGTTCATCGACACCGGCTACCACTTCGCCGAGACGGTCGGCACCCGGGATGCCGTCGCCGCCACCTATGACCTGCCGATCATCAGCGTGGCCCCGCAGCTCACCGTCGCCGGCCAGGACGCCGTGCACGGCGCCGACCTGTACCGCAGCGACCCCGACCTGTGCTGCCGGATGCGCAAGATCGTGCCGCTGGACCGGGCGCTGGCGCCGTACCGGGCCTGGGCCGCGGGGTCGCGGCGGGCCGAGTCCGCCGGCCGCAGGAGCCTCAAGGTCGTCGACTGGGACACGCGGCGCGGCAAGGTGAAGATCCACCCGCTGGCGGCCTGGACGGACGAGGACGTCGACCGGTACGTCGCCGAGCACAACGTCATCGTGAACCCGCTGCTGTCCGATGGCTACGAGTCCGTCGGCTGCTGGCCGTGCACCCAGCGCGGCGCCGGTCGCGCGGGCCGCTGGGCCGGTACCACCAAGACCGAGTGCGGCATCCACTGACCGACCGCCGCACCCGCTGATCCCACCGATCCCACCGTCCATGACGACCGCCCGCGACGCGCGCAGCCGCGTCCCGACCCGGGCATGCCACGGGCATGGGCCGTCGCTGGCGGAGATGAACAGATACGGTGCACGCCGTGGCGCAGGGGCGAAAATTCGGTGAGGTGTGGCTCGTCGGCGCCGGTCCGGGGGATCCTGGCCTGCTGACGGTCCGGGGTCGCGAACTGCTGTCGACGGCGGACGTCGTCGTGGCGGACCGGCTGGCGACGGCTGTGCTGCTGGCGGAGGCGCCACCCACCGCGGAGATCATTCACGTCGGCAAGAGCCCGACGGCCCGCTCCTGGCGGCAGGAGGAGATCAACGCCGTTCTCGTCGACCGTGCCCTGGCGGGCGCACGAGTGGTGCGGCTCAAGGGCGGCGACCCGTACGTCCTCGGCCGTGGCGGTGAGGAGGCGGCGGCCTGCGCCGAGGCGGGCGTACCGTGCGCTGTCGTCCCTGGTATCACCTCCGCGCTTGCTGTCCCCGCGCTGGCCGGCATCCCCGTGACCCATCGTGACGTGGCCCAGGAGATCGCGATCGTCTCCGGGCACCTGCCACCCGGCCATCCCGCGTCGACCGTCGACTGGTCCGGCCTCGCCGCCTCGAAGGCGACCATCGTCATCCTCATGGGTGTCGCGCGCCTCATGGCGATCGCCGACGCCCTGCTCGCCGGCGGCCGCGCCGAGAGCACTCCTGTCGCGATGATCGAGCGGGGCGCCACCCCCGCCCAGCGAGTCCTGCGCACCACGCTCGACGCCCTGGCCGTCGATGCGATCGCCGCCGGGGTGCGCTCACCCGCCGTGATCGTGGTCGGCGAGGTCGCTGCCCGCGACGACGCCTCCGCGACGCCGGACGCCCTTCCGCTGGCCAGCACACCTCCACTGTCCGGCACTCCTGCGCAGACAGGCACTTTCCCGGCGACGGGCCCACTGCCGTCGAACACACTGCTGTCGGCCGGCGGATCCCCGCGTGCCGTCGCGCGCCCCCTGGCCGGCATCCGGATCCTCGTGGCCCGCACCCGCCCGCGGCCCGGTCTGCTGGCCCGGGAGCTGCGCACTCTCGGCGCGGACGCGGTCGAGACCGTCGTCGTCCGGCCCGTCCCCGCTCCGGACGCGGGTCCACAGCTGGTCGCGGCCCTGCCCGGCGCGGCCGCCCTGCTGCTCGCGGACCCGGACGAGGTCGCCGCGGTCGTCGCCGCGCTGCGTCGCGCCGGCACCGACGTGCGCGCGCTCGCCGGCCTCGCCCTCGTCGCCGCCCGCCCCGACGCCGCCGCCGCGCTCGACGCCCTTGGCCTCGCGACGATCACCCCCGACGACCTCGCCGCCACAAACCCCGATGTTCAGTCCGCCAGGACCCCTGACGGTCAGTCCGCCAGGGCCCCCGGCGGGCAGGCCGTCGTCACCTCCGGTGGTGAGGCTGCCGCAGCCGTGGCGCCGGTTCTCATCGTCGGGGCGGCCGAACCGCCCGCGGGCGGGCCGTGGACGGTGCGGCGGGTGCGTCTGCTGACCGACGAGACCGCCGAGCCCGACCCGCGCATCGCCGAGGAGGTCCGGCACGGCGACTTCGACGTCGTCGCCCTCGCCTCGTCCACCGCCGCCCGCGGCACCGCCGAGCTGTACGGGCCGCTGCCCCCCGACCTGCTCGTCGCCGCGATGGGCCGGCGTAGCGCCGAGGCCTGCGAGTCCGCGGGCCTACGAGTGGACATCGTCCCCGCCGAACCGGGCGTGCGCCCCCTCGCCGACGCCGTCGCCGACTTCATCACCGCCACCCGCGCTGCGCTCGACGCCCCTGACTCCTGAGACGCGAGATCAAACCTCCACCGGCGGAGTCGAGAGGACACTGCCGAGTCACGACAGGGATGCCGGGTCAGCCGGAGGTGCCGGCGGCGTGGACGAGGCCGCGCAGGGTGTCGTCCAGGCGCGCGCGGACGGCCTCGATGACGCAGGCGTGCAGGCCGAGCGGCTCGGAGAGGATCCAGCGGGTGGCCGGGTGGCGGGCCCGCGCCTCGTCCAGGGCTGCCGGGATGTCGCGATGGGTGTGGTTGCCGTCGAACAGGAAGAACGGGTAGACGATGATCTCCGTGCAGCCGGCCGCTGCGAGGTTCGCGTAGGCCTCGGCGATGTCCGGGTGGATGACCTCGAGGAAGGCCGTCTCCACCGCGTCCCATGGCGCGGGCTCGGCGGCGTGGGCCGACGCTCCCGCGGGCGTGCCGGCGCAGGGGGCGGTGGGGCGCGCGGGCCCGGTCGCCAGGCGGCGGGTGAGTTCACGGACGGTAGCGTTCGCCTCGCCGCGCCGTGAGCCGTGCCCGATCACCAGAAGTCCGCGCATGACACCAGTGTGCGCCGCCCCGCCCGTCCGGTCAGGTCGGCCGAGTCTCGTCACGTCGGCGTCACTGGCCGGGGAGAGGCGCGTGGCTGGATCAGAGTGCCGGGCCGTCGTCGGAGCTGTGGCCGGGGAAGACCTTCGCGGCGGGGTCGATGATCGGGGCGGCGTTGTTGACCGCGGTCGCCACCTCGCCGAAGGCCGTGGCGATCAGACGGACCTTGCCGGGATAGTCGACGAGGTCGCCGGCGGCGAAGACCCGCTCGACGCCGGTGGCCATCGCCGAGTCGACGATGATCCGCCGCCGCTCGACGGTCAGCCCCCACCGGGTCAGCGGGCCGAGGTCGGAGGCGAGGCCGAGCGCCACGACGATCGCCTGCGCCGGCCGGACCTGCCGGGACCCGTCGCGCCCGTCCGCCAGCTCGACCTTCTCGATCCAGTCCTCACCATGCACGGCGACGACATCGGTCAGCGTGCGGATGTCCACGCTGGACGCCTCGAGACGCGCGACCGCCGCCGGCTGGGCGCGCAGCCGTTCCCGCTTGTGCACCAGCGTCACCGATCGCGCGACCGGTGCCAGGGCCAGCGCCCAGTCGACGGCGCTGTCCCCACCTCCCGCGACCACGACGTCCTGCCCGGCGTACTCCTGCGGGCGCGGCACGAAGTACGACAGCCCACGCCCGAGATGCCCGGTGGCGGCGGGCAGCGGCTTCGGCGCGAACGCCCCGAGACCGCCGGTGATCACCACCGCCCGGGCCCGGACCCGCCGGCCCACCTCGTCCGTCACCACGGCCGCGTCCGGCTCGTGGGTGAGCTCGGTGGCCTGGCGGCCGAGCAGATAGGCGGGGTCGTACCGTCCGGCCTGGGCGGCGAGCGCGTCGACGAGGTCGCGCCCCCGCACGGCGGGGTACCCGGGAATGTCGTAGATCACCTTTTCCGGGTACATCGCCGTGACCTGTCCGCCGAGCTCCGGCAGCGTGTCCATGACGGCGACGGACATCCCGCGGAACCCCGCGTAGTAGGCCCCGAACAGCCCCGCCGGACCCGCTCCCACGATCAGCATGTCCACCTGGACGTCGTCGTCGCCCACGGCCGAGCGATCCGCGACGGTGTGCGTGGTGGTCATGCCGCTCCCTCCAGGCCGACCAGGATCGGGAAGCGGCTGCTCCCGACCAGCATGGACGGCGTGTCCGGCCCCATCCTGCCGGACATGTCCGGGTGACGACGGGCCCTCACCGCGCCCTCACCGCGCCCTCACCGCGCCCTCACCGCGCCCGGGCCGCGCCCGGGCCGGATCGCGGTCGGATGGCGGACAGGGGTCCGTCCGTCGGAGGCGGTGGCGTTAGCGTGAAGGGCCAGGCGTCCTGGGTTGTCCCGGTTGGTTGGGCGAGACTGCCCGTGGCGTGATGATGGGTTCGTCCCCTCGCGTGGGGGAGGCGCGGTGTCCGTGGTGAGGCCGGCGCCGGCGGTGCGGTCGCGGCCGCCCGGCGGTGGTCACGGCGCCCGCGCGCGACTGTGGGGACAGGGCGAACACAGGTAGGAGACCAGTGGCGGATCGATCGACGGGCCGAAGCCGGGTCGGTGGCGGGCCTCGGGGAGAGTCGCTGCACCCCGAGGACCCGACCGTGATCGGTGCCTACCAGGTCGTGAGCCGGCTCGGCTCCGGCGGCATGGGCACGGTCTATCTCGCCCGCGACGGCCGTGGCGCGCCCGTGGCCATCAAGGTGATCCGGTGGGATCTGGCCGCCGATCCCGAGTTCCGGGAGCGCTTCCGGGACGAGGTCGCCGCCGCCCGCCGGGTCGCGCCGTTCTGCACCGCCCAGGTGCTCGACGCCGATCCCGACGCCCGCCGTCCCTACCTGGTCACGGAGTACATCGACGGGGTGCGGCTCGACGACGTCGTCACCGAGTCCGGCCCGCTGCCGCTGTCGACCCTGCAGGGGGTGGCGATCGGGGTGGCGAGCGCGCTGACCGCCATCCACCGGGCCGGGATCGTGCATCGCGACCTCAAGCCCAGCAACGTGATGCT
>Ga0157379_10006068_pt1 | contig 10406 bp, 8 predicted proteins | sample S25metaG_FD_121802 | JGI IMG/M metagenome (GOLD analysis project Ga0157379, IMG submission 121802) | Switchgrass rhizosphere microbial communities from Kellogg Biological Station, Michigan, USA - S2-5 metaG | ecosystem: Host-associated > Plants > Roots > Rhizosphere > Soil | place: USA: Michigan... | reverse complement strand
GAGGAACGAGAACTGGAAATTGTTCCAGTCGTCCATATAGATGGCACCATTGAATCTAAGCGTGTTGTCGAACCACGATGTCTTCCAGCCGATTTCATAGTTGGTCAGACGGTCAGGCCTGTAAGGTGGAATGGTGCCACGCCGGTTGATGCCGCCTGGACGGAAGCCGGTCGACCAAGTCGCATAGACCATGTGATCGTCATCGATCTGCCACGACAGATTCAGCTTGTGCGTGAAGCCGCTCTCATAAACTTTCTTGTCGAGGTCAGTACACGGCGCGCGACCTATCCTGATGGGATTGTTCGGGTCACACTGAGACACGCCGGTGTGCGAACTGTACACGTCGCTAAAGCCAAAGAAGCCAACCAGCGAATTGGCGGCGTAGAATACACGCCCGCCGGCGGTGAAGGTGAGATTGGGCAAAATGTCATAGCTGAGTTGACCAAACGCCGCCGCGTCGCGGTCGACGCGTTCCTGATCGGTCAGCCACAGCGTACCTGGCCACCCAGGAACCGAGAGTTGACCGACGAGGGGATCCGCATTGTTGTCCGCCAAATTGGCGATGGTGTAGTTCTGCAGGATGTAGTGGCCCTGCCGCTCAAAGAACACGCCACCGACGAAACGCAGCGGCTGATCGGCCGGCGTCGAAACGCGCAGCTCATTGCTCAACTTGGTGAAACCATCGCGGGCGAGGACATACTGCGACGGATCAATCTTCACGCCATGATTGTCGTAGATATATACCCCGTAGCCATAAAGGTGATCGTAGAAGTACGAATAGTCGGTGTAGTCCGACGCTTCGTTGATGTAGCGCTCCATATAGCCGCCGGAATAGACGACATCGAGATTGCTGATCTTGCCCTGGATGGTGAGCGCCGTCTGGTACCAGGTATCGTGCGCGAATTCCGGAAAGAAGTGCGTGACCTTGAGGTCGCCGACCGAAGGATCGAAGGCGAACACACCGCTGCTCAGTGTATTCTGCGCCATAACCATCGGCGTGACGGTCCAGTTGTCGTCGAGATCGATTTCAAGCGCCGCACGCCCGCCAATGATGTCGACGCTGTTGAAGTTCTTTCGAGCGATGTTGGCGTTATTGATTGTCACGTCTGACGTATCGTAGTGACGCTCGCCGAAAACATTGTCGATGAAGCCGGCATCATGCTCCTGCCAGCCGACAAGCCGGATCGCGATATTGTCCGCCAACGGAATATTGACGAAGCCTTCGACGCCATAGCCGATGTCACCGCTTGAAACCGTATTGACGTTGACATCATAGGCAGCGGAGAACGCCGACGGGTCCGGTCGGTTGGTGATGATGCGGATGGTTCCGGCTTCCGAGCTCGCGCCATAGAGCGTGCCCTGCGGTCCAGAGAGCGATTCCACGCGCGCAATGTCATAGACATGAACGTCGAGCGCGCCGCCGATCGTGGTGATGGGCGTTTCATCGACATAGATGCCGACGGTGGGCAGCGAGCCCGAGTGATTGCCGTCATTGCCGCTGCTGATGCCGCGCATCGAAACGTTGGCAAATCCCGGCCCGCCATTGCCGCCGCCGGCGCCGCCAACGGTGAAGGTGACACTGGGAAGGAATTTGGCATAGTCACCGAAGTTTGCGATGTGCAGCTGCTCAAGCTTTTCAGTCGGCAGCGCCTGGATGCTGAGCGGGGTGCGCTGCAGATCCTCGGAACGCTTTTCGGCCGTGACGACGACAGTTTCGATGCCCGATGTCTTGCCTACGTCGGCGGCGAAGGCGGGCGACACGCCCGTCAGCATGGAGGTCGCCAAAAGCATTTGCCACAGCGCCGGCCGTGCGCCCGAAATCGTGCCCCGCATTTATAAATCCCCTCCAATTCGAGCGGCAAAGCGCCCGTGCCGATTCCCTTTACGGCATTTGACGCGAGTTGAAACCCGGCTCCGGCTCGCGTCAATGGCGCCGAGGTCGACGGCCTAAAAATTTACGGTCGCAGAGTCGGATCGCGCCTGCGCGATGCTACTGCGCCACGGCACCGAGGGCAGATTTCAGTGGCCCGAGCCAGGGCTCGAAATGCCGCCACTGATCGACGCCGTCGCGAAAAATTGGCTGGCGAACCTGCTCGGAACTTGCGGTACGGATCGCCCGGGCATTCTGGTGGAACAATAAACAGTTTTCTTCGAACGGCAGGCCGCAATAATCCAACAGGCGGCGGATCTCGCGTTCGGGATCCTCCACCATCTGTTCGTAGACGACGCGATGGATGCGTCCCGGCAGCACAGCGTCGAAATGCGCCATCAGCTCAATATAGTCGCAATAGTAGCGGCCCAATTCCTGCAGGTCATAGCTGAAGGCTTGGCCGCGGGCGAAGTGCTGCTTGAAAACCGAAAAGCAACAGCCGAGCGGGTGGCGCCGCGCATCAATGATGCGGGCGTTCGGCAGGATCAGGTGCAGCAACCCAAGATGGGCAAAATTGTTCGGCATCTTGTCGATGAAATACGGCCGGCCAAGCTTTCTCTGAATCCGGGTGCGTTCGAGATACTCCTGGCCGAGCTCGTTCAGCGCACCCGGGTCCAGCGTGGCCAGAACTTCCGGATAGTTCGACGCCTGGGCACGGGCGCGCCGCCCGGCCAGCCGGCGGGCGAGCGCGATCAGGTCGGGAAGTTCCATCGTGCCTTCGACCGCCGAGTGCGTCGCCAGGATCTGCTCCAGCAAGGTCGAGCCGGAACGCGGCAGACCGACAATGAAGATGGGATCGGGCGCGGGACAGCCTTGACCCTGGCGTGCGGCGAAGAACGCGCCGGTGAAGAAGGCCTTTGAGCGGCGCACATGTTCCGAATTTTCATCTGCGGCGTAATGTATGGACTTGCGGCGCAGAGCGTTTCCGGCGGCATATTGGGCAAACGACTCTTCGTAGCGCTGCGCGTCTTCCAGTGCCTTGCCCAGCGTGAAATGCAGATGGTAGCGATCCTCGTCCGTCAGCCTGTCCTGGGCGAGGAACGCTTGCATGTCGTGCATCTGTTTGGCGTCGAAGCGAAACGTCTTGAGATTCGCCAGACTCCAATAGGCTTCGCCGAGAGTGGGCGAGAGCGCGATGCTCTTTTGATAGGCGGCAATGCATTCGCGCTGGCGCCCCACGGCCTTTAATGCGTGGCCGTAACTCATCCAGGCCTTAGGCTGGTGCGGGAATGCCTGCAACACCGCTTCGTAACAGGCGATGGCTTGCTCATATTCGCCGATCTGGCCAAGCGCCGCGCCCTTCAACGCACGACAGGACGGATTGGAGGGATCATCGCGCAGAAGCATGTCGATCTGGGCAATGGCCGCCACTGACTTGTTCTGGCGATGCAGGACGATGGCGTAATTCTGTCTCGCGGCGGTAAAGCCCGGCGCCAGCTCCAGGCAACGTGCGAGCAATCTCTCGGCGTCGCCGTAGCGTCCGAGCCGCGCCCCCGTTTCGGCCAGCATGCGGATCGCCGCCACATTGGTGGGGTTCGCCTTCAAGAAGTCGCGCAACAAACGCTCGGCAATGGCGAGCTTGTTGTCGCACAGTGCAACCGCGGCCTCGATCAGCGCCGGTTCCTTGGTGGCGTGGCGGAGCTGTTGCGCCGTCGCCGACGCCGCGGCCGCATCCTCGCCGCCAAGCAGATATTGTTCGGCAAGCGCCTGCCAGGCTTCAACCAAATCGGGCTTCAGTCTTGTCGCCTGTAGCAGCGCCGCAATCGATTTTTTCGATTCACCGCTGGCGGCCAGCACCAGGCCCAATTCCAGCTGCACCTGGGCCGCTTTCGGTTGGCGGACAGCGAGTTCCGTGAGCGTCTGGCGAGCGGCGCCAAGCTCGCCGCACCGCCGCAGCGCGGAAGCAAGTATCAATGTCGCGCGCGGCTCGTGCGGCACAGCGGTGAGAATTTCGCGCGCCTGTTCGATCGCCCGCTGCGGTTGCGCCGCCAGAAGCGCAGCGGCGTGCGCCAGCGCCGTCGCGAGAGTTCCCGTCGAACCCGCGTGCGGCGACTTCACTGGCTGGGGCGGGCTCATCTGCGGATATCAAAGTGTCTTGCTTGCGAGCCTGTCAACTGGCGAGCGCTAGCAATGCGACGGCGACCATCCAGAATTCGCACGAATCTTTCCGGAACTTCACAGAGTACGAGGCGTTTGGTTGCTGCGGGGGTTGGAGGAATAGATGAAAATCGCAAACATCATGAGTTCCGACGTCCAGATCGTCAGCCCGACCGACACCATTCAGGCCGCCGCCAAGAAGATGAAAGACGCCGATGTCGGGTTTCTGCCCGTGGGCGAAAACGACAAACTGGTCGGCATGCTCACCGATCGCGACATCGCGCTTCGTGCCGTCGCAAACGGCAAGAACCCCAAGAAGACAATGGTGCGCGATGTGATGACCGAGAAGGTGCTCTATTGCGTCGAGGATGACGAAGTCGAGGCCGCGGCCGAAAACATGGCGGAGCTGCAAATTCGCCGCCTGCCGATCGTCGATGCCAACAAGCGTCTGGTGGGAATAGTCTCGATCGGAGACATCGCGTTTCGCTGCGACGCGTCGACCGCCGGCGATACGCTCGAAGGGGTCTGCAAGCCGAATGGTGATCATCGGCCGACGGCATAAGTCGCACCTGGAGGCACATTCTCGCCGCGGGACCGATGGTCGCGCGCGGCCGAGGTTGGCTGTTGCGATCGCAAGTGGCTGATTTCGCGCGATTTTCAAAATTCATGCCACGGTATCGCAGCATGCTGCGCTGGCTTGGTCTTCAACCATAGAGCTGTTCTCAAGCTGGAGATGTGATCTACCGACGGAATGACTGGATTCGCTAGCACCTAAGCGAGGCGTTCATGGATGCGTCGCCGCCGCCGCAGCGCGAACCTATTCGTTCCGTCGTCGCATGGGCCATTCATGCGCTGACGGCTAGCGGTGCGGTACTGGCGTTTCTTGCGTTCCTTGCCGTAGAACAGGAACGCTGGCGCCTGGCGTTGCTTTGGCTCGGTGCGGCGCTGGTCGTTGACGGCATCGATGGTCCACTCGCCCGCTGGGCACGCGTGACATGGCGCACGCCGCGGATCGATGGCTCGACGTTGGACCTGGTCGTCGACTATCTGACCTATGTCTTCGTGCCGGCGATAATGATGTTTCGCGCAGGTATCCTGCCCGATTCCTATGCGCCGATGGCCGTCGCTGCGATTCTTCTCTCGTCGCTCTATACTTTTGCCCGAACTGACATGAAGACCGCCGACCATTTCTTTCTCGGTTTCCCGGCCCTATGGAACATCATCGCCTTCTATCTGTTCATGCTGCAGCCGGGAAAGGTGGTGGGCGCGATTGTGGTCGGCGTGTTCGCCGCGCTGACCTTCGCCCCAATTTATTTCGTCCACCCCATTCGAGTGCGCGGATACCAGCCTTGGCTCGCCGTCGCGACGGCGCTGTGGGGAATGGGCAGCCTTGCGCTGCTGTCGCCGGACTGGAGCCCCGATTGGGCACGCGTCTGGCTCGTTCTGTCCTTGGTCGGCGCTGCAGCACTGCTGGCGATCGGCGTTCTGCACACTATCCGTGACTGGTCGCAGCGCAGATAAGTCCGTCAGTGCGGCTGCGACGCGGCCAACGCGTGAAACTGCACAATCGCGCCGAACACTCCGATGCCGATGCCGTCGACAAGCTGTTCCCGCTCGAGGACGTTGTGGGCTAGGAAGATCATCACCGAACCATCGGTAGGATCGGCTTGCCACCAGCCGCCGAACGCGCCGGGCCAACCGACCGTGCCGGGTCCACCGCGGCCGCGAAGCGCAGATGCCGTAGCCGGGTCAATCACAACTGCCACGCCCAAGCCGAAACCGTTCCCCGCTGCAAACACCGGCATGCCCAAATACCGTGCGCCGATGCGTTGGCTCTCGCTCAAACGGTTCGCAGTCATCAGCGCTACGGTTTCCGGCTTAAGCAACCGCTGGCCGTCGACCTGACCCGCGCCCACGAAGATTCGAGCGAACGCCAGATAGTCGTCGACGGTCGACCAAAGGCCCTGACCGCCCGAGACATACTCCATATCCTCGGGCCGTTCGGCCAGCGTGGAGCCGCCAGCCGCTGTGGGCCGTGCCACAAGTTTGCCCGCCGCGTCGAAGCCGTACAGCCGCGCCCGGCGATCCTGTTTCGCTTTCGGAACGGTAAACGCCGTGTCCTTCATTCCTAAGGGCGCGAACAGTCGCCGCGCCAGCACGTCGCCGAGCGGAGCGTCTTCCATCCGCGCGATGAGCAGGCCGAGAAGATCTGTCGAGTGGCCATAGTGGAAAGCGGTGCCGGGCTGGTCGATGAGCGGCAGGGCAGAGAGGCCAGCGATCCAGTCATCGGGCGCCACGGTGCTGTCGATATCGCCGCCAAGGGCCTGCGCATAGGCGCTGGCGATAGGCCCGTTATGAAATGCGCCATAGGTCAACCCCGACCGATGCGTCAGCAAGTCTTCAAAGGTTATCGGCCGTGCAGCCGGATCCGTACAATCCAGCGGGCCGTCCGGCGAGCGCAAAACGCGCGCTTGCGCAAATTCCGGCGCCCAGCGCGCAATCGGATCATCGAGCGCGAACCGACCTTCCTCGAGCAACATGAGCGCCGCCGCTGACGTAACCGGCTTGGTCATCGAGGCGATGCGAAAAAGCGTGTCGCGCTCAATGGGCAGCTTGGCGTCAACGTCGCGCCAGCCAACGCAACCGCTGTGCACCACTTTCCCATCGCGCCAGACGAGCGTCGCCGCGCCGGCCAAATCACCCGCGTCGACACAGTCTTGCACGGCAGACACGATCGGATCGTTCACTTAGGCTCCTCTAGTACGTTCGGCCGCAAAGGTCTCGGCAGTAGTACCCGGATGTTTCTCGCGGCCGCAACCGGGGCACAGGCCGAATGATTTAACCGCCCAAACCGGGGAAACCTCCCTTCCGCTGCGACGCAGACCCGCGCTAGTCTAGGCGCATGCATCACACAAAATTTGGCCGCACTGGCTTGCGCGTTTCCAGGCTTTGCCTTGGAACGATGACGTTCGGGCTGCAGTGCCATGAAGCGGAAAGCATCGTTATTCTCGATTCTGCCGCTGCGGGCGGTATCGACTTTCTCGACACGGCGGACGTCTATCCGCTGGGTGGTGATCGCACGACTGCGGGCCGGACAGAGGAGATCCTCGGTCGCTGGCTCAGGGGCAAGCGGGCGAACTTCGTACTCGCCACGAAATGCGTGGGCCAGATGGGTCCCAAGCCTTGGGACCAAGGCATGTCGCGCAAGCACATCCTCGATGCGATCGACGCGTCGCTGAAGCGGCTGCAGACCGACTATGTCGATCTCTATCAATTGCATGGCTTCGATCCGGTCACGCCCATCGACGAGGCGTTGGAGGCGCTCGACACCATCGTGAAGTCGGGCAGGTCGCGCTATGTCGGTGTTTCGAACTGGATGGCCCATCGCGTGGCACGCGCGCTTGGCCGCAGTGAACTGAAGAACCTCGTGCGCATCGATTCCGTGCAACCCCGTTACAACTTGCTCTTTCGAACGTTCGAGCGCGATCTCCTGCCGCTTTGCGCGGATGAAGGCATCGCCGTCATTCCCTACAATCCGCTGGCCGGCGGGCTCCTCACCGGCAAGCATAACCGCGCCGCCCCGCCCGAGCAGGGAACACGCTTCACCGTGGGTCGTGCTGGCGCCATGTATCAGACGCGCTATTGGCACGAGCGCGAATTCGATACCATTGAAGCGCTGCGCAGTATCGCCAAGGCGTCTGACATGAGCCTGACCACGCTCGCCATCCGCTGGGTGATTTCAAACCCGGCGATCACCGCGCCGATCATCGGTGCCAGCCGCCCGGAACAGCTCGTTGAAAGCTTGGCGGCTGGCGAAGCCGGCGCGCTTCCCGATGATCTCAAATCGAAGCTGGACGAAATCACCCAAACCTGGCGCGCCGTCGACGCCGAGCGTTAGACACCAACGATTGGGCGCCAGTCGGCTATTGGCGCCCCCAAGGGGAATCGAACCCCTGTTTCAGCCTTGAGAGGGCCGCGTCCTGACCGCTAGACGATGGGGGCTAGCGCCGTGGCGCGCTTATAGCGTCCGCGGGAGCGACCGATCAAGCTTGCGCGGGTGAAACAAGTTCGAGCGGCACGAAGTCGGCGCCGTCATCGAGATAGCCCCGAAACGCACACGTGGAGTCGCCGCTCAATGCGACGACCATCCAGACAAAGCCTTTTTCACCCGCGCCCTTGCGATCCTGGACCGAGAGCGCGCTCGCGCCATCGGGATGGGAATGGTAGCAGCCGACGATCTCGCGTCCTGCGGCACGTGCCGCACGCAGGCGTTGGAACTGTTCAGTGGGATCGATTTCGAACCGGTCGTTTTCCGTCGCCATGTTGCGCGTGGCGTGAACATGGCTGACCAGAATTGCACTGCCGTCGCGAACGCCTTCGAGGAGCCCGCAGCATTCGCGGGGTAAGGCGGTGCGCGCCGCCTGTTCGATTTGGTCACGCTGCAGCGGACCGAGCACCAGGCGGATCATTGCCGGCTCGGCGGCGGCGGCGGCGCCGCCTTCACTTGGCTGACAAGATGGCCATCAGCGGTGTCGATAATGTCGATTTCGTCGCCTTGCGGCGAACGAACATGCACGATGAGCCGCCCGGGCTGCGTCTCGGTACGCAGAATAATTGCGCCGGGCGGCAATGCGAACGCCGTCATGGCACCGCCACCGAACATTTGCGTCGAGCGGCCCGAGAGCTTCATCACGGTGCCCACGACTAGCCCGATCAGCGCCAGGATGATAAGCGCGGAGAGCACGATGACCGCGTACTTCGCGCCCAGATACGCCAGCGTGCTCTGAGGACCGGCCGGCTGCTCCATGTCTGACACAAAATCCTCCGCAGACCTGCCGCGCCGCGCCGTAGTCGGCAATGACCAGGCGGGCTGGCGGCTCGATCGCTTTTTGGCGAACGCGCTTGGCGACATCAGTCGTTCACGCCTGCAGCAACTGATCGAAAGCGGCGCCGTCCGGCACACGCGCAAAACGATACGAGACGGCAATTTCAGGGTCAAACCGGGCGAAGCCTATACGGTGGCGGTGCCGCCGCCCGCCCCTGCGGTGCCGCAGGGCCAGGCCATCGCGCTGCATGTGGTCTACGAAGACAAGGACCTGATCGTCATCGAGAAGCCGGCAGGCTTGGTCGTGCATCCAGCGGCGGGCAATCCCGATGGCACACTCGTCAACGCCTTGATCGCCCATTGCGGTGCTTCACTGTCGGGTGTCGGCGGCATCACGCGTCCGGGGATCGTGCACCGCCTCGACAAGGATACGAGCGGCCTCTTGGTGGCGGCCAAGTCGCAGCGTGCGATGGGCAGTCTCGCCAAACAGTTCGCCAATCACACGATTGAACGCGCTTATTATGCCGTCGTTTGGGGCGCCCCGCGCGCCGGCGAAGGCGTGGTCGAGGGACTGATCGGCCGCAATCCCTTCGATCGCAAGCGCATGGCGGTGTTGCGCGCTGGCGGCAAAGCGGCGCGCACACGCTACCGGTTAATCGAGAAATTCGGCGATCCGGAAAAACCGTTCGCCAGTCTTGTCGAATGCCGGCTCGAGACCGGCCGCACGCATCAAATCCGTGTACACCTGACGCATATCGGCCACCCGCTGATCGGCGATCCGTCCTACGGCAAATCACGTCAGGCGCCACGCGCCAAATCCACAGCGCAGGAAGTGGCATTTGCGGCGGCCACAAATTTTCCGCGCCAGGCACTGCATGCCTTCATCTTGGGCTTTCACCATCCGACTTTGCATAAGCCCATGCGTTTTGAGTCGCCCTGGCCTGCGGACCTGTCCCGCCTCATTTCTGCCCTGCGTTCCTTGAAAAATGGCTAGGCATTACTAAGTCTTAACTGGTGCGCGCCGGTTTTTCATCGCAACCGGCAATCCAACAGCGTGTTGGGGCGTTGTAGTCTGAGTAATGAGTTGCCTGCGGCGAACGCGCTTGGGCGTTTGCGCGACGGAGCAAAGGGGTTCGACGCATGAGCAGCCGCGGCTTGCCGACTCTTCAAGGCGAAGGCGGTCTTTCGCGCTATCTATCGGAGATTCGGAAGTTTCCGCTTCTGGAGCCGGAGGAGGAGTACATGCTCGCCAAGCGCTGGAAGGAGCATGAAGACACCGGCGCCGCCCGCAAGCTCATCACCAGCCATCTTCGTCTCGTCGCCAAGATCGCCATGGGTTATCGCGGTTATGGCCTGCCGGTTTCCGAGATCGTGGCGGAAGGCAATGTCGGTCTCATGCAAGCCGTCAAGCGCTTCGAGCCCGACAAGGGTTTTCGCCTGGCAACCTATGCCATGTGGTGGATTCGCGCCGCGATCCAGGAATACATCCTGCGCTCCTGGAGCCTGGTGAAGCTCGGCACCACCGCCAATCAGAAAAAGTTATTCTTCAATCTG
>Ga0157379_10006067_pt1 | contig 10407 bp, 11 predicted proteins | sample S25metaG_FD_121802 | JGI IMG/M metagenome (GOLD analysis project Ga0157379, IMG submission 121802) | Switchgrass rhizosphere microbial communities from Kellogg Biological Station, Michigan, USA - S2-5 metaG | ecosystem: Host-associated > Plants > Roots > Rhizosphere > Soil | place: USA... | reverse complement strand
TTTCTTAACACAATTATTTACAGTAAAACATAGTCTAATCCTCATTTATTAGGTAAATATCCCTTCGGAACAACTAGTCCCAGGCGATCTGGTGAGTCCATCTTCTCGTGACATTAATGTCACTTTATAATATTCTCCGAGGTCGTGATTACTATGGGAATGAAAGTTCCGGCCGATCTAAGAATCATTAAATGTACCGGAGACTGCACATTCGATAGAAGTATCCTCACCGGCGAGGTACGCGTTTTTTATCGCGTTCTTCTTCTTTCGCCTCTAATGTTTCCTTCTCTTTAGAGCGAACCCATCCCAGGTGCCGTCGAGAACACTCACAAAAACTTCCTCGAAGTAATACACTTCTTATCTCGTAGTTTTATGACAAACGTGTTCTGCAGAGTAAGAACATTGCTCTTCAAGGCACTCACTGCACTAGTGGTTCAGGTCAAGGGATCGTTATTCAGACCGGGGACTTGACAGTCTTGTAAGCGCTTGCATAAGTCTGTCGAATGCTGTACTCAATCGCGATGCAGTGGTCGTATTGCAACCCTATCGGCACGCACTTCAACACATCTGACAACTCTTCAAAGAGAAATCTTACGTTTTGTATTGATAATAGCGGGTCTGGCGACAACTGTGGCAGTCATTATCGTCATTCTTTGGGCTGCTTGGTACATTTCTTTATTGTGACTGCGGGCTATTATTCAGCCCCGTTTAACTCGCAGGTTGAGAGTCAAATTCCCTAATTATATCAATGTGCCTAATCTTCTCATTGACATCGTTTCCGTCATGGGTATGTCCCCTCAATTCCAAATAGATTTCTTCAAACATGCTTACCATCTTTCACAGTGGCTTTCATTCCAGAAGGATTGTAAGATATAATTGATACTTCTCAGTAGATGTCCTGTTTTGACCACAAATATAGACCCATCGCGGTAACGATATGCTTGGCGAAGGTTGCCAACACCCTCAGCAAGCACAAGGTTAGCGTAAGAAGTTCATCCCACTGGCTCAGGTACTGATGGATTATTTTCAGGTGCTTTGTAAATCATTGTCTATCGTGGAGACCTTGGGTGCAGTAAATGTGATATGTTCTGTGAGTACTACATATACTGTTGTTCCTTTCTGGATGTCTAAAATTGACATTCCTTCTGGTTTAGGATAAGACAGGTGATGTTACGATATCGTTTGGAACTATAGTTGTCAACTAATATCCTGTCTAACAGGAACTTTAACCCAGAACCGTATGCATGTTCAGCAGGCAGCCGTACTTGATACCCAACTGGATCCCACTGAACTTCGTGACCGGATTTCGTCTACACATAGGAGAATTGAGGCCCCGAACCCGTCTGATACCCTTCCACAGATCAGCGGCGAAGTAAGGGAAAATCTCGCACAGATTTCTGCAGTTGCATGCATTTGTAATTCAGCAATATTCACCGTTGATGAAAAGTTGGCGGAGAGGTCTACAATCGTTGGGAATGCAACCGGTGAATAAACATATATCGCTAGGATAGATTATGGCTAACTATTTTGAACAAAGATTCTGCTCTACTTGGTTTTGCTGAATTTATCACACCTGTTGAAGATACCCTTAAGGTTTGGGAAGAAGTTTACAAGGCCAATTTCAACTCGAAGGTACGTATAAAATCTTCTTTGGCGTATTAAATATGCTTTTTGGATTCCTATGAGTCTAATGTCTGTGTTATAGACTAAATCTATGCTTAAGCTGTCCAAAATCACTGCCGAATACTCCAATTTGTCCCCATTTCCCGCTCCTATTGCTTCATGGGACGGATTCACTGCCGCGGATTACCTCTTAACAGTCAAGGGAGCGCCAGAGATTCTCTTGCCACAGTGCTCTTTCGTTCTTTCTCCTAATGGCGGAGAGCCCATCTCTTTAACCCAGGATATTATTACCAGAATAGTTGGTGTCCAGGAGAGTTGGGCTGTCCAGGGACAACGGGTGCTTCTGCTTGCTCGGAAGGTCATTCGAGAGGAAGAAATTCCAAATGCGGTCTTCAAGAATATTCGGTCGCTTACGGAGATTGTCAATGATTTGAAAAATGATTTGATAATTGCTGGATTAGTAGGGCTGATCGACCCGCTGAAGGAGGATATAATCGAGACTGTTCGGTAAGCTTTCCATTCAAAGGACGTATAATCCGAATCGCTGAATCTCTTATAGGGTCTGCCGTGGCGCTGGTATTCGTTTTTTCGTCGTAACAGGTAAGAGACACCTTCTGCATTAAGAACATTCCTCGACAAGAGCCAGGTGACCATCCTGCCACTGCGGTCGCGATTTCAGCACAGGCAGGTATTATTTCCAACCCGAACGCAATACATCATTTCGAAGACCTGGATCCAAAAATATCAAAGGAGATGATCCTACCATATGCTCCAACCTCCGAGGATGATGAGAGTCCTCGTCCCCTGAAGAGCATTGTAATCACAGGAAGTGATATGACAAAGCTCAGTGACACTCAGCTCCAACAATTATGCACTTATGACGAAATTGTCTTTGCTCGAACGACTCCTGAGCAAAAGCTTTTCATCGTCCGAGCATTTCAAGAAAGAGATTGCATTGTAGCGATGACAGGAGATGGTGTTAATGATAGTGCATCGTTGAGAGTCGCGGATATTGGCATTGCTATGGGTTCAGGTTCTGATATCGCGAGGTACGCAACATGCTACAATACGACTAGGCCATTGAACCTCGGTACAGGGAAGCAGCTGACATGGTATTGCTCGATAATTTCGGGTCCATCGTGGTTGCATTGGAATATGGCAAGTAATGTTTCTTTGGACATGTATCCAATATATCTCATGTATATTTTTCAATGCAGGACGGCTTGTGTACGATAATCTCAAGAAAACGTGTTTATATCTATTACCCGCCGGAAGGTGCCGTATAAATCATCTACAAATTAACTGGCTGTTTTTCATTCTTAATACAGCTTCTCTGAGTTAATGCCGGTCGTATTAAACATCCTTCTTGGTGTCCCTCAAGTTAGTCGTCACTTATTCTTAGAAAAGGTCAAAGTCTGACTTTCCATAGATGTTAAGCAATCTTCAGGTATTCCTTTTTCTTTGAATCTCTCTCCTTCATGCATACGGTCTTGACATGCTTGTAGATGATTATTATTTGTGTTGCAACAGATCTCGCACCCGCTCTCAGCCTGTGCATGGAAACACCTGAACAAGGCCTTCTTCGTCGGAAGCCCAGGAACGTGAAGACCGAACGTCTCGCGGATTGGAAGCTCATCCTTCATGCATATTGCTTTTTGGGAGTTTGCGAGAGTTTGTGCGCTATGTCTATGTGAGATCTAGAAAGATATCTTTTTATTTGTGCTAGCTAATGCGCGGTGCATCAAGGGCGTTTTGGTACTTGCAGCGTCAGGGAATTCCATTCAGCAGTTTGGTGTTTGGATTCGGGAACTGGCCCTTATTGGACGAAGATCTTGATCAGTTAAACCGGGCTCAAAGCGTGTACTTTTTTACGTTGGTTATTATGCAATGGGGGTGGGTAGTCCGTTTTGAAATTATGGAGTAGTTTCAACTGACAGACCACCAGGAACCTTCTTTCCACACGAACTCGCAAATTAAGCATTTTCCAACATCCTCCGTTCACCAACCCCTATCTCGTTCCTGCCATGTTATGCGCACTTATTTTGGCAGTTTTCTTTAGCTATGTGCACTTCTTGTGAGTCCATGTATTTTGAGGGAAGTTGCCTTGCCTCACTTCCTTTCAGCCAGAAAGTGTTCCTTACCCGCGGAATACCTGCCGAACATTATTTTATTCCTTTGGCCTTCGGCATCATATTACTTCTGTGAGTCCTTTTCCATCACGTTCCTTTCTTTCTCAAGTCGATGTCCTATGTAATAGCTTGGACGAATTTCGCAAGTATATTGTTTGCCGCTATCCAAGAAGCATCTTCGCCAATTTAGCTTGGTGAGCAACCATATTCTCTGGGAGTAATCAGGGGAAAGATACACCATGGTCAGTGTCCCATAACGTCTAATGTTGTCGCATCGGCACCAGTGATGCTCTCTTTGTGTCCAAAATTTTATTACCATGTAATAATCTTAAATACCTAATGATTGAATTTCTTCAGAAACTGAAGAACATTCCCTGTGTCACAAGTGAGAGCACATTGATGTGCGTGCGTTCTATCGGTAAAAGTAGATATTTTAGATACCTATGTCGCAAAAATCGAAAAAGCCTAACGAGCCATATCAGGAGTTCAAAGCGCCGACCAGCCCTGATCCGAGCCTGATCAATACCTGACAATGGGCTGACCAGGGCCTGATAATGCTTGCTCGGCGCTTTGACTTCCTGATATGGTTCGTCAGGCATTTTCGATTTTTGCGACATAGCCAAAAGCGGTAGAGGCATGCGTACACCGAATTCAACATAAAGAAAAGAACAGTTATTTGAATCGGATTCACACTCGTCATCCAGCCCTTTGCCGACAATGTAATAATAAAGAGACTTAAAATAATGCCTCGTTCTGATTATTCTGTAAGTAGCAGCATCTGTCAGTTTCTTTATAAAAGCGGAAGGATGCAGAGGATAACAACCCTTGAAGGATATTTATTTGGACACCATTACCGAGCAGCTATTTACAATTAAAGTTGGGTGATGCGCTGTATTTTCCTTTTGACGTGTGGCGGCAGCAGCGAGGGGCTGAACCCTTTAACCGGACGAGACCGATCTCAAACTTATAAGCGTAATAACGGCTACCTATTGTCAGTCATATCTTTCAATTTTGGCGTTCTGAGAGCGTTCGATTATACCAGTCTCAATATACCGATGCACCAAGGCAGAGTACGAAGATATTGCATTAAAGATCGGTTATATAGAAACAATCATATCTCCAAGATCTGTCAAGGAAGTAATCAACCGTTTGATAGATTAGACTTCGAGAACTAATATGCCATGTTTTAATCGACGGACTGATTAACAAAGGATGGAAGGAGGAGCTTTTACCAATTGCTTATTAATTCGCAGCGAGCGTCTATAGGGCATCAGTCAGCTTGCCCCAAGGGATGGCCGTTTTATATAAAAGCGGCACAACAATACTACGACAACACAACACAACACAACACATTCCTATCCCAATTCTAAATGTCAATCGAAAAGCACTCAGCTGTTGCGGCTACTGCTCGCGGTCGGTTTGACGTTATCCAAGTTCCAACTCCCGAGCCTGGAGAGGAAGAAGTTCTTGTCCAAGTACAATACTCTTCAGTGATCGCCTTCGACACATATACTGTCGATTCCGCCTTCTACGTGGCCAAATTTCCCATGACTCTGGGATTTAACTCTGCCGGAACAGTTGTTAAGATCGGTTCGAAAGTGAATAATCTCAAGGTCGGGGACAAGGTGAGTTTCTCGATGGTGTCTGGAGTTACTATGTCTAATATTATACCATTTCTCTACTTAGGTCGTCACTTTCGCTCCACCCGATGCGCCTCACGGCAAGGCAATGCGAGAGTATGCCGTGTTGACACAATATTGTGCTGCAAAGGTTGGTCCCAAATTTAAGATACAATCCGCATTTATTCTAAAAATATTATTATACAGGTTCCTGAGAACGTAACCTTACCTCAAGCGGCAACAGTTCCAGATAACTTCGTCACTGCGTACTTTGTCCTCTTCGATTCCCTCAAGCTTCCTATCCCGAAGACCTTGCCTCCAACCACACCGCCAGCTGAAGAAAGTACCCCGTTTCTCATATATGGAGCTGGTGCCACGGCCGGCCAGTACTTGATTCAATTGCTCCGTTTGGCTGGATATAAGAGCATTATTGCCACAGCCTCGCCAAAGAATCATGAATACCTGAAATCCCTTGGAGCAACTGACGTCTTCGACTATTCCGATCCCGAGTTATCGAGCAAGATACTTTCTGCCGCTGGTGGAAAGCCCCTCAAGTATGCTGTAGATTGTGTAACTGCCGAGGAAACCTTGCACAAAGTTGCCGAAGTTGTTGGGGAAGGCAGCATTGTCTCGATGCTATTGCCAATAAAGGAAGGGGGTTCCGTCACCACAAAAGGCGAAATGTGGGTGGAGTTACCAGAAGGAATAAATCCCTTCAAGAAGGGTGTCGAAGTAATTGGTACAAGGACCTTCACTTTCCAGGAGGTGGGGTATAATTTTCGTTAGCTTGTTTTCGCCTTAAACTAAGTCATTTATTTTTCGTAGAACAAGTTCATGAAGGAAAATCTTATGCCACGTATCGTTCCAGAGCTTCTGAAGAAAGGCTTGATTCAGCCCAATCGCGTCCGTCTTCTCGAAAAAGGAAGCTTGAAGGACCGTGCCGCAGAAGCCTTGGATTTACTTCGCAACAATAAGATTAGTGGCGAAAAGGTGGTCGTCAAAGTGTAGTAAAGACTATGAAGAATTTAGGATCTTGTATTCGTGCTGTCGTCATTGATCTGTTTGTCGTACACTACTTGTGAAAACACGTAGCACGAGAAATATGTCGGTGGGCTTATAAATAGTCAATAATGCTATATCGTACACTCCAGAGATAATCAATAAATGGAGGTTAGCCCATAAATGTATGATCCAGTGTTGACTATTCGTATACGAAGGGGTTGTAACCAGCCATTCCAACATTGAGGCGCAAATCCCTCCCTAGTTCGAGGAATATTAAGCATCCTATATAGGATTCGAAGAGATGATCACCCGATTCTCACTCCACAATTGCACGCTCTAACAGAAGATGTTGGAATTAATAACGCAAACGTATGTGCAGTCCCAGCATACAACGGCGTATATTCACTCTCGGTGCTCTATGCGCCTGGCGAGTATTTTCTCTATATAAAATGTTTTCTTTCACATTAAATATTGTGTTCACCTTTGATAGCTCGCTATATGCGCATTAATTAATTTTCTACTAAGCTGTAGCTTCATTTAATGTTTTCCGCTACAGTCCCCTTATTTTTGCGTTAATTTCCGTCACTCTTGTCTTTTGTTCACGGCCTTTCTTTTGCTCCGAAACATTTGCTACTGTTTTCCTATAAATACAGTAGCCAGTTTTCCCTCACCCTCGGTCGTTTGCTCTACAAACACTGAGTTTATTCGTTTAGTTGCTATTTCTACAGAAGAGCGTTATGAGACTGAGTCTAAACTGGGTTTCTTTGTCACGTCACTCACGTGTGCTATGACACGACGTGAAGCTTGATACCTTAAGCCAGCACTAAGTCCATTAGATACGCGTATGGCGAATCCAACATACCTGGGACTGAATAAAGAAAACTGGAATATGATTCTCACTCACCATCCGTAATTTGCTGACGATAGTATGATGTAAGAGCTTAGAATTCCTTCTGATGCTAATTGCACGCTCAGTAAGCTGTCTCGCCTACCAGCTCCTTCAGAAAGCTGAAAATAGCAGATATTTAACATTCGCTAAGGGAATCAACAATATGTACCTTTTTAACAATGTCTGTTGATGCGCTGTCTTTGCATGGTACACTTCGGGATTAGCAAACTTAAACTCCGAATACAGATTGATTTCCAGCGAAATATCTACTTCAAATGCAGTATACAGCTGGATTCATGTTAAATATTTAGAATGCAGATTTGATAAAACACAAGGAAGATCACTTCATTCATTCTAAATGTTAAACACAAATACAGCTGTAGATTACATTTCAAGTGGATATTTTGTTAAAAATCACTCTGTAGTCGGGGTTTTAAAGGTTGCTAACCCCGAAATGATTTGCTGTGTGGCAGTACCAGCGTGAGCGGGAAAACGTTTTAGCAGCCGAAGCCCTTTTCAAAGAACTTGCCTGCCTATCTGTATTATGAAGCTTTGTGCTCTTGGGAGGCTCCGAGATACCAGTCTCAAAGCACCAATAAACCTAGACTTTACAGTAAAGTTTTGTATTCGTGCAAGCCAACTTTTCTCCATTTATATACTTGTCCCCTATAACATCACGACTAGCTTGTCAGAATGTTGCTATCAGAAATATTGTTAGACCTGAATAAACGCTCGTACTTTTCGAAGAATAACACTCTCTGTGGGCTGTCTTTTAGCCCTCAGAAGATATCGAAATCCTCTGGAGATAGCCGATATATCAAGCGTACTGCTGACATGATTTAACTTTAACGATCGCATGCTCTATCTCTTTGTTGGTATACTTAGAAATTAGGCGAAGGTCAAGGTAGCCATTCCAATAAGGTATAAGAACCGCTCTAGTTAGAGAGAGGTCGTGTTCAATACATGTTGTTATATAAAGGACATTGTTATAATACTTACAAACTTTGAAGCCAATAGAGCATTTTTGGGGAGGTCGATTCCTTAGCAATCTCAGGTAGGAATCAGGTCATCATCTTGAGTTCGACTTCTGACGGCTTCAGTGACGCCATCACTCTCCCCATCGGCGTCGGCGTCGGCATCTGCCTCCACATCCATATCGAGTTGTCCTTCATTCTTGGCTACTGATGTCGCCTTCGTGTCCGCAGGTTTATCAGCCATCTGAAAAGGGAAAAAACCATGAGATAAAATAATGAAGGGTAAATGGAATGGTTTCATACATGATACATCGCTGTCCAATATCCTGCCCAATACCAAGAGCTCATCGCCTGCTGGAACGCATCATCCTTGGTCACTTTCTTCCCAGCCGCCAACATCGGTGGAGGTGGAACGACGCCCCACTGCGACGACGACGCCCCTTGTTCGACAGTCTCTTCTTCCTCAGTACTAGGTTTCAATGATGGATCATGACGGGGTACGAAAGTGCTGAAATGGAGGGGTTTTGAATTTTCGGTCTCTTCTTCATTCTGGCCGTCTTCCTCCCCGTCCTTGTCTTCGCCTTGAAATTGGGATGCAAATTCAGCTGGTATATGAGGAATATAAGGACCAGAAGGCGTTTCTGAGGCATCATTCTTGGGTGGAGGGACGTTGTACCATCTACTGGGATTCCCGCATTAGATGTCAACAACCAAAAACATCGGACAAGGGAAGACATACAGAGCAGATTTATTCACTGGTTCTATTTTCCACTTCTTTTCAGGTCCGTTCAAAGCCTATAACAAGATGGATGAGCATATGCCACGGATAAGTCAAAAGGTCCATACCTCGTATTCCTCAGCAGCAGCATCCCAAGCTTTAATTAGTGCCGAATCATCCCAAATCTCTTCATAAAGTAAATCTCTGCTTCCACTATGCTCCAATTCGGCCTTTTCATAAGATGGATTGCGTTCTCCTCCTTGTTGTTGACGGATGTAGCCTCCGCCACCATGTCGTTGCTGAGTTCCACTTCCACCACCACGGTTGTTGTTGTAATTATTCTTTCGACGCTTCTTGGGAGGTGAACGGGTGTCCTTGAGATCTTGTGGTGCTTCTGAAGCTATATCATCGTATGAGATTATGGAGCGCATTGGTGGGTATGCAAAGAGGTAAAGTCCCCCTGGTCACACGTCACATAACTTCCTCAGTGAAGCTCAAATAATCGCAGATAGTGTGATGAGGACATTGTCGTGCTGTAAACACAGGCGAAAAGGCTAAAGCCATAATGTTTAGTAATAACTATTCTCCGTGAGGATATCGCGCCGGAGTGACATGTATTATAACTTCAAGGAATACAAAAAAGCAATGATGTCAACAATAGACTATTCATCAGGTCCGTTCAATCGCCTTCGTCGACTTGGTGTCTCAGTTACATTGCCCGAATCTGAATGCATATTCCAGCCACCCTTCCTCTGTCCTACCATAGACGGGAGTCCCTGTGTGGGGTTCCAATAGGGAGGACCAACAACTTGTTGGGGAGGAGTCGGGGTAACAGGATGGGTCTCTGGAGCATGTCGAGCGCGGTAGAACATCAAGAGACTATTCACAAATCCAATCCCCAATGCGAGAGCAGTACAAGCGAAGATCTTGTAACGCAAGGCAGAGGTTAGGGTGCTATCGAACAAAACCGAGAAGACTGTAGACATACCATCGTTCTCCAACTTATAGGCTCCATAAAACTATTGATAACCTCACCAATCAACTCTGCCAATAACCTCGTCCGCCCTACAATGGAGGCATCTCTTTCCATGCAGGCCTTCCACTCTTGACACTGCATAGCGATGATGGGGGAAGGCTTATCTGCGCAGAAGTTTTCAGTGTATAATCTGGCGCAAGTAGCTATTTCTTGGAGGGTATCTGGGAGGAAGAAACGATTCTTGTCACGATCTGAGTTATGAATAAACCGATTTCCACACCTAACGTGTTTTCCAACATTTTCTGTTCGACATCTTTTTGCACAGCACGGGCAAATGAATACAGTATATATAAAAATCCTAGAACCAGAGATAAATTAAAGAAAAATTGCAGGTAACTGGGTTGGCGTATAAGTGGCATCGAAGTATCGAGAGTAAGAAGGACATACCCTAGTAATAGATATGGAATTTCCGAGTGT
>Ga0157379_10006066_pt1 | contig 10408 bp, 15 predicted proteins | sample S25metaG_FD_121802 | JGI IMG/M metagenome (GOLD analysis project Ga0157379, IMG submission 121802) | Switchgrass rhizosphere microbial communities from Kellogg Biological Station, Michigan, USA - S2-5 metaG | ecosystem: Host-associated > Plants > Roots > Rhizosphere > Soil | place: USA... | reverse complement strand
TGACATGAAGCGCAAAAACGGCTCCGAGGCCAATGAGCAGAGCAGAGCATCGAAACGAGCCAGAATAGAGTCAGAAGATAGTGGAAAGGAAACTGGTATATGATTCATGATGTCTCGAATTTACAATGCGAATACAAACCCATCTTTAGATCCGCGAAATAACAACTCTAACAAGAAAGCTGTCATGAAGGCAGAGAAGACCTACACCGATACTAGAGAGCATAAACAGACAGTCAGGAGTTTGCGTCCGCCTCGTCCATTCCCGACAGTTCCAACCTCTGCATCAGCAACTGGCCCAAAGTCCTCACACAAAGAAGGTTCAAATTACATCTGTGTAACCCGTCGCACAACTCTCGCTACTTACCTCGCTCGATGCAAAAAGTTGCTTGTTGATCAAGGGTAGGTTCAACAAGTTGTCGATGCGAAACAAACCCAATGACTCTTGTTACAGATTCACCGAGCTCCATCTCCATGCGCTCGGTGCCGCCATACCGCATTTATTAATGCTCTCTGTCTCTCTTCCCCCGATTCTCCCATTTGCGAAAGATAATCTTCAAATAGAAACGCGCACTGGCACAGTTGAATTGGTGGACGAAATCATTCCTGAGGACGAGGACGAAGATATCACCTTTAGACACAAAGGAAAGGCGTCCGTCAGTATCGTTATCCGATTGCGAGATACATCGTCTGTAACGACTCCTCTGATCATTGGACCAACCAAAGGACAAACAACAAAAGTGTCGCGACTTGTCAGAACCGTTATAGTTCAAGAAGAGGAGCAAATGGACGAGGACGACTAATCACCATGCATTCAAAGTAAATAATGTACGATAAATAATGTGTTTGGGAGATGTAATTTTCAATGACTGAATACGCGCTAACGTTTAGTTGTAATATACAATGCATGCATTAATGTAGGCTAGCGGAATTTTGTCCAAGGACAAGCAAAAAAGACTGGAAATGCAGGGCAAATAATCATGTTCAACAACCACAGAACCCGAGGAAAACTTCTCCGTCTCATTGTACGAAGAACCATCATGGTTTTCGGAATTCGCAGAGTACGGTATATATAGTATTGAAGGCGGTATAAATCTCTTCCCTCACCTGCAAATCACCGTTAGTGTAAGTGGCAATAAGGGGAGTAGAGGACATTACCTTCGCCCCAGTAAGGACTATCTTACCGGATACGAATATCAGCAATACAACTTTGGGCTTGATCATGCGATATATAAGACCTGGGAATAACTAGATGGGAAGCGTCAGTAAATGAGAAGATAATAGTTTTTGTAAGTTCACTTCAGGCTCGTAGCTGGAGAATTGACCATGGCTGTACGCGAGTCCTTCAAGACGAATGGGGAACTTAACATCGCAGCTTCCGACAATATTTTGAATCTTGAACTCGGAAAATTTGGCATCGAAACCGAGTTTTTGCACGATCCGTGCATACTTTCTCGATGCTAGTCGCGAATCGTCCTCACTCTTAGCTCCAGTTACAACCATCTTCCCCGATGCGAAAATAAGAGCAGTGGTCTTAGGGTCACGGATACGCATAATCACTGCAGCGAACCGCTGTAGACGAACTGTAATCAATATCCAATTACCATGATGATAAGAACATCTTCATGGTACCTTTGGATTATACTCGGCATTTCGAGCATGCAGCGCTATCGTCTTAAGATCCAGACGACAATCCAAGTTGACTGTGGCAACGATGTTTCTATGGCACACCGCAAAAGCGTCAGCACACTGAGCGAATAATTTCTGAACAGTCTCAAATCATCCACACAATCGTTGATTTCCACATGATCAAAAAGAAGAAAAATAAGATACTCACTGTAGAGTGGGAACTATACCGTCAACAGCGGTGATATGCTGCTGTTCGAGAGTTAAGGGTTGTGGGGTCGCAGGTGCCGCAGATGGAGCGGCAGCAGGGGCTTTTCCCTCTGCTATCGAAGACGCAACTTGCGCGGTCGATCCATTTGGAGGGGCAACATAGGAAGCAGGATTTGGAGGCGGATAGGATATATTTGAAGGACCGAGCAGAGTGGATGAAGAGGATTGCTGTTGCTGCTGCTGTAGCTGCAGGGCCTGCTGTTGTTGCTGTTGCTGTTGTTGCTGTTGCTGTTGCTGTTGCTGAGGGTTATATGCCCTGGATGGGAACACGATGGGACGCGCTGGAAGCATAGACGACATCGGCGACAACGGATGATTGGATTGAAAAACTTCGCCACTGAAGATCGTGATAGTTGAAGACAAAGAGTGGGAGCGCCCGATTTTATACTCCGCTGTCTGTGGGGCTTCGGCCCCGATCACGTGAAGCAGCTGATAAATCACTCCCAGTGATAATATTATTGTCACCTTCCCGCCATTGGAGCTTACCCTATTCTCCTGCCTTTTACTATTTTTAAATGAGTGAGTAGTGACTATGTTTCAATTTGGACTTTCAACGAGCCACTGCCGCCACCCGGCCTTTATGTTTTACCGTGAACTGTACAGCGCAAAGGATTCGGTTCCATCCGTGCCACCCGCGGCTGATGGCCTAATAATTATCGAATGTACGTACCGCCTATGTCACATCAAAAGCCTGCTCACAGCAATACTAGGTTTCTTGACTATGACAAACAGCTTGCGCATAACATAAAGGGGGAAGGTTCTGAACCCGTTACTCTCCTGGATGTGGATCAAGACCAAGAGGGAAATATCGTCAATCGGTTAAAGGCTTTATCGTTCGCTGACTCTCCTAGAAGTCTCTTGGCGACCACTCGGAAAGATTATTATTATTTTGAAATGATAGTCGTCTTTGAAAGTTGGAGCATCGAATTGCCGTAGGGTTTTTTTAGCACCATTAATACTTACTTGGTAAAGTGTCTGAATCTATTTACTTATTGTGACAGAGATCGATTGGAAACCTCCATCCACATTCGTAAAGGAGAACGAGATCTCCTAAGCGAATCACATACTAATAGTTATTTTCACGCGCTGGAGTTGGCCAGACAAGAGTGTCGTGGAACGTGAGGAATATCAGGAGTGGTTAGGCTTGTTTACTGGCCAAGGCTCCAAGGAGAGATCGTGGACAATATTCATCCCTCCGCGAGCTATACAGACCGTAAGATATCCAGTATAACAGAGGCTCAAAACACTCAGTACGTTCGCACAGTCTTCCTTCGGCAGATTTTGAAAGCAAACACCGACTCCAACAGGCAACAGGAAGCTAAAAGTACACATCCATATCTCAAAGATCATTCAGAGCCCATCTTGCCGCACTCATAATTTATACACCGCTACCAGGTTATTTTCTGATGGGAGTATTGACGTCGTAAGCGCAAAAACGTAAGAAAACGTCACTGAGACTTCATTGTTATTTTTTCTTATTTCATGTCATCTTTATTACCTTCAAAACGTCGGCGGAAACCCGGAAAACCGTCAAAATCTTCTATATTTCATGGGTGACATTACTTGTTGAAATCAAGTATCTCTTGTGTCAGCAACTCTCCTATGTAAATTGTCTCGCTCAGAAGGTCACATTCTACCACTCAGAATAACCTGCGAAGAGGGTACCGATTAGATACCGAAAAGGATGAAGTTCGGTTGCAAACGTACTCATCTCCGTCTGCACCCTACTTTACCAAGCAAACCACCCTCGTACAGATATCTCCTATTATTTTACGCATCAACTTAGTGATTATGAAATGGGACTCTATTATTAAACTTTATGCTTGATACTTAAGTACGGATCGTATAGAAACATTTCAAGAGGACTATGTGCTGTCTTCGTTATTATGCGCATATGCTAACTCTGTGTCTCTCGCTTCATTCCCCAAAAGCGAAAGCCGATAAATTGTGCCAGGAGTGGATCGGGATGATAGTCTTAGACTCAGCTAATCGGAACGAAGCAGGTGGTATTCCACGGTGCACAGATGCTTATAAATTATAATTAGTCCATCGAATGCTCCATTCCAGAGAGACGGGCCATTGTATGCTGGTTATATACGCGTCCCTCGTCTTTCTAGCAGCGAAAAGGGTATTTATGACATTGTGGATAGTCTCTGTGAAGACATATACCGTTACGAGTACAGTTGTTCAGTTGTTCAGTTGTTCAGTTGTTCAGTTGTTCAGTTGTTCATCCTGTCTCCTTATTTCCCAAAGATGGTTGCAAAGGTGGTACTTTCGTGTCTGGGGTATGAAAGTTCCAGCATATCCGGTCAACTTATAGGTCATAACTTACCCAATATATGCGCGTCCGGGATCATTGAAGGTTCTGAAGAAAAAGCAACGTTTGTAAGTGTTGAGTGATGTTTTTGAAACATTTAAATTGGGACTTGCATATAGGCCCTATCACCTGGCACACCAAGTTTATCCTTAAAGAATTTGAATAGGACGGCGCTGTATTTCTCATTAAGGTCTGGGTTGATATTGTCAAGGGAGGTCTGTTGAAATATGAGTGGGAGTATTATCGATTCCCTCTGGTTTAATGACGCACAATGACAAGCAAAGCAGCTGGATCGAATGTGCCTCCGAAAGTCAGAGTCTCATTGTAGGTAAACTGCACTGAAATATATTTCTCGGGTTTTGATAAAACTGAGAGGGTGGTCTAGAGTCTCTCTGCTGTAAAGCATTCAGACAATACCTTCAGCACCCAGCTATCACCGCCGTTCCTGTCAGAATACAAAGAAACGCTATACAACGACAATATTATACCTTTGAAAACTCAAGAACGAAAGCCTTTACGTCGGGTACCTTGACGTTGGTGGTTAGTACAAGAGCGGGCATGGTTGGGATAGAGGGGCGGGCCCTGTGAAGATGGGGCTGCTTTATGTATTCCCAGATACCTTAGTAATCCCAGCAAAATACTCGCACGTGGATATTATTATCTGTCCTCTGGTTATCGAGTTACTACTTTTACTGGGACATGTGATGAAAGATATTGACGTGATACTTAGTTTTTGATGACGGTCTCTTTATAAGCTATAGGCTATGAGCCTATTGCCGGGTTTCTTTTCCAATTACATTGCCCTCTTCCACTCCCGTCAATTCCGTGCCACCTATGGATATGTTAGAGTCTCTGCCACACGTTACTAGAGTACGTAACATTCATACCAAACTGCAAGAATGCTTGCTTATTTAATCAAATCCCGCAGCTAAGTCACCGTGTAATACGAATTCTGGGCCAGGTAAAAGCTTGTGACCTACGGTTCTGGGGTAAACTGACGAATATCTGTCTCAGAATCCAGGCAAATTTACTCTTCAAGGTTCTGTAGATTTCTCAGTTCGGAATCCTCATCCTCATCCATTGTTTAGGGACTAATACATATCTGGTGGGTAAAAAGGGTCCGTTCATCCTTATCGATACTGGTGATGGTCAAGACGAATATATTCCGTATCTGGAGCAGACACTCAAGCAAGAGGGAGAAACCTCTCAGCAACTAATATCGGATATAATTCTGACGCATAAACATCATGACCATATACAGGGCCTCCCATCCGTCCTTTCATTACTCCATCGACTTTGGCCGGGATCCTCTTCTACCTTTCCCGCCCCACGTATCCATAAACATCCCCACTATCCTTCCGAAGATGCGGAGTTCAAATCCTTAATATACTCATTGCCAAAGACTCACATATCGCATCCCAACCAAGAAGAGTTGTATCATCATTTACGGGCGATACAAACGATGCAAGGTATCGAGAGTTCATTGGTGGTAATTCATACACCGGGGCACACTACCGACTCGATATGCCTATATCTTCCGGAGGATAAAGCTTTGTTCACAGCTGATAGCGTCCTGGGGCAGGGCACGTCCGTTTTTGAGGATCTTGGGACATACATGGCAAGCTTGAAAGGTTTGCTGCAGTTCAAGGAGCAGCCGTCCAAAGAATTCGTCAGAATATATCCTGGACATGGTCCTGTTGTCGAAGATGGCCCTAAACTCATTGCGGAGTACATCCGTCATCGCACGGAGAGAGAAGATCAAATTTTGGCCGTTCTTTCCTCTGCAGGACCAACGGGAACCGGTTGGACCACCATGGAGATTGTTGCGAAAATATATGCAAGTTATCCGCAAAATCTATGGTTACCTGCCGCACGGGGCATTCATTTGCACTTGAAGAAACTTCAGGACGAGGGTCGTCTTAAGCAGATAGACGGCGAAGGGCTAGATGCAAGATGGACTCTGGGTAGCAAACTATAAATCATTCCAAGATGTACAATATACCACTGTCATAATGCATCGAAATTAATATGATGTGATGCTCGACGTCTCTCCATTTCATCAGCTCTCTGAATATAGCGTCAGTGTTGTGGACAGGTGATAAAAGGAAATAGCGTACCTTTTCATTAAGATGTAAGACGAATACTATAATTGCCAATAAAGCCGTCGAAAGTATGACTGTCAGAGTGACCCAAGGAATCCAAGCTCCTGGTCGTAAGAAAAGTTCTCTTTTCCAACCCGCCTTCTGACCTGCTGGAGAAGGGATGATAACAAGCCTTGAATTCGGTATAACACCTTCCATGTTGATGTACGTATCATCTTTCTTAGTGGAAGCCACAAATAAATTCTCGATATAATTATTTGTGCGTCCCAACCCAAAGAAGGCGTACGGGGTATTCAGTGAATGGTACGATGTTTGAGGGAGTTGCGGTACTGGATCATAAAACGAGCTTTAGCAGAATATTATGGTGAATTAAAAGAGTGTTCTACCTTGAGCTGCGGATCTTCTGCCCGATGTGTCTTGTATTGTGTACTTGTACGACGCTCCAGGATAGCTGACACCAAACGCCTACGAATTATGAGCTTAGTAATTATTCTTATGCTGTAGATGAACTCTTACTTGGTATTTAGTCCCATTGTCGAATTTACACCATCCGCCATCGCATGGTCGGTTCAAGACTACATTTTGGTCAGAATATATCGCAACATAAATATTACTCGTTACATACCCATCGCCTTCAGGAAGAATGCATCATAGAAGAAGTTATTATGGACAAAGTTGATGGGCCCGCCTTTCTGATCCCCTGTTCGCTGAACCATGATATCAAGGGTACCCTGCGGAAATAAATAAATCAGAAGAATCCCTCAGGTGTATACGGAAAGGCCTACATCTTCGTCCAAATCAACGAGAGCGATTCCTCGGGCATCCGTAATGCTTTGCAACGCCTCAACACCTGAAGTGAGTCGTTGAAAACCACGACGGCCTCGCCCATTCGAGGAGCATCCAACGACACTACGTCCACAAGGAACTGAACTCAAAACTACCGGTGTACGCGAAAAGCTGGCTCCAATCCCAAATACTCCTCCGCTGGTGGGTGATGTCAGAATGGGAACTAGATCTGGGAATCCGTCAAGAGAGAGATCTCCAACACGAATTGGCAATGGAATGGGGGGATCATGACTTGTATCCATCATTAGAAGAGAGGAACCAGCTGAAAATAGGGTGACTGGGATACGGACAAAGGCCTATAAGAAAACAATGAGTACGCAAAAGAATCATTACAGGCGAGCATACATCATTGGTAGGGCTTTCCGTCATGTCAAAATGGAAGTTGGGATCTCTTGAACACAGCCCGTCTGGCTTACGGCAGTTCTTCTCTTGCGTTCCCGTGCAAAGAGGAAGTTGCTTGTTATAAGCAATATTGATCATACAGTCTTTACCGACGCCCGTTGATTTATCAACTGAGCTGCAACTTGGGAAAACCATATCGATGGTCCCATCTCGATCTAACCTCTGTCAAAATACTGCTTTCAAGATAATGTCCTCGATTACATACCCATGTCAGCGAATGCAATCCGACCGGAACCGTCAGGTAGCCTCGCTTCAGTCCCAAGGGTATAGCCTTCCTTTTTAGGGGAATTTAACCATATCTGTATCGACTGATGAGATCCTTCTTGACATGTAAGGAAAATGTCTGTAGAGGGTTGATGAGCGAATTGACGAAAGAAAGTGGCAGTAAAAGAAGATTAGTTACCTGCTAGACAATCACCATCGAAGTCAAGGAAGGCGTTGCTATGAGGTTCAGAGAGCGTGCATGGCCATTTATTGGAGTCGAAAATAGGCTCCATCCTGTTAACTGTGTGTTAGTAACAAATGCGAGGCAGAGACAAGCTTCCTACAGCTCAAAAACAGGCGGGGAGGTGGTCGTCTCATTCCACACATTCTTCCACAATCGTAAGGAGCCACTTCCTGGGCTGTTTGAGGGTACTAGACCAAGAAGGTCTATCTTCATGTCGCCGTTTGAGTCGACCAGAATAGGCTGAGAACTTGACGATGATGGTACGCTCACAGGAGAGGAGCCTATTAACATTAGACTTTGAACACATCAACTTACAAAACTGAGACTCACTAAATCCGCCCTCGACCTTTGAAAAATATATTGATATGGCATTCTCGCCTTTGCTTTGTTGACTCATCACGAGTAAATCGAGTCGACCATCGTTGTTGAAGTCCGCAGGCACAATATTTACGATCTTCTGCGGATGTCGGATAGAGGATGTCGACTTCTCGTAAGTGAACTTTTCTATATCAATGCTCAATACAAAGTAAGCACTTCAGCAACTGGGCCATACCATGGTTCCAGATATAAGGCGTTACGGTCTGTTGGTCGCTATCTAATACAATAACATCCGTACTGAAAAGAATGAATAAGAAGGAATGAATATAAATTATGGTGAATATCGTACAACTGGTCTCCATTCATATCTCCAAACGCTACCACTCGACCAGAGTCCAGACCTAATCCGCCAGCTTCAACAAGCGAATTCTTCGTAAACCGCTTCGGCGGGAAAGGCCATAATGCATGTGTATAAGCAAATAGAAAAATGAGGAAGATAAAATGTTGCATTATATAGCACCCCTTAGGGGTCGCATTGAGCAGAGTGAACAGTGAATGCCACAACCGCGGCTGACTAAGCAACTACGCCTTTGACTTCTCTGAACACCATGGCGGACGACTATCCCAGCCTGTATCGTATGTAGACTTGGTTTTCTTTTGTGATAGTACTTATGCCGTTTTAATTCAGGCTCGGAGCAAATGAGCCTGGTCCAGCTCTTCATCCCGACCGAAGTGGCTCATGATGCAGTTTCTGAACTTGCCGAGCTCGGAGACGTACAGTTCAAAGATGTAAGTTAGAGCATTTCCATTATCTCTATTTCACTTATGTATATCATGTCCAGCTTAATCCCAATGTCAATCCTTTTCAACGCTCTTTTGTTGCCGAAATTCGACGGATTGACGAAATGGCTCGCCGGGTTCGTTTCTTCGCCAGCCAAATCGAGAAGGAGCACGACAAGGTTCCTGTTCGACCATTATACGACTCAGTACCCCTCGTCACTGTTGGTCCCAGGGTGGCGCAAACCATTGACGAGCTCGAAGTTAAGCTTGCGGACCACGAACAGAGACTCACCCAAATGAACGAGAGCTACCAAACAATGAGTGAACGTGCCAGAGAGTTGATCGAAGCGAGATATGTGCTCAGAGAGACAGCTGTTTTCTTTGACCAAGCTCAGGGACATGAAACGGAAGTCCGAACCTCCATGGATGACAGCTCTCAACCTCTCCTCTCTCATGGAGATCATGAAGCTCATGGATCTACAGGGGGAATAGGATTTGACCTTGAGTGAGTTATATTTCGATGTTATACTATAGTAAACTTACTAGGACAGGTTCGTGGCAGGCACGATTGACCGAGCTCGACTTCCTACCTTCGAGCGTATTCTTTGGCGTGTTCTACGTGGAAATCTGTATATGAACTATACTGACATTGCAGAGCCTTTCGTGGATCCTGTTACACAAGCTGAAACCAGGAAAAATGTCTTCATCATTTTCGCACATGGTGACATACTTTTGGCGAAGATTCGCAAAGTCGCAGAATCGATGGGGGCCACGTTGTATCCTATCGACTCGAATGCAGAACGCCGAAATGAAGCTCTTAAAGATGTCAATGCTAGGTTGGAGGATCTTCAAACGGTGCTCTATAATACGGGTTCTACGCGGAGAGAAGAACTCGTGCGGATAGGCGAGAACCTGTCCAGCTGGGAAGATTTAGTCCGGAAGGAGAAGATAATCTATGAGACTTTGAATCTTTTCAACTATGACGCTCGTCGCAAGACACTCATTGCCGAAGGATGGTGCCCAACGAGGGATATCGTCACCATCCAGTTGGCGTTGCGGCACGCTACTGTAAGTCATCCCCCCCAAAGATATTCATATTTAATGTCCCGTTACAGGAGGAATCAGGAACTAACGTGCCACCTATTCTCCACGAGATTCGCACTAATAAGAAGCCGCCGACATTCCACAGAGTAAACCGGTTCACAGAAGGATTCCAGACTATCATCGATTCTTATGGTATCGCAACATACCAAGAAGTAAACCCTGGATTATATACAGTCATTACTTTCCCTTTCCTATTCG
>Ga0157379_10006064_pt1 | contig 10410 bp, 8 predicted proteins | sample S25metaG_FD_121802 | JGI IMG/M metagenome (GOLD analysis project Ga0157379, IMG submission 121802) | Switchgrass rhizosphere microbial communities from Kellogg Biological Station, Michigan, USA - S2-5 metaG | ecosystem: Host-associated > Plants > Roots > Rhizosphere > Soil | place: USA: Michigan... | reverse complement strand
GCCGAGTTCCAGGGCGCGTCGGAGGAGCGGCTGGCGCAGATCGGCGTCAGCAAGATCATCACGCTGACCTCGACGTACGACCACCGGATCATCCAGGGCGCCGAGTCCGGGGACTTCCTGCGCCGGGTGCACCGCCTGCTGCTCGGCGACGACGGCTTCTACGACGACATCTTCACCTCGCTGCGGGTGCCGTACGAGCCGATCCGCTGGGTGCAGGACTTCCCCGAGGGCGAGGTCGACAAGACCGCCCGCGTGCTGGAGCTCATCGAGTCCTACCGCACGCGCGGGCACCTCATGGCGGACACGGACCCGCTGAACTACCGCCAGCGGCGCCACCCCGACCTGGACGTCCTCACCCACGGGCTGACCCTGTGGGACCTGGACCGGGACTTCGCCGTCGCCGGGTTCGGCGGGCGGCACCACATGAAGCTGCGGGACATCCTGGGCCTGCTGCGCGACTCCTACTGTCGCACCGTCGGCACCGAGTACATGCACATCGCGGACCCGGAGCAGCGCGCCTGGCTGCAGGAGCGCATCGAGGTCCCGCATCAGAAGCCCTCGGTCGTCGAGCAGAAGTACATCCTCTCGAAGCTCAACGCCGCGGAGGCGTTCGAGACCTTCCTGCAGACGAAGTACGTCGGGCAGAAGCGGTTCTCGCTCGAGGGCGGGGAGACCGTCATCCCGCTGCTCGACGCCGTGCTGGACAAGGCCGCCGAGAACGAGCTCGACGAGGTCGTCATCGGCATGCCCCACCGCGGCAGGCTCAACGTGCTGGCCAACATCGTCGGCAAGCCCATCAGCCAGATCTTCCGCGAGTTCGAGGGCAACCTCGACCCGGGCCAGGCGCACGGCTCCGGCGACGTCAAGTACCACCTGGGCGCCGAGGGCAAGTACTTCCGGATGTTCGGCGACGGCGAGACGGTCGTGTCGCTCGCGTCGAACCCGTCGCACCTCGAGGCGGTGGACCCGGTGCTCGAGGGCATCGTCCGCGCCAAGCAGGACCTGCTGGACAAGGGCGACGGCGGCTTCACCGTCCTGCCGCTGATGATGCACGGGGACGCGGCGTTCGCGGGCCAGGGCGTGGTCGCGGAGACGCTGAACCTCGCGCTGCTGCGCGGCTACCGCACCGGCGGCACCGTGCACGTCGTCGTCAACAACCAGGTCGGGTTCACCACGGCGCCGGAGCACTCGCGCTCGTCGCAGTACAGCACGGACGTCGCGAAGATGATCGACGCGCCGGTCTTCCACGTGAACGGGGACGACCCCGAGGCCTGCGTGTGGGTGGCCAAGCTGGCGGTCGAGTACCGCCAGCGCTGGAACAACGACGTCGTGATCGACATGATCTGCTACCGCCGCCGCGGCCACAACGAGGGCGACGACCCCTCGATGACGCAGCCGGCGATGTACGACGTCATCGACGCCAAGCGCTCGGTGCGCAAGATCTACACCGAGTCCCTCATCGGCCGCGGCGACATCACGATGGAGGAGGCCGAGCACGCGCTCAAGGACTTCTCCTCGCAGCTGGAGCACGTGTTCAACGAGGTCCGCGAGCTGGAGAAGAACCCGCCCGTGGTCTCCGCCTCGGTCGAGGGCGAGCAGCAGATCCCGCAGGACCTGGACACGTCGGTCCCGCTGGAGGTCGTGCACCGGATCGGGGACGCGCACGTCGACCTGCCCGAGGGCTTCACGCCGCACCAGCGGGTCAAGCCGGTGCTGCTCAAGCGGGAGAAGATGTCCCGCGAGGGCGACATCGACTGGGCCTTCGGCGAGCTGCTCGCGTTCGGCTCGCTCGCGCTGGACGGCAAGCTGGTCCGGCTCTCCGGCCAGGACTCGCGACGCGGCACGTTCGTGCAGCGGCACTCGGTGGTCATCGACCGCAAGACGGGCGCGGAGTACTACCCGCTGCGCCACCTCGGTCGGGACCAGGGCCGGTTCCTGGCGTACGACTCCGCGCTGTCGGAGTTCGCCGCCCTCGGGTTCGAGTACGGCTACTCGGTCGCCAACCCGGACGCCCTGGTGATGTGGGAGGCGCAGTTCGGCGACTTCGTCAACGGCGCACAGTCGATCATCGACGAGTTCATCTCGTCCGGTGAGGCGAAGTGGGGCCAGTTCTCGGACGTCGTGCTGCTGCTGCCGCACGGGCTCGAGGGCCAGGGGCCGGACCACTCGTCGGGCCGCATCGAGCGGTTCCTGCAGCTCTGCGCCGAGGGCTCGATGACGGTCGCGCTCCCCTCCGAGCCCGCGAACTACTTCCACCTGCTACGCAGGCAGGCCCTCGACGGGGTCCGCCGTCCGCTCGTCGTCTTCACACCGAAGTCGATGCTGCGGAACAAGGCCGTCGTCTCGCCGGTCTCGGACTTCACCGGCGGCCGCTTCCGCCCGGTGATCGACGACCCGGACTTCCGCTCCGCGGACGGGCCCGCCGCCTCGGTCAAGAAGGTCCTGCTCTGCAGCGGCAAGATCTTCTGGGAGCTGCACCAGCAGCGGCGGAAGCGGGAGATCACGGACACCGCGATCGTCCGCGTCGAGCAGCTGTACCCGGTCCCGGACCGGCAGCTGGCCTCCGTGCTGGAGCGCTACCCGAACGCCTCGGACGTCCGCTGGGTCCAGGAGGAGCCGGCGAACCAGGGCGCGTGGCCGCAGATGGGCCTGCTGCTGCCCGAGATGCTCCCCGAGCGACTCACCGGCATCAGGCGGGTCTCCCGCCGCCGGATGGCCGCCCCCGCCGCGGGCTCGTCGAAGGTGCACGAGGTCGAGCAGCGGGAGCTGATCGACAAGGCCTTCGCGTAGGGATGTACTTCACGGACCGGGGCATCGAGGAGCTCGGTGCCCGACGAGAGGGCGAGACGGTCAGCATCGAATGGCTGACCGCCCGCCTCCAGTCCTTCGTCGACGAGCACCCGACGTACGAGGACGCCGTAGAACGCCTCGCCACATACCTGGCGCGCGACGACGCGGACGACTGACCCGGCCCATTATGGAACCGTAACGGGTTTGGGTGCTGGGCTCGATCCCATTATGGAACCCTAATGGGTTTCGGTCTTGGGCTGGAGCCCTTTATGGTTCCGTAATGGGCTCCTGGGCCGGGTGCGGAGCCCATTATGGTTCCGTAATGGGATCCGGCCCGTCAGTCGTGCGGATGGGCGAGGGCCGCCTGAATCTCGGCGATCATCCGCCGCGGGGTTCGGAGGAGGGCGGCGGTGACGAAGACGACGCGCCAGCCCGCCGACTGAACCCGGTTCAGCCGGGCTCGGTCATGGTTGAGCGCCCAGAGCTGGTTCTCCCGCCAGGACCCGTCGTACTCGACGGCGACCCTCCGCTTCGGGAAGGCGAGGTCGACCTGCGCGATGCGCTCACCCTCGACCTCGATCCAATGCTGGGCGACGGGGTCCAGCCCGGCGAGGACGAGGTGCACCCGGACCTTGGACTCCGGATGGGAGTCCGCTACCCCCGTGGCCAACGCCTCCGCCTGCCGGGCGATCCTGATCCCCTTGTCCCGGCGGCTCCGTAGCGCGGCGGCGAGCGTCGGGCGGTCGATGATTCCCGCCTTGAGCGCCTGGTCGAGATCAGCGACCGACTCCGGCAGAGGCCGCCCGAGGAGCAGGTCGAGACCCATCCGCAGGGGCGACGCGAGATTTCCGGGCCCCCAAGGCGCGTAGTCCTCGGGCGCGAGCTCGGTCCGTCTGAGCAAGACTCCCGTTCGACGACCGACGCGAAGCTCCAACGGCGCGACGACGTGCACGGGATCGTCGGTCCAACACACCTGCGCACCGCGGAGTGTGGCCGCGGACCGCCCGGTGATCACGGTTCCGGTGGGGAGGGCGAGGGCGGCGGCTCGAGTCCGGAGCTCATGGGTGACGGGAACTCCGGTCCAGGTGTAGACGTCCCGGAAGAGGCGTTGCACGCGATCCGTTCGCAGATCGTCCCGGTGGAGGAAGCCGGCGGCGACGGCCTCGGAGCCGCGGAAGAGGTCGAGGTGGGCGATGGACTGTCCAGAGCGATTCATGGCCCCACGGTCACCGACCGCCCCGACATCCTCGGCTCCGCAGGCGCCGCCGACGCCGACCTGTCCACACCCCCCACCCCACCGCCCGCCCGCCCCCATTACGGAACCATAATGCGCTCCGGACGCGGAGCGAATCCCGTTAAGGATCCATAATGGGCTCAGGACCGGGGCGAGAACCCGTTAAGGATCCATAATGGGTTCCTCGGGGGTCAGCGGCGGAAGCCGAACCTGGGGCGGTTGATCAGAGCCATCAGGTTCTCGTGGGCCTCGTACATCTCCTGCTCGTTCCTCGCCAGGTCTCCCGGGTCGGCGTGCGGGTCGGGGCGCGGGAAGGGCGGGACGGTCATCCACGGCTCCCCCCACATCGCGTCCAGCACCGTCTCCCAGTGCGTGTGCACCGCCAGCCTGCTCATCCCGGTGCGTTCCGCGACCGCGCGCAGCCGGTCGTCCAGCGTCCCGAAGCGGCGTTCGAGGTCCTCGACGCGCGCGGCCTCCCGCTCCCGGCGCTCCCCGGACGCGTCGCTGATCATCCCGGTGATCCGGCGGTACTCCTCGGCCGCGGAGCTCATCCCGCCCCCCTCGGCACGATCACGACGTCCGGACGCGCGTGCCGCGCCCGGTCGAAGAACAGCCCTCGGCCCGACCGCGGGGACCACGAGGTCGACGCGGTCGGGGCGAAGGGGTTCAGCTCGGAGCCCTGGACGTCCAGCGCGATCCAGGCCCCGACGTCGTCGACGCTCGCGGACAGCGACAGCAGCTGCTTGAGCCTGCTCGCCGACCGCCACCAGCCCAGCACGTGCACCCCCACCTCCGGCCCGAACCGCACGACGGTCCGCAGCGCCTCCGTGCCCGGCCGTTCCAGCAGCGGGTCCGCCGCGTCCGCCCCAGCCACGAGCAGGTAGACGGGGGTCCGCCCGCCGCCGGCGGCCCGCGCCGTGACCTCCGCGGCCAGGCTCTCGACGAGCGCCCGGTACCCGTCCAGCCGGACGGTCTCGACCGCCGACTCGGGGTGCGCGGACAGTGCCGCGACGGGCAGCTCCGCCGCCAGCGGGGCCACCACGAAGCGGGATCCGAGCGGCGCACTGACCCCCAGCCCCGCGGCGATGCCGCCGAGCACCGCCACCGCGTCCGCCGTCGAGGACCCGAGCACCGCGACGTTGCGGCCGGGCGTGTCCGGCAGGTCGACGGTCGCCGCGCTCCCCCGCATGTCGATCACCTGTCCGACGACGGCGGCGGGTCTGCCCGGCACCAGGTCCGCCAACAGGTCCGTGACCAGCGGAGCCCGGGCGCCGTCGAACACCCGCGGCGGGACGGGCCCGCCCGGACCCGCCTTCGCGAGCGCCGCCGAGTACGCCACGCGTTGCACCTCGTGCACCGCCGAGCCCGCGCCGGCGTCGGGGATCCGGGCGATCTCGTTGGCGTGCTTCATCCCGGACTCGTGGTTCACCACCGCGTGCCGCCGCGGCAGGGTCAGCGCGGCCTCGTTGAGGTTCGCCAGCACCCGACGCGCCCGGGGCAGCGCGATCCGCAGCACGAACTGCTCGAAGATCGCCGGCCGGCCCCAGAACGCCTCGATCCCGGACACGTCCTGGCTCGCGAACACCAGGTGGATGCCCTGCGACCGGCCCCGCCGCGCGACGTCCTCCAGCAGGTTGGTGGCCCGCTTGGCGAGGGCGTCGTTCTCGGCGAAGAGGTACTGGAACTCGTCGATCACCGCCACGATGCGCGGGATGGGCGCCACGCCCGGGACCTGGCGCAGCTCCTCCAGCTTCGTGACCTCGTGCGCCTTCGCCTCCTCGGCGCGGCGGCGCATCTCGTCCGCCAGGAACTGCAGCAGCGCCAGCCCGAACTCGCGGTCGGTGTTGACGTTGATCCCGATCAGCCGGGCGTGCGGCAGCCAGGTCTCGTCCTTGCGCCCCGGCGCGAACTGCGCGAACGAGACGCCCTCCTTGAAGTCCAGCAGGTAGAACTGCAGCTCGTCCGGGCCGTACCGGGCGGCCAGCGAGCCGATCATGGCGAGCAGCAGGTTGGTCTTGCCGGAGCCGCTCGGGCCGCCGACCAACGCGTGGGGGGAGCCGTCGTCCAGCTTCAGCTCGACCTCTGCGCCGTCGTCCCAGCCGATCGGGGCGATGAGCTGGGACTCGGAGCTCTCCGTCATCCACCGCTCGCGCGGCAGCAGGTCGGCGAAGCCGCGGACCAGCCCCTTCCACCGCTCGTGCGACTCCGCGATCCGGGTGGCGGCCCCCGTGATCTCGGCACGGGGCGGCGCGGCATCGGGTAGCACCGAGACGAAGGGCCCGGTCATCGAGCAGCGGACCACGCCCTTGTCGAACCGCACACTCTCGCACGTGGCCCCGACGGTCACCGGCTGGTCCAGCATGACGAGCTGGATGCCGCAGGCCAGCCCGCTGCGCGCGATGCGCTGGACCCGGCGCTGCTGCTCGTCCGGGAGGGCGGCGCGGTTGCCCGCCAGCACCACGACCAGCCAGGACTCGCTGCGCTTGCCCGTCCGCTCGGTGTGCTCGCGCAGGGAGGCCGAGCCGTCGACGAGCACGCGGCTCTGCACCCGGCGGATCCGTTCGGACAGCTCGTCGAGCAGGTCGTCGAGGCGGTCCGGGTCGTGCGAGGTGAGCAACCCGGTGCGGGACAACGGGTGCAGCGCGGGGAAGAGCCCGTACTGGCTGCCGTCCCACACGTGGACGTGCACCACCCCCGGCCGGAACACCGAGAGCAGCCGCAGCAGCAGCAGCTCGACGACGGACTCCGCCGCGGCCCGACTCTCCGGCTGCGAGTCGACGCGCAGGTGTGCCTCGTCCAGCAGCGGGACGGCGACGGGGAACTCGGCCCCGATGTCCAGCCGGCCGGTGCCGATCCGCCACAGCTCGGGCCAGCCCTTGAGCCCCTCGGCGGCCTCGTCCGTGCGGCGCAGGTCGTCCCCGGGCACGGTCCTCGGCCAGGGCACGTCGCCCAGCCACGCGGTCCCCGCCTCGCCGGCGGCACCGGTCGCCGCGCGCGCCACGAGCTCGGTCAGCTGCGCGGGCCCGTGGCCGAGCCAGCCGTCGTAGGCCTGGGTGCGTTCCTGCTCGGCCTCCGCCACCTCGCGGCGCAGCAACCGCAGCACCCCGGCCAGGGCCGGATCGGCCTGGACCGCGTCCAGCCCCTCGCGCCGCACCCACAGCGCGACGGCGGCGAGCGCCTGCCTGCGAGCGGCCTCGTCCCGCAGCCGTTCCCCGGACCCCAGGACCTGGGCCACGGCCCGGTGGAAGCGGGTGAAGGCCTCGGTGACCCGCTCCCGGCGCCTGCCGATCACAGCCGGTCGCCGAGATCGGCGACCGCGTCCCCGGTCGCGTCCAACGTCCGCACCAGGGCCTCGGTGTCCTCCTGGACCTGGGCGAACTCCGCGGCGGGCAGCGCCGCCCCGGACTGTCGGGCGAGGTCGGCGAGCATGCCCGCGGCCTCGGCGAGCAGCCCGGCCGCCGCCTGGACGTGCCCGCGGGCCTCCGCGGTCAGTCCGCCGACGCCCGCCAGCGCCGCCCGCAGCTCGCCGATGCTCACACTCAGAGACGCGCCGAGACGCCCTCGGCGGCCTCGATGGCCGCGTTCACGGCCTGCTGCACGTCCCCGATCTTGCTGGCCGCCTCGGCGAAGTACGCGTTGGCCTGGTCCACGTCGCTCTGGCTGCTGCCCTCGGTGACCTGCGCCAACGCCGACTGGGCCTGCTCGATGGCGTCCTGCGCCTGCTGCAGCGCCCCCAGGCTCTCCGACGCCTTGTCAGTGGCCTGCCCGATCCCGGACCGGACCTCTTCGATGTTCGCCACGGCGGCCGCCGACCCTCCATCGTTCCTCGAAGCCCACACGACTCCGAGCGCAAGATACCGCGCGCGGGCTGCTCACCGTCGGTGAAGCCCCCACCACGGCGACGAGCCGGGCTCAGATCATGGTCAGGAGCATGACGGCCATGGTGGCGGCCATGACCAGGTGCGCGACGGCCGCGGCCTGCGGCGTCCGCAGCACGCCCACCCTGCCGCCCTCGAGGGCCGGGGCGTGCGCCGAGCAGCCCGCCGGCGCCGGCGCCGGCTCGACCTCGACCTCCGCCGGGCCCCCGCCCACCGTGGCGAGCTGGGGCACGGCCGTGCGGGTGCGACGGGCGCTGACGAAGCGGTCGCCGCAGCGCATCACGTGCCACGCGAAGTAGCCGGCGAGGACGATCGCCACCAGGGACACCCAGGCGCCCGGCGAACCGTGACCGTGGCCCGCCATGGCGGACATGCCCTCAATGTCCCCCATGCCGGACATGTCGTCGACGCTCCCGCCCCGCATGCCGACGCCGAGCATGAACAGCATGGAGGCGCCGCAGACGACATGGTGGCCGGCGTCGTCCACCACGAGGCCGCTACGCAGCACCGACGCCCCGAACCAGGCGGCGCTCGTGGCGAACACGGCGATCCACACGGCCGCGGGCAACGGGTCCCCGAGCGGGCTGAACATCGCGGCCATCCCGAAGCCCATGGCGGCGTGCGAGGCCTCGCCCACCACCGAGCGGCCGTCCCGGCGCGCGGTGACGAGGCGGACCAGGTGGAGCAGCCCGAGCCCCAGGGAGACGGCGGCGAGCACGGCGAAGAACCAGGCCATGTGTGGGTCGACTCCCTCGGGCGGCGGAACTCGTCGGTCGCAAGGCAGCGTAGGCGGAATGGAGCAACCGAATCCACTCCGTGTCCGCCCGCCCACATCGGGTGACCACGGTCGGACACCCATCGCCGTTACCGGACGATGACGGGAACGGAACCGCTGCACGTCGTCCGGACATTCGCGCTGGGCTCGTGTAACCGGACGATGACGCAGCGTGTGAGGCCGGTGTCGGAGCGCTCCCCCGGCAAATGACCGGACGTGAGCGGAGTGGGTCAGATCACACCATTCCGGGCGTCGGCCGGGCCGGTGCCGCGGCCGACCCGGGCGATCCCCCGAGGCCCATGGCCTGAACCTCCCCGGTCACAGCCCGTTCTGCGCGAGCCAGCTCTTCGCGACGGTGTCCAGGTTGGGCTTGTCCGCGCCGTTGGCGGTGCGGTTGAGCTCCACCAGGCCCTCGGTCGTCAGCTTGGCCTGGACGGCGTTGAGGATCTGCTTGACCTGGTCCGTGGCCTTGGCCGAGTTGATCAGCGGGACCACGTTCTGCGCCGCGAAGTTGTTCTTCGGGTCCTCTAGCACCACGAACCTGTTCGCCTCGATGCTCGGGTCCGTGGTGAACAGGTCCGCCGCCTGGACGGTGTTGTCGTTGAGTCCCTTCACCGTGACCGGGCCGCCGGTGTCCAGCGCGGAGAAGCTCTTGAACTTCACGCCGTAGGTCTTCTCGATGCCCGGGATGCCGTCCGGCCGGGTCTGGAACTCCGACGGCCCGCCGAAGGCCATGGTCCCCGCGATCGGCGCGAGGTCCGCGATGGACTTCAGGTTGTGCTGCTGGGCGAACCCGGAGGTGACGACGACCGCGTCCTTGTCCTCGGCCGCTGCCTTGTTCAGCACGGTCAGCGGCGCCGGGACGGTCTTCTGCAGGGCCGCGTAGACGGCCTCGGAGTCCGTCTCGGTGGCCTGCTTGTTGATGTACTGCAGCAGCGTGCCCGTGTAGTCCGGGATGAGGTCGATCGAGCCGTCGGTGAGCGCGGGGAAGTAGACCTCGCGGCTGCCGACCGGCGGGGTGATCTCGACCTTGACGCCCTTGGCCTGCAGCGCCTGTCCGTAGATCTGGGCGATGATCTGGCTCTCGACGAAGTCCGCCGAGCCGATCCGGATCGTGTCGTTCGCGGCCGGGGCCTGCGAGGACCCGCCGCCGAGCGGGCTGCCGCCACCCGAGCTCCCGCCGCACGCGGTGAGGCCCAGGACCAGGGCCGCGCCGGCGGCCACGAAGGTGAGAGAGCGTCTGAGGTTCACGACGTGACTCCTGCGGGTTCGGGGTTGTCCGCACGGGCGGGCACGGCCGTGCGGGTGATCTCGGCGGTCGGCGAGCGGCGCCCGCCGCCGCGCAGACCGGGGGACACGACGGCGCGCTGGACCAGTGCCAGCAGGCCCTCGACGACCAGGGCGAGGACCGCGACCATGATCGCGCCCGCCGCCATCTGGGAGTAGTCCAGCGTCTTCAGTCCGTCGATCAGCAGCCTGCCGAGGCCGCCGAAGCTGACGTACGCCGCGACGGCCGCGGTCGCGATGACCTGCAGCGCGGCGGCGCGGAACCCGCCCAGGACCAGGGGCAGCGCGTTGGGCAGCTCGACCTTGGTCAGGATCTGCCACTCCCGCATGCCCATCCCGCGCGCCGCGTCCACCGCGCCCGCGTCCACGTTCCGCACGCCGGAGTACGTGCCCGCGAGCAGCGGCGGCACCGCGAGCACGGCCAGCGCGATCGTGACCGGGAGCAG
>Ga0157379_10006056_pt1 | contig 10415 bp, 10 predicted proteins | sample S25metaG_FD_121802 | JGI IMG/M metagenome (GOLD analysis project Ga0157379, IMG submission 121802) | Switchgrass rhizosphere microbial communities from Kellogg Biological Station, Michigan, USA - S2-5 metaG | ecosystem: Host-associated > Plants > Roots > Rhizosphere > Soil | place: USA... | reverse complement strand
GTTCGAGGTGCTGCAGCTCGTCGCCGCGCTCGAGGAGCGCTTCGGGTTGACCATCGACGACGACGACCTCCTGCCGGAGCACTTTCGGACCGTGGGAACGCTCGTCCACTTCCTCGAAACCCGCCTGACCGCCGCATGATCGCCGACCACTTCGACCGCGTCGCCGCACGCGACGGCTCCCGCCCCGCGGTGGTCGAGCGCGGGCAGATCCTGTCGTACGCCGAGCTGCGCCGCCGCAGCGAGGCCGTGTCCCGCTGCCTCGCGGCCTTCTGCCGCGCTCCCGGGCAGCGTGTCGCGCTGATGGTGCCGAACTCGGCCGCCTACGTCGCCGCGTTCTTCGGCATCGTCCGCGTCGGCGGGGTCGTCGCGCCGCTGAACGTCCGCTACCGCAGCCAGGAGCTCGTGTATTACCTCGAGGACACGCGCGCCGCCGCGCTCATCGCCCCCCCGGAGCTCGTCGAGGTCGCGCGCGAGGCGCTCGCGGGGTCGGCACACGCGCCCGCCTTGATCGCCGTCGACGCGGCGGGCTCGTGCACGGTCGCTGCGGCGGGCGACGCCGATCCCGCCGGCGCGGCGGGCGGCGACTCGCCGCCGCTTCTGCACCAGTACACGTCGGGATCGACCGGCAAGCCGAAGCGCGTCATCCGGACGCATGCCCAGCTCGCCTTCGAGCTCGAGCGTCTCGCCCGCATTTTCACGCTCGACGGCGACGACCGCTTCCTCGGCGCGACGCCGTTCACCCACGTGAACGGCCTCGTCCGCACCATGATGACGTCGATGTTCGTCGGCGCCACCTTGTATCCAATGGCGGAGTTCAAGCGGCGCGAGGCGCTGGAACTGATCACGCACGAGCGTCTCACCTATTTCGGCGGCGTGCCGTCGATGTTCATCGTCCTCGCCGACACGCCGGTGCGCGGCCACGTCGATCTCGCGAGCCTGCGCACCGTCTTTTCCGCGAGCGCGCCGCTCGTGCCGGACGACAACCGGCGGTTCGCCGCCAAATACGGGGTCTACGCGCGACAGCTCTACGGCTCGACCGAGACCGGCACCATCAGCGTCAACGTCGACGCCGATCCGACCCTCGCGCTGGGCTCGGTCGGCCACCCGCTTCCCGACGTCCGCATCGAGGTCGTCGACGATCACGGTGTACCCGTCGGCGCCGACGTCGAAGGCGAGGTGACGATCGCGAGCCCGTCGGCGATCGTCGCCTACGACGGCAATCCGGAAGCCAGCGCCGCGAGCTTTCGCGGCGGCTTCTACCTGTCGGGCGACCTCGGCAGGAAGGACGCGCGCGGCGCCCTCACCCTCACCGGCCGCAAGAAGTTCCTCATCAATCGCGGCGGCTTCAAGGTGAACCCGCTCGAGGTGGAGGAGGCGATCCGTTCCCACCCGCGCGTCCGTGAGGTCGTCGTGCTGGCCGCGCCGAGCCCGCACGGCGACGACCTGGTCCGCGCGGTGATCGTGGCCGACGGCGACTGCGCCGCGGACGAGATCGTCGCCCACTGCGCGCCGCGCATCGCCGACTTCAAGATCCCGAGCCGGATCGAGTTCCGCGAGTCGTTGCCCAAGACCGAGACCGGGAAGATCCTGCGGGCGAAGCTCTAGGCGCGCCGCCCCTCACGGCACGGCCCCGAGGAAAGTGCGGCGCTGCGGGACGATGTCCCCAAACGTCGCGCCGCAGGTCACGACGAGCCGTCCGGCGATGGGCAGCGCGGCCGCCCCTTCGAGCCCGACCGGCAGGCCGGGATGGATCGTCCAACGATCGGTCCGTGGGTCGTAGACGAGGATGTCCGCCAGCCCTGCCCCCTTGATGAAGAGCGACGTCGTGTTGTTCCGGCCGCCGACGACGACGATCCGCCCGCCGTCGACGAAGGTCGAGGCCTCGAAGTGCGAGCGCGGTGTCGGCAGGCTCGCGACCACGGTCCAGGTGTCCGTCGCCGGGTCGTACGCCTCGACGTCGGGAAGATCGACCGGGTTGGTGTCGTGTCGCACCTGGCCGCCGATCGCGAAGAGCCGGCCGCCGACGACGGCACTCGCGAGATGGCCGCGCGCCACGTGCAACGGCGTGTGCGCCTGCCACCGGACCTGCCCCGGGGACGCTTCCGCGGCGTCGACATCGAGCGCCCAATGCGTCGTCACCACGGTATCGCGATCCGCCATGAAACCGCCGACGTAGTGCAGCGTTCGCCCGAGCAGCCGGAGCGTCCCGCCGCCGACGGGCTGAGGGAGCGCCGGGCCGTCGCGCCATCGCCCTTCGATCGTGTCGAAGCGGCGGACGGTGGCAACCGCGACCCCGGGGTCGTCGCCGACGAAGCCCCCCGCCGACCACACTTCCCGACCGACCACGACGGCGTTGGCGTGCGTCACGGCCTCCGGCATGTCGGGACCGCTGGACCAGCGGTCGGCCGCGGGATCGTAGATCGCAACTCGCGTGATCGCCGGATATTGATGCGCCTCCTCGGTGGTAATGAAGCCGCCGAAGACGTAGAGCCGCCCGTCGACGACCGCCGCCGCCGGCTCGAGCATCGTGGACGGGAGGGGCGCTCCCTCGCCCCACTGCGCCCGCGCGGCCCAGGGCCGCACCGCGACCGCAACGACGGCGTTCGTGATCGGCTCCCGGACGGCGTCGCGAATCCGCGGCACGCGCGTGGCCCAGGCGGCGAGACCGAAGACGGCGGCCGCCGCGACGAGCACGATGCGGCAGCCGCGCCGTGAGGCGTGAGCGCCCACGTCCGGAGACCCCATCACGCTATGCGCGCGCCCGAGCGCGCGCGACCGCCGTCGCACGCTTTCCTCATACTGCACGATCCTGATACTGCAAGATTCTGCGCCATCTCCACCCTCACAGTAGGATCGCGCCGGCGGCCCCCACCGGACGTGACGTCCTGCTGGCACGTCCCATGCTCGTACGTACCGGCGACGAGGAACTGCGATGATCACGGCGGAGAGCGCGGCCACCGTGGGGGCCAGGGGCCGGCGGCTGCTCGCGCAGTTGGGTGCGGGGCTCGATCGTCCCGCCCTCCTCGGTGACGCGACGCTCGCCTGGGTCGTCATGGGCACCGTGCTCGTCGTGGCGGGCGCCCTCCTCCTCTTCCGCCTCGGTGCCGCCGAGATCTGCAGCAGCAACGAGGCGGTCGAGGCGCTCGCCGTGCAACAGATGGTCGAGCACGGCGAGCTGCTCGCGCCGCTGCTGAACGGGCGTCAACCGATGTTCAAGCCGCCGCTCTTCCACTGGACGGCGACGGCGATCGCGCGCGGGCTCGGCACGCACGAGGTGACGGAGCTCACCGTGCGCCTGCCCTCGGTCGCCTTCGCGCTCGGGTGCCTGCTGATCACGATGCTCTTCGTCCGGCGCTGGCTCGGCCTGACGAACGGGCTCCTCGCGGGGCTCGTCCTGTTCGCGGCCTATCAGTTCTTCATCGAAGCGCGCTTCGGACGCGTGGACATGGCGCTCACCTGCTGCGAGGCGCTCGCGCTGTTCACGCTCCTCGGCTGGTTGGGGCGCGGCGATCGCGACGATCCCGTGCGCACGACGGCGCGATTCGCCGACCCGCGCCTGTACCTCGGCGGCGCGGCGCTCGGGCTCGGCGTCCTCGCGAAGGGCCCCGTCGGCGCCGCGCTCCCACTCGCGGCGGTCGTCGCCGTGCTGGTGGGCGAGCGGCGCTGGCGCGATCTCCGGGCGCTCGCGTCGCCGGGGCCGGTGCTCACCCTGCTGGCGGTCGGCTCGAGCTGGTACCTCGCGTGCCTCGCAACGGGACGTCTCGACGTCCTGCACCGGCAGATCCTCGACGAGAACCTCAGCCGTTTCGCGGGCGGCATCCGGACGATGTCGCCCTTCTACTACCTGAAGCCGCTCCTCCTGAACTCGCTCCCGCTCAGCCTGCTCGTTCCCGTCGCCGTCGTGAGCGCCTGGCGTGCGCACCGCGCGCGGGACCAGCGTGCGGCCGGCGACGTGCGGCCGTACGCGCTGGCGCTCTTCTGGGTTCTGACCCTGATCTTCTTCTCCATCGCCGCGTACAAGCGCCGCGCCTATCTGCTGCCGCTCTGGCCGCCGGCAGCCGCCTTGCTCGTGTGGTGGATTCACTCCTGGCGGGACGAGGCGCGGCGCCGGGCCGCCAAGGAGTGCCTGGTCGCGACGTGCGGCGTCTTGGTCCTCTTCAACCTCGGCTTCGCGCCGTTCGCCGAGCGCGCCGATTGCGGCGGCGCGCAATACCGGGTCGCCGCAAGCGCCATCAACGGCACCGTCCCGCGACACGCACCGCTCTTCTTCGACGCGGCGACCAGCGAGTCGGCCTCGCTGCTCTTCTACCTGGATCGTCCCGTCCCGGTGCTGCCCGACGAGGCCCGTGATCGCCCCGAAGGATACGTGTTGATGCCGGAGCGCACGTGGGAGGAGCGCGCGGGTCGGGGGGACCTGCGACGGCTCACGACGATCAGGCTCGAGCGCCACAGCCTGATCCTCGCGGACGGCGCCGCCGCCCGACGCGCCTGCGGCGAGCCCGACGCGGCCACCGCGTCCGGCACCGCGGCGCCGCGCTGACGTGAACCGCGCCGATCGTGCTGCGCTCTGGGCGCTCGGCGGTGCGATCCTTTCGGTCGTCGCCATGCCGAGGCTCCTCTGGCTCGACGAGATCGTGTACCGCTGGCTGCAGTTCCACCGCACCTGCGCGACGCCCGCACGGGCGGATGCCCTTCAGGACGTCGTGATCGGCGCGCTGATCGTGCTGATCGCGATCGCGGCGCTCAGCGGTGGACGGCGCCGTCCCCGCGCGCTGGCGGCGAGCGTGCTCGCGACCGTGACCGGGGTCGCGGCCGGTGAGATCATGAAGACCGCCATCGAGCGCCTGCGTCCGCGCGCGCTGCCGATCACCAGCGGCGCCAACAGCTTTCCGAGCGGTCACATCATGAACACGACGCTGATCGCGACCGCGGCCTACCTTCTCGTCCGTCGCTCGGCGGCACCGCGATGGGTGCGGACGCTCACGGGCGCCATCGCGCTCGCGAGCGTCGGATTGCAGGTGGTGGCGCGCGTGCAGCGGGGCAGCCACTGGGTGACCGACGTGCCCGGCAGCGTCCTTGTCGCGATCGCCTGGACGCTTGGAGCCGGCGCGTTCGCCCGGCTCTCGTCTTCGAGGCGTGTCGTCGCGGCGCTCCTGGCGATCGCGGTCTTCGCGGTCGCCTACCGCGTCCCCGCCGTGCGCCTGCGGCTGCCGTCCGCGCTCGACGATGCGGCGCTCCGCGCCGCGACCCCCGCGGGCGAGGAGGATTCCGCCCTTCGCGCCGACACCGGCGCGCCTCCCGAGCAACGCCTCATCGTGCCCGGAGCCCCCGGTGGCACGGCGCTGAAGGTCGCGCTGCAGGCGCGCTGCGCCGACCATCCGCGCGATTGCTGTGCCTCCATCACGGCGACCGTGAACGACTGGACCTCGTCGCCGTTGACCATCTCGAGCGCCTGGCACGAGCTCCACCTCGAGCCGCCTCCCGGCGTGCTGCGCAACGGGCCGAACACGGTCGCGCTCACGGTGCGCGATCCGCATTGCGGCGACGGCCGTGGGTGCGTGGGGATCGGGGTCAGTTTCGCGCGCGTGGCACCCAGGACGTAGCGCCGGCTTCGGGACGGCGCCGGCATCCGAACGACGTCGCACAGCCGCCGCAGGGTCCGCGCCAGTCCCGCTGCGGGTCGAGGACCACCACGGACTCGATCGTCCCACGCGCGATGGAGCTCGATCACCGCTCGCGCTTCCGCCGGGCGTCCATCGAGAGCCGGCCCGGCCCCTGAACGAGCAGGAAGAGCGAGACGAACATCTGCGCGAACTCGGAGCGGACCTCGTGGAGGACCGCCCACAAACCGGTCTGCGGCGGGACCGGCGGCAGCGGCAGCGGCGAGGTGCCGAGGAACATCGAGATCTTCGTCGACAGTACGGCGACGATCATCTCGACGACGAAGACGATGCCGACGAGCCGCGTCTGCAGGCCGGCCAGCAGCAGCATGCCGCCGACGATCTCGATGACGGCGACGAGCTCGGCCGTCGGACCCGGGAACGGGAAGCCGAGCTTCGTGAATCGGCCGATGCCCTGGTTGGCGAAGACGAACTTGATCACGCCCTCCCAGAGGAACACGGAGCCCGCCATGATTCTCAGGATGACGGTGGCCTTCGGACCATCGACGGGAACGTTCCAGAGCCATTCCCACCATTGCTCGATCGGCCCCGCGACCGCCATGGGACGTGGGACGGTGACATCGAAAGCCTCTCGGGTAATCGCTGCGCTCTTCATGATCTTCTCCTTCGATTTGGTGATTCAGTTGCCGAGATGAACGTCCGCGGCACGCGCCTCGATCGCGTCGATTTCGGCATCGAGTCGCGCGAGGGCCGTGCGGATCATCTGGTGAGTGAGCGTCGTGGGTATCCGGCCGTCGTAGACTCGCGGGGGCATGTCGAACGGTGAGACGCTGACGCGCAGCCAGCCGACCGGCGTACCGCTGGCGTCGCGAATGTCGGCTCGGTACACGCCGCGCACGTCGAGGTCCGTCGCGACCGCCTCGCCGAGCAGCGGTGCCTCCCGCCTGCCGTCGACGCGGGCGAACGCGTCGGTACGGAGCGCCGTGGCGGCCGCGGGCGTGAACGCGAAGCGGATCGCGCCGTGCTCCCAGTAGACGTCGACGGTGCCGTCGGCGGCGGTGGACGGCGACCGGTCGCCGCCCTCCTGCACCACGAGGCCGCGGCGGTCGCGATACGCCGCGAACGGCACCTGTGAAGCCGTTTCCTGCGCCGCCCGCGCCGGCGACAGGCTCACGACCGTCGCCGCGAGCACGCACGCCGCAGTCTGCGGCGCCACCCGGGCGACCCGTGCCATCCACCCGGCGATCCTTGGTTTCCTTCCAATGTTGCCCATGTGATCCTCCTCCGACAGCCGATTCTCCGGCTGTCACCCCTACGACCGCCGGAGCACGCGATTATTCCCGGGCAAGCCTCCAAACGGGCTGCGGGAATAAATGCGATGACGCGGGAGTCTGACCAGGTCGCACTCGGCCAGATACCGGTGCGGGCATGTACCGTCCCCAAACCCACCCCGCTGCCTGCTCCGTCCCGCGCGCCAAGCTAAGAGCATGGAACCACGAATCGATTTCATGAAGGTGGCGCCGGGCGGGGTGCACGCGCCTCGAGGTATGGGCCACGTCCCCGATCACGTGTTCGAGGAGACCCGCCGCCATTTCTCCGATGCCGAGCTGACGAACCTGACTCTCCGCGCCGGAACGCGCGCCCGGCCGCACGCCCCGCACTAGATCCGGCGAGCGTGGAGTCACGGCACGGGTGGTGCCATACTCCGTCACGCTCTTCTCCGAGCGAGTGGCAAAGGAGGATGCGCGTGATCGATCTGACGGGGAAAATCGCGATCGTTACCGGCGGCTGCAGCGGCATCGGGCGCGGCACGGTGCACGTGCTGCGTCGCGCCGGCGCCAGGGTTGCTTGCGTCGACGTCCAGGACGAGAAGGGCCACGCGCTGGCGAAAGAGCTCGGCGACGACGTGCTCTACGTCCACGCCGACGTCACGTCCGAGCGCGAGGTCGCGGCCGCCTTCGGGCAGGTCGTGGAGCGCTTCGGCGGCATCGACACGCTCTTCAACAACGCCGGCGCCGCCGAGCCCTTGGGATCCGATCCGTTCGACCTGGCGATCTTCGAGAACGTGCAGAAGCTGCTGGTGCACAGCGTCGTCCTCGGGATGAAGTACGCGGTGCCGTCCATGGCGGCGCGCGGCGGCGGGTCGATCGTCAATACCGCCAGTGTCGCCGGCCTCCAGGCCGGCTACGGCCCCTTCGCCTACTCGGTCGCGAAGGGCGCCGTCGTGCATCTCTCGCGCGTCGCCGCGGCGGCACTGGCCAAGGACGCGATCCGGGTGAACGCGATCTGCCCCGGCCTCATCCCCACCTCGATCTTCGGGCGGGCCCTCGGCGAGTCCATCGCCGACGCCGACCGGCGCGCCCGCGACATCAACGAGCGGGCGCACGGATGGCAGCCGATCCGTGTTGCCGGCTCACCGGAGGACATCGGGAACACGGTGGCCTATTTCGCGAGCGACCTGAGCCGCTTCGTCACCGGGCAGTTTCTCGCGGTTGACGGTGGGCTCACCGTCGGCCCACGCTCGGCGTGGGAGGAGTCCGCCGCAGTCGAGAGCTGGAGCCGCCTCGGTCTGACCGACGAGCAGATCCGGAAGCTCGTCGGCACGCCGGAATCCTGAGCGCCATCGAACGCACGTCCAACATGGGAGGCCCGCCATGAAGCTCGTCCACGAGTGCACGTTCAACGCGACGCTGAAGCCGCCGCTGCCCATCGGCCCCGGCCCGATCGGGCTGCGCATGTACTACGAGGTGGCCGGCGGCGAGGTGACAGGTGAACGGTTGCGCGGCACGGTGCTCGGCGGTGGCGAGTGGGCGCTCATCGGACCGGACGGCTTCCTCCGGGTCGACGTCCGCGCGCAGGTGCGCACGCACGACGGTGCGCACCTCTACGTCCAGTACGGTGGCCTGCTCGAGATGAGCCCCGCGGTGCAGAAGGCGATCGCGAGCGGCACCGGCACGGAGTACGGCGAGCAATACTTCTTCACCAACCCCCGCTTCGAGACCGGCGACGAGCGGTATGCCTGGCTCAACAAGACCTTCTTCGTCGGCGAGGGCCGCGTCATTCCCGGCCCCGGCGTCGAGTATCGCGTCTGGCGTCCGGCGTAGCGGCTCAGAGCACGGCGGTTCCGCGCTCGCCCGTTCGGATGCGGATTGCCTCGTCGGCAGGCAAGACCGCGATCTTGCCGTCGCCGATCTTGCCGGTGCGCGCCGCCTCCATGATCGCGTGGACCACCTGCTGGGCTTTCGCGTCGTCGAGCATGATCTCGATCTTGACCTTCGGCAGGAACTCGATGACGTACTCGGCGCCGCGGTAGAGCTCCGTGTGCCCCTTCTGGCGGCCGAAACCCTTCACCTCGGTCACCGTGAGCCCCTGCACCCCCACCTTGGTCAGCGCCTCCTTCACCGCATCGAGCTTGAACGGATTGATGATCGCCTCGATCTTCTTCATGGCTTGGGCTCCCTCGGTATGGGTGCGAGGAGACACCCGCGCCGCCTCACGACGGCGCGGGTGTCTCCTGGGTCAAATCTCCGCCGTGATGGCGTCTTCGGGGTACGCCGGTATCCCGAACTCGGGCACGTCGAGCCCCTGCAGCTCGGCCTCGGCCGATACCCGCAGGCTGCGGATCGCGTTCACGGTCTTGAAGACGACGAACGTGACGCCGAACGCCCAGGCGAAGCAGAGCGTGGCGCCCGCGAGCTGGCAGACGAACTGGCTCGTGTCGCCGTAGAGCAGGCCGGTGACGCCCTGGCCGGAGGCGCCCAGGTAGCTCGTCGCGCCGATCCCGTTCCAGCCCGCCCCGTATGCGCCGTCGGCGAAGATGCCGAGCGAGACCGCCCCCCACCAGCCGCAGTACCCATGCACCGAGATCGCGCCGCACGGGTCATCCACCTTGATCACGCGCTCGTTGAAGAGCACGCCGAGACACACGAGCACGCCGGCGATGAGCCCGATCAGGACGGAGGAGTTCGGCCCGACGAACGCGCAGGGCGCCGTGATCGCCACCAGGCCCGCGAGCATGCCGTTGCAGGCCATCGAGATGTCGGGCTTGCCGAACATGAAGTACCAGGTGAGGAGGGCCGACGCCGCCCCGGCGCAGGCGGCCAGGTTCGTGTTGATGGCGATCACCGAGATGCGGAGGTCGGTCGCGCCGAGGGTCGATCCGGGATTGAAGCCCATCCAGCCGAACAGCAGGATGAACGTTCCCGTCACCACGAACGGGATGTTGTGCGCCGGGAAGGCGCGCGGCTTGCCGTGGGCATCGTACTTTCCGGTACGCGGTCCGAGCACGATCGCCAGCGCCATGGCGCAGAAGCCGCCGACCGCATGCACGACCGTGGAGCCGGCGAAGTCGCAGTACCCGTGGCCGAGCCCGAAGGTCGTCCCCCACTGCGACATCCAGCCGCCGCCCCAGACCCAGTTCCCGAAGATCGGATAGAGGAGCGCGCCGATGAACATCTCACACAGGAGGAAGCCCCAGAAGTTGATGCGTTCGCAGATCGCGCCGACGATGATGTAGCCGGCCGTCTCCATGAAGACGACCTCGAAGAGCATGAGGGTATTGACGCCGGCATCGTAACCGGCGCCGCTCAGGAAGAAGCCCTTCCCGCCGGCGAAGCCCCACGAGCCGTCGCCGACCAGGAACTGATTCAGGGTGGGAGTGCCGCCCAGATTGAGGGGCGCCGCATTCACCGCCACCGCCCCGAACTGGAAGGCGAAGCCGACAGCATAGTAGGCGAGGAACGCGAACACGTACGCCGCGAAGTTCAGCATCATCAGATGGCCGGCGTTCTTCTT
>Ga0157379_10006055_pt1 | contig 10418 bp, 10 predicted proteins | sample S25metaG_FD_121802 | JGI IMG/M metagenome (GOLD analysis project Ga0157379, IMG submission 121802) | Switchgrass rhizosphere microbial communities from Kellogg Biological Station, Michigan, USA - S2-5 metaG | ecosystem: Host-associated > Plants > Roots > Rhizosphere > Soil | place: USA... | reverse complement strand
TGCTAAAAATGCTGTAAACAAATTCTGACGGAGGAGGGAAAGTTCTATCTGGGCCAAATCAGGCCAAATCAGGACCTTCAGCCGGTCAGGTAAAATGGATTTTTGCGACATATGTGTAGATGTGTGTATACTTGGGCTGTCTTATACCATGTTATACTCGACCCATTTCGTAGATTCTACTGGAATATTTTGTCGTTGTAAAGAATATCCTTGTTTCTTGTCTACCCACAAACTTTGAAACAACCAACCAAACAATCCGGTGGAGTGGTGAGCGGTAGCGCCACTGGCTTGAAATAAGGTTTCAACCTCGTCGCAGTATTTGCACGTGGATGCACATGCTTCTCCAGGATTTTCCTATAAAGCTGGACCAAATTCCTTCAATTTTCCTCACGAACCCCATGGTGTCACCTTTCCCATCAATCGAGAGGACTGCGAGTAAGTAGCGGCCGAGGACCAGCAGTATTCTGCTGGTAAGACGCGCTTACCAGCCTGTCGTTCCTCTTGGGACCAATATCCCTACGACAGGACTGCGAATGAGCGGCGGCGGACGACCAGTAATAAATATAAGACACGCTCGCCAGCCTGAACTCAGTACCAGAGTTTCTCTGGGTTTCTCACTCATCGAGAGGACTGCGCGTGAGTGGACCGTGCTGATAAGACGCGCTCACTAGCCTTAGTCCGTACCAGAGATTTTCTCCGGGTTTCTTGGTCATGCAGAGAACCGCGAGTAAGTTGCTGTCGACGATCAGCAGCTTACTGTTGATAAGACGCACCCACCAACCTTCGTTCTACACATATCTGCCCATTCCACAGGACTGCGAATGAGTGGCGGCCGACGATCATTTTCTACTGATAAGATGCGCCCACCAGCATTTCATTTCTCTTGTCATCTTTTCATTTGAGAGAACTGCCAGTGAGTCGTGGCCGGGGTCAGTAGTTTACACAAGGGTAAGACGCGCTCACCATTATAGTCCGCACCAGGACTCTTGCTCTGGGCTTCTCGTAATCTTTCCAGTTAATTATTTCATCGAAGAGATATCAATTATAGTCTGACTAGAATTCACAGTGACGTTAAATTGTAGCACGTCTTTAGTTTTTATTCAAACAGAAGTGGATTTAGGGTGTGAAATGGATTAGCCTGTTGTGGCTAGAAAACCTTGTTATAAGCGATGAGGTAAGTATTCACTGAGTACCAACCGAATTAGTTAAGACATGCAACCTAGCTATATACACTAAATAACCGTAGATCATCATAAGAAAATATCCCAGATTTTAATTAAGGCGAAAGAGATAACAGATAGATAAGTATCATTACAACGACAACACACGAGATTTCAATTAATGCCAAAGCAAACAAAAAACAAACGAGTACCATGCATATCAAAGCTTCCATAGTCCATAACGTTTTTCTATTGCATCTGAGGATCCTGTAACGTCTCACTCCAAGACTGCCACGCTGCCCTCGGTGTTCTATTCAACATATCGCCAAATTTGCGTTTCTCCGCTCGAACGGAGGCCATTATACGACGACCCTCTGGAGAGAGTTCCGTCGAAGAGGCGGGCGATGGTTGTGCACCGGCGAGAGGGGTTTGAAATTTGGATAGAGTGGGATTTCGCATTGGCGTTGTATGAAGGGAAAGGTTCTTTCGAGGAGAGTGAGAGGGTTGCTCTGTTAGTGGAGGGAGGGTATTTTTGTTAGTAAATTGAATTAAAATAACGGAATCAATTTACTAACCTTGCAGTGGCGATTGACGTTTTCGCTTCGGCGATGGTGGTAGCTCTGAGGGCCCAGCTACAGCTCCAACTGACTGCTTATTCCTGTTCTCTTGCGCATACTCTGGGTATTTCCTAACACGCCCTCTTAAAGGAGCAGCAGGGACCAAGTTTGGAGGAAGATTCTCCTCATCATCGATTTCCGGTCTCGCCCGTTTCCTAGATACGATACGAATCGGAACGGGCGTATAGGGATCCAAGTCCATAGCTGTCTCGATCTCGGGGTGGACAGAGGATGCAACCGAGACTGTGCGGTTCGAAGAATTTCTCGTGAGACCATTAGTGGGAGAGCGATGCTCAAGAGGGGTGGCTTTGCCACGAGGAGATTTGAATTGAAAATCCGAGGGAATAGGAGGTAGAGGTGGTGGGTTTTGACGTCGACGAGGAGCAGGAGATACTTGGGCTTGAAGTTCCCTCGGTCCATGACGAATTTGTATTGATGCACTAGGGGAACCCATAGTACGTGGCCCTCTTGGAGTGTTTGGTATCGGTTTGAGATTACTAGATGGAGGACAAGGAGGGGTTGTTGGCGGAAGAGACTCCTTCGGAGGTGGAGCGGGTGAAGATTCTTTGACAGCCGCAGATTCAGAGAGGAATTTGAAAAATTCGGCGGCTGGGAGGGAATTATTCGCAGGTTGGGAAAGGGTTAAACCTTCTTCAAGTGTTCCAACTTCGACTAGCATCGAGTCGAATTCACCATTGTCTACCTCGGTTAAGAAAGATGCGTCTGGATATTCCCCTGGCTCGCCTTCAGAATCGGAATTATCTGAGGCATGTCGTTCGGGGGAGGATTTCGCGGCAAAGAGTCCGGTTGGCATATCTATGACGGATTCACTGGAGGAATCATCACCCGTATCGACTCCAGCATTTCTATATAATTGATTAACACATATTAAAATAAATGTGAGGAATAAGATGAACTCACGCAATATATCTTTCCGCCCAACTCAGATCACTTTCTTCGAGACTAGTTCTCGAACCAGCTGCACTCGATACACGAGAGTCTCCTAAAAGTGCCCGAAGAGTTGAGTTATTTCGCTTCGGGAGCGCTGGGGTATTTGAAAATGATTTGGGAGCCGGTTGGCCCGCTTCGTCATAAATGTTCAGAAGGCTCAAGACCGAAGCATCTTGTTTCAACTTTGATAGACGATGTCTGTCTCCCGGAGTGAGTGGTGGGGCAGAACGAGCACGACTAGGAGTTCGAGGCGATTTGGGTGTCTGGGGTGTCCGACCATTGGCGTTGGGGAATTCCGTTCGGGAATGAACAGTTCGACTGCGAATAGTAACACTGTAGCTACTCGTACTTTGCTTTGATGTTGAAGATAAGACAGAAGGTGTCCGTAGAACATTGTTTATTGGGTGTGCTGTCAGGCAAACATTAATGTCTATTTACGGTGACGAAAGTGCTTGTTACTCACGAATAGGTGGCGCAGAAAGATATTCCGTTTCCTTTATAACTGAAAAATGGGTAGAAGAGGAGCGAAGCAGACGATTTACGGCAAGATCGGTATCCTGTTCGGAGGGCTGCAAGAGTTCGCCAGTACTTGTAGACGTGAGCTGGCTAGAGAGGGGAGGGTGCCTGTCATGTTGCTTTTCCTTGTTCTTTGACTTGGAGCCGAGGGAAAACAAGCGTTTTAATAGTCCCATAGCGCAGATATTAAAGACGGTGCATAGACGATGTTGGGTAAGAAGGAAGAATTGTTTGTAGGACAATGTTTATCACTTGTTCTGACAGACGTGGGAAAATCCCGTTTGAATACACGGCGGTGCCTTGAATCGAATTTAGAACCTAATAGAGAAGTTTCTGAAGGGGAGATGAGGCTTGAGTAGTTGATTTGTTTCGGAGCGTCACTTTATCTCTGTATTCCGGAGTTATATCTTGTCCGAAATTCAGCGAACGGCACCGATCTATTCCCCTTCCGTCATATTATCCGTGATTCTGAATCGGATTTCTAAATCGCTCCAAAAAACCAAGTGTTGACGACTTCATTCGGATATAAATCTTACTGTTTTCTACGCACGAACACTCAAAGCAGTCGATTCATCTCGACGCGATCTGTCACGATGTGACTGTTCGCGACAATGCAGCAGGAACAAGTTGGAGGAGGGGATAGACGCCGTGACATCACTGACAAAGCAACAAACCTTCTCTTCGCCTCAAGAATCGCCTTTAATCGCAGTCCCCAGTCCTCTGCATCTTTGTCTCTGATTATGCCTGGATTTAGGGACCTTCCTTTGGAGCTGTTGCCTCACATCTTTGTCCACATCTTTAAACCTACAGACCTGGCGAACCTATGCCTAGTGAATAGGCAATTCTACGACTTTGCAATAGGATTTCTATATGATCAGATCTATATCTACGCATGGCACAGACAAGCTAAATCTAAGGTGAGATTTATGGTTGAATTGCTTACATGCGCCTTACCAATAGGACCGGAAATGGGAAGATCACAATTTTGTTTTCAACTCTTGCTGAGTACCCTGACTTGGCGAAAAGAGTTCATGTATTAGGTATGAGTCTCTTTATCTTAGAAACATTGAAAAACAATATTTTTCAAAGAACTCCGAGACTTCCCTAAGGCAACCTTCAGCGGGGGGAGATACAATCCCACTTACGAAGCTCTCATAGCTTCTTGCTTGAAAGGCTTATCAAACTGCCGTAATCTTCGGTCCTGTACATGGACTCGAGACGAAACAATAAGCACGGATATCCTTGATGTCCTCAGCTCTCTCCCGTCATTGAAGTCGCTGGAGATTAATGGGCATTCTACATTCAGCTACGACCCAGCGGCTCTACTCCACATTACATCTCTCGAAAGAATATCTCTAATTATGCCTTCAGTTGAAGTAGTGACCATTCTTCCTGAATGGATCGAGAAAGTTTCTAACACCCTGAAGTCATTTCGAATCCTGTGTAAAGTGAGTAAACACTCTAGCTTTGAGCAATTTACTAATTTCCAGGCATCTAATCTCATTACTGATACGACATTGGAAACACTGGCGCCCCATATGACCCAACTACAACATCTTAATATTGCCGGATGTCCTCGAGTAACGCACAAAGGAATTCTTCACGTCATATCCAATAACCAGGCAGGGATAAAGTCATTAGGTCTTGAAGGACTATCTCAATCATTTGTGAGATATTTCACTTATTTTATTTTCTACAAGAAATTGATTCATCGCTCTTTAGGATTTCGCCGAACTATCCACCACTGGGTCCTATTTTACAGATCTAACCTCCCTGACGTTAACACTCCCTTCTTCCCTCCCCTTATCTATTCTTTCAATGACTTTGAGATCCAAATTGGAGGAGATTCACTTATACACATCTGCATCGACTAAGATCCAAGAGCTGAAACTACACCCTGTTATTGAGCCTCTTATATCTATGCACGGTGCAACTCTCAGAAAGGTCTCGTTCAACCGAATTGACATCTCGGTAACAGATGTAGGAATAATCTGCTCGCGTTGTCCAAATCTCGAGTCGTTATATCTTGTAATAAGCAACGCGGATCTAGTACGTTCTTCCCCCTAAGTGCCAATCATTTCCTCCCGACTGAAAGTTATATAGGCTGATCTAATACCAGAGCTTGCAAAATCCACGACACTCCGCAATATCCACATTAATTTCCCCCATATTGGACACATCGGACGAATCAGCCCTGCAGCAGTCTTGGAAATCGCTATGCAGCTGGGATCTCAAGTCCTTCAACTTGGATTTTCCAATCGAGTATACCAGGTGAGAACATTTCGATTACTTCCCCCGAGTTTAATTCTGACCCCATCTAGTTGGTCCGCACTTCTCAAATCGACGATAACGGAGGGGTCGTCCTGGGTCTCGAATTGGGGCCCTATGAACAGCCTCATATCCCAGAACAATTTTTGGTCGTGAAAACGTGAAGACGAGCCTGTGCGATAAATCGGTTACAGGAGCAGAGGGTCAAAGTGTGCTCTAGCGGCTATATTGGGGCGTTTTCGGGCGCATCTGGTATCTGAGTCAGGTATCAAGTTGGGAGAGCAGGTTTGTGTTAGAGGGGATATACGTTTGATCTTTCCAATTGGGGGTTGAGCACTATAAAGATCCATGTAACCAGAAGTAAGGATAGGAAGATAGGGAGTTGTCTGTGGATGACGTTGACGTTGACGTCTTCCTCTTCGGAAATGAATTCTTTGGCACTGAATTGTTTTGGCACCAAACACCAATAGATAAACTTGAAAATGCAAGAAGCGCTCAAGTTGATGTTTGTAAGTCGCTCCGAACAGGCTAAGGGAATCTGTAAGCAGAAGCAATGGGACATCAGGTGAACGTTAAACATATGCATTAGGATAGGTGTACACAGACTTTATTGAGAAGAGGAAGAGAAGAAGGGGATGCGGGTGCCAAGCTGAATATTATTTGAATGGAAGGAAATATTAAAGACGGTCTTTTGAACAGAGAATCCAGTTTGTGTGAGCAAAGAACGCAGAACAACAGAAGTACATCCATAAGAGAATATTGTAGAACTTTTGTAGAATAAACCACATGGTTTAATATCCATTTTTGAAGGCAAAAGAAAATAGGGTCTAGATTGTCCTATGTCGGAGATTCAGCGCAGAAACCCAGATGCTTCTCCAATATCCAAGCTCCACGGCAGAAGAACAGCTCCAGAAAGACAGTACGGGCTACTTCAAGTTTATCGTCCATCATCAGCGATGTGGAAAGATCTGTGAAGTGTGAAGAAGCTCTTCATTCTAAGGAACACGGCACACGACTGTAAACCCTTTATATCCTATGTGGTGTGATCTGCAGCAGTAATGAACGGAATATAAGTAGAGTACATACAAGAAGAGCGGGTTTAGACCGCGATTAGAATCTCGGATAGTTTTATCGCAAGGAAAAGCAGCGGAATTATGTAAAAAAAATCCTGGTTGTATCTCAGATCAACTCCGCCAGGTGCCCTTCACCCAGCTACACTCATGCAGCATTTGTTCACCACCTTCTCTTAGTCTTCCTCTCCTCATCATCCACGTTCTATATGTCTCTAGGTCAGTTATAAACATGTTATAGCTACTTTCCCTCGTTTTTGTAACCCAGAAAATTCAGAACAACCCCTCCCTACACTCCCGAACATGCCATCGACAGAGCCGTCCGATTCCTCCTCCCAACTTGACTCCAGCATCGTATCATTAATGTCTATTACAACCGTGACAGAGTATTGCGAAACCCTGGTTTCAGAACCAGCAAATGCCGAAGACGAGGTGGCAGCCCTAGCAGGGGAAGCGAGCCCCAACGCACCGCCTCCAGAAGCAGAGCCGGAAGGCGACCAGCAGCTCATTGAGGCTCTACGAAACCCCAAAGACCGATTATTTGTTTTGAAATTGGGCGAGAACATCGAGAAGCTAATACAGGAAAGACAGTACGTCTCGCGATTTCTCCCTTTTTCTTTCATGGCGATCTTATCGATGCCTGTGCCGTAGTTTGCGAAGCGAATATAAAACCACACTCTCCAGCTCGTACCATAGACTCCTCGTACATCGCGCTGCGGCTTATTATAAGGTTCAACCGGAGTCCATCGATGCCGAAAGTGGTTCAAAAACCATCACATTGACCGTTATGGCTGAAAGCCGAATGTGAGTACTTTCTTCGTTGTTTCCTTTCTCTCCTTTGACATCTTGGTGTCCAGTCCCTCACGGAGAATGGGAAATCTTGTTCCTGCAGATGACGCTCCGCAACCTACCTTCAAGATAATGCGTCGCACGACTACTCAGCGCTCAGGATCTAAACCTTCATCTCAATCAGGATCTGGTAATGATGAGAGCGCTCTAGGCACAGGCGATGTATCAGATGGTGGCCCTTCTGAGGGTGGATCTTCCTCTCGTGGGTCGAAGAAGAAAACTCTCACCATGTCCGAGCGCCAGGCTCAGTATGAGGAGGCTCGCTCTCGTATCTTTAAAGATCTGGAAGAAAAGGACAAGAAGGCAGATATGAGTGCCAGCTCCTCTACCCTCAGCTTGATGAGTGCCGGAAGCTCGTCGGGTGGGGGAGGGGGTGGTGGACCCAGTAGCATCGGAGAGTCTCTAGATGACACAGGGAGCGTGGATCGTGAATGGAGTAAGGCTAATAAAGAAAAGCGAGATGGCTCCCATAGGGCAAGCAGTGTCGCATCTAGTTCGCGAAGCTTCAGGTCGGCTGGACAGCCTTGGAATAACCAAGGGAATTCACCCGGGTTCGTTCCTCGTACCTTGTACGACCCATCTGCCCCATCCACCCCATCATCGAACTCGTCTACGTCGTCGTCCTATATGCCATACCAGCCTGCGGTGTATCCTATGTATTCGTACCCTGGTGGCCCTTACCTCCCTCCGTACCCTCATTTCGCCTATTATCCTTATCCCCCTCCCCCTCCCCAGCCTATGTCCGACCCGAATACTCCTAACAATGACAATTCTTCTAGTCCCGTCGAAGGTTACAATGTAGCGGCTGCGTATCCTCCGTACGTGTGGTCCGGTCCCCCTCCTGCTCCTATGCAACCTTCGGAATATCCTCAGCAACACCCTTACCCGCCCCATATGCATGCTTACACGTACCCGGGACCAGTGCCCCAGTTCATTCCGCCAGTTCATCATCCTCCACCTCATGCATCACCTGGCCAGCACCAGACCCAGCCGCAACATCCACAGTCGCCTCCCATGGCCTTCATGCCAAATCGTCCGCATAGTCTTGATCCAAATCAGGAAGGATGGAGGCAAAATTTTGGTCAGGGTCAGATGAATGGGATGAATCCGCTCGCACCCATGTTCCATATGGGTCCGAACGCTAACAATCAAAGGCCTAGCGGACAACAGCCACGAAATGGGGAACATCACCAGAAACGGAATCAGATGCGGTCTGGGTTTAGTGCGAGTGCGAGCACACCTGAGATAGGCGGTCAGAGAATTGGACATTCGAGACGTACACCTAGTAATGGCGGAAATAACGGGATCGAAACGGCGAGCACAGCAGTAAGCACGAAGCCAAAGGTAGCGAACACCAGTAATTGACAACCCTTTTTGCAGTCATCTTCTACAAGTTCATCATCCTCAGCTCAAACGTTCACCTCATCGACATCATCGGCGCACCCCTCACTCCCTCCAAGACCCGACTGGGCTGTTGGACTGAAGCCCGACCCTACTCTGCATCATTCCAATTCATCTCGGCATCATCAACAGCGGCCCCATCCTGTTCCACTCCAATCGAATGATCTCGCTCATCAACGTGGGCAAGTGCCGATGAACGGCCCTCAACATCGACACAATGTCCCAATGCAACAACAGCAGCGTGTTCCACATTCTGTGCCTACGCAGCCAAATGGTTCTCAACCCCGGTCACCACCAACTCCCAACGATTTCCCCCCATTATCGGTTGCTCCTAACGGAGACAGACGACCGATGTTAGGTGCTTGGGCAGCCCCTCCCGCAAGCCGGACACTCTTGGGACCATCACAATCTGCACGACCACATTCGAACGGGACAAATGCCGCGGTGGCTCCATTCCACGGGAACGGGGTTAATGGACACCAACTCAGTAGCGATGGGGATGCACCAGAGGAGCAAAATTCCCGGCTAGATGAGCCTGACAGTGCGTTTGAGAGACCAGGGCCGAAAGCGGGGGTCGCTTTGTTTAATCCTAATGCAGGAACCAAGTCTCTGCCGCCGCGGAATGGAAAAGGGATTGTTGTGTCGATGGATAAGGAGAAGGAGGAGAAGCCAGCGTCGAATACTCGGGTAGAGGCGATTGCTAATGCTATTCTGGTGGATCGGATGGGTGCGTTGCGGATAGTCCAAGACGGAGAGCAATCTACGAGCACCTAGAGATATTGTTGCGAGAGTAGACATGGTGGTTGTGCTTTGCTTTCTGATTGGTCTCCTATTTCACTTTTTTTACCCATTCTTTTGGTTGTTTTCCAGTGATTACTGTTTGGTACATACATACATATATAGTGTTGTAAATTAAGATAGTAAAAGATGGACAGTCGAATTAGTCGCTGCCAATCATACAAGACTTCAAAAATTCAAATAGCTTGAAATACTGGCGCGCGATTGTTTCTTGCTTTTTTGGTTCATCTTTTTTTACAATCTCCATTCCGTCATTATGTAACGATTGCTGCCCACAAAATTACATACGTGTGCGAGATCAAAGTCCAGGGAAAGTGCAGGAGGGGTGAGTGAATGGTAATGGGGATAGATAGAAAAGCAAAGTATCAGAATGCAGGTACGTGAGCGAGAAATGCCATAAAAGTAAAAGGATATGCGAAAAGAATAAAGTGTTCAGGGAAGGGGATGAACAAAGTCAACAAGGTCATCTCCGTCATCGCTTCATCGGCGCCCACCCGCCCGTTGCTGCTGTTGCCATACAGCGAGAGGGACATCCTCTTCGGCATATGATGCGCCTCCGTCACTCGAACGCCGTCGGGTGGGCTCGGGTTTCTTCTTCAATCTATTGCCTTGATTTACTTGAGAAGCCACGGCAGTTGCCGAAAGTGAACGTCCCGGAGCACGACCACCAGGAGGGGTAGTGGTAGGATGCCTCGGATGGCTCGGGTTTGCCAGGTGATTTGGAGGTGGTGAACGGGGTCGACGGGCAGGAGGGTGCTGCTGCTGCTGCTGCTGCTGCTGAGGATGAT
>Ga0157379_10006052_pt1 | contig 10421 bp, 15 predicted proteins | sample S25metaG_FD_121802 | JGI IMG/M metagenome (GOLD analysis project Ga0157379, IMG submission 121802) | Switchgrass rhizosphere microbial communities from Kellogg Biological Station, Michigan, USA - S2-5 metaG | ecosystem: Host-associated > Plants > Roots > Rhizosphere > Soil | place: USA... | reverse complement strand
AGGCCACTCATGGGATCCTCACGAATGCGCTGTTCTTCTTTGTCCATTTCTGCCCACGGAGACTTGGAAAAGTGAACCACTTAAGCAGAGCGTATAAGACGCAGATGGACATCGCTTACGTTCTCAGACAAATCGCGTATGAGTGCTGTTTCAGACCCCTGTGGCCGTTTAGTGTCCCAACTACTACAGAGGAGGTTTTCAACCTTTCCTGCTTTAAAATTTGAAGAGTTGTGGACCACGGATAACGTTTCCAGGTTTATGTCGTCATACTGAATCTTCCCTATAGTAATAAGTCGCGCGATTTCCCACTGCACCCCGGTTGCCAAACAACGTTGGTCGAAAATAGGTTGAAGAATATCACTATGAGCGATAAGGGCGGCGTTACTGCGGGGACAAATATGGGTTCTGTAAGGAGAAATAGGGTTTGAGCTGTTAAAGCCTCCCGAACCGGAAGATTTGGCGGCTGGTCGAGGAGTGGCTGGATTGTTTACTCCTGTGGTATGTTCAGGACTAAATGGATTGTTTGTTACCGCTGTATATCGGGAAGTTATTGGGTCCGTTGTAGGTCGTGATTTCTGAGGTGCATTAAGATTGTCGATTGTTCCTGTACTCTTGGGGGTATCATGGACGTTCAATGCAGCCCCGAATTCCTCTGAAACAGTTGAGGACAAGAGTCTGGTTGAAGGTCCAGTACGTGCTAAAAGCCGCTGGAGTTCGGTGTTATTCATATGGAATTGGCTATACTTCTCTTACCATTTTCGGACCTATAATTGTTTTCTATTTCTTTGAAAGTCTCCAAGACTTCATCGTCCATGTTGGGAAATGTCTCAAAGTATATAGAAGAGCCCTTCCCATAACATCAGAAGAAACAGATATTCAAAAAATAGTCCCACATACCCTGGAGACAGCAGAAGTAATAGAACTTTGCGAAGTGGATTTCTTCAGCTCATGATGCGCTTCATCAGAGTCGTCTTGACCTGGGTACACAAGTTTAGCTACAGGCGAAGGAGCTATATATGCGTTCACGTTAATTGTGGATAAGCAAGCAAATAAGTAACTTGAAAGATCTACCATCAAGTTCGATATCGTCGTCGGAAGAGCTGTCGACTTCGGAACACTAGTCAGCGGAAGTGAGGTTCCTCTTTGTCCAAGTACACTTACCCTCTTCATGGTAGCCACTATCCCCTCGTATGGGCTTGGGCATGCTGTTTATCGATGTCTATACTAACCAAGATGAGAACGCTTTCCAAGACGAGTTCGTGGGTTGAAGTTTATGAGAGCAGGGACATTCCAACTTAAAATGAATTGGCAGTTGCTAATCGTGGCGATCGGTTGGATATGGATTTGCTTCCACTTTGGCGTATCTCCAAGGATTCACACATCTTTACTGCCCTTCCACGTCAAATTTATGTGATCTGGAGGTTTCGGGTAGTTCTGCAGCTGGACATGATCTACTTCTTCAAACCATCATGTGCACCAGCAAAGAAAGTGATATTCATATCAATTTCCCACAATATAAATATTTGTTACGAAAGAATTGTTCAATGCTTATATCAGCTAGACCACAACCTTAGTCGCTTAACCCTAGTCCCGTTGACCCGCTTCTAACGCATTGTCAGTCCACCACACGCTATGGAGGAGGATTACGATATGCATGACGAACTAGATGCCGATGTCTCTCCTGAAGATGCGGTATTCACGCTTCATAGCCAGCCCATCCCTATACACCTGCACAAGGAACTTTCCAAGGGTGCACGCCATGCCATAGCCAACAAGATAAAGGTAAACGAACGTTCATTGTCCATTACAATACCCAATAATAGTATTAATTCATCAGAAAGCCGGAGGAGACCCCGATGCCACTGAGGAGGAGGCTCGTGTCATTATATGTCGGGACAACAGCATAGCATCCAATGCTCTCAAAAGTAAACATGCTCACGACCGCTACAAGTTCGTAGAGACTCCTGGATGGGTCGATGAGTGCATCTATGAGAAGCGGTATCGTCATATCATCGACCCTAAAAGACAACGCTTCAACGGATATCACAAAACGTACGTATTCGAAGTAGGCTATTGCAACACATCTTAACCATTCTTGGGCAGCCGTGCAGGGCGCGTACCCTTCACCGCAAAGGATAAAGAGAGCATTGTCGACTACTTATATCTTCGATTGCCATTTAAGGAGATTGGCTGCCGAACTGGACAGGTAGTCTGGAAAGAGCTCTGCAATCCGAAGAATGTGTGTCTCTCCTATCTCTATGCCTTTGTTTTCGATATATAGGTCACTCTGTTTCCGTTGTACAGGAGGAAAGATATCCATGGGCGAAGCGTCATACCTGGCAATCATGGCGAGAACAGTATAAGAACAACCCCGGTTATTACGACCAGAAGATCGAAGCGAAGTTCCACGCAGACCTTGATCCGCCCGTTCGTGGTGGTCAAGGACAATACGTTCCCGATTTCACTCCTAAGGGGGGAGCAAGACGAAGAGGAGTAGCTATGGAGGAAGAGGAGGAAGAGGAGGAAGAGGAGCTGGAAGCGCAGGAAGAAGCGCAAGATGAGGGTGTCGGAGAACCAGAACCCCGGGTTATTAGTACATTACCGAAGTCGCCTCGGAAATTGAAACAACGTCCTGTGGTCCGGCAGGTTGCTGCCAAACGTTCAACGAAACAGCGACCCACTGAGCGTAACCAGTGTGTTCTCTGTCGTATCTCGTTTTTACGGGGCTAATTCCATGCAGGTCTCCGATTGTCGACTTTACTGGTATGGAAGAGGATGCCGCTCTCCCCGTCCCTGACGAACCTGCCCCACAACCATCTCGGGTCCGTCATGAAGGTCCCACTCACCCTCCTGCAGTGAAACGCTCCAAGGTGACTAGAGCCTCTCATCCCCCTCCAGATACCCAGGCGACTCTTGTTCAAGGCCCATCCTCACCCATTCCTGAACCTCGCATGACACGGCTGCGATCACGCTCAGCATCTATGAAACCAACTACACAGCTGCCTCCTCTGGGGAAACCCCCTCAACGTGATTTACGAGCCACCAGCAAGCAAGGGAGAGCCAAGCCTCGGGGCAAATTCGCCCATCCTCAAGACCCTCTGCAACAGATACCTGAAGCTAGTGAACGTGGTCGAGTTCAGACTTCATCCGTCATCACGAATGCCTCTGCACGCGAAGAAACTCAAGTTGAAAATCTCTTAGAGCCGCCGCGCACTGCGAAGAAAGGCGAAGGCAAAAGTAGAGCCAGGGATGATGACGAAGATAGTAGCAGCGGGGAGAGTTCCGATGATCAGAGGGCGAGAGAATTACTCCAAAAAACACACCAACTATTCCAAGGCGAGTTAAACCTACTTCGGCCGCGTCTCAGGGCGAGGAAACGTGCTCATACGACTGGACCTCCCCGGCCACCTTCTCTACCCGACTCTAGCATTTCTTCTTCGGAAGAGAGCGTACCCGTTCCTGACACGAATGCCTACGAACATAAAGGGATTCGTGAAAAGAGGTTTACACCTGCTAAAGGAACGAAAGCTGAAGCGCATTTAAATAATGGTAGTAGTATTACGGTGATTCGGAAAAGGGCGAAGAAATGAAGACTTGCTGGATTTGACTGTTTATCCTTATACATTCGGAATTGTAACGAGACTTGCTATTTCTTGTTCGACTAATGTTGTATATAATGTGTGTTTTTATTCCTCAAAGTATAATAGGGGTATTTACTATTTGATATGATGTTCAAGAAATGAAACCCCATTCCTATCGAAAGGGGTAATGGGCAATTAAGGCCACCCGTGTTCTAATGGGAAACATGAAGATTATTAAGGATATAACAGCAAAAGATAAAGTTCAACTCACTCAGCCGGAGGATCTCTTTCTTAGCATCCCAAAGTTGGGTAAGACCTTCGTCCACAGTCTGAGAGAAGGAATTAATATCCTATCGATTTTACCGATTCAATAGACCTACCGTAGAAGCGAAGCTCATATTGTGATATACGTTCCTAAAATAATCATAAGCTACTCCCAGGTGAGACTAGATATTATCAGAGGCCACTCACACAGTCGGCGGCAACCATGGAATCATCTGCATCTTGACTGTAATAGGTAGCTTCTTCAACTTCTTGGCCACCCTGGAATTAGGGAAAGCAGCAAAAGCAAGTGCGAGTAATAAAACCCAAGCATCACGTTCGCAAGGTGGACACCCTGTAGCGGCACCGGGAGGTGTACTTTGGATTGGTAAAACATGAGTTTGACCTCTCCCTGCTACGGATATAAAGGAGAATCGAGGTTGTCGGGGATCCAGTGTCCCTTCGTCGAAAGATTTAGACCGTCTACGCGTAGACATTGTTACTCTCCGATTATCTCGTAGTGGCTCTTCCTTGACCTTTACGTTTGGATTTTCGGTCGATATCTGGGGAATTGTAATTCCTGACTGTGGCCATGGAATTGTGACGAATGAGTCTCGATTACTCGTTGGAATCCTTGAAGGAAAATCATGCAGGAATGTGAGCCACTCGGATGAGAGGGTTCCTAGCAAAGGAATTAGGGTCATAAATGCCGCAGTAAATGCTGCACGGTAGGTCGACTGAGCAGGATGCTCCATGTGAGTTCTAAGGTTCGTCAATAATTGTCCTTTCGGCAGCACGTCTCAATGATAGACGTACAACTTGTGCATAAAAGATGCCACTGCTGCAGGAGAATCATAAACTTCTTTCTGTACGAGCTTGAGCTCTAATAATGATAGGGCGACATGCGGTAATGCGACACCAGTTACTGGAGGGGAAACAGAAAATAATGACGGAAGTGGGATCCGTCTGCCTCCTTCCGAGGGGTCGGGAGAAGGGGGCGTGACAGTTGGCGTATTCTACGAAACGAAAGAAAAACTGTCAGATTTACTATGATATCTAATAATAGAACGTACTTCTGGGATTTCTTTGGTTTGCATCTCCGGCGTCGCCTTCTATGATAAAACAAAAATTGTCAAACCGTGTTTTAAATCGAACATCAACCACTACCTACTGGCATGGGTGCTTCTCCAATCAAACGAGATCCACGAATAGGCCGTGTTTCGACTTCGACAACCTTCACTGGGAGCGGTGGTAGTGCTGATGGTGGAGGCAGTGGGTGGTCTTTGGCTTCTTTGCTGATCACCTTTGGGGGTGGGGGTTTTGCAACTTCCAGTACAGGATGCGTTTGTTGTGTCGGTGAATCATCGAACCAAGTTACACCAGAAGAACGATTGGCAATATTATTCTCTTGGGGTTTCTGCTGGTCGTCTACTAGGCGGGGTTCTCCAAGCTAGGAATAATGAGCGAGGCTCCCAAAGTAAAATTAAGGAAGCATACGCGAGTATCAATCGTTAATTTCGGAATGGTCCACTTTGTAGTATCGACAGCCAATAACTGAACATGTTATTCTTGAGGCTAATTATTATAACACCAAGGAAGGATTCTCTTACATTCTACAATGAAGACCTTCATGAGCTCGAAATTATTCGTGTGACCGAGGATGGGACATACCGCTTTCGGGTCCTTTTCACCAGAAGCCTCTCGAAGCTTGCGCTCAAGCTCTTGAGAACGCTCTCGCAGTAGAGTAGAGTGTAGCCGAAGAGACTGGATCTCCTTCAAGAGGTTCGCATTGTCTTGTCTGAGGAAGTCGAGGTTATTCAAGACGTCCATAGCACCAGGCAAGCTTAGAGAGGAATCCCAAGTCGCAGACAGAGAAGTGGCCAGGCTAATGGGGTTAATAGGTCCTCCCCATCATCTGCACGTGCCATATCGAAGCGCTGAGGGCGTTGGAGTTGCCATTGGACATTTATCGATAGAAAGCAAAGAAGTCCCAGTCTGTTCCTCCTGGATGTCAAGCTTCGACGTGGGGATGTAGATAGCCATGGCTACAAGTTGATCGACAGAATCTGTATCGGTTTATGGGTCTGTTTTTGGTGATATGCAGCCATAGAGCTGCAACTGTTCCCACATACGTTGCAATATTGAGATGTGCCTCGAAGTTGCCGCAGAAAGTGGGGATTGAAGGAGATAAAACCGCCTAGTGTGACGACCATCGACATCTACACCGCGCCGAGTGGCGCTACCAGCCACCACGCGGATAAACGACTGTACCTGAAAGCCTTTCACACCATAATCGCACAGATGTAGAATAACGTATGCATTCCAATCGAATCCCAGCAAGCCTAATAATGAACAGGCATCTGCATTATACATGCCAATAAAACGAGCACCAATGGATAGAATAGTTGAGAGATAAAAGCAGAAAAGAGCAAGAAAAGTAATACAGATAGAGGGGAAATGAAATGAAATAAGTTCTACAAATATTATCGGACCTTTGGATCAGCGGCTGTAACGTCCATTCTTCGAAGATGGCATTGGGTGGCCGTTCGTTTTTCCAGCTACAGGTGGTCGTTTCTTTCCCGTAGAAGATGGTCCATCCGTAGATGGTCTTGGAGTAGACACGCCAGTTTCTTTGACTACCATCTTGCCGTGGATTTCCTGCAGTTTTTCCCATTTGACCTTTTTCGGCCAGAAGAGAGTTACGAAGCTAGACGACACATGTTCAGGACCGCTGAAAGTCAGGAAAGGAAGCGACACTCACGCCCAGAGATGGCGACGCCAGCGAATGACGTCTTCCCCTTGCCTTTCTTTCTCTTCCAGGACATCTCGTATACGTCCACCAATAGCGGCCAACGACTCTTTGAGAATGCTGACCTTCTCTTCTCGAGGCATATCGCCGCCGGACAATTTTAACTGTTTCTGAATGACGATTGTTAGGGTCAACACAAAGGTTAGAGCCATCCACTTACGAGATGCTTCTTCACGGATCTGAGCTCGTTCTTAGTTGCAGCCTCGTCCATGGATGGGCTGGCGAAATCATCAGAGTTAAGTAGGTTAGATTGATTACCATAAGACATACCATTCATCCTCTGATGAAGAATCAGTGAAAGTAGGTGTTGGACGACGCTTCTTCTTCCTGGGTCCATCATCTGCCGCAGACGCAAGAGGACTATCTGCCCGACGTTTATAACCGGACGATGGTCCAGCGAGTGGCGGAGACATTGAATGTGAATAAGCACTCTTTGCTCTGCTGATGATTTGCGACTCATAGACCTTGACTTTCTCGAAGTGCTCTTGAATCAAGCCCAGCAAGAAATCACCACGACGGACGAGGTGGATAGCATTTGGAATGGGCTTGGTAGACGAATCTTCGCCCTTCTTGGTATCATCAAGGAAAAACTTGTCGGTAAGACCTAGTCTAGGATCGGATTGAATCTTCTCCCAGCTTCCAAAGCCGTACAAGAATGCGCCAACCAGAAGCATAGCGTCGTCCTTCGGACCCCATCGTCCAGACCAGTTCAGCGTAGGTCGAATATTCTCAATAGGGATGGACCAATTGTAAACATCATCACCAAGATCCTTCAGTTGTTCGTACAAGACTTTGAGATCACGAGTACGAGATAGCAGGGTCTCAGCATTGATGTTTCCAACATTGCGGTAAGTGACCAGGACAGCCTTGCTTTTCTGAGCAGGAGTAAGAGTTTGGCCTGACTGAGTTTTGGCCTTTTTCTCAGCTTCGTTTTCGTCGACAGCCTTTTGACAAAGATCCACGATATCATCAGCAATTTGAATCATCATGCCCTTGTTCTTGTCTTGTAACTTGGCATCTTGAACCTGGATGGAAGCGTTAGTATAAGGAGGGAGAGCGATCCCGGCAAATACGCACAATGACATCGTATCGTTGACGAATATCACCCCATTTCTGAAGACTCCGAACAAGAACACGGACATCTCGTTCTTTCATCTCCAAAGCTTTCTGTGCTGCAGACTTCCTTTGAGGTCCTGGAGCCTTGGCCTTCTTGGCTGTAGTTGTCGAAGTGGGTTGATCAACGTCCATACCCTCGTAGGAGATTTGAGGCTGATTACGCTTTCTTGACTGCTGCGCCTCCTGTTCAGCCTCCTTCTCCCGCTCTTCCTTCTCAAATCTCTCACGCTCTTCTGTAGGAATGATGTCGTCCCAACTCATATCGTTCTTGACGTCACTAACAGCCGCGAACTGCTGCAAGAAGCCTTCACCACCAAGGGAGGCACCTGCGCCTTCACCAGTGGCGATCGTCTCATGGTCTTCGGCCACCTTGAGAATCTCGTCAAGATCCATTTCGTCCAGCTTCTTGTTCTGCGTGCTGTCATCCTTGCTGAACCTGCATTATGACGGCACGTCAGTCGTGCACACCTAATAAAACGAGACCAAACAGACTGACATCTTCTGGGCGCCGTACTTCAAAACAGCAGTCAACTCATCCTTACTCAAATTCTCCGGCTTAGCCGCGTCCTTGCCAGCTGTTACCCCCTTAGAACTTAAATGTGCCTGGCTGGTGTCCATCTGATTGATAACTGTCGGGCAACAAGTTAATGCAAAGTCAAAACCTAAAGTGCTCATGACATACTTGCGTATTCCAACACCATTTTCCGTTTAGCACGCTCCAAGATGTCTTCCTCCATCGTATCCTTGCTGACAAAGCGATAGACGTTGACATGCGACTTTTGACCGATACGATGCGCTCGTGCCATGGCTTGCAGGTCATTCTGAGGGTTCCAATCGCTCTGTGGAATGGTGGTGTAAGCTCGTGGCAATTGGTAACGGAGATGAACTCACATCGAAGATGATCACCGTGTCGGCTGTTTCAAGATTAATTCCGAGGCCTCCTGCACGTGTGGAGAGAAGGAAGACAAAATCAGTGGAACCTGGTGCATTGAAATGCGCTATGGATTTCTTTCGGGTTTCCGAGGCGACGGTACCTAAAGTAAGAAGGTAAGAAGCTGTCATGAGAACTCAGAAGGACGAATCACCATCTAGGCGTTGGAAGGTGAAGTTTCGGAAAGACATATAGTCACTCAGGATGTCCAGCATGCGTACCATCTGACTGAAGATGAGTACTCGGTGACCGTCCGCCTTGAGCTTCGTCAGGAGTTTGTCAAGCAAAACCATCTTGCCACTGCTCATGATGAGGCCCTTCAGGACCTCCTCGTTTGTTGAAGACTTTGGTTCCACGCCATCAAAGAGGTAGGGATGGTTTGCAGCTTTCTTCAACTCCATTGCGATGTTCAGAAGACTGATATTGGCGTTTCCTTGCGAGCTCTTAACCAAGCCTTGGTAGTTCTGTTCCATGTTAGCAGAAGACCATGCACAATTGACGACGAGGCAAACCTTGGTTAGAATATTCTTGTAGAAATGCGTCTGCAAAGCACTCATTTCCACGCGGAGGATACGTTCACTCTTTGTCGGCAAAGACTTGACGACGTCTTGCTTCAAACGACGAAGCATGAGAGATTCGAGCTGCCCGTGAAGCTCCTTAATCTTCTGCTCGCCATCAGCATCGTTCAAATCAAACTCGTTATTTAGCGCGACTATTGGGACATTAAATATTAGCTCCGTGGTGATAGCACGGAATTGACAGAACCTACATTTATCGGGCATTAGGAAATGCATTAGCGCAAGGAGTTCTGTGATGCCTAATCAATACGAATCGTGAATATTTGATGACCATACACACCTTTCACATTGTTTTGTAACGGCGTGCCAGTAATAAGCAATTTTGAAGAGGCATGGAAGGCTTTGAGGGCTTCGTATAGTTGGCTCTCCGAGTTCTTCAATCTGTGCGCCTCATCGACAGCCAACAGTTGCCATTTGATACCTCCGAGTTCGGTGTGATCTCGCAGAATGAGCTCATAAGTTGTGAGGAGAACATTTAACTTGAGTTTCTTCGGAGACCCAAACTCGTACTTGCGGATTGTTTCCCGAGCTCCAGCGTTGCCGACATAGCAGATAACATTGAGATCTGGTGCCCATGCGGCAAATTGGGCTTGCCACGCGGTGATGGTGGACAGCGGAACAATGACGAGGAAGGGGCCATACTGCTGGTGTGTATGGAATAGGTAGGAGATGAACGAAACGGTTTGAACGGTCTTCCCGAGACCCATTTCATCCGCAAGGATTCCGTTTTCTCCACGAGACCATAAATAGGCAAGCCAGTTCAATCCCGTCAACTGGAAGTCCTTTAACTCGCCACCAGTTTCGACAATATACTTTGGATCTGCATCAATTTTGACAAATGTCGGGCGCTGATGTCTGGCATATACGGCAGATCTATACGGGAACTGAGCGCGTTGTTCGCGGCTCAGGTATTCCTCGACTTGCGGACGAGCAATTGGTATGATATCATCCTGCTTTTCCCAGGTGCCTTGATCGTAGTTCAAGCTTTGCCATTTGACAAAGTATTGCACTTCTCCATGCTCTTCACGTTGGCTGACAATGCGCTCTACAATCTTGAATGTCTCGAGGTCTTGCTTCTCGCGTTCCTTTTCGATCTGAATCGTCTCGATATCCTCGGGAGAGAGTCCGGGCATCTTGAGTCTGGT